>Ga0137415_10000117_pt1 | contig 62750 bp, 59 predicted proteins | sample CZODoug3_1_1_16f_FD_183082 | JGI IMG/M metagenome (GOLD analysis project Ga0137415, IMG submission 183082) | Vadose zone soil fungal communities from Angelo Coast Range Reserve, California, USA - CZODoug3_1_1_16fungal (Hybrid Assembly) | ecosystem: Environmental > Terrestrial > Soil > Vadose... | reverse complement strand
ATTGACGAGGGCGCCGTGGTGGGGGATTGCCAAGAAATCGCCACTTGGCGGATGGCGATCGGTGAACTTCGCCGCGGCGGCCACCGCAGACGCGAGCAGAATTGATTCCCGCGAGGTCGACTCCGGCATGGCCCGGCGAGTCTCGTTGAGGATGTAGTCGAGGGTGACTGTCATAAGCAACGAAGTCATGTCTTGACTTCATAGCCTACCGAGAGTGCCCTTCGTATGCAATGCTGTGTGGGAAATGTTCCCCCCAGCTCGTCACGGAAGGCGCTCGCCATCTGTAGCCATTTAGGCTACGATCGTAGCCTAAATGGCTACATCAGAGCTCTCCGATCCGGCGACCTTTTTGTTTGGCTCGTATCGCCGTAAGGTCTTAGGCCTTCTACTTCTCCATCCTGGCGCGCACTTCCACCTCCGCGAAATCGCGCGCGCCACCCACACCCAGCCCGGTACCGTGCGGCGTGAGCTCTCGTTGCTCACACGAGTCGGTGTGATCGAACGCGAGATTCTGGGGAACCAGATCAGGTTTCGCGCAAACGAGAGTTACCCGATATACGAAGAACTGCGGAGCATCCTGAAGAAAACGACCGGTGTCGCAGACCAACTACGTGCCGCCCTAGCTCCTCTGACCAGCAGCATCGTGGCCGCGTTCATCTACGGCTCCGTTGCAAGTGGGCAAGAACGCCCCAACAGCGATATCGATCTGATGATCATCGGTACCGTCAAATTCGAGGATGTGATTCGTCTCATCCATCCCTATCAAGAAGAGTTGCGACGCGAAATCAATCCGCACGTCTATACTGTAGCGGAGTTCAATCGTAAGACCCGCGAAGACAACTCGTTCATTGCCCGGATCCTGAAGCTACCAAAAATTTCCGTCATCGGTGACCCAGATGAGCTTGGAAAACTTGGCGAAGATCGGAAAGCTAAAACAACATAGCGCCACGCGCGAGGACGCGGCGAAACTCCTTGCGGCTGCGCGTCGAAATCTCGCGGAGACGCGCATCAAGGAACTCAGTCCAGAGACTCGATTCGATCTCGCCTACAAGGCAGTTATGCAGTGTGGGCTCCTCGCCATCATGGCAAATGGTTACCGACCCTCCACGAACGAACCGGGACACCACGCTACAGTGATCCAGACTTTGCCCGTCAGCATTGGCCTTGAAAATGATCGCATGGTCATTCTCGACAAGCTCCGCCGCACGAGAAACCTGAACGACTACAGCGGCGACGTCGTCAGTGAAGAAGAAGCGGCCGCCTGCATCCGCTCCGCCGAAGCGCTTTTGACCACGCTGGTAAACTGGCTCAAGCAGAACCAAAAGGAATGGACGCAATAGGGATTCTGCAGACGATACGTGTTCGCCGAGCGTGATCCCGTATGACGGACGACGGTGGCCGGTATCAAGAACCGCAATCCGTCCTATCGCTCGGGATTTTTTTATCGGCGGTGTGCCCGCAGTGTGCCTAAGACTTTACCGAGTAAGCCGAACATTCTGATCGGCTTCATCTTTTTCTCTGAAGTCTCGCCAGTCCATCATGGGGGCCACGGCGATTTGGCGGTCTATCATATTGGTCAACGGTGGATCGGCGCGACGCGCAAGTTGAATCACCGCCGGACGGTGAATTCACCATCGCGGCAGATGACCGGCGAATCCTTCCGCACCTCGAGGGACATTCCACGCAGGATGCGGGTGTGGGCAGCGCCGTACGGGCACCGCCCGGACACCGGTGGAGCCTCAATGTTTACAAGACAGACATTGCAACACTGCGTTACCTCGCAGAATCCCGGCATCTCGCCGCGATTACCGGCTCTGCACAGGAGCCGATCACTTACGACCTCTGGGACGATCAACGTCCCGCACTTCGTGCGCTCGTGCCTTAATCCGATACCAGGGGCGGACCACAAATTCCTTCGCTGCTCTGCACGTCTCAGAAGCAGGTCTTCGACCGCGTGCCTCGGCCTCGCTCGTTCCGGAGGCCACGCGTTACCGGGATCCATTCCCACATACGAAGAGGAGTCGCAACCCTTTGTTTCCGCAAGCCCAACGGCCTCAGTGGCTCCCATCCATCATCGGTGAAATCTCAATTTTCCTATCTAATTCAATAACTTAGGATGTATATTTAAATTAACATCGAGGTTTGACATGCGCTGCACATGCATTATACTCACGCACATGTCGAAGATGATTCAACTGCGAAATGTCCCCGACGCCTTGCATCGTCAATTGAAGGCTCGCGCAGCGCTGGCGGGCATGGCGCTGTCCGACTTCTTGATTCGGGAAGTTCGCAAGATCGCTGAATATCCTACTCCTGAAGAAATGCGTGAGCGTTTAGCTCAGCGGGATCCCTATCGGGGCAAGACCTCCCCGACAGACATCTTGCGCGCGGAGCGTGACTCTCGTTGATTGTTATTGATGCGTCAGCCGTACTCGAGCTTCTGCTTCGTACCGCCAAAGGCATCAAGGTAGAAGAGCGGGTGTTCGACTCCGAAGAAAGTCTCCATGCTCCTCACCTGATTGATATCGAAGTCACACAAACACTCCGCCGCCTCGTGAGCCACAAAGATATCACTGCGGCCCGGGGCAAGCAGGCCCTCGAAGATCATGTTGAACTCAACGTCAAACGCGCAGAGCACAAGAAGTTGCTGGAACGAATTTGGACATTGCGCGACTCGGTGACTGCGTACGATGCCGCGTACGTCGTGCTTGCCGAAATTTTAGATGCTCCGCTGATTACTTGTGACGCGAAACTGGCGCGCTCTCATGGTCACAAGGCACGAATAGAACTGATTGAGTAGACGCGGGCCGTGACTTACCATGCGGCAGCGGACACAGATTCGGATTCCGCCGCGCATGCAACCATCCAAGCCGCATGCTTCAACCGCAAGCAAAGCGGGCCGCTGCGCACCTCGTCCCAGCGCCTACCATCTTGCGTCCCCTGCCGTATCAAATGGCAGATGTTGCTCGACCCTTCGCACAGTCAGCCTGAGCCGCGAAGCCGTGGGTTCAGCCGATCACCCGCGCGGGGGCAGGCGCAATCGCATCAGTCAACGTCTCCGCTGCTGTAAACATCTGCCCGTACGAACTGAACAGACCGTCCTAGGTTTTTCTGAATGACACGCTCTTCCACATCTCCAGAAAACCTGGAACGCCCGCGCCTCTCCAAGCGCATGGGCGAACTCGGCCTGTGCTCACGGCGCGAGGCGGATCGCTGGATCACCAGCGGCTGGGTGAAGGTGGATGGCGAAGTCGTCGACACACTCGGCGTACGGGTGTCACCCAACGCACGCATCGAGATCGATCGCGCCGCACGCAAACACCAGAGCGGACAGGTCACCATCCTGCTGCACAAGCCGGTGGGCTATGTCTCCGGCCAGGCCGAAGACGGCTACGAACCCGCCATCGTGCTGATCCGCCCGGAGAATCGCTGGGCGGCGGATCCCTCGCCCATACAGTTCCATCAGGGACATTTGCGTGCGCTCGCCCCCGCCGGCCGACTGGACATCGACTCTACCGGGCTACTCGTGCTCACCCAGGATGGACGCGTTGCGAAGCACCTGATTGGCGAGGATTCCTCGATCGAGAAGGAATACCTTGTGCGGGTCGAAGGCCACCTCTCGCCCGACGGCATGAAGCGCCTGCAGTATGGCCTGACGCTCGATGGCGTGAAGCTGAAGCCCGCGCAGGTGTCGTGGCAGAACGAACACCAGCTGCGCTTCTTGCTGCGCCAGGGCCGCAAGCGCCAGATCCGCCGCATGTGCGAGCTCGTGGGCCTTTTCGTGACCGGGCTGAAGCGCGTCCGCAGCGGCAACGTACCGTTGGGAGGACTACCGGTGGGCAAGTGGCGGTACTTGCGGCCGGACGAGAAGTTCTAATAGGAGGGACGATGCTTGCGATCTCAACGTGCCACGAGCCGCCAAAGGGAGGTGATTTCAGCAGCGCGTGCGATATGGAGCGGGTCCGTTTGGTCAGTGGCTCGCGGATGTCGCGGCGGCACATCGTTTCGGCCCACGACGCGCAATCCCGCAGCCTCGAACTCTTCGAGCAACTGCGCGCGGGTCCGAAGACCGAAATGCTCCGCCAAGTCCGAAAGGATCAACCACCCCTCACCGCCCGACTCCAGATGCTCCGGCAGCGCCCTGAGAAATCCGCGCAGCATTCGGCTTTCGGGATCGTAGATTCCGTTTTCCATGGACGAACTCGGCCGCGCGGGAATCCATGGCGGGTTGCAGATCACGAGCGCCGCGCGACCTTCGGGAAAGAGGTCCGCCTGCACGACATCGATGCGTTCCGAAAGCCCCAGCTGTCGAACGTTCTCACCCGCACACGCCAGGGCGCGCGGATCGAGATCGGTAGCGACAACACGTTCGATGCCACGCCGTGCAAGTACCGCGGCGAGGACACCTGTGCCCGTTCCGATATCGAAAGCAACGCTGGATGAAGCGCACACAGCCGGCAGAAGCGTCGTGCTGACGAGGTCCACGTACTCACGACGGACCGGCGCGAAGACACCGAAGTGCGGATGAATTCGGCCTCCTGCCTCCGGAAGCTCGATGCCTTTCGTGCGCCACTCGTGCGCACCGATCACACCGAGCAACGCTCGCAGCGATGTGACTGATGGAGTCTTCGCGGGACCGTAGGCCTCCGCGCAGGCTTGCCGGATATCTGGCGCTCGTCGCAACGGGATCGTGTAGTCGTCGTTGAGCGGGATCAACAACGCGTTGAGCGTGCGGGCCCGTTGCGACCTGGCCTGGCGGTAGAGATGGAATGCTTCAGCAGGGCCGGCGATCGAAGTTGTGGTTGAAGTCCGCGCTCTACGCTGCGGACGATCCGCGCGATTCCCCAATGCACTCAACATCTGGCGCGCCTCCTGAAAGTCACCGCGCCAGAGAAGCGCGCTTCCCTGACACGCGAGACCATAGGCCTCGTCTGCCGTCATTTTCCCGTCAGCAACAACGACGCGCGTGGCAGGCGGCGTACCGTTATGGGAGCGCCACCGTGCCTCGAATGCCTTGCCGTCTTCCAGCCAATGAATGATCGGGACAGAGCCGCGGTCAGTCACAGCTCAAGGGTTCACGTGAGAAAGGGTTTCGTACGCGCTTTTCAAACACGACCGAACGCACTGACGCTCGAGAATGCCGAGCTTCACGCCGCCTTTTTGGCCGCCGATGAGATGGATGTTTGCCATGGATGTCCTGCTTCGGGCCGCATACCCTGACGAGATGCACGCGAGCAACAGGTCACAGAGGATCCTGCGCCACGCAGGCATTCCGCAACTGCACTTCAGCTCCTGCCAAGGAAGTCCATCTTGCCGAGCTCGACGCCATTGTGCCGCAGGATGTTATACGCAGTCGTGGTGTGGAAGAAGAGATTCGGCAGCACGTGATTCATGAGATACGGCTGGCCTTGCATGCTTTTGGTGCTGCTGCGCGTCTGCCAGGTGACCGTTTTGTCTTCGGTCCCATCGAGTTGCTCCGGCTTGAAAGCCTCGAGCTGAACGAGGGTCTTGCGCAGGCGTGCGCCGAGTTCCGCAAACGAACCTTCGTTATTCTCGTGCACCGGAATGTCTGTCCCTGCGATACGAGCCGCACCGCTGATCGCGGTGTCCGCCGCGAGCTGTATCTGCCTCGTGAACGGAAACATGTCGGGGAACAAGCGCGCGTTGAGCAGAACCGTGGGATCAATCTTCCGCGCTTCCGCATGGGCAGAACCCTTCTCGAGTATCGCAACGAGATTGTTCAGCACGCGGGTAAACGTGGGAATGGAGGTCTGATACATCGAGGTCTTCATTGGGAGGGTCCTTGGTAGCGTCCGCCCTATTCTACAGGGCACGCTCAGCACGCACGTCACCAATGGCCGGCCGGAACTCGTGCCTGCAGCCCTCCGCCGCAGGCCAGCCTCACGCGACGCGAGCGTGCATTCGCACCGCAACGTCGAGAAACCCAGGGACAATTTCGCACCCCGAGTTAAAAACGAGACGAAAACTCGAAGGATGCGACCCGGATCCGAGAAAATTGGACCTGCAATCCATTGCCTATCACTCCCCCCTTGGATTCTGACGTTTCCGAGTAGCCGAGGACATTGCTGCCCTCGGCCCTCACAGACCCGCACGGGCGCAATTCGCGCATGCGGTTCTTCGCTGCACAGATTCGCTCACGCAACGGTGTACCGGTGGACGATCCGAGGGCGAGGCAGCGGAAAGAGCTGAAGCACCCGCTCATACCTCGGCCAGGTCAAGAAGCTCTTCCACGATCGCCGCGATAACCACGCGTACCACAGGCGCCGCACCCGAAAATGCAAGAATTGCGGCCACTCGCCTCACCGAGATCTGACACCGTGCTGGCGGAGGTAAGTAAATGGACGCGACAACTGTTAGGTTCAACGCCGCCCCAGGAATTATGATGCGATCCGTCTCACCACGTCCTAGTGAACCTCACTCCGTAGGTCCGCGGCGCGCCAGGCTGACCGGAGAATGTCGCACCTGCATCCTGAGTCCCGGTGAAATACTGCTTGTTCGCCAGGTTGCGGCCCCACAGCTCCGCCTTCCAGCTCGCATCAGGCGGGGAATAGCCGAGCACGGCATTCAACAATCCGTGCGCCGGAATACTCTGCAGCACATAGTTCGTCGGCTCATTGAATTGCCTGTCCTGCCAGAGATATTCACTTCGAGCATACGTGGAAGAACCTCCTGAGAGCATCCAGGTGTATTGAGCGGCAACCGAGGCTGAATACGGAGGCGAGTTATCCAACCTGTTACCGGTTGCATCAACTGAGAACGGCCCGAGCGACTGCGGCACCGGTGCATTGGGATAAGACGTGTACTTGGCATCCAGCCATGCGAGATTGGCCGAGAGTTCGAGCCCCTTCACCGGTTTCGCAGCCAGCTCCAGTTCAACGCCCTTGATGCGCGCTTTCGCAGCGTTGGCGATCACCGCGACACCTGGTGCCGTGGCGAGGAACTCCTGCAGGTTGGTGTAGTTGTACTTGAACGCCGTCAGATTCGCCCGCAGCCGGTGCTCGAGCCATTCGGTCTTCGTGCCGATCTCGTAGCTCCAAACGTCCTCCGGCTGAAAACCCGCGGTCGTCGCACTCGTCGCGGAGAAATTGAATCCGCCGCTCTTGTAACCGCGGGTCGCCGAGGCGTAGACCATGAGATCCTCGAGCGGCGTCCATTGCAGGCCAACCTTTGGTGTGGTGCCGTGAAAGCGATCCTTGCGGGAGAAAGTGATCGGTGTCCCCAGGAACGCCCCACCCGCCGCGGGATAGGTCCCAACAAACTGATCGATGCTCTTCGTCTCGCCCGTGTACCGGACGCCGAGTGTCAGACCGATCGTGTCGGTCAGTTTGTAGGTTCCTTGTGTGTACGCCGCGTAAGCGTCCGTATCTGTTGCGGGTTGGAATGAGCGAGCGACTCCGGGTCCGAATACCTGCACGGTTACGGTGGTATTGACCTTTTCATGCAGATAATAAAGGCCGGTGACGAAGCTCAGGCGCTCGAAATTGCCGACGAGACTCAGCTCCTGAGAGGTCTGGTTCTGATCCTCACCCTGAAAGACGTGCGTGATCGATTGCTCCGAGTCGTCGGAGTCAACATTCACCCGGCTGATATTTTTACGAAATGCGGTCAACGACTTGACAGTCAACTGACTGGTCAGATCAAAGCTCGCATCCTCCGCCACGCCCCACGCCTGCACGCGATCGTGATTGGGCATGTTGAGCGCGACCTTGGAATAGTCACCCAGAATACTGTCGGTGACCGGATCGAAGGGCGCGTTGAGCTTGGAGAAGCTCTCAGTGCGCTCGTGTGCGAGATGGATATCGGCGCGCGTCGTTGCCGCGATGCCCTCTGTCGGTGTGATGCGCAGCTGCCCCCGGACGCCCCCGGAGTTGCCGTCAAAGATGTCGTTACCGGTCGATACGATGTTCTCGATATAGGGGTCGTGTCGCGAATACGACGCCGAGATGCTTCCAGCTACCGTGCCAGGCACCAGCGGCCCACTCACGTAAAACTGGTTGTCAAACGACTTGTAGTTGCCGACGCTGACGCGCTCCTGAGCCTCGAAAGTGTCGGTAGGCTGCCGGGAGACTACGTTGATGGTTCCCCCAACCGCATTTCGGCCGTACAAAGTCCCCTGAGGCCCCCGCAGCACTTCAACACGCTGCACATCGAGGAAATCCGCAAACTGCGCGAACGGCCGGCCCATGTACACGCCGTCCACCTGCACCGTGGTGCTGGGGTCCGAGCCCCCATTGACGTTGGTTGAGCCGATGCCCCGGATAAAGATGAGCGCGTAGGTCGTACTCTGGGAAATGCTCAGATTCGGTACGTAGCCCGCGAGATCCTTGACGTTGCTCAGAGACGATTGCGCGAGCTGATCCGCCGAGAAGGCGGAGATGGCAATCGGTGTGTTCTGTAGCTGGGTCTCGCCCGTCTTGGTGGCGGTGACGACAATCTCGCTCAGGCCGCTGCCGTCCGCCTCTGCCTCATCCTTAACATCGTCAGCCGCTATAACATTGCCACACGCGCTCAGTGCGAGCAGTGCGGCCATCAACGTCGTGTCGTGGCGCATATTCATCAGGTTCCCCCTCGTCATGCTCTTACGCTCATCATAATGAGCGCGCGTGATCTGACAGCGACCCACTTTCAGATGCCCTGATCGGAAAAGCCGATGTCGCCCGACGTATTTGAGGTGTTAGACCGTCAGAGCGACTTCGCGATGCAGGTCGAGCAGGGCCGGTATGGTTTGCGGCGGCCGCCGTCCGAGGCCGCATTCTGTCGCGACACCGAACCACGCCAGGTGCGCCTTGGCTCGATCGGCCCGCCGGATTGCCCCTGCTAATCCGTCATGCAGGTGCACGAGGCCCAGTATGGGTACGGTAGACGCCTCGAGCCGCAATTGCTGCAGTGGAGCGAAATAGGCCGCATCGTCGCGGTCCCGTGGCACGGGCATATGTATCCAGTTGACGTTCCGCCGGGTCGCCGCAGACAGATCGTTGGCGAGGCTAACCATGATAGCCATGTCGCGTGGCTCGACGATGTGCTTGTGTCCGGGATCACCATAGCAAAGATGCCAACCGACCTGTACGTCGTCAGGGACGCTATCGGTAATGCGCACGATTGCGGCAACCAGATCGGACCGGGTGACGAGCTTCGTCAGCTCACTCTCTGGCTGCTCCAACACCGTGTGGACTTCGGGTGCCACGTCCCACTGGATCGCAAGCGAGTCCGCCGGCACTGCTCTTAGGATCTCACTCAGTTCATGCAGCATTTGTCGCTCGTACACCGGCCAAAGTGTGCGCAAGGCATCGCGCGCGGCGTATTTGATCATTACCGTGAGCGGCGTGGGCAAACTGACTTGCATCCGGGTGGCCTCAGGCAGTTTGCCGGCCGCCCGCAGTCGTGCAAACGTGTGAAACGAGGCCTCGGCTGCTTTCGCGTAACCCAGCGGACCCAACTTGACGTCAGCCGCAGTCGTGTTCGGCGCCAGGCCATACAACACAGTGCGGTTGCCGGCAACCTGCCACTCACCTGCCGGTTGCAGGCCTACCGCTGACTGCATGATTTTCGCCTGCCACCCGATGAACTGCAGCCGCTCCCCAGTCTCACCGTCAGGGACGCGCGAGATCAGAGCGCCGAGGTGGCGACCCACAGCCTCAAATACGTCCGCGGCAGACGAGAGTGGCACACTTCCAACAAGATGAATGGGACGCGGCTTGGTGTTGCTCATGGGCGCGGTGATCCTAAGGCTTCAGATGCACCTGTTGTCAGCGATTCGCCCTGCTTCTGCCGCGTTTCCGCAAAGCGCCGCAGCTCTTCAATGACGTCTGGATGAATCGCGTACCTGGCCGTATCAGTGCCCATATTGATCGACATCATGCAGCCCACGCAATCTCCGACGTTGAGTGCGTCGTGAAACACATCACCGGGAACCGCTACTACATCCAGTGGTCCGATCGTCACTTCAGGATTGTCCGCTACTGTGATCCTCCACTGGCCGGAGAGCGCGATAAAGATTTCCCAGTCGGGATGCTTGTGAGAGCAGAAACCCCTGCCCGGCTCGCAACGCGCGTACGCAAGATTGATGCCGGTATTCACGACGGGACCGGCCTCGCCGGCAGGCCGCTCGCTATTGCGACCCAAGACCATGAAGCGCTCGCGATTGAAGCGCGGCAGCTTCGCGTCCGGCGGCGCGCCCGGCGCAGGCTTCAACTCCTCGAAATGGACGACGTACTGACTAATGAACTCCTGCAGATCCAAACTGACCTCTCCCGCGGCGGTTCCCTTCGTGGCAGTCTCACCCGGAAACCCTTCGGCTGCCTAGCCGGGAAGCGCGGATGGGTCGATCCGCTTTTCCGATAGGCAGTTTCAAGCTGTCTTCACGTAGTCCCGCGCCGCCTTACGCACCGCATCGACGAGGGCCATCAGCAGCTCGTCACCGGCCGCAATCCCACTTCGCGTGATTATCGCCAGGGGGAACAATGCGTCCGGCAACGCGAACGGCAGTATTGCGATACCGCCTGTCCGCGCCTGGTTCCGCGCAATGCTTCGCGGCAATACTCCGAGCCAATCCCCGGACTGCAACAGATTCATAATCACGACCGTCGACCAGCTCTCCACGACAACCCGAGGCAGCGCGCAACCCTCATCCAACAGCCGTTTTGCGACCAGGTTGTACGGCGCACCCTGGCTGACGGGAAGGATCCAGCCGTATGCGTCGAGATCCTTTGGTGCGAAGTCCTTTGCCTTGGTGAGAGGATGCTGCGCTCCAACCACAACGTCGCTTTTCTCCGAATAGAGTGCGGTATAGGTCAAAGCGCTGCTCGATGCTTCCGGCACGAGTCGGCAAACTACGCAGTCCAGCTCCCCCTTTTCGACATTCGTGGTCAGCGTGCTTTCTATTCCCGTCTGAATCGATATGGCGGCCTTGGGATAGCGCTGCAGGAATGCGGCCACGGCACGCGGCAGCAGAGTGGGCGCGGCAACGGGTGATACACCTATCCGCAGTCGTCGGCTCTCTCCCTGCGCAACTGATTTCAGGTCTTCCCGGGCGGATTCCAGATCCGAAAGAATCAGGCCCGCCCAGCGCGCCATTGCGACACCGGCAGCAGTTGGCTGCAGGCCGCGCGTGGTCCGATCGAATAGCTTCTCGCCGAGCGCATCCTCTACTTCCCGCAGCAAGGTACTCGCGACAGGTTGGCTCATGTTGAGGTTCGCCGCAGCACGGCGCAGATTCGGCGTGATGCCGAGCGTCTTCAGTAGCAGCATGTGCCGCATCCGGAGTCGCGAATGCAACCGCGCAAGTGGCTGATTTCTGTTCATGCTCCCCCTATCGACGCGCTCGCAGCTACGCTCGGAGCTCAGCAGACCCAACGTCAGTTCGCGCCGCCGGACGCATCAACCGGTAGGCACAGAACGCGGCCAACAAGCCGATGATAGCCAGGAAAACAACTCCCGTCTCGAAACCGCCGCTGCGCTCCTTCAGCACTCCCATTGCGTAGGGGGAGACGAACCCTGCGACGGCTCCGCTCATGCTGATCATTCCGTAGCCAATCGGCGCGGAGCGCGGCGTGAACAGTTGGTGCGAAGCAGCCCAGGCCAGCGGCAGGAAGGAGAAAATGCCGAGACTCGCAACGATGAGGCATGCCAGCTTGGCAAGCGGCGATGGCACAGCAAGTGAGGCCAGAAGTCCGGTCGCCGCGAGCAACGGAGCGGAAGTCAGATGCCACTGTCGCTCCCCCGTCTTGTCCGAATGCCAGGACCACCACCACATAGCCGCAGCGCTCGTGGCAAAGGGGACAGCACAGATGAATCCGGTCTGCACGACGGACATCCCGAAACCCTTCACGACCTGTGGCAGCCACATGGTGACTCCGTAGGCCACCGCAGGACCCCCTGATTGAACCGCACACAGAAGTAACACACGAGCGTTGATGACATCGCGCCACTGGAACGTGCCCCCCCGGCTTCGGGATTCGGATTCCGCGCGCAAAGTGTCGATCAGCCAATCCCGCTCGGGCGCCGGGAGCCAGGGCGCATTCTGCGGCCGGTCGGAAATGAACAGGAATACGACGATCGCCAGCAGCACCGCAGGCAGGCCCTCGACAATGAAAAGCCATTGCCAGCTCTGCAGGCCCGCGAGAGTGTCCAGGTGCTGCAGAATCAGCCCGGAAATCGGCCCGCCGATGACAATCGACAACGGGATCGCCAACATGAAGTACGCGCCGAATTTCGCGCGCGCCGCAGCCGGCACCCAGTAGCTCATGTAAAGAATCGTGCCGGGGAAGAAACCGGCCTCGGCAACGCCGATGAGAAACCTGACGGTCAGGAATCCTTCGAGCGTCGTCACCTGTGACATCAGCACGGACAGACATCCCCAGGCCCCCATGAAGATCGTCATGCACAACCGGCTGCCGAAGCGGGCCACGCACAGGGTCCCGGGGATCTCTGCGAGCAGATAGCCGAGGAAAAAGACGCTCGCTCCCCAACCGTAAGCGCTCGGCGACAGACCGAGGGACTGGTTCATCGTGAGCGCCGCAAACGCGACATTAACTCGGTCCAGGTAACCGATGAGCACGCCCAGAAACAACACAGGAATGATTCGTCGCGTTATACGCTGCAGGACCCGTCGTTCCAGCACCGCGTCATCGCCGATCTTCTGCATCCTGTCAGCGTCGCCGAAGCGCCTGCCGATTGCAAGCAACACGAGGGGTGCACTCTTCAATTGATTTTCGGATCAGGTGATCGGGTCTTCGGGCGACTGGCATCACGCGGCGATGTTAGGCTGCTGCACCTATGCGCGTGCTACAGATTGCAGCTTTGCCGGTTCCGCCGACGTACGAGCCCCCCGCATCCTTCGCGCTCGAGCGCCGCTTCGAGCCCGCTGATCTGGACGCTTGGGTTCGAGACCACGGGGGTGAAGTGCGCGCTCTTGTCACGCACTCGCTGCGGGGAATGCCCGAAGCTTTATGGCCAAAGCTGCCCTCTCTCGAACTCATAGCGAACTTTGGCGCGGGACTCGAAGGGATCGACCTGCGGGTGGCGGCCAGGCGGCGTGTGCGCGTCACTTACACACCTGACTCGATGACTCACGACGTTGCGGATCTTGCATTTACCCACTTACTGGCCCTCTCCAGACGCCTGGTTGCCGCCGACGCCTACGTTCGCTTCGGTACCTGGGGTAAGCAACCGTTCGGGGTCGGCCGCAGCACACAGGGGCGCCGGCTGGGAATTCTGGGCCTTGGGCGCATCGGGACGGCAATTGCCAGACGCGCGACGGCCTTCGAGATGAACGTGGGCTACCACAGCCGAGGCAAGAGCGATACCCCATACACGTGGTTTCCAACCGTGGTCGACCTGGCTCAATGGGCCGATGTGCTCATCGCGGCAGTTCCAGGCGGTGCGGACACGCGTGCCATGGTTGATGCAACCGTCCTGAAGGCTTTGGGACCCAACGGGATTTTCATCAACGTCGCGCGTGGCTCAGTGGTCGATGATGCGGCGCTGCTGCAAGCTCTGCGCTCGGGAAGCATCGCCGGCGCGGGTTTGGATGTGTTCAACGATCAACCCATCGATGGCTCGCGCTTCGAGGGGTTAACCAATGTGATCCTCACACCCCACATCGGCAGCGCAACGAGCGATACGCGCGTCGCAATGGCAGACGCGGTCTACGGCAACGTAGAAGCGCTGTTGCAAGGACGTGAGCTCACGGATGTTGCAGAAGATCCCGCCAGATGAGGCGCCGCTCGCGCTCCGGATCGTGTACGACTTCACTGACAATATCCAACACCATCGTGGCGCGATTCTGACTTTCATAGGCAGGCCACTCGGGTAGCTTTGAGCAAGCCGGCCGCCCCGAGCGAGCGAATTCTGCCCACGCGCCGCTGACACATTTGGCGAGCTCAAAGCGCCGGGGATCACTGCCCGCGAACGGATCGGCGACGACGTTGTCAAACACGAACGGAATCTCCACGCCGTGCGGCGAGCGCAAACGCCCACCCATCACATCTGTCTCGTACGCAAAGACGTACATGTATACCGGGGCCGACCTGACAGCGAGCCTCCTTTCAACCTGCGCGATCGAGGGCATGCGGATGATCTCATCGGTCATGATCTCGATCATCCAATCCGTCGGCGTCGCTCGGGGACTCAGTCGGCGATACGACTCGATCACATCCGCCGCCCTCTCGCCTAAGAGGCCCTGCACGCGCGCGAGCAGCCCCGCTTCATCGAGCGAATAAAGCTCGGGATCCGCGGACAGGAAAAACGTGCCCTCGTCACGGTTTGTGCCCATCAACAATGGCACGTGAGCGGAAAGCTTCAGCGCCGGCACAGATCGAGGGTGATAGGGAAGCACCGCGGCATCGCGCACTGGACCGAGATGTCTGTCAGTGATGGAGCCGTCGATTGGCTGTGGACGCCCCATGAGTCGTTTCATGCTGACATGTTGAGCTTCGAGAATACGCTTCGCCGGAACATCACTCAGGCTCCGGGTATTCCCACGATCCAGCCCGAGGTGCTCGAGCACGGCGGCGGCAATATCTGTGGCATCTTCCGGTTCGCGATATCGTGCCCAGGCTCCGCTCTGAATGATCGCGCGATGGAACAGTCCCCCGGCCCGTGGCATGGACATCAGCGCGCCAACCTTCGCGCCGCCGCCTGATTCGCCGAACAGGGTGACGTTGTCCGGATCACCACCGAAAGCCGCAACGTTCTCACGCACCCACGTCAGAGCCGCCGCGAGATCCAACAGACCCGCGTTCCCCGCGCCCAGGTAGGCATCGCCCGCCAGGTCGTGCAAGTGCAGGAAACCGAGCAACCCGAGCCGGTGATTGACAGTGACGACGACGACCTGCCCGGCGGCCGCGAGATTCGCGCCGTCACAATGCGGCATCGCGCCTGAACCGGAAAAGAAGCCACCGGAGTGACACCAGAACATCACGGGGTGTCGGCCACCGCCTGCCGGCGTCCACACATTCAGATAGAGACAATCCTCGCTGTTGAATGTGTTCTCGGGCGGCTCGAACATCATTCCAATCACAGTTGAATCGCCCATTAGCGCGAGATCCGCGCTGGTCTGCAACGACTGCGGTCCAAACTGGAACGCCTCACGCACTCCCGCCCAAGGGGTCAAGGGTGCGGGTGGCTTGAATCGCATTGGCCCGAGGGGAGCAGCCGCATAGGGGATACCCTTAAACGTGGCCACGCGCCCATCAGAGGCTCCACGCAGCCGCCCGAATCGGGTTGTCACTTCGACCGGCGCAGCGCCGGTTGGACCCATGACAGTCATGCTGGCCTGAGCACGGCGAGCCGGGAGGCAAAGAAGGTCGCGGGACGCAGCAGAATCGAGCTCTGCGCGACCACCAGCGGCTCGAGCATCTCCAGATGCCGCGGCCAGGCCGGATGCGCCATGACCTTTGCCCGGCGGCGTTCGCGATCGGCCAGGTCTTCGAAGGCCCACATCTGAATGACCTGGTTGAGAGGCCCGATCTCGGTTGTGTACCAGCCCACGGGCGCGCCCATGATCGGCTCGATGAACGGCAGATCGTGCTTCTCGAAGAACTCCACAAACTGCGCAACTTTCCCGGGTTTCAACGTGTAGGTACGCTGTTCGACGAGCAGGCTCATTCCGTCAGACTCGCGAGCTCCGCCTCGATTTCCGGCGCGATCCGGTACCCCGCCGTCATCTGTCCGGCGTTCACCGACATCATATAGGCATCGCCGTCGCCCACGTTCACGGCGGAGTGAAACAAACCACCGGGTACGGCAACGACATCCCATGCTTCCGCAAAGACATCGCCGACTCCCTCGAGGGTGATCTTCCATCGGCCCGACATCGGAATAAACACTTCGAAATCGGAATGGCTGTGTGAACAGTGACCTTTGCCGGGCGCGCAGCGGATATATCCGATGTTGAAACCCGTGTTGAGCGCCAACCCGGGATCGCCCTCCGGTCGTTCATCGGGGCGACCCACGACACTGAAACGGTCGCGCTCGAAGCGCGGCAGGCGCCTGTCCGGCGGCCCCACTTTGAGAGCCTGGAGGTCCTTGAAGCGCTGGATGAATTGACTCGCGAATTCCTGAGTATGCATGGGTGAATTCCGCTACGCCGGGAGGTCCCCTATGCTAGTCGGGCCGGCCGGCGGATTCCGAAAGGAATCTCAAATCACCTGATCGCGTTGACCCCGCTGCCCGCCGGCTTTCGCCGGTGCTAGCCTGTGCCCATGAAGTCACCCGCAGCGCAACCGTGGATCAACAGCCACGTCATCCGTTTCGCCGAGATCAAACCCCTGACTGCGAGCCCCGCGGACATTTTGCTCACGCGTTACCGGCGCGAGCGTTTCTCCGTCATCGGCCGAGCCAATGAGCGCGAGCCTGGCGCACCCGGCAGCGCAGTCGGCGCCAATGTCAATTTCGGCTACATCCGCTGCGCGAGCGGCACGGGCAACTGCTCGCACAAACATCCCAACTGGGAAATCTTCATTCCGATGTCGGGTCACTGGAAGCTGACTCTGGAGGGAGGCGTGTTCGACGACGGCCGTCACGTGTTGGAACTCGGGCCGTGGGATGTCATCGTCATTCCCGGCGACACCTTCCATGAGGCGCAAAACATCAGCGACTCCGAGGCATGCCTGATGTCGTTGAATCCAGGCATCAAGGCTGCCGGCTACACCGTGCACCCTGGCGTGATCGAAGAAATCCGCCGCTTTTCTGCGCAAGCCGCCGACGCCGCGCAGCAAGCGGTCGACATTTCAGTCGACACCTGAGGCGCTCGGGCGCGCGGCCGCTCATGTTCCGTACCAACGCACTGAAGGCTCGCCTACTCTCGGGGCAGCCGGCGTTTGGTATCGTCCATACGCTGGCCCACCCCAGCGTGGCCGAGATGATCGGTCTTGCCGGATTCGATTTTGTGCTCATCGACGGCGAGCATGGTCAGGGCGAGCCTCATTCGCACCTCGCCTGCCTGCAGGCGATTTCCGGCACCCGGGCATGTGGCCTGATGCGCGTCGAGTCCGCCGACCGGACGGTGCTCAAGCGGGCGCTCGATCTGGGTGTTGAGGGCATCATGGTGCCAAACATCAGCAGCGTCGCTGAAGCCCGCGAAGTCGTCGCGAGCTGCCGCTATCCACCCGCGGGTGTCCGCGGTTACGCGGCGAGCGGTGTCCGAGCGTCCGACTATGGGTTTCAGTCGGAGCGCTACCTGAAGGAGTATGCATCACAATTGTTGATTGCAGTCATGATCGAGAGCCGCGCCGGTGTCGAAAACGCCGACGCAATTGCCGCGGTGGATGGGATAGATGTCATCCAGATCGGCGCGAACGATCTGAGCTACGATCTGGGCATCCCGGAGCAGTTGGAGCACCCGGATCTGCTCGCAGCCCTGGGCCGGATCGAGGGGGCGGCCCACTCGCATCGCAAGATTCTGGGCGGCGCACCTCTTCCGGGCAAGAGCGCGGCCGCGCTCGTGGCTCGCGGCTACCTTCTGCTGACAGTTGGTCGGGACGTCACGCTGTTTGGGAAAGCCCTTACCGCGCTGCAGGCGGCGGCTCCTTGAGCCGCGGGAACACCTCAAACTCACAGGCCTCCAATCCCTCGATCTCGGCGCGCACTGTATCCCCCGGCCTGAGGTAGGGGCCATTGAAGCGGCCGATTCCGGCCGGCGTGCCAGTGAGAAGCAAGTCGCCGGGCTCCCAAGTGACGTAGCGGCTGACTTCGCTGATGAGGTCGCCGATGCGAACCAGCATGTCCGACGAGCTCGAGTCCTGTTTCACAACACCGTTGACGGACAGGCGCAATCCCAGATTGTGCGGATCCGGCACGAATGCCGCCGGTGTGATGACCGGCCCGATAGGTGACAGGCCGTCCTGACATTTGGTCCTGAAGATGTCGGTCTTGAAAGGTGTATTTACCATCAGCAGGTCGCGTACTGTGAGGTCAACACATACTGCGTAACCCGCAACTCCGAGCATGCCCTCCTGCGCCGAGACATTGCGCATTCTCTTGCCAATGATCGCGCCGAGCTCCACTTCCCAGTCCAGTCCGTCACCAACGGACATGTGTACGGCCTCCCCAGGTCCAACCAGCGCATTGGAGGACGGACGCGCGAAAAGGGGCAGCGGATCCCAGGCCACGGCCGGCATACCCGCTTCGATCAGCGCACTTCGATAATTGAAGGCGATGCCGATGATCTTGTTTGGATAGCGCAGAGGGGCGAGCGCCGTCGCTTTGTCCCGGGGAACAGCGATCTGTCCCGGCACGGTGCCGCTGAGACACGCGGCCGCCTGACGTTGCAACTGCGGGAACACGGCCTCCCAATCACGGAACAGGCTGACGATGCTCGAGTCTGCAAATCCCAGCCGTTGCAAGGGCCAGTACATTCCTGCCGCGTACAGGGCGGCCGCCGGGTGACCCTCCCAGTCGAGGGTCGCGAGTCCGAATCGATGTAGTGTGCTGCTCATGTTGGTATCCGGATTTCCGTTCGACTGATCTGAATCAGACATCTGTTGCGTTAATCGCGGCGGCGTTCAACAATCCATTTAAAGCCAAAGAGTAACCCGATGTCGAGCGTTCTAGGTGAAGGCCGCCTGTGCTACGAGGTGTTGCATGACTGGGGGAAGTTACCCGACGGCTGGTCTCTCAATGATGTAGCCGCGGTCGCGGTGGACGGGCGGGACCAGGTCTACGTTTTCAACCGCGGGACTCATCCCATGGTGGTGTTCGATGCGCGGGGAAATTTTCTGCGCTCGTGGGGCGAGGGAGTGTTCAGCCGACCGCACGGCCTGCACATCGGGCACGACGATGCGATTTACTGCACGGATGATGGCGACCACACACTGCGTAAGTGCTCGAGCACTGGCGAAGTCCTGTTGCAGATAGGCGTGCCCGGGCGCGCCTCGGGCTTCATGAGCGGCAAGCCCTTCAACAGGTGCACGCACAGCGCATTGGCTCCGAACGGGGAGATCTATATTTCCGATGGCTATGGAAACGCCTGTGTGCACAGGTTCTCGCCCGACGGAAACCATCTGCAAACCTGGGGACAATCCGGCTGCGCCGCCGGAGAGTTCTACATTCCACACAACATCTGTTGCGACGAGGAAGGGTGGGTTTACGTTGCGGATCGTGAGAATCATCGCATCCAGGTGTTCGACGGACTGGGCAGATACGAGACGCAATGGCACGGTTTGCATCGGCCATGTGCGTTGTGCATGGGCAATTCCTCGCATGGCCGTTGGTATGTCGGCGAAGCAGGTCCGGCGCTGCAACCCACCTTGCAGTTTCCCGGACTGGGCCCACGAATAAGCATTCTGAACCGCGCAGGCGAAGTGCTGGCGCGCCTCGGACAGGAGCCGGCGGGTACGGGTCCCGGGCGCTTCGTGGCTCCGCACGGGATTGCCGTCGACAGCACAGGGGCCATCTATGTTGGCGAAGTGTCGTACACCGCCTGGCCCGCAGTATTCCCGCGGCAACCGCAGCCGGCCGCTATTGCGACCCTGCACAAGCTCGTGCCAATTGCAATTGCGGAAGACCGCTGAAGCACCCACCGAGCGCGGTTGATCCAGAATGCGGATCAACCGATTCCATACCGGCCGGTCCATCCCCCTGTCCTTGCTTGCTGCCCGGTAGTAGCTTGCTCGAATGACTGCCGCCGATGCCGGCGGCCCAGTTTGAGAGGTTCTCGCCGCATGAATCCTGACACCGCGACCGTCGACGACCCCTGGCGCCTGGGCTTTGCTCGGGATGGAGCCGGAGTGCTGCGTGGGGTGATTCCACAACCCTGGATCGAACGGATGCGTGCAGCGATCGATGGCGCTCTGCGCCGCGAAGGGCCGCTGGCCGTGAATCTGGCGCCTCGAACCAAGGGCGCCTTCTTCAATGATTTGTTCTTGTGGAGATTGAACGAGGACTTCAGGGCGTTTGTGTTTGAGTCGCCGCTGCCGAGGCTTGCAGCCGACATCCTCGCAGCCGATGAGGTGCGTCTGTTCTACGATCAGCTGTTCGTGATGGAGCCACGAGGAGAAACTGGAACACCGTGGCATCAGGATCTGCCGTACTGGCCCATTCGTGGCCCGGATGTGATCTCGATCTGGGTGCCCTTCGACTCGGTTTCTCCGCAGAACGGCGTGGTTTCCTATGTCAAGGGCTCGCATCGTTGGGACAAGCTCATCCGGCCCACTTCGCCGCGATTGGCAGCCGATGGGCGAGCGGACGAAATGAGCACTTCAGGCAACGGCAAGGATTTTGACCCCGCCGATCCGGATCTGGAGTTCCTCGCGTGGAATCTGGAGCCGGGGGACGTGTTGGTCCACCACGCAATGACGGTTCACGGGGCGCCCGCCAACAACACTCAGGATCGTCGTCGGCGCGCCATAGCGGTCCGCTTTGCGGGACCGCAGACTCGCTACGATCCGAGGCCGGGGACGTGGATTCACGACACGCGTGTACGTGCTCATCTGCCGCTTCCCGATTTGCAAGCCGGGGACGCGTTGCGCGGAGAACTATTTCCGAGGGTCTGGCCCTCCGAGCCGGTCGCGGCTGCAAGTTAGTTTGAATCGCCGGTTCACGACTCGTGCGTAAACACTTGCGTTCGGACGTCATCAAAAAGGGACTGACACGAGCCCCTCATCGCGCCTTCCTGCGTGCGATGGGCCTTTCGGACGAGGATATCAGCAAACCCTTTGTTGCCGTCATGGGCCCACACGGAGAGCTGACGCCGTGCAATCTACATCTGGGCGAATTGATGCGCGCCGCGAAAACCGGAGTCGCTGCAGCCGGGGGCGTAGCGCGCGAGTCGGGCATGGCAATGGTCGCGGACAGTCTGTCGATGAACCACGCCGGCATGAAGTTCTCACTGATTTCGCGCGAGCTGTTGGCCGACAGCGTCGAGGCGGTGATCCGCGGACATTCCTTCGACGCGCTCGTCGGTGTTGCCGGCTGCGACAAGAGTCTCCCCGGGCTGTTGATGGGAATGGCCCGATGCAACGTGCCCTCGGTGTTCCTGTATGGCGGGAGCGCTTTGCCCGGTCGGCTGGGAGACAGCGACGTTACGATTCTCGATGTCTATGAGGGAGTCGGCTCCGTCATTGCCGGCAAAATGTCAGAACACGAGCTGGACGAGCTGGAGCATTGCGCGGTTGCCACGGTAGGTTCGTGCCCCGGTCAGTTCACGGCCAATACCATGGCTATGGTGGCGGAGACACTGGGGTTCGCATTGCCAGGCGCGGCCACCATGCCGGCTGTCTTCTCCGCGCGGCTCGATTTGGCGCGGCAGTGTGGTCGGACAGTCATGAGCATCCTGGATGCCGGCGCGCCGCTGCCTCGCGATTTGATAACACGCAAAAGCCTGGAAAATGCGTGCGCCGTCGTAGCCACCACGGGTGGCTCGACCAACGCAGTATTGCACATTCCTGCAATTGCGCACGAAGCCGGCGTGCAATTCTGCGCTGATGATGTTGCAGCCGTCATTTCCCGGACACCCCTGCTCGCGGACATGAAGCCGGGTGGCCGGTTTCTCGCCAAGGATCTGCATGCGGCGGGCGGCTTGGCAGTGGTCCTCAAAGAGCTGCTGAATTCCGGACACCTGCACGGCGACACACCGCACGTTGCGGGGGGCACCTTGCAGGATCAGTTGGCACGGACGAGCCCACCGGATGGACGTGTTGTACGAAGCATCGAAAACGCGATTGCACCGACCGGTGGATTGACCCTGTTGAAAGGCAATCTGTGCCCCGAAGGCGCACTCCTGAAAGTCGCAGGACTCGCGAAGCTGACATTCTCGGGGTTCGCCACAGTGTTTGAGAACGAGGAGGACTGCGCACGCGCGGCGATCTCCAGGCGGATCGTGCCCGGAATGGTTGTCATCATCCGCAACGAAGGTCCCAAGGGAGGCCCAGGCATGCGGGAGATGTTGGGCGTGACGGCGCTCATCTACGGGCAAGGCCTTGGCGAGCATGTTGCACTCATTACCGATGGGCGATTCTCCGGAGCGACTCGTGGAATGTGCATCGGCCACGCGAGCCCCGAAGCTGCCGTCGGAGGACCCTTGGCCCTGGTTCAGGATGGCGATCCGATACAAATAGATGCAAACGCCGGGACAATCCACCTCGCGATTTCCGAGCAACAACTCGAAGAGCGGCGTAGCCGGTGGCGACCGACACAGCGAGTCCTCAGCGGGCTGCTGGAGAAATACTCAATGTCAGTGCGCTCGGCTACCGTTGGAGCGGTCACCCATAGCGGGGCTGTAGACTGGCCGTTTGAAACCGATGACCCCTGATCGGGTACCCCGGAAACTGGGCTTCCTGGGCACCGGAGTCATGGGCACGCCCATGGTGCGAAGGCTCTTGCGCGCCGGGTTTGACGTACAGGCGTGGAATCGCACCGCCTCGAAGCTGGACTCGCTCGTCGCGCTGGGAGCCAAGCAGTGTGCCACTCCCCGGGAAGCCGCGAGTGGTGTCGATCTACTGTTGTTGTGCCTGACCGATTCGACAGCAGTGGAAGCGGCACTATTCGCCACCGAAGGTGCAGCGCACGCATCGAGCGCTGCGAAGTTGGTGGTTGACTTCTCGACCATCGGACCGCAACCGACCCTGAAGCTTGCCGAGCGACTCGCAGTCGCCTGCGGTTCAGGCTGGATAGACGCCCCCGTCTCTGGCGGCGCGCAGGGTGCGCAGAACGGGAAGCTCGTGATCTTTTGCGGTGGAGAGAGCACCGATATCCAGCAAGCCGAGCCGATATTCGCGGCGTTGGCGCAGCGCTTCACCCATATAGGACCGCTCGGGAGTGGCCAGACCCTGAAGATCTGCAATCAGTTGATCGTCTCGACCAGTCTTTTGGCCATTGCAGAGGCACTCGCGCTGGCGCGTGCCGCGGGGCTCGACTTGCAGCGGGTGCCGGATTCCCTGGCCGGCGGATTTGGCGACTCCCTGCCGCTCCAGATCTTCGGACGCCGCATGGCCTCCGGAGTCGGTGAGCCCGTGCTGGGCGAAATCGGGTTGATGCTCAAGGATCTCCTCGTCGTGAGCACGCTCGCCGGTACCTTGGAACGTCCGCTACCGTTGGCGTCCAAGGCCGTCGAGCTCTACCAGCACGCGGTCAATCGGGGGATCGGCCGGAATGACCTGGCGGACTTGATCAGGTTGTATGACAGAGCTGGCGAATGATGTTGTACACATCCGGCCGGCCGACGCTTGCCTCTTTGGCCTACCACTAAATTGGTTAGTTAACCACTTTTTTGGTACCATAACGGCATGAACGCCGACTCGAAACCGTCTTCGTCACTGGAACAGGTGCTCGGAGCCAAGAGCAAAGTGGCGGTGCTCCGCACTCTATTTCACTCCAAACTCGGCCATTCCGGCGGCGCAATCGCCAGGCAGACAGGGGTGGCCTTGTTTGCGGTTCAAAAGACGCTTGCCTCGCTGGAAAGCCTCGGACTCGTCGACGTGGAGCGAGGCGCGGTCGAAAACCGCTACCGATTAAACACCCGACACTTTCTTGTCGCACACGGACTTCGCGCCTTGTTCGAAGGTGAGCGGCATATGCCGCGGGCGCTCGCTCGGGAGTTAGGCGGCTTGCTCGAAGGCAAAGTCATCGCCGCTGGCCTGTTCGGCTCCTTCGCCCGCGGTGCTGCGCGCGCAGGCTCCGATATCGATCTCTTTGTCGTTGTAAAAACGCTCAAAGATAGGGAGGAAATCAGTCGGATACTGTCCGATGCTCAACCCGACATGACGCGACGGTATGGCTGGCCCGTGCAGGCTGTCATTTTCGAACGGCGGCGATTGGTCCAGGGCCTCATGAAGGGCCAGACGCTACTCGACGAGGCGGCTGGCGATTGGCAGCATGTGGCAGGACTGACGTCGCGCGAATTGCGGAAATCACTTGCTCCGGCGAAGACTCCGCGGCCGCGTTCATGAATCCCGGGCCCGCACCTCGCCGCCGGGTTGCGCGTCAGCGCGCATCAGACTACTGGCAGGTATCCACACACCTCACGCGGACGCGTAACGTTTGCTGTTGGAAGTGACGAAGAAGGAAGTTTTTTACCGCTGGGCACAGGAACAACTGCGTTGACGCAGGCAGTAGTTCCATCTTCACTTGCCCCGCTTGCGTAGCTCGCACTTTGCCGCGGCCCAGTCGACGGGCTGCTTGGCCAGCTTCGTACGGCGCCGTCGTTTGCCGTAGAGCATCCTCCGGCCAGGGTGGTGCCACTGGCTCGAGCGCTCAACCCTCGTTTGGGAGAAACTCAAATTAATAACAAACCGGTTGTACGTTTTGTAAATTTTGGGCTATATTGGTTCCGCAAGAGGGCTATCGATCACTGCAACCAGCGAAAGGGGGAGCTTGACAGTGACATATTCCACGGAGCGCGCGTGCCTGGCAGGCGTCGCATTAGCAGCGCTAAGTACGCATGCCTTGGCCCAGACGACGCCTGCCTCTGGCGATCAGCTCGCGGAAATCGTGGTCACGGCGACCAAGCGAGAGATGAGCCTGGAAGACGTCCCTATCGCAGTGTCGGTGGTCAGCGGTGCCCAGCTGACACAGCAGAATATCAACGCGGTTGTCGATCTGACGCGCAGCGTACCGTCATTGAACGTGCCCGGTCCGTTCGGCGCGCTCAGCATCCGGGGAATCGGTAGCGTATCGTTCTCGCGTTCGGCAGAGGGCAGTGTTGGTGTCGTAGTCGACGGCGTAGCGCTCGCCAACACTTCGCCCAACCCTCCTGAATTGTTCGACGTGGCCCGCGTGGAGGTGCTCGAAGGACCCCAGGGCATGCTATTCGGCCGCAACTCCTCCGCTGGCGTGATCAGCATCGTTACCAATGCACCCGACCCGGACAGCTTTTCAGCTGAGGGCCACGCCGACCTGGGAACTTTGGACAACTATATCGGCCATGCCGTCGTCAACATTCCGGTAGCGGACAATGCCGCTTTTCGTATCGCCGGTGCGTACAGCCAATCTCCGAATACTCAGTTCAACCACTATGACGGCACCCACTTCAATGTCGACGCTGAAAGTGTCCGCGGCCGATTCAAGTGGGACCCCTCGTCGAGCCTCGCAGTCAACCTAGTAGCTGACTACAGCGACCTGATTCAAAGAGGCGGAGCACCGTGGACGGTTTATTACTCCACGCCTGGTAGCGTGTTGTCGTCCCGGCTAGCGGAGTGCGGTGTCAACGTCAAGGAAGACAACACGGATGGCTGCATCGACGGAGGCGATCACACGACCAGCGAGTCATACGGGGTTTCCGGTCAAGTCGACGCCTTCGTAGGCGACCTCACCCTCACTTCGATCAGCGCGTATAGAGGGTTCACCGCCCACAGTTACGGCAGCGATGCCGATAGCGTTCCCGTTGACGTGCTCAACGTGAACGCCTCGCCGGAAAACATTCATAACTTCAGCCAGGAGTTTCGCGTCACCTCCCCCACAGGCGGCTTGGTCGATTACGTGGCGGGCCTGTATTATTTTCACAGCCGCCTGAACTCGAGCAGTACCGAGCTGGGTAATCTGCTCGCCGCGCTGGGCGTACCCTACCCGCTCGGTCAAATTCTCGATACCACATCGACCACGAGAAGTGCCGCGGTGTTTGGCCAGACGACGATCAACATCACGCCGGCGTTCCACCTGATCCTGGGCGGTCGATACGGGAGCGAAAAAGTCGATGCCGTAACGATAGGCTCCCTTGCACCGGGCTCCGTCGCGCCTTTCGTGAACATTGCCGGCGTCGAGGGTCACGCGGATGACCACTACTTCTCCTACCGCGGTGGTCTGCAATATAACCTCACCCATGACGTCATGGTGTATGCCACCTACACCCGCGGCTATAAGGGTCCTGCCGTCAACGATCAAGCGGGCGGCTCGGGTATCCCGGTGCTCGTGCAACCCGAGATTCCGCACTCCGGTGAAATCGGCTTGAAGAGCGCCTCGCTGGACGGCAGGCTCGTTGCCAATCTGGCCGTGTTTTACAACCGGGTCACCGATTTTCAGACGCAGTTTTTCGACCCTACTCTCTCGCAATTCGTATTTGGCAACGCGCCTTCGCTCACGAGCAAGGGGGTCTCCCTCCAACTGATGGGTCGGCCGGCTCACGGGCTCAGTGTAAATGTTGGCGGCCTCTACAATAACGCCAGGTACGGCAGTGGCTATAACGTCGCATGTGCCCAGTTGCAGAGCGATGCGCAGGGCTGCCGCACGGTCCTCGACGGCGGCGCTGCGGTCAGCACAACCGATGCGCACGGAAATCAACTGATCGGCGCGCCTGAATGGAAAGCGACGAGCAGTGTCGAATATGCCGCAAACGTGCGCGACCGTCTCTCAGGCTTTGTGTCGTTGGACGCGGTATACACGTCACGGATCAATTTCGACGCAGCTCCCGACCCGCTCGACACCAACGCAGCCGCGACGATCTTCGGGGGCCGATTGGGAGTGCGCAGTGACGATGGGCGCTACGAGGTTTCGATCTTCGTAAGGAACATGTTCGATCAGTATCGACCCATCGTCCGCTTCGCGACACCCACGGCAGCCGAGCAGCTGGATCCGCAGTCTTATTCCCAAATCTCAGGGCCCGAATCGCGACGTGTGGTGGGCATCTCCGTGGGCGGCAAATTTTAATCAGCGCCTGGGCGCGTTGGTCAACGAGGTACAGGCGAGTCCGATGAGTGCTGATGAGCTCGATCCACGCTTCTATATAGCCCCGCTACGCGAGCGCGACTCAACCCTGCCGGCGGCGCTTTGCCTGCTTTCCCCTGTCACCGATCTCGCGAGCAACGGCGACACCAACGTGACGTTGGCATCCGTCGATTACCTAGAGGCAGGCATTTTCGACGTGGCGCGTCGGGCTTACGCACCTGGCGCCCAACTCGGCAATCCGCTCGTCTCACCGGCATACGGCGACTTTACGCGCGACTTTCCGCCTGTCCTGATACAGGCCGGGACGAGGGAATTGTTGCTCAGCGACAGCGTTCGCATGCACCGGGCCTTGCGAGCCGCAGGCAAGGTGTCCCGACTCGAGCTGTATGAGGGCATGCCCCATGTGCTTCAGCCCATCCTCGCCGATACACTATCCGACATGAACAAACAGACGACGAGCGTGCCCCCGCGGCGCCAGAGACGGCCCCAGGCAGAGCGCACCGCAGAGACACGAGCCAAGCTCATTGAAGCGGCAATCACGTGCATCCACCGCACCGGATATGGGCAGACCACGATATCGACCGTTGCCCTCGAGGCCGGCTTGAGCCGCGGCGCTGTAACTCATCAGTTCCCGGCGAAGACGGATTTGATGATCGCGGTGTTGCGTGCTGTCTACGATCAGGACAGTGAGCACTACCATCGATCGGTTGCTGCCACGTCGCCGCTGGAGTGGCTGCGATCGCTGCCCACCACTATGTGGGAGGTGATCAGCCGTCCTTCCGCGATCGCGGTGATGGAGATCATGCTTGCAGCGAGATCGGATCCGGATCTCGCCGCAAGGCTGCGCGAAACTCAACAAAAAATCGACATCGAGGCGCACCAGTGGGTGCTGGAGCGGCTGCAGGCCGCTGGAATTCAAGACCGGCCCGACGGCGAAGCAATACACAGGCTGTTCGTTGCCGCGGTTCGGGGCCTGGCCCTCGAGTCGGTTTTCATGCAGAACCGCCAGGAAGTCGAGAAATCGATCGCCGTGCTCGCGGAAACACTACGTTACCTGTATCCGGGTCTTGCATTGCCGTGAGGATCACTTCTTGACTGATCGCTCGACTAAAGCCGCGCCCGAAGGATTCTTGTGGGGAACCGCGATCTCGGCGCACCAGAGTGACGGCAACAACGTCAATTCGGATGCCTGGCTGTGCGAGAACGTGTCCCCGACAGTCTATCGGGAGCCCTCCAGGGACGCCTGCGACAGCTACAACCGCTTCGAAGAGGACATCGCGATTGCAGCGGACCTCGGCTTCAACTGCCATCGCATCGGTATTGAATGGGCGCGAATCGAGCCCGAGCCGGGTTTGTTCTCCATGGCGGAGCTCGATCGAATACGCCGGGTGCTCGAGGCCTGCCATCGACGCGGCCTCGCCCCGATGGTGACCTACAATCATTTTACGGTTCCGCGCTGGTTTGCTGCGCGTGGAGGGTTTGAAGTCGCCGATGGGGCCGACCTGTTCGCGCGCTTCGCGGAACGGGCAACCGCCAGGCTCGGAGATTTGATCAGCTATGCCTCCACCTTTAATGAAGCCAACATCCAACGCCTGATCTCCCAGATGGGATTGGGCCCCCAGTGGCAAACAGCCGTCGACGCGATGACGTCAGAATGTATCAAAGCGTCCGGGTCAGACCGTTTCTCCTCGCTTTTGTTCGCGCCGGTCGAAACGACAGAGCCGGTGATGCTCGATGCCCACGCCAAAGCGGTAGCCGCGATGAAAGCAGGCCCGGGCAACTTTCCGGTGGGTCTCACGCTCACCATGCAGGATATACAGGGCGTGGGTGTTGGGCATCTGGCCGAGACAGTCATCGACTTGCTGTATGGTCCCTGGCTGGATGTGGCCCGGGCAGCGGACTTCATCGGAGTACAAACCTACACGCGGGTATTGGTGGGCCCGGAAGGCCGCTTGCCGCCCCCGCAGGACGCGGAGATGACAGCGGCAGGCTATGAATTTTATCCGCAAGCGCTTGGCGGAACGATCCGGTTCGCGGCTGAGCGCATCGGACGCCCGATTTACGTGACCGAGAGCGGAATTGCGACCGACGACGACACCCGCCGCATTGCGTATATCGATGCAGCACTGGCGGAAGTGAGACGCTGTCTGGACGCCAGCATCGACGTGAAGAGTTTTCTGTACTGGTCGCTGCTCGATAACTTCGAGTGGACCCGAGGTTATACCGAGCGCTTCGGCCTCGTGCATGTCGACTATGAGAGCTTCAGGCGCACTCTCAAACCGAGCGCCCGACATCTGGGCGCCATCGCGAAATCCGGGAGGATCTGATGTCCACTGTGCTGAGCGTTGGCATGGTCGATCATCTCGACGGTGCGGGCAGCGGCCCGACGGAAGCAGAGATCGCGTTCGTCAAAGCGTATCTTGCGGAAGGTCCGATGGATCCGGCACTGCTTGCCCAAGCGATGAGCCCTGAACGCATGGCTGAGCGCGCCGCCCGAACTGCAGAGCTGCGCACGCGGGACTGGCCCAATCTGGGGCAGTATCGCGATGCCAACGCCGCTGTAACAAAACCGGTAAAGGCCGTCTTCATCGGCGACTCCTATACTGAGTTCTGGCAGGCGGCTCACCCGGATTTTTTCAGTAACGGCATCATCGGGCGCGGCATCAGTGGCCAGACGAGTCAACAGATGCTGCTGCGGTTCACGCCGGATGTGGTTGCCCTGAAGCCGTCCTGTGTCCACATCCTCGCCGGCGCCAACGACGTCGCAGGCAACACCGGTCCGTCCACCCCACAGGACTACAAGAACAACATGCTCGCGATGATCACGCTTGCGCAGGCACACGGTATCCGGATCATCCTGGGTGGCCTTACCCTGATTGAGGCTTTTCCTTGGTCGCCAGGTGTCAACCCGGCCGCGTGGCTCACCGAGCTCAACGCGTGGATTCGCGCCACGGCAAGTGAAATGGGCCTCATCTACGCTGACTATCCGTCGGTTCTCGCCAATGCCGGGCGGCCGATAAGATCTGATTTTTCGCGCGACGGCGTCCATCCAACAGCGAAGGGCTATGCGGCCATGCGCCCGGTCGCCGAAGCAGCCCTTGCACGCGTGCTCGGTGACGGCTATCCCGGTAGAGCCGAAGCGCCGCAATGACCCAAAGTGCCGCACATTCGCGCCTTCCTCCCATTTCCGGCGGCGAGCGCGGCACACCGCTGACCCTGAGATTGAAGCTCGGCTACGCTGCAGGACAGCTCATTGACGGTATTGTCAACAATACCCTCTCAGTCTTCCTTCTCTTCTACGTCACGGCTGTCTGTGGACTGTCTGGTGCGCTGGCGGGCGCAGCACTTTCGGCAGGTATTATCGTTGATGCAGTGGCAGACCCAGTGATAGGCGCGTGGTCCGACGGGTTGCACTCTCGATTCGGGCGTCGGCTGCCGTTCATGTTGGGCGGACTCATTCCAATCGCAACCACGTTCGTCTTGATCTTCACGCTTCCGTCCGGTCTCTCGCAGGGCGCGCTGTTCGCCTGGGTGGCTGCCCTGTCGATCATCCTGCGCGTCTCGACGTCTCTCTTCATCCTGCCCTACCAAGCAGTTGGCGCCGAGCTCAGCGATGACTATCACGAACGATCGAGCATCATGGCTTGGCGTTGGGGCATGGGGATGAGCGGCGCTGCGCTCGCGGTGACACTCGGATTCGGTGTCTTTTTGACGGGGCATGACGGCCTTTCGCGCCGCGCCGCCTATGGGCCGTTCGCGATCGTCCTCGCCGGCATCTTCCTCATCGGGGGACTGATAGCGGCAAGGGCGACTCATGGAGTGCGCCAGCGGTTGCATGCGCCGACAGAAAACATTGGCTGGCTGGGCGCACGTGTCCTGCACGGGGTTCGCGAAGCGCTTCGCAATCACTCGTTTCGGATCCTGTTCGTCGGCGCACTGCTCTTCTTCATCGCCTTAGGGACCAACAGCTCACTGGCGCTGCATGCCAATACATTCTTCTGGCACCTCACCGGTGCTAAAACCCAAATCGTCACTCTCGCGCTGTTTGTTGGTCTGCTGGCCGGCGCACCATTGGCGGGTCCTTGTCTCGTGCGCCTGGAGAAAGCCACCGTTCTCATGATCGGCATGGGGGGACTCCTCGTCGCTCAGGGCGCGCCCGTGTTGCTGCGCCTGCTTCACCTGTTTCCCTGGAGCGGCGCAACGCTGGCGTGGTTGCTGGCGGGAATCATGTTCGTTGGCGGCGCGCTGATGGCGACCGCGGCAATCGCTTTTTCCTCGATGATGGCCGATGCGGCGGATGAGCATGAGCATCTGTTTGGCCAGCGCCGCGAAGGGCTGTTCTTTGCCGCATGGGCGTTCGCCAGTAAGGCCTCCACAGGCGCAGGGGCTCTGATTGCCGGCGCGCTCCTGCAGATGATTCATTTCCCGACGAATCTCGCCGAGCGCGGCGGCACATCCGCGCCTCTTCCCGAGAGCATGACCGACTGGTTGGGTCTGCTGTACGGGCCGGGTGCCGCGCTGTTGACGCTCGCTGCCGTGCTGACCACGCTGTTTTACCGACTCGATAGCAAGGCTCATGCGGTAATCATCGGCGAGCTCGAAGAACGGCGCCGAGTTGCCATAGGGTCACCTGTTGGATGCGTGGCGGCCCAGCCATGATTCTGGAACATTGGGCCCTCAAGGACTTTTCACCGTATGAAGTGCGCTCCGCGGATGAGCTCGGCATAGATGCTACTGGTTGGCTTCCCGTCGATGTGCCGGGAGACACCTATCTGGCTCTGCACGCCGCCGGGCGAATTCCGCACCCATTTGCCGGGGAAAACGAAGCGACGTGCGCTTGGGTGAGGGACCGGGAGTGGTGGTGGCGGACCCGATTCTCCGCGCCACCGCCCAGCCCAGACGAGCGCGTGGTCATGGTGTTTGAAGGTCTCGATACCTTTGCCACGATCTGGGTCAATGGCGTCGAGGTCGGCGCGACGTCCAACATGTTTTTGGAGCATCGGATCGACGTAGGCGCGATTCTGAAAGCCGGTGAGGATAACGAAGTTATCGTCCGTTTTACACCGCCCGCGATCAGGGTCGCGGACAAGCACATGGCGACGTGGCCCATCATCTCAGACCCCATCGTTGAGTCGAAGCGCAATTTCATCCGTAAAGCACAGTTCGGCTGGGGTTGGGATTGGGGTCCCAGCTTACCCACGGTGGGTATCTGGCGTACCGTTCGCATCGAGCGGCAGCGCATCGCTACCATTAGTGACGTGCGTTTTCAGACGTTGGCAATAGGTGCATCGGCCAGGACTGCGGTGACCGTCACGGTTGAAGCATTTCGGTCGGCGCCCCTCGATGTCTCCATCGTACTCACCGACCCTAACGGGAGGGTCGTGGCCGCGGCGAACATGGACCCGTTACGAGTGAACCGCGCCGAGCTGATCGTGGAGCAACCCCAACTATGGTGGACGCCGGAGCTCGGCGAAGCCGCGCTCTATACACTCACCGCTAGCTTGCGGTCTAACGGCGCCGAACTCACGCGATGTGAGCGCCGGGTCGGTATTCGCACCATTGCACTCGACATGTCAGGTGATCCCGAAGAGGCGGGCTGCAGTTTCTTTCGATTCGTGTTGAATGGCGTACCAATCTTTGCGCGCGGTGCCAACTGGGTGCCTGCCAGCTGCTTCCTCGGCGCATTGACGTCGGCAAATTATACCGCGCTGCTCGAACGGGCAGCCGCCGCGCACATGAACATGATTCGGGTCTGGGGTGGCGGAGTTTACGAGCACGACAGCTTTTACCGGGAATGCGACCGGCTCGGCCTGCTCGTCTGGCAAGACTTCATGTTCGCCTGCGCACCGTATCCGGAGCATGAGCCGGACTTCGTCGCGAGCGTGCGTCAGGAAGTCGCACATCAGATCCGCAGGCTGAGCAGCCACGCCTGCCTGGCGCTGTGGTGCGGCAATAACGAAGGCGATGCCGTGCAGGCCTTCATGAACCAGCTCACCGGAAAACAAGAGCCCTTCCCGGGCGATCTCTACATTCACTCCGTCATCCCGCAAACGTTGGCCGAACTCGACCCCGCCACGCCGTACTGGCCAGGCAGTCCAGGTGGCGGTTCCAGCCCCAACAGCATGCGTGCGGGTGACGCACACAACTGGACCGTGTGGCACGGGCTGCCACCTACGCCAAACGATACCCCGGTCGGGAGCTTTGATCATTCGCCTGAGGGTGTCGCCTACACCCGCTACGCCGAAGACTCGAGCCGTTTTGTCAGCGAGTTTGGCATTCAGTCCGCGCCCGCCCTCGGAACCCTGGCGCGTTGGATGAGCCCGCAAATGATGGAGCTCGACAGCGTTGGTTTTCAGAATCGAATCAAGGACCGCCCCAAGGACAAGGTCAACGCAATGTTGTTGCCCGTCACGGGCCTGCCCGAGAACCTGGGGCAATACGTCGAATTCACCCAGATCACGCAGGCGGAAGGGCTGAAATTCGGCATCGAACACTACCGTCGCAGGAAGCCGCACTGCTCCGGAACGCTCCTGTGGCAATACAATGACTGCTGGCCCGGTATCAGCTGGAGCATTCTGGACCACGACGGCGTGGCGAAACCGTCCTGGTACGCTGTACGTCGCGCCTTCGCACCGGTGATCGCCTCGTTCAAGGCGTTGCCCGATGGGACGGTCGAGCTCTGGGTAACCAACGACACGTTCGCACCAATCGATCTGACTGCCCGGATCGGGTTGGCGAAGTTCGTCGGTCCTGCCCTGTTCACTACGGAAGTGCACGCCTACGTCCCGGCAACCTCGAGCGCTCCGATCTGGAGAAGTGGTTGCGATTCCGATCCCGGCTGCGTCTTGTGGTTCCGCTCGCCACAGTGCGGGGACAACCGCCACTTTTTTGCCCCCATCAAGGATTTGCCCTTGGCACGGCAGCCTCCAACATTAGCCATCGAACCAACCGATTCGCACACTCTGCGTGTAACCCTCACGGCGACGAACTATGTCTATGGCGCGCGTCTGCTGTGCTCGCATCCTGCGACCCGGTTTTCCGACAATTTTCTCGATCTGTGCATGGGGGAGTCGCGCTCGATTATGGTCAGCAACCCGGCCATCGAGCTCACCCCACGGGACCTGACCATGCATCATGGCCTACTCGCAGGCAGCGTAGCGTGAAGTCGCCGGAACACCTGGATGTGCTGATCGTGGGTGCCGGTCTGTCCGGGATTGGCGCAGCGTGTCACCTGCAAACTCTGCATCCCGCCAAGAGTTATGTGATCCTGGAGAGCCGCAGTGAAATCGGCGGGACGTGGAGCCTGTTTCAATATCCGGGTATTCGTTCGGATTCGGATATGTACACTTTCGGATATTCATTCCGGCCCTGGACCGGTGCGAAAGCAATCTCCGATGGCGGTTCGATCCTCGAGTATCTACGCGATACTGCAAAAGAGCACGGCGTTGACCGCCACATCCATTTCAACCAGCGCGTCGTCCGGGCCTGCTGGTCCTCGACCCAGACGCGCTGGCTCGTCGAGGTTGAGGTTGGCGTGGCCAAGGAGATATCCCGCTACACTTGCAACTTCCTGTATGTCTGCAGCGGCTACTACGACTACGACAAAGGGTATTCGCCGTCTTTCCCCGGACAGGAACGGTTTCAGGGACAGATCGTACACCCGCAGGACTGGCCGCAAGACATCCGCTACGCTGGCAAGCATGTCGTGGTGATCGGAAGCGGCGCGACTGCGGTCACGCTGGTGCCCGCTCTGGCCACCGAAGCCGCGCACGTCACGATGCTGCAGCGATCGCCCAGTTACATCACAGCTCTGCCTGCGAAAGACGTCATCGCGGAGCTGCTGCGCACAGTCCTGCCGGCGCGCATGGCGTATCGCATCGCGCGTACCAAAGTGATACTCGTGGGGATGTTCTTCTATCAACTCAGTCGTCGCTTCCCGCGGGTTGTCAGGACATTGATACGGCGCGTGCAGCAGCAACACCTGCCTCCTGACTACGCCATCGACACCCATTTCAAGCCGAACTATAACCCGTGGGATCAACGAGTTTGTGTGGCCCCTGATGGGGATTTCTTCAAGACTATCAAAACGGGCCACGCCTCGGTCGTCACCGATCATGTTGAGCAGTTCATCGAAACGGGCATCCGTTTGAAATCCGGTAAAACACTGCGCGCCGATATCATCGTGACCGCCACGGGACTGAAGCTGAAGGCGTTCGGCGGAGTTCGCTTCGCTGTCGATGGCGTCGCGGTCGATCCGGGGGCGGCCTATACCTACAACGGCGTCATGCTCGGCAATGTGCCGAACATGGCCTTCTGTGTGGGCTATACGAATGCATCGTGGACGTTGCGAGCGGATCTGTCCTCTCGGTTTATATGCCGCCTGCTGACTTACATGGACAGACACGGCTATCGGCAGGTTGAGCCCAGGGCCGATGCAGAACTATTGCGGCCGCCGTTGCCCTTACTCAGCTTTACCTCAGGTTATGTACTGCGCTCGTTGGACCAGTTTCCCAAACAGAGCGCGCGAGTGCCCTGGCGACTGCGACAGAATTACGTGTCTGACCTTCTGAATCTGCGGCTTCGCTCCATCGAGGACGGAACATTGAGGTTTTCGAGGGGAGGGCCCGGCGAAGTGGCCGGGGCGCGGCCGGCCTGATCGCTATGCGAAACTTCAATGACAAAGTGGCCGCCATCACGGGAGCAGGCTCCGGAATGGGCCGGACGCTGGCCATCCAACTTGCCGGTTATGGTTGCCATCTGGCTCTGTCGGACATCAACGAGCCTGGGTTGGCCGAGACTCGAGCGCTGGCACTGCGAGCAAATCACTCGATTCGCGTCAGCGTGCGCAAGCTCGACGTTGCAGTGCGCGAAGCCGTTTTCGCCTGGGCGGATGCGACAGCCCGCGAGTTCGGCAGGGTCAATCTCGTGTTCAATAATGCCGGGGTAGCCCTGTCCAGCACGGCCGAGACCACTCGGATCGAGGACTTCACCTGGCTGATGAACATCAACTTCTGGGGCATCGTTCACGGTACCCAGGCGTTTCTCCCGCACCTGAAGCAGGCGGGAGACGGCCACATCGTCAATACTTCGAGCTTGTTTGGACTGCTGGCGGCTCCTGGAACTTCCGCCTATCACGCGGCCAAATTTGCGGTCCGGGGATATACCGAGTCGTTACGCCAGGAGCTGGACTTGATGAAGTGCGGCGTCTCCGCGACCTGTGTCTTACCCGGCGGGATCAAAACCGCTATCGCCGAGAACGCCCGCAGGGACGACAATATAGCCCTGCTCGGCATAGATCCCCGCACCAGCCAAGTGAAGTTTTCCCGGAATCTCATTACCAGTGCCGAGCAGGCCGCGGCAACCATACTCAAAGCGGTTCAGCGCAACAGGCGCCGCGTGCTCGTGGGCCGCGATGCGATCGTGCTCGATAAGGTTCAGCGGTTATTTCCATCGGCGTACGCCGTCGTTATCGGCATGATCGTGCGTCGCACGTACGACCTCTAATGGCGACCGTCGTGGTCATCGGCGCCGCGGTGGCTCTATTGTTAGGGGGCCTCGCGCTGTTCACGGCCCTCACTGCGCGGCGGGCGGAAAACCTCGCGCCACCTGCAGGCCGGTTTGCGGAGGTCGAGGGTGCCCGACTGCACTATGTGGATCGAGGCTCTGGCCCGGTCGTCGTCCTGGTGCATGGTCTGAGTGGAAATCTGCGTAACTTTTACGCCCTGATCGACGAGTTGGCTGCGACCTGCCGCGTGGTTGCGGTGGATCGCCCAGGCTGCGGTTATTCCAGGATGATCCGCGGTCAGCACCCTGAACTGCGGGCTCAGGCGAGGATCATCGCCCGATTCGTGCACGAGCTGCGCTTGGACCGTCCGGTGTTAGTGGGGCATTCGTTGGGTGGCGCGCTCGCGCTGGCACTCGCGCTCGAGTATCCCGGCTGCGTGAGTGCTCTTGTGTTGATCTCGACCTTGAGCCACGAGGAGCGCGTGCCACCTGCCGCCTTCAAGGCGCTCGATATCAGAAGCCCCACGCTGCAATGGCTGATCGCCTGGACGCTGGTGGCACCATTGGGCAAGCTTGCGCAGCTGGCGAGGCTCGAAGCCGTGTTTGCCCCTGAACGGCCTCCTCGCAGTTTCGTCGACGACGGAGGCGCCGCGCTCGCGTTGCGGCCGGTTAGTTTTGTCGCTGCCTGCAACGACCTGGCGACGGTGTCGGATGAGCTCGCGACCATGATACCCCGCTATCCATCAGTGGGTATTCCTGTTGAGGTGATCTTCGGACGGGCAGATCCCATCCTGGATCATCGAGTGCACGGCGAACGCCTCGTCGCCTCCCTACCCAATGCGACCCTGCACCTGATCGCGGGAGGCCACATGATTCCCGTGACGGCGGCCGATCAGATCGCGAGCCGGATCAGGCAGGTGGCTGAGCGAGCTCATCAGTTCACATCGAACTTCCCACTTTTTCTCCCGTCGCCCTCGGACCAATGATGCAACTCACCTGTTTGTTGAACCAGTGTTGGTTCTACATCGAAGGGATGTCGGCACACGCCATGGTCTTTTGAGCGAGCATCCAATCAGCAACCTCGCGGCAGGATGCTACCCAAATGTCCGACCGACTCCGGGCATGCGCGACGATGCTGAACATGGCCTCCATCCGCTCCCGGTTCTGCCCGATGATCCAGGGATGGAAATCAAAGACTACATGCACGCCGGCCTGTGCCGCCCGGTCGATCTCGCCTGTGAATACCTGTCGGAGCAGCGACGGACCAAATTGACCGTCGGCGCCCGGTTTGATGTTCCAGCGCGCCCCAATTCGCTCTTCGAGTTGGTTTCCGTCGACGAATGGCCAAGTGAAAGGCATGCTCACCACGCCCTCCATTGCGATGTTGCTGCTTCCCTCACCCACGCAAGAGAAGTGAGTAAATCCGTAGCGACGCATTAGCTCAGCAAGGTTGTCTGATCCATAGCCGCCCGGCGGACGGAATCCGACGGGACGAAGCCCAGCCGTCGCCATGGCCTCCAGGCTCCGTTCCAACACCTCGACTTGGCGTTGGCTGTCCAATGGCGCCCATAGTTCATGTCGCAAGCCATGCAAAGCGACTTGATGGCCGGCATCCGCCATGGCGCGCAGGGCGCCTGGATAGACGGTCGCGTTCCATGCCTCAACAAAGAAGGTCGCCTGAATTCCACGCAGGCGCTCGAGCAACTCTGGCACCACCTGAGTAACGGACATGTGCGATCCGATGGGTTGGTCGTCCCGCCACTTTCCAAACTCGATATCAGATGCTTCGCCAAGATTGTCGAATGTAAAGCTGACCGCCCCCCGCCTGCCGTCAGGACCCCAGCCCGTCACTGAGGGCTCACTAGCCGTACTGGACATTACATCCCCTATCAGTCGTTTCGATATCCACCATCGACAAGATATTATTTTAGCGCTAAACTTTATTATTGTCGACAAAATATGATATTGGCGACAAGACGCCAAGAGGTTTAGATGAGGTCGATTCCAGCGCCTGGGGATCGGAAGGAGCTTCGTGAAATCCGCGCTCGCGCGGTGTTGGATGACGGCCGTCGAAGACCGCCCACAAACTTTCCAAATTGTATTAGCGCCCGTCATTGCATGACGGATTTCTTCGAGGAGTATTTCTATGCAAGGCTCGAGTCAGCTGAGTTTCGCGGCAGAGAATGCGCACAACAAGGTGTACGGGGGATTTCAGGGCGTGGAAGTTCCTGACGGCATGGAGAAAATGATTGCCGAGCGGCGCTCGAAAAATCCTACGAAGCGCCTTCACCACCATGCGTTCCGCTGCCGCAATGCCGAGGAGACGCGGCATTTTTATGAAGACGTACTGGGCTTTCCGCTCATTCAAGCGGTCATTCAGAATCGCAATTTTGGGACTCATGACGATAATAACTTCTGCCACATATTTTTTGAGCTCGGTGACGGCAGTGCGCTTGCTTTCTTCGATTGCACCGGCTCGCTCGTGACTCGTGACTACGGACCTGGCACGGGATTTGATCATCACATCGCGCTTTACGTGGAGAGTGACGAGATCCTCCAGCACTACAAGAACCGCCTGGACGCGGCTAACATCCCGAACAGCTACGTCGATTACATCGTCTACCACTCGCTGTATGTCAACGATCCCAACGGGCTCAATCTCGAGTTCTGCGCGAACCCGCCAATTACCGCCGATTACGAGCTAAAGGCGGAACTGGTCGCGCATCGTGACCTGAAAACGTGGGTGAACTTTGCACACAACGGGCAAGATACGAAGTAACGTCGGGGGGATATACTACTGATCCGAGAGGCAAATGACGGCGAACATGGAACTAAGAGCGACTGCTGAGGCTCCTGGCACGTTCATCGAAGCAGTGCAGCAACGATTGCGCGAGGACATCGTTTCTGGACGGCTGGCGCCGCGGGAGAAGCTGCGGCTCGCTGAACTGAAAAGCCGCTATGAAATGGGTACGAGCCCTCTTCGCGAAGCTCTCTCCCGGTTGGTCGGTGAAGGTCTCGTCACATTTGAGAGCAACAAGGGATATCGTGTCCGCGGGCTGTCCAAAGAAGACCTCGCGGACATCGCCTACATGCGTACCGCCGTGGAGACCTTTGCAATCCGCACGGCGATCGAGCGCGGTGGAATGGAATGGGAGAGTGGTATTGTTGGTTCGCTTCATGCCCTCGTCGCATTGACCGAGGACACTGCAACAGATCGGGCGAGCTTGGATGCTTGGAACGTAGCTCACGACCGGTTTCACGAGACGTTACTCTCGGCATGTGGATCGTCCCGCGTCTTCGAAACGCAGCGCCAACTGGCCGAACAGCACAATCGGTACCGACGCATCTTCATGGGCGACAATTTGCCGCGTCAGCTAATCATAGATGAACACAGGAACATTGCCGAGGCCGCGCTCGCCCGCGACGCGGATCGCGCGGCCGCGCTACTCGGGCGGCACATGGTCGTCACTTCTTGTTTCTACGCAAAGGTTCTCGCGGGAGAGAAGCTGGCGCCTGGCTCGGAGCCGGCAAGCTCCGCCCTCGAGTAGCACAGGCGACCACCCGAAGGCGGAGCCGGATTCTCTAGGATGAGCGCGCACCGCTCTGCTCCAGCAGCAGTGATCAGTTCACCGGCCTCCATGAGACCGATCACCCATCCGCGTGTGGTGTTGCGCGATCGTAACGCCGCATACTATCGTCCGCAATAGCAAATGCATGCGCTAACAGCCAATGGCCGCACGTAAAAAGAGAGAAACGATCCGCAGGGGAATTCAGTCGGTCGAGATTGGATTACGCGTCATTGAGGCTTTGCGCCAGGCTTCGGGGCCTCAGACGCTCAAGGAGTTGGCGCAAAGTTCTGACGTGCCGCCGAGCAACTGCCACCGCTATCTAGTCAGTTTTGTGCGGGCAGGCTTTGTGTCTCAGGACCCCGGAACCGCTCGCTATGACTTGGGTCCACAGCTGTTGCAGGCCGGACTTGCTGCTCTTTCGCGCCTCGATGTAGTGGCAATCGGTACGGATGCGCTTACCCGACTGGTTGACCTGAGCGGGCATACGGGACTGTTGGCCATTTGGGCCGATCTAGGCGCGGTCATTGTGCGATGGATGCCGGGCCGACTCGCCGTGCGCACCACGCTCTCGACCGGGTCCATGTTGCCGCTTTTGAACTCCGCCACCGGACGCATTTTCCTGGCGTACCTGCCAAAGCGTCAGACACAACGGTTAGTCGCGCTGGAAACGCCGGCGCGAAACAGGGATGTAGAGGCCCTCGCGGCAAGCGTTCGCGCTAACGGAATGGCTCGAGTGTCGGGAGATCATATTCCGGGTCTCAGCGCTATCTCGGCCCCAGTGCTGGACGCACACGGCGAGGCAGCCGCAGCGATCACGCTCGTAGGCTTGTCGAGCGGGTTTGCGCCAGACACGATCGCGGCGCTTCGGTCCACCGCCCGCGACGCATCGAGCGCACTTGGATGGTCCAATCCCGTTGCAGGCCTGGTCGCTCGAGAGCGTGTTAGATAACCAGCAATCGGTGAGCGCTGATCGAGACGGAATGCTGCAGGAGTTGCTTTTCGCACCTGACTGAATAAGCCTTATAGTCAATTTTGACTACAGCCCGCCGAACTGTTCGCTACCCTGTCAATTGCATCTCGTCTCCGAGACGAACGAACAGGAGGAACGCCAATGAAGTTGTTCACTGCCAAAACGGCGCCGAGTGCTCGCCGTGTGGCAATTTACCTCGCGGAGAAGGGAATCGAGATCGAGCGGATCGAAGTCAATCTGTTGGCAAAGGAACAGAAGTCGGCGGACTTCCTGAAAAAGAACCCGATCGGGAAGGTCCCCGTTCTCGAATTGGATGACGGCACATTCCTGCCGGAGTCCGCCGCGATCGTAGAGTACGTCGAAGAGGTTCATCCGAACCCGCCAATGATTGGTAAAACCCTCGAGGAACGTGCGCATGCGCGGGCCTCCGAACGCATTGCAAGCGATATCTTTGCGCGCATGGCCTTGGTCCTACTTCACAGCCATCCTTCCGTCCCCAAAAACCGTCCCGATTTCATTCAGTTCCCCCAAATCGCCCAGGGCCTGCAGCAATCGGTAGCTCAACTCCTCCAGCAGTTGGAGACTCGCATCGCCGATCGCCTGTTCCTGGCTGGCCGGCACCCCACGATCGCCGACTGCACATTCTTCGCCCTCATGGAGACGGCCTACATGTCCTTCGACTACGAACTTCCCCCGAGCTGCCCACGGCTGCGAGCTTGGTACGGGCGGTTCAAAACTCGTCCGAGCGCGCTCATCGTCTGATTTTCAGAGTATGTGCCTATGCGCGTTCCGGAGGGGCAGACAGGCGTGCGCCGGCGGCGGCAATGAGGAGTGGGAAGATGCGTCATTTTGAGGATTTCTCGATCGGTGAAATCATCGATTGCGGCACACGGGTTGTTACGAAAGCACAGATCCTGGCCTTCGCCCGCGAGTTCGACCCGCAACCCTTTCACATCGACGAAGCAGCCGCGGCGAAAAGCCGCTACGGCGGAATCATTGCCAGCGGGCTGCATTCATGTGCCATCGCAATGCGTATGGCAGTCGACGAGTGCCTCAATGACTCGTCAAACGTGGGCTCGCCGGGATTCGACAGCATCCGGTTTTTGAAGCCGCTGCGCCCGGAGGCGCAGGTGTCCATGAAGCTGCGGATCACGGACAAAGCGCCGTCAACCTCGAAGCCCGACCGCGGTCGGATCGATTTGGCGTTTGAGCTGTATGATGCGGGCGCAGATCTGATATTGGAAATGAGGGCGAAGTCGATTTTTTTGCGGCGAATGGCGAGTTAGTGCTGGAAATCTCCTGTTGCTCAAAGCTCGATTTTCTACGGGGCATCGTCCGCCCGCAACCGATTTATCTTGTGGGTGCTCAGAAAATCTATGATCAAGCGAACAGCCGGGAGCATGCCGTGGCGCGAGGGAAACACAGCTTGAATCTCGCTGCGCTGGTGACGTCGAACGATCGCAGATTAAGCAGCATATAGGCCAAGGGCGCCGGGGGAACGCCCGCTTTTGGACAGCTTGCCAATCGGCAGAGCAGTTGGTAACAGGCGCGCTTTAGAGAGAAACGGCTGCTCGACGCGCCCCGCTGCGACTGCAAACATTTAGCGCCACGATTCTAGCCTGTCGATCGTTCATCCCAGTTTGAATTGGAGGCATGTATGTCGGGAAAAGTTTTCGCTGCGGCAGTCACAACCGGCGGCACGGCCGGCCAGGTTCCAAGTCCCACATCGGGCAGGCTCACTGGAAAGATTGCCTTTATTACCGGGGTTGCCAGCGGTATGGGGCGCGCGGCCGCCAAACTGTTTGCGGCACAGGGTGCGACAGTCGTGGGATGCGACCTCAGCGAATCGGCAGCCGAGCAAACCGCCGCCGAGATACGTGACGCCGGTGGCCGGATGTTCACCTTCGCTCCGGTGGATGTGGCCTCGGCTACCGAAGCGGCCAAATGGATCTGCGATGGTGTCGACGAAACGGGGGGCATCGATATCCTTTACAACAATGCGGGCGGCGCGCGCTTCGGCAGTTTCGACGAATTCCGTCAGGAGGACTGGTCCTTTACCTTGCGTAATGAACTCGACTTGGTGTTCTACGCAACCCAGGCGGCATGGCCGCACTTCATCGCGCGCGGGGGTGGATCAATACTCAACACCGGATCGGCAGTCGCCGCGCGTGGCAATCCCACCCTGGGCTTTGCGGCGCATGCTGCTGCGAAGGGCGGGGTACGGGCGCTCACTCGACAGCTCGCAGCGGAAGGCGCCAGGCATCAAATCCGGGTCAACACGATCTCTCCCGGCCCGATCAGGACGCCAGCGATTACAACGATGCTCCCTGAGATGGTGAAGAGAATCGAATCGGCCATTCCGCTGGGACGTTGGGGAGAATGCGAAGAAATCGCCTACTGCGCTCTTTATCTGGCCTCAGACGAGGCGCGTTGGGTTACGGGGGCCGATTTCGTGATCGACGGCGGCGGCATTGCCGGTCTTTGAAAACCGGGATTGGCGAGAGCCACGACTACGCATCGGGATCAGTCCGGATTTCCGCCGGAAGGGATGCGAATGACAGCGCTCGAGCTCGAGCACCCGCCATGTCGGACTGATGGCAGTGGCCACGGCTTCGCGGCGGGGCGCACGGCACCCCGCATCTCTCACGCTCTTTGCGGCTAAGGCCGGTACATATCCCAGGGAGTCTTGCCCGGCGGCAGCGGCGGGCGCTCGACCAATTCGCTCAGCGGCGCACCTGCTTCGTACTTCGCAATCAACTCTTCGGGATCGACAATGATGCCCATGAAATTCTTTGCGTAATGGCCGGCAGAAAAGAACGCATCAGTTTCCGCAACCGTTGGGAACACGTCGTAATCCATCTCGACTTTATTACCGTCCGGATCGCGATAATAAAATGAAATCGTCGGGCCGTGATTGATCGTCCAGAAGGGTGTGATCCCCTGGGACTTCAAATATTGATATTGCGACAGCAGAGCCCCGAGAGTCTGAAATGAATAGGCCATGTGTTCGAGCCCGAAACTGTTGGGTGGACGCTCCACCAGATTAGGCATGGCGATGAGGCCAATGCGGTGATGCTCGTCGTCGTAGGTGAGGAAACATACCGTGTCGTTCTCGTAGGCCACGCGTGCATCGAAAGTATTCAAATACCACTGGCGCGCCCTCGGGAGGTTAGGAGTTGTCAGAACGACATGGGCAAACTTGCTGGGCCGCACACGATTTGGAAATTCATTTGCGAGGCGCCGCGTGGCGCGGGTTCTTTCAGTTACAGCACTCATCGTCATTACCTCCGTTAGGACATACCCGTCGATTCCACGAGGATGTCTCGAGTGGACTACTATGGCAGCGTCGTGGTGTCGGGTTCATCAATGATTGGATTGTCGATCTCACCCAAACCCTCAATCTCGATGCGACAGCGCTGTCCCGCCCGCATGTAGCGCGGCGGAATCTGGGCGCCACCGACTCCTGCGGGCGTGCCTGTGGACAACAGATCTCCCGGCTCGAGGGTAAAGGCGGTAGTGAGAAAGGCGATCATTTGCGGAATCTTGTGGATGAATTCCGCGGTGTTTCCGTCCTGTCGCAGCTCAGCGTCGATCCAGGTTCTGACGCGCAGAGAGTCAGGGTCCCCGATCTCGTCCGCTGTCGTCAGCCAAGGGCCTACAGGGCCATGCGTATCAAACGACTTTCCGAGTGTGGCGGTCGGTGACAGGCTCTGCCAGTCGCGCACACTCACGTCGTTACATACAACATAGCCGGCAATCATTTCGTAGGCCCGCTCGGGCGGTACGTGGCGACAGCGCGTGCCTATCACCACACCCAACTCCCCTTCATAGTCGAGAGCGGCCGAACAGCGCGGCAGATGAATGGCATCCTTGGCACCAATGATGCAGCTCACCTGCTTGTTGAACCAGTGCTGGTTCGCAGTAGAGGGCATGGCAGCCTTTGGATGCGATTTCGCGAACTCTTCCAGGTGCTTGGTATAATTAGCCCCGAGCGCGAGATACTTACTGGGCCGAGGCACCGGCGCGGATAGCCTTACTTCAGCTACGGGGATTCGCGTGCCCTTCTTGTGAAGAGCACGGCGCAGTGCGTCCATCCCCTCCGAGCCAGCGTGCAAAAGATCAATCATAGTAGCCGGCAGGCGCGCATCGAGCGAAAGCACATCCGTGATTTCATCGCGCACGATGACGCCCAGTCGCTCTGCGTCCTCACCATGACTAAAGGTCGCAAGTTTCATCTCTAACTCCGGTGGCCTGTGCCGACAGAACCCAGATTGAGCAGTCGATCCGCGTTTCCATGAGCGAGCCTTTGATAGTCGGCTGGAGTGAGTGAGAGCGCCGCGAGGAAGTCTCGCCCGAGAAGATTGCTGCTGTAGGGGTAATCGATCGAGAACAGGATGCGCTCAATTCCAAAGACAGCAAGCGCGACCTCGAAGGGCGGCAGGGTGAATAACCCGCTGGTGGTGATACACACCTGGTCGAGCACGGTCTTGCTGACCGACCGCCCCAAATGCCCTGTCTCACCTTCGAAGAACTGATCACACCGTGCCAACATCGCTGGCAGCCCCTCCCCCATGTGCCCGATGATGAGCTTTAGTTTGGGATGACGATCCAGTGTCCCCGAGAGGACGAGGCGCAGCACGTGAATCGCCAGCTCTGAGTGCCAGCCCCAGGCCGGGGCCGAGAGCAGGAAGCCCGTGATGCCGGGCAAGTTATCGTAATACGCTTTGCGAACGGACTCCGGTGGCAAGTTCGGGTGCAGGTAGATCGGCACGTCCAGTTGCTCGGCACGCGACAAGATGGGAGCGAATCGCACATCATCCAGAAAGCAGTCCTGCGTCATCCCGTTGATCAGGGCTCCTCGGAAGCCGAGCTCGCGCACCGCCCGCTCCAATTCGTCGGCCGCCGCTTGCGCAGATCTCAAGGGTAGATGCGCAAATCCAGCGAAGCGATCCGGGTGCTCACCGATGGCCCGGGCCAGGACATCGTTCATCTCTTGCGCCAGGCTGACCCCTTCCGCACCATCGACCAAGTCAGCGCCAGGACCGGAGGCCGAGAGCACTTGGACCGTGATGCCGGCCTGATCCATTTCAGCCAAGCGTCCGGCCCCCAGATCCGCCAGTTGTTTGTCCGGCCCTCGCCAGCGCCCAATCGGAAAGCCGCGCCGCGCAATCGCGCCCGGATCGATTTTTCGTATCAACCCGGGGATCGCGAAATGCTCCTCGAGAGCGACGATGCGCATAGTGCGGTGACCATCGCCGCCGCCAACAATTCCAGTGTTCATGCAAGCGACGCTTGAAAACGAGAGTCTCGATGAAGCGGCGTCAGTCCCATGATGTTGCGCGCCTCTGTCGAAGTTGCAGGTTCGAACCCGAGTTCGCGCGCGATGCGGACCATCCTCTCCAGCAGTCGCACGTTAGTCGCCAGATCGCCCTTCGCGTAGTAGAGATTGTCTTCCAATCCGACGCGCACGTGACCGCCGAGTAGTAGCGCCTGGGTTGTTGCAGGCAACTGCGCGCTTCCGATGGCGCTGACGTTGAAGATAGCTCCCTTTGGCAGATGATCAACCATCAGCTGCAGGATTTTGGGTGTATACGGTAGCGCACCCTGGAAGGCATTGACGCCCAGCACGATATTGACGAAGTACGGGGGGTCGTCCAACCTCTCCTCGATCATCCGATTCACGTCTTGCACCATATCTTCCAGGCTGAACACCTCCCATTCCGGTTTGATTCCGCGCTGCTGCATCATCTTTGCCAGCTGACGCGTGCGTCTGGGTGTCGTCGGAACCAGGATTTCCTTATCGCCGATACACGCGCATATTGTCTGCGCATCCAGGGTGCACATCTCCGCTCCGGGTGCTTCCATGCCTTTGAGGCGCTCCTCGAAGTTGATCTCCCATAGACCGTTGTTCAGTTGATGAATCATGTCACCATTGATGCCGCCACCGGTGGAATTGTTCAGGACAATGTCGCATCGGGCTCGAATGAGCTCGTTCATGCGCTGATAGACGTTCGGATTGCACGTAGCTTCATCGTCGCCGGGGCGGCGTGCGTGCAATGCCGCGACGCTGGCCCCGGCGTTGTAACACCGATACACGTCCTCGGCGATCTCTTCTGGCTGCGTAGGCAGATGGGGATTCTGTCGCTTGTTTGCCATGCCGCCGGTCGGGGCGATGGTAATGATGACTTTGTCATTGCTCACGATGCGTCTCCTCGCTCCCACCTGTGCGGAAGTTGCGCGTGCCTCATCCTAGGTCGGCTGTCGTGACCTGGGTACTGCTGCTTTGTCGGAACAGTTATTCGAATTCTTCATAACGAGCCCAGGTACGCCCCCTGCTCAGCTAGCTAAAGCAGCGATTCTCGCCAGAGAGAAAGCTTGCGCTGTGTCGCGCGATCGGAGTAGCTAAAGATCACGAGGTCCTGGTCTGCGTGCAGTCGCCGCTTGGCCCAACTGGGCACGACGATGATGTCCCCTTCAGCCAACTCGAAACGGATATCTTCGATCTCTATCCAACCGCTTCCTTCGACGATCACGTGGACCGTTCCGTCGCTCGAGCGCATCGGTCGTGTCGCGAAGCCGGCAGGCGTCAGCCTTGCGAACGCGGAGATCGTCGTCAGAACCGGGCCACCGTCCAATGGGTTTGCAAACTCCATCAGATAGGCATCATGGGGATGCGGATCCTCGCTTGCTCGCAGCGTCTGCAATGTCGTTCGCCAGTCAGCAAACGGATAGCTGAATAACGGATTCCCGGGGGTGGAATCAGCGTGTCGCGAAGGGCGCAGATTTCGACCCCAGCGCCATGTTGCATCTCCGGGCGGTCGAGTCGTAGGACACGCCCCGCGATCGTCCCGGTGTTCGGCGAAGCTCGCATCCAACACTCGAACCAGAGGGATGTCGAGTCCATCCAGCCAAATCATCGGCCCGTCGGATTCGTTACCGTGATCGTGCCACCGGCCACCCGGTGTGAGGACCAGATCGTACTTGTGCATGTACGTTCGCTCGCCGTCGAGGGCGGTGAAGGCGCCATCGCCGTCCATGATGAAGCGTAGGGCGTTTTGCGTGTGGCGATGGGCGGGCGCGATCTCGCCCGGCAATATGAGCTGTAACCCGGCATACAGCGTACTGGTGATCCGGGACTCGCCCGGTAAAGCCGGATTCTCCAGGATGAGCACGCGCCGCTCGGCCTCCGCGGCCGTGATGAGCTCACCCGCTTCCAATAAAAGCGGACGAATTGCCGAAAACGACCATTTCACCGCCTGTGCCGGCGTGCGCGGTACGGGTGTGACTAAGGAGGAAAGCACCTCCCAAAGCGGCGCCAGGCTCCGGGAGCGCAACCGACTGTAAAACTCGGCGCGCCCCTCACCGCCGCTGGATCGCGCAGTCAGCATCGTGGACATAACAGGTCTCCGGCCGGATCGCCGATGCAACAGGCGCACAGTTCACATCGAAGACAGACACTGCCAACGCGCCGGTTGCCAGATCGTACCGCGGCCTCCTATAGTTCGCAATAGTAAATCCATGGGCTATTATCCAATGGCGGCGCCCCAGGCTGAACGGGGGATGCGCGGGAAAATCAGTCTATTGAGATTGAATTGGCCCGCTACGATTCGGGCGCCCGGCCGATACGCTCGCCTGACGGCGTGCAACATCCAACTTGGAGATTCAACCTCATGCAGCTGGTATTTGAGCCGCTAGATCCACCCTCCGTCGCGATTGTCGGCGATACTCGACGCTTTCCCGTCGGCAGGATCTTCTGTGTCGGACGCAACTATGCGGCCCACGCCCGCGAGATGGGCAAAGATCCAGACCGCGAAGCTCCCTTCTTTTTCACGAAATTCGGCAGTGCCGCAGTCCAGGGTGGTGGCATAGTCCCCTACCCCCCGCAGACAACCAACTACCAATACGAAGGCGAACTGGTCGTGGCAATTGGCAAGGAGGGCGCGGCGCTCGGGAAGGCCCATGCGCTCGATATCGTGTATGGGTATGCCGCCGGGCTCGACATGACCAGGCGTGACCTGCAGCTCGAAGCGCGTGAGAAAGGCCGGCCTTGGGATATGGGGAAGAATTTTGCATGGTCTGCGCCGGTCGGACCCATTCGCCCCGTTGAGAGCCATGGACACGCAACAGCGGGCGCCATCCGCTTGAGTGTCAATGGCGAGATCAAGCAGTCAGCAGACCTGGGTGAGTTGCTCTGGAGCTGCGCGGAATTGATCTCTCATCTGAGTCACTTTGAGCGCCTTCTACCCGGAGATCTGATCTACACCGGTACCCCGGCGGGGGTCGGCGCAGTCAGGACCGGAGACATCATCGAGGTGACGATTGAAGGGCTGGAGCCCTTGTCTGTGACGATTGGTGGCCCGGAGCCGAAATCCGTATGATGGCCCTGCACGAATACCCTTTGTCATCGGCAAGCTATCGCGTGCGCATTGCGCTAAATCTCAAGGGATTTGACTACGAGCGTCGCAGCTATCAGCTACGCGCGGGTGAACAACGGTCTGCCGAATACCTGGCGATCAATCCAGCCGGCCTCGTCCCCACCCTGGAGGTGGACGGGCAATTCCTCACTCAAAGCTTAGCGATCATCGACTATCTCGATCATGTCCGCCCGCAACCGGCGCTCTTACCACACCAAGCTTCCGATCGGGCACGAGCGCTTGCCATATCGTTGACGATCGCATGCGACATCCACCCGCTGAACAATCTGCGCGTGCTCGAGTATTTGCGCCAATCGCTCGGCCATGATGAATCGAGCCTCGATCAATGGTACGCACGCTGGGTGACGGCTGGATTCACCTCCGTGGAAGCGATTTTGGCCGGTGCAGCGCGAACGCAATTTGCCATCGGCGACGCGCCGGGTCTGGCCGACCTCTGCATCGTTCCCCAAGTGTATAACGCCCGCCGCTACAAGGTAGATCTCGCCCCCTTCCCACATCTGGTGGCGGTAGCCGATCGCGCCCTTTTACATCCGGCCTTCCAGCGCGCCGCGCCCTAGCATCGGATTCCTGCATGTCGTGAATAGTCAGGCGCGACATGCGACACATCGATCCAAACATCCACGCGGCACGACCCGCGAGCGATCACAGTTTTACGCAGCTTGCCAGTGGGGGGGCAGTTGTATGATTGACTCTACATCTCTCAGCTATTTTCTGCGCGTTGTCGAGCTGGGCAGCATCAACCGAGCCGCAGAGAATCTGAACATTTCACAGCCGACACTTTCCCGGGCGCTGCGTCTGCTGGAGACGGCGGTTGGACAACAGTTGCTGGTGCGCACTCCACAAGGAGTCCACGTCACTCATTCGGGCGAGCTGATGAGTGAGCTGTGCAAACCAATCGTGGCTCAGCTCGAACGTCTGCAATACGAATTGTCCACGGATGCCGGCGGCCGCATAGCCGTGGGGTTGCCCACGTCCCTGAATCAACCGATCACGATACCGTTCGTAAAGCAAATGGCCGAGCGCCGGCCCCACACGAAACTGCGTATCTACGAAGGCATCAATAACAGTCTACGTCAGTGGATGGAACAGGGCCTGCTCGATTTCGCCATCATCATATCGCTGGAGCGCGTCCCCGATCATTTTGACTCAACACCCCTGATTTCCGACTCTCTGAAGCTGGTGGGTCGCAATCTCGAGCATCTCGAGGCCCATGGGAGTGTCAGTCTCACCGACCTCAGCAAACTGAGTATGATCCTTCCGGGTCGGCCCAACCTGATACGCGGCATGGTAGAGAACAAAATGCAGCGGGCCGGCCTGAACCTGCGGTACACCATTGAAGCGGAGATGCCCTCCTCTTGTCTGGACCTGGCCAGAGCCGGCCTGGGAGCTACCATTCTCCCCAGTAGCGGACTGTATCGAAAGGATCTAGCGGGGCTACAAGTGTGCTCGATCGACGGGTTTGGCTTTGTCTGGTCCCTGTGTGTGAGCAGAGCGCGCCGTCATTCGAGGCTACTGACAGCGGTGATCGATGAATTTAGAGGAATAGTTCGAGAGAGGATCTCTTCGGGCGAATGGCACGGCGTGCAGTTCACGAAATACACCCACGGCACCCTCGGCGAGCACTGACCGCAAGCGGATTGCACTCGCGCAGGACACGGCTGCCGACGAGTGAATGAGCGTACAACGCTGCTCTGATCGATGCTTCGCGCCGTATTTGTACGGATTCTGCCCCTGAATAACCGTTATAGCCGATTTGGGTTACACACCGCTGCCCCTTTGTCTACCCTGTTTTTGCGGATTTCAAGGGGGGGACTCGAAATGCAAAAAAGCGCAGATGTAACTCATCGAGCGCAGAAACGGCCTTTCCGTGAGCATTCCATGCACGCGTTACGCATTTGCGCCAGCTTGAGCACCATGACCTGGCTGTGCATGCCGCTGTCAGCTGCGGCTGCAGATGATACAGACAACACTTCAAATGCCCTGGAGGAGATCGTGGTCACGGCGCAAAGAACCAGCGCTGCAGCCGTACAGAAAACGCCCATCGCCGTCTCGGCGTTCTCGGCCGCCGACTTGAAGAGCACGCTCACCACCGACATCAAGGATCTCAGTATCCGGACGCCTGGCCTCATCGTCTCACAGGTGGCACAGAGCGCTTCAATCTACATCCGCGGCGTCGGTACCAACAATGTCTTCAACGGGTCCGATCCGGATGTGACACTGCAAATCGACGGTGTCTACCTGGCGCGCCCGAACTCGGCCTTCAGCGACTTTCTCGACGTCGATCGGATCGAGGTGCTACGGGGCCCGCAGGGCACGCTCTACGGCCGCAACGCCGTCGGCGGCACCATCAACATCATATCCAAGACACCGAGCGACACCTTCGTTGGCCGGGAGGAATTGAGCGTTGGCAATTTTGCAATGGTCCAGGAAGAGGCCTATATCAGCGGCCCCCTGATTCCAGGTCAGCTCCAGGGCAGTTTGGCCGTTAGTTATCTGCGTCACGACGCCTACGAGAAGAACATCGTGTCCAGCGGGAACGACATCGATAACGCCAATCGTGGTGGTGTGCGCGGTCAATTACGTTGGGAACCGACCGACAACGTTGACGCAACGACGCGCTTCGACTTCTACGCCACGGACGAAAACTCCCAGAGTGTTTCGGTGTTGCTCGCCCCCGTGGCCAACGCGCCTCTGGCCAACAGTGTGATCGGGTCGAATTCCAAGGTCGCGCTGAACAGCCCGCAGGGAGGCTGGACGCACGACGGTGGTGTTTCCGAAGAGATCAACTGGCAGATCGATCCGCATCTAAGCTTCAAATCGATCTCGGCGTACCGCAGAAATGCGTTCCATCTCAACGTCGATACCGACATCACAGAAGTTAAATTTAACGAAGCCGATCAGAATGAACACGAACGCGAAATCACGCAGGAGTTCGATCTGCAAGCCAGTTACAGCAGCTTCGACGGCGTGGCCGGCCTGTATTATTTCGACGAGACCGACCGCTCGCTGGGCATAGCAAGGGTCTACCCGACACCGTTGGTGCGTTCCGCGCCGCCGGGGCCTGTCTACGCCCAACTGACGCCGAGTACCTCCTCGCAAGCCGAGGCCGCTTTCGCGCAGGTCAGTTACCACCTGACGCCGCGGATCGACCTGACGGCAGGTTACCGGTACACGCTCGAGCGTCGGCAGCTGGACCAGGACTTTGTGAATTACATCTCCTTCGGGCCGAATCACATCAATGCGCCGGGTTTTCCGTTCATCAACAGCACGACGCGCCATTTCCATGGCAGCACTCCCAAATTCGGTATCAACTGGAGTGTGGCGGACGACGCGATGCTCTACTTCAGCGTCACGCGTGGCTATAAGAGCGGCGGCCTCAACTGGACCGCCTCAACTGCGGCTACCGAGAGCTTCGATCCAGAAACCATTACGAGCTACGAGGTCGGTGTCAAAACCGAATGGTTCGATCGCAGGCTGCGGGTCAATCTGACCGGTTTCAAGTACAACTATAGAAACCTGCAAGTTCAGAGCCTGGTCAACGCAACGTCGATCGCTATCGGCAACGCGGCTACCGCCTCGACCAAGGGAGCCGAAGTCGAGGTCAGTGCCAAACCAACGCCCAATTGGCAGATTAGCGGCTACGTTACGCTGCTGAACGCGACGTACAATTCCTATCCAAATGCGGCGGTACCGGCGACACTCGTCAGCTACGTCTCGTCGCTGCCTCAATTCAATGCCGCGACAGGTACCTTCAACGCGAGCGGCAACCGCTTGGATGCCGCACCGCGGGTCACCGCGTCGGCTTCTCTCCAACGAAGTTGGAATCTCCACCAGGGTAGCCTGATCTATGCCCGCGGTGAGTATTACTGGCAAGAGCGGACGTATTACGATCCGACCAATCTCCTGGTACAGAGCCAGGGCCCGTTCGGGTTGATCAACATGTACCTCGGCTACAAGACCGGGGACGGACTGTGGGAAGCCCAACTCTTTGGAAAAAACCTGGCGGACCGGTCCTACATCATCGCCGCAGCAGCTAACGGTCTGGGTCCCTCCGGACTGATCGGCTCGCCCCGCACCTTCGGCGCGCGCGTAACCCGCAACTTTTGACAGGTAGCTCAATCATGGCAGACGCAGTGCACTCAACAGCGCTCGATCAGTTGTTTCGTAGCGCCCGCAGCTACACGAAATGGAGCGATACGCCGGTCGATGAGCGGGTCATACGTGAGATTTATGAGTTACTGAAGTGGGGACCTACCTCGGGCAACTGCTGCCCGGCTCGGTTTGTCTGGGTCCGCAGTTCCCAGGGAAAGTCACTATTGGCCTCGCTTGCGATGGAAATGAATCGACCGAAGATCCTGGGGGCACCTCTCACAGTCATTGTGGGCCATGACCTCGGCTTTCCAGACACGCTGCCGAAACTACTGTCCGCGCCCCGCGCCGAGGCGATGCGTCAAATGTTCCAGGACGCGCATCTCGCTGAGGTCACGGCGATGCGTAACGGCACGCTGCAGGGCGCATACCTGATCATTGCAGCGCGGGCCTTGGGGCTGGATTGCGGGCCGATGTCAGGTTTCGACAACGCTGGCGTTGACCAGGCATTCTTTGCCGGTACCCGAATCCGATCGAATTTCATTTGTAGCCTCGGGTTTGGCATGCCGAGCTCAACGTACCCGCGCAATCCCCGGCTCACCTTTGAGGAAGCCGGCCAATTCGCCTGACTGGCAGGCTTGAAGGAAAACAATGGCGCTTTATGTAGGAACGGATGTCGGCGGTACGTTCACCGATATCTGGGTTTCGGACGGGTCTGGTGATATTCGCGTGTTCAAAAGCCCGACTACCGGCGATGTCAAGTCGGGTGTGATCGACGTACTGAACATCGCCGCTGCAGACCGAAAAATGACTTTCGAGGAATTCTGCCGCGACATCGTCCGCTTTGGCCATGGAACTACCGTGGGATTGAACGCGCTTTTGACAGGTCGCGCCGCCCGAACCTTGGTACTCACGACCAGGGGCTTTGGCGACACGCTCGAAATTGGGCGCATGCGACGTCAGACATCAGGCCAGAGTGAATCTGAGCTGACCGACTTTACGTTGCGCAACCGAAATAACCCGATCGTACCGCGGCGATTTATTCTCGAAATAGACGAGCGTGTCGATTCGAAGGGCGCCATCGTCCAGCCGCTCGATGAGACGCAGGCTCGCGCGTTGTTGGCGAGAGTTCTCGAGACCGGCGTCGAGGCCGCAGCGATCTGCTTGCTCTGGTCCACTGCGAATCCCGTGCATGAGCTGGCGCTTCGCGACATTGTTTTATCAGTCCTTCCGCACGCCTTTATCTGTCTCTCGCATGAAATCAGCCCACTCGTCGGGGAATACGGCCGTATGTCCACGACGGCGGCGAATGCCGCGCTCGGGCCAATCGCGGGTCGTTATCTTCAGGCGCTCGAACACGCGCTGCACGCTGCAGGAATGCGTGTGCCCGTTCTCATGATGACAAACGCAGGTGGCGTCCTGCCCACTTCAGCAATCGGCGATCGCCCTGCGTTCACCCTCTTCTCCGGGCCCGCGGCGGGCGTCGTCGGGTCGGCCGTCATGGGCCGAAAACTAGGTCTAAACAATGTCCTGACATCAGATATCGGCGGCACCAGCTTCGACGTGGGAATCATCGCGGGCGGAAAACCGATTCTACGACGTGAGGTATCCGTCGCCGGCGCTGAAATTCGCGTGCCTTCGATTGATGTCGAATCAATCGGCGCAGGCGGCGGCAGCATCGCATCGGTCAGTTTCGGTCAACTCACAGTGGGGCCGATGAGCGCCGGCGCGAATCCCGGACCGGTCTGTTATGGCCGTGGCGGACTCGAGCCGACAGTCACCGACGCAGATCTTTTGCTCGGCATCCTGGATGCTGAGAATTTCATCGGGGGTCGAATGCGGCTCGATGCAGAGGGTGCAGCGCGTTCCATGCATGACAGAATCGCGGTGCCGCTTGGCGTTGGGACACTCGAGGCAGCCTGGGGCGTGCGGGAAGTGATAGACGGCAAGATGTCTGACCTCCTTCGGCGGATGACGATTCAGCGCGGTTACGATCCGCGAGAGTTCACGCTGTTTGCCAACGGGGGAGCCGGCCCCTCTCACGCTTGGGCGTTCGCGCGAGATCTCGGATTGCCTGGCTTTATCGTCCCGGCGGCTGCGACGGCACAGTCCGCCTATGGCTGTGGGAATGCTGACCTCGGCGTCACGAAGGAATGTGCGGCATACCTTCGTGTTGGCCCTGGCGCACAACCCGATGAACGAGGATTGGCAGTCATCGACACGACGCTGCGTAGACTGTCGGAGGAAGCTGAAGTTGAGTTGGTTCGCGCCGGTGCTCGAGGCGAGATCACAGTCGAACGCTTGCTCGCCGTGCGCTTTCGTGGACAGTCGAACGTCATTGACGTAGCTGTCGAGACAGAGCCCTTCGACACAGATGCTTTTCGCGATCTCGCCAGAAAGTTTGAAGGCATCTACGAAGCCCTGTTCGGACGAGGTGCAAGCTACGGCGGAGCGGGCCATGAGATCGTCAGCGCGCGAGCGTTAGCCCGGGGCTTCCTGCAACCGCCAGCAGCGCGCCCACAAGGCTCGCCCCTCACCTACGCGGGAACACGACGCGTTGTGTTCGACGATCCAACCACCTTTTTGGAGACAGCTATTTTTAAGACACGTTACCCGGCGCCCGATGCCAAACTCGAGGGGCCGGCGATTGTCGAGTTTCCGGGCCAGAGCGTCGTCGTGCCACCCGGCGGATCCGCCGTCGCCGATGAATTCGGTAACCTTCACGTCAGCATTAGAGCGTGAGGAGTCGATAATGAGTCCGCGCGATAACATTGAAGTCCATCCAGTGGCTTTCGAAGTCATCAGATCGCGCCTCCTTGCGATTACCGAAGAGATGCGCATCGCATTGCAGAGCGTTTCCGGTTCACCGACAGTGACTGAAGCATCTGATTTTTTTACCGGGCTATTTCTTCCGGACGGCTCGTTCGCGTCGATGGGGTTCCAAGTCTCCTTTCAGGCCCCGGTCGTCGGCCATTTGATTCGGGCGGTTCATGCCAGACCGTTGCTGGAGCCGCGCGACGGCGACATGTTCTGCGGCAACGATCCGTTCGTTGGAGCGCTCCATCAGAATGATATTCAATTGGCCGGTCCGATCTATGCCGACGGGAAGATTTTCGCCTGGGCGGGAGTGGAAGCCCACGTGACTGACATCGGGGGCATGGACTTCGCCAGTTGGTCACCCAACGCGCGCGATGCCCGGCAAGAGGGACTGCGCATACCGTGCGTAAAGCTGGTTGAGGGAGGATGCATGCGCGAAGACATCCTCGAAATGATTCTCACCGCCACTCGATTACCGGCGCAACTGGCCCTGGATTTCCGCGCGTTCGTTGCTACGATCAACGTTGCACGCGAACGCGTGACGGAACTCATTACCCGTTATGGCGTGCGCACACTGTCGGCTGTAATGCAGCGAATGATTGAGGTGTCACAACAGCGAGTCGAAGAGCGTCTGCGTGAACTGCCGGATGGTGAGTTTCGCGCCGTTGATTTCCTCGAGCACGATGGAGAGGCGAACCGCCTCTACAAGGTCGACCTTCGTATGACTAAGCGAGGCGCTCGCCTCAGCTTCGATTTCAGCAGATCCAGTCTACAGGCACCGGGTTTCATCAACGCGACACGGTCGGGTTTGGAGGGCGGCCTGACTGGAGCACTGCTGCCCATGCTGGCGTACGATATTCCCTGGAACCAGGGAGTGTTAAAGACGGCTGAAATCGTGGCACCCGACGGTCTGATTTGCACCGCGCAATTTCCCGCGCCAGTCGGAGCCGCGACGGTAGAAACGATCTGGGTTGTCTCAAACGTCTGCTCGCAGGCCATCAACCGGCTGCTGTCCTGTTCACCCAAATATCGCGGCCGTGCCCAGGCTGTCAGCGACGGCACGATGGCGACCTTCAATCTCGGCGGCCGCAATCAGTATGGCGAACCCTTTGGCCTGCATCTCATGGATCCTCTTGCCGGCGGGTACGCCGCATTCGCGGGCAAGGACGGCTATGAAGCGGGCGGCCCCATCAATTCACCCGCACCGGCCATTGCCGATGTGGAACGCAACGAGCAGGCTGCACCTCTCTTTTACCTCTACCGTCGGCTGGCGTGCGATACGGGAGGTCCGGGTCAGTATCGGGGAGGAGCATCGGCAGAAGTGGCATTGACCCTGGCGGGAATCGAAGCAGCAGACGCCCTCATCATGACCCATGGCGCAGAGGTGCCGAATGCATGCGGTCTGTTCGGTGGTCATCCGGGCGCGACTGTCACCCAGAAATGGAGTAGTGGCGCGACCAAGGACGGCGTGTATTCGGGCCAAGCTGAGTGGATCAACTTCGGACCGAAACCCGGCCTGCAAAAGATGCGCAGAGGGGATGTTTTTGCGGCCAGTTGGCAAGGCGGCGGCGGTTGGGGCGACCCCCTCGATCGAGATCCAGCCGCGGTCGAGCGCGATTGTCGCAACGAGTTGGTTTCGCCACGAGCGGCAACGGATATTTACGGCGTCGTACTGACCGATAGCCAGGTAGATCCGGAAGCGACCCGGGTACGCCGCGCGTTCCTGAAGTCCGAGCGCATTCTGGGTAGAACGAGGATTGCCGATTGCCCAGCCGATGCCCAAACGGTCGGAATGATGGGACCCGCATTGAAACTCGTTCGGGTCGGCGATGAGATCCAGGTTGTTTCGCGCGCCGGTGCCATTTTGGCTCGCGGGTCTACACGGTGGCGAGAAGGCGCGATTCGCGCACCATTTGGACCCAGTGCGGTTCTGAAACTTCACGAACAATTGGAGATGTCGTGCTTCTACTGCCCGGTTTCCGGCGAGCTGCTGTCTGTCGACGTGCACGAGAAAGACACTCTCCCCGCGGATGACATCCTCCTCGAGTTGCCCTGTCTACCTTGATTTGAAATGGAGACTCACATGTCCGAAGAAGTTGACACTACGACCGCCCCCGGCGGTATGACCGTTGGGGCGAAAGATCGCAAATCGGGAAGACTCGCCGGAAAGATTGCCTTTATTACCGGCGTCGCCAGCGGCATGGGACGTGCCGCCGCCAAACTGTTTGCGGCGGAAGGAGCCATCGTCGTGGGTTGCGATGTAAACCGCACAAAGGCGGAAGAAACCTTATCCGAGGTCCGTGACGCCGGCGGCCAGATGGTCACCTTCGGCCCGGTGGATATCGGCTCGCTCCACCAAGCACAGAAGTGGATATCCGACGGTGTCGCCGCGGCCGGGGGAATCGATATTCTTTATAACAATGCGGGTGGCGCCCGCTTCGGCACGTTCGGACAGATCACCGAGGAAGACTGGTCCTATACATTGCACAACGAACTCGACCTGGTCTTCTACGTCACCCAGGCCGCATGGCCGCACTTCATTGCCCGCGGGGGCGGTTCGGTGCTGAACACCGGATCAGCTGTAGCAGTGCGCGGAAATCCCAACATGGGCTTTGCCGCGCACGCGACTGCGAAGGGAGGCCTGATGGCGCTCACCCGGCAACTTGCAGCCGAAGGCGCCAAGCATAACATCCGGGTCAACACGATTTCTCCGGGCCCGATTAAAACACCGGCGACCGCCGTGATGCCGCCCGAGATGGCCAAGCGCGTCGCAACAGCGATACTGATGGGCAGGTGGGGAGAGTGCGAAGATGTGGCCTATTGTGCGCTGTATCTGGCCTCGGACGAGGCCCGGTGGGTTACGGGGGCCGATTTCGTGATCGACGGCGGCGGGATTGCGGGCCTTTGAGGAATTTCATTCCAACTCATGCGTCGACTCGACACCGGCTGACTGGATACCTCGGCGTGCCTTTTTTTCCGCTTCATCGACGCGGGACGTCATTCCGCATAGGTGAATACATTGGCTATTGCGTATCATAGCCGGACGGAGCATTCTTAGGCAATCTGTCCCAGCGGAGCCGGTCATGCGTACTCGACAAGCACCGCAAGCGGAGGCTGTAGATTGGAATGGACCCGGAAGCAGCCGGATTCCCGCGGCGGTGTACGTCGATCCAGCGATCTATGCCCGAGAACTCGAGCGCATCTTCTACGGCGCCCATTGGAATTACGTGGGCCTGGAAGCCGAGGTGCCGACGACCGGAAGCTTCAAGCGCACCACCATCGGCGAGCGATCCGTCATCATGGTTCGCAATCGGGACGGAAACATCAATGTGCTCGAAAATCGATGTGCGCATCGTGGGCTTCGCTTCTGCCAAGAGCGTGTAGGAAAGGTGAGGACACTGGTGTGTCCCTATCACCAGTGGAATTACAACCTGGATGGCAAGTTGATTGCCGTGCCGTTTCGGCTCGGTGTAAAAGGCCAGGGTGGAATGCCGGCCGATTTCTCGCTCGCGGATCGTCGCCTCAATCCGCTAAAAGTGGCAAGCCGCGGGGGCGTAGTCTTTGCCTCCTTCGATCATGACGTGGAACCACTGGATCAATACATTGGCGCCGAGGTACTAACCTACTTCGATCGAACTTTCAACGGCCGCCCACTCGTAGTTCAAGGTTATTCGCGGCAACGCATTCGTGGAAACTGGAAGCTCATGATGGAGAACATCAAGGATCCCTACCATCCTGGCCTTCTGCATACATGGTTCGTGACCTTCGGCCTTTGGCGTGCAGACAATCAGTCGCAGCTCATCATGGACTCGCACGGTCGTCACGCCTGCATGATCTCGCGTCGCAATGAGGTAGTCGACGAGGATGTTGCCAACGCCGCCTCGAGCTACCGCGCGAATATGAAGCTCCATGATCCGCGAATGCTCGATGTAGTACATGAACCATGGTGGGGAGCTCCTACTGTCTGCATGACCACGGTATTTCCCAATGTAATCTTCCAGCAGCAGGTCAACTCGCTGTCCACTCGCCAGATAATTCCGCAGGGACCCGACCAATTCGACTTCGTTTGGACTCACTTCGGCTTTGAGGAGGACTCAGCCGAGATGAGCGCACGCCGATTGCAGCAGGCCAATCTCTTCGGACCAGCGGGTTTTGTCTCCGCTGACGATGGCGAAGTCATTGAGTATTGCCAGGATGGGCTCCGCCAAAGCGAAGACTTCGCGACATTGTGTGAGCTCGGCGGCACAGCAATCGGCAACACCGATCACATGGTTACCGAAACGTTGATCCGGGGTATGTATCGGTATTGGCGCAAGGTGATGGAGCAATGAGACCCCTGTACGGCAGTCGGGGTATTCGGGCATGAACGCCGAGATCGAGCTGCGGCTCAACGTTGCCGATCTCTATGCCTCGTATTCCGCCTGCCTGGACGCGGGTCGATTTGACGACTGGCCAGAGTTCTTCACTGAAGACTGCCGTTACCGGGTGGTTTCGCGGGAGAACCACGATAGAAACCTGCCCCTGGGAACGATGGATCTACAAAGCCGTGGCGCGCTGTTAGACCGCGTCTATGCCGTGCAAAGCACCCTATTCCATGCACCGTACTATCAGCGTCACATTATCGGACCCGCGCGCATCCTCAGCCGAGAGGGCGAGACGATTTTGGCAGAGGCTAACTATCTCGTGATCCGTACCAAGCGAGATCAACCGAGCGAAGTTTTCAATGCGGGCCGATACCTCGATCGGATCGTGGCCGTGCAGCAGGGGCTGCGCTTTGTCGACAAGCTCTGCATTTTCGACAGTGAGCTCATCCCCAACTCAATCATCTATCCTCTGTGAAATGAATGTGGCGGATACTGGACGTTGGGTAAATTCCGAAATGAATACTTCGCCAGAGCGGTTACGTTCCTCTGCCGGATTGTCCAAGGCCAGCATGCGCGCGCGGCGACGGTTGCTCGAAGCTGCTGGCAAGGTTTTCGCGCACAGAGGTTATAGCCAAGGCACCAGCCGGGAGATTTGCAAGCGGGCCGGGATGAACGTAGCCGCTGTCAACTATCACTTCGGCGGCATAGATGCGTTGTATGGAGAAACGCTACTGCTCGCTCATCGCCGAATGTCGTCGATCGGCCTCCTGGACGAGATCGTATCCAGCAAAGCCAGTGCGCCCCAGAAGCTGGGAGCATTGCTGGCAGCCATCCTGAAGTGCGTAACCATTCCGGGTGCGAACTCGTGGGAATTGCGCTTGCTTGCCCGCGAGATCGTGCAACCGTCGCCGGCCCACGAGCAGTTTGCGAGCACAGCGGCGCTGTCAGTGTGCCGTATCGTGCGACGGGTCGCGGCTGACTTGATCGGTGCAAATCCGGAGGATGCTGTGGTTGGACGCACCATCCTCACATCAATGGCTCCCTGCCTGGTGCTCTGCGTCGGGAGCCGCGCCACGTTGATGACGATCCTTCCGGCTTTGGCTGATCCAAGTGCGGAGGCAGGCCCGCTTGTCGAGCATTCCGTGCGGTTCATACGGGCGGGCATCAAAGCGATCGCCCAGCACTATAAGGCGACAAACGGTCCGGCATCCAGGAAGGGTCATAACCGTGAGTAATACGACCCTGACATGAAACTCGCAACATTTACTCCTGCAGCGAATGCCGTTACGCCATTCGAGCATGCTATTCGGATTTTATCTGCTGAAGCAGGCCGAACATGTCGGCGCTACCCCAGTGTTCGACATATTTGCCGTCGCGCAGTTTGATGATATCAATTACTGCAAGTTTGATCGCCTTACCGCTGGCGGGTATACCCAGAAATACTCCTTCGTGTGTCCCTTGGTAACTTTTTCGAGTAATGACCGTATCGCCATCGGCAAACTGATCATGGATGATCACCTTGACATCCGGAAATGCGGGACGGAACACTTGTGTGATAAAGAAGTATGCCGCTTTGGGATCTGGCACCTTCTCATGCCCACTATGATCGAGAAAATTTGGCGAAACCAGTTCCTCGTAAACGGAAAGTTTTCCATCTTCAATAAATTCCTTGTTGAATCTGCGAACGATGGACTTGTTTGTATCCTGCAGGCTAGACACTTTTGATTCCCCTTCAAAACAACGTTAAAAAGTGAGGGCTTCCAAGGTAGCGCGAGGCTGACTGTGCGCGGATCATCCCGCTATGTTTTGTATAAACAGGGGCGCTGTAAATCGACAAAACTGCACAACTGTTTCCTACCTCTGCGAGTTGGCGCAGATACGGCCAATGCCTCTAACCGGCGGAAGATTTGACAATTGACCGTCCGTTCGGACTTGTATAATCTCTCACTGCTTTGATGTCAAAGTATAATGGCCGTAGCGAAAATAGATCTGTAGCGAAAATAGTTTTTTTTGGGGGGGATGTGAAAAAGATCACCGATTGTTTCGCGTTGATGTTGGGTGCCGCCTGCTTGACTCCTGCAGCGGCGTGGGCAGCGTCACCAGACGATTCCAACTCGCTGGAAGAAATCGTGGTGACCGCGTCGAAAATCAGTGAGACCAATCTTCAGCGGACGCCGATCGCGATCACCGCGTTCAGCGGGGAGCAGCTGCAGCGCTCCCAGCTCAACAATGTCAACCAGCTCATGGGCTCTGTCCCCAATTTGAGCATCTCGGTCTTCGAGACATTCGCCGAAATCTTCATCCGGGGTATCGGTTCCACCAATGTGATCGGCGGCAACGACCCCAGCACGACCGTACAGGTCGACGGCGTGTATCTGGGCCGGCC
>Ga0137415_10000116_pt1 | contig 62783 bp, 54 predicted proteins | sample CZODoug3_1_1_16f_FD_183082 | JGI IMG/M metagenome (GOLD analysis project Ga0137415, IMG submission 183082) | Vadose zone soil fungal communities from Angelo Coast Range Reserve, California, USA - CZODoug3_1_1_16fungal (Hybrid Assembly) | ecosystem: Environmental > Terrestrial > Soil > Vadose... | reverse complement strand
CGCTGATCGAATCCGAGGTAAGAGCCGTATGCAGTAGTGCTGCCCGTACGGACCTGTGCGGGGGGCCGCCCGTGAGGGCGGTCCCTACCGCGACCAGTCAAGCAGTTAAAGGTGAGAGCGGAGACTCAGGGGTCAATGTGCCCGGGGGGCGCAGGCGTGGCTCCCGCGCGCCCCGTCGCTGGGTCAAATGTAGAGCGACGGGCGAACCGATTGAACTAAGGCGACGGATTTGCGAAGGAAACCGGGCCCGGCTGAGAGCTGTCAGCGACTTTAATGGAGTGGACCCTACACCTATCTCGTCGATGTCCTCCAGCGAGTCGGCCAACATCCGGTCGGGCGCGCCACCGAACTCACCCCACGCCTGTGGGAGCAACATTTCGCTTCTAATTCCCTACGCTCCGACCTGCACTCCAATATTCGCGGGCTCCCAGTCTAATCCGACAAACCGTATTCGCGCCGAAATGGTGGTCACAATGAGCACGGAATTTACGAAAACAGGCCCGAACCGCGCGAGAGGTTTCACGGTGACATTTCACCCTGCGGGCGGGGTCGATTACACAGAGCACGCTAGCGACACCATCCGTGTGGATACACAGCTGTATGTACACCCGCTACGGATTGTCTCATACCGCGAGAGCAAGAGCCTCAAGGGCATGACAAATGCCCGCGCGTACGAAGTGCTGAGCACCATACAGAGCGCGTTGGAGTACCGGAAATCATCGTATGCGACAAGAACGCCACGTGGTAATCGCTTACTCCGCAGCAACAACAATGCCGTGCCGCGAAGGCTCGTCGCGACGAGTCGGTGTGGTAGAGTCATTACATGGAGAGAATCCGATGTTGTTGCTAAAGTTGCGCAAGGCATTGCAGGAGGAAGGTGATCCGATCAAGGCGCCAGTAATGCAAGCGTACATGAAGTCTGCGATGCCGTATCACGGTGTGCCAACGCCCTTGCTGCGCCAAGTGTGTAAGGCGACGTTCGCGGACGTGCGGTTTGAGACGGCGTCGCAGTGGCGTGCACAGGTGCTCGATTTATGGCGCGATGCGCGTTTCCGCGAGGAGCGCCACGCAGCCTTGTATCTGGCTGGTGACAAACGCGGTAAGCCTTTTCAGACATTATCTGCAATGAAGATGTATGACGAGTTGATCGTCACAGGCGCGTGGTGGGACTACGTGGACGAAATCGCGTCGCACCGAATCGGGCCGATTCTGAAGGACTTTCCCGCGCCGATGCGACGCAAGATGCTTTCCTGGAGCAAGTCGAACAATCTGTGGAAGCGGCGCAGCGCGATCATATGCCAGCTGGGATTCAAGGCGGAAACCGATCTGGAGTTGCTGTATGCCTGCATCGAACCCTCGCTGGGATCGGGTGAATTCTTCCTGCAGAAGGCGATAGGCTGGGCGCTACGTCAGTACGCCTGGATTGACGGCGATGAAATAAAGAAATACGTGCGGCTGAACCGCACTCGGCTGAAAGCGTTGAGTTGTCGGGAAGCGCTGAAGAATCTCGACTGAGAGGCGTGACGGGACGACAAGCGAGTTTCCTTCAACGTGCGTGACCGCAGTCGGACACCGATCCCGACGGTCGTCACCGTCGCCTTTCAAGTGCGCCCATCCGCGATCTCTACCGAAGCAAGCCCATCTCCAGCATGAGCGGACGACGATCGTTCTCGTATTGCCTGAGCTGATCGAGACTCATTTCAGCAGGGGCAGCAGCTCGAATCACCGCAGCAGTTTGCCTTTTACACCAATCGCTTTTGCAGAGCATATAAAACCGCTTTCGTGCGGTCGTTTACTCCCAGCTTGGAGAAGATGCTCGAGACGTGATTTCTCACAGTGCCGTCGCTGATTTTTAGCGCCTCGGCGATCTCGCGATTTCCGATCCCGCTCGTCATCAGTTTCAGTACGGCGGTTTCGCGCTCGGTCAGATCGACCGGTTTCTCAAATGCGTCGTTGCGCCAGGACGCTCCCTGGTTCGATGCGCTCAACGCTGCCGCCAAGGGTGCGTAAAGATGAGTCCCACCGGCTGCTACCGTTCGGATCGCGTCGACCAGGACTTCGGGTGTTACGCCTTTGAGCAGGTAGCCGCGGGCGCCAGCGCGCACGCCAGCGACCAGGGCTGCGTCGTCTTCGAATGTGGTGAGCAGTAGTGTTGGCGGCAAAGCTCCCACGGCGGCGAGTGCCGAGATAACTTGGACCCCATTCATTCTCGGCATCCTTACATCCAGCAGAAGAACATCAGGCTTGTGGGACAGTACGGTTTGTACCGCGGCTTCACCGTCCTCGGCCTCTGCCACAACGGCCAGTCCATCAAAGAGTCCTAAAAGAGCGCGGATTCCGCTCCGTATCAGCGCCTGGTCGTCAACGATGCAGATCCGGATCAAAGGTAGGTACCGACCGACGCCGGGAGGGTGCCACGAATGCTAAATCCCTTGTCGGGTAGGCTGGTTATAGAGAGTTCGCCGCCCAGGCGCCCGAAACGCTCGCGCATTCCGGCCAATCCGTTGCCTTCGACGAAGTATCCGCCGCAGCCGTTGTCTCGAATAGCTATGCCGACTGAACCGTCCACGGCCTGCTCGAGGTCGATGTTGAGTCGTGTGGCCTGTGCGTGACGCAGCGTGTTGGTGATCGCTTCTTGCGCACAACGGACTAGTGTGTCCGCGCGGGCGGGGTCGAGATCCCAGAGTTCTGCAGGCAGACTCAATTCCACTTCCAGCCCCACTGCGCCTTTCGTCAACGCGAGCAACGTCGTGCGTAGATCGGCGGGATCGACGCGAACGCGATTCACGATCGTTCGCACCTCTGTGAGTAGTGCGCCAGCGACCTGCCGCGCACACTGCACGTGTTCAGCCGTTTGACCGTCGGCAAGGCGGCCCGCTACATCAAGATGAATTGTCAGTGTGGTGAGGCTATGCCCAAGAATATCGTGGAGGTCTCTCGATATACTGAGCCGCTCAGACATGCGAGCGTTTTCGGTCATCAACGCTTGCGCGGCGTGCAACTCTCTGTTCACCCGCGCCAGTTCGTCGTGCGCCCGTGCTTCGCTACGAGCAAGCCGCGCAGCGCTGATTGCAAACACCTGAAATCCGATCGCGACAATCAGAATGAGAAAAGGAAAGCTACTGCTCGACTCGGTCGTGCATTTCATCACCGCGAGCGCCAGGCCCTGAAGGCCGGCGGCCGCAAGTGCCGTGCGCGAGGACGTCGCCCAGCCGATTTGCCAAGCCACGACGACCAGCAGACAGGTGACGATGAAGCTCGGATAGAGCCAAACGAGAAATAACGCCGCGGCTGATTGAATCCCCAATGAGGCGGCCTGTACGCGCGGGTTGGGCGTCGCGTCATTGTGCGTGGCGAGAAGATAGGCAGCCACGAAGAAGATATATCCCACCGTCCATTGGGCAGCCCAATGCGGCGAATTCTCGAATAGCTTCGGCTCGAACAGGCGGGCATAGGCCGCGTAGACACCGATAGCGGCGACCATCAACAGGCAGGCCAGGCGCAGGTTGTTGTCACGCCAATGGAGCTGGCCCGTCATGGCCGGGATCGAAGGTTGAATCACTGCCCGACATTAGCAGAGCTCCCCGCCGTAGTCCCATGACGCCAGTCATGGGTCGAGACCATGACTAGCGCCACTTCCGAAGATCATCGACCGGCAGGAAACTATCGGCTATTCACACACTTACCCGAGGGGGTTTCCCATGCGTTCTATTCTGCGTTTCTGGGCCGTGCCCACTACGTTGGTCCTGATTTCGTGCGCGATCGCGTTGCCCGCTGCGCCTGCGGTCGCACAGACCATGGATCACGGCGAAATGGCGACCGGATCACCGGCGACGCCGTCGGTCGGACAGGCGCTCTTCGACAAGCTTCGCGGACTGGTCGGAACATGGGACGCAAAGCTCGGCAACGGCGTCATGACGGACACCTTCAAGCCGTTCGCATTCGACACTGCCGTTCTTGGGGAGGAGTGGCTGAACGGCAAGCAGATCACGAGCACCGTGTTCTATGTGGTGAACGGCGAACTGCGCGCCGATCATTACTGCGATTACTTGAATCAACCGCGCTATACAGCCGTTCCGTCGCTGGATCCTGACATACTCGACTTCCAGTTTCGGGAGGCCACCAATCTCGACACCCATCCAAAGCATTTCCATGGCACGAAGTGGAAGATCGTCGATTCGACTCACCTGATCCAGGACTGGTTTGTCATGGGAGGGAAGAATCCTGTTTCGCTCGCGCACATGGAATTCACCAAGCGCGCTGGCGAGGTGCCGCCCTCGCAATTGAAGTAGGGGCACGCCGGCACAGGCTTTCCGGTTGGATTGCGACAGCGAATCAGTGGGATCCAGGCGAAGTCTTTGCTGCCGCGGCCGACCGGCTTTGCGACGAGGTGCGCAAGCGCAATTGATTCAGTTCTAAAGTAATGCTCAGCCATTCGTCCCGGGTCGCGGTTGAGGCGGGTTGCCCGCGCTGCAGTTGATCCAGAATCTCGCTCAGTCGCTCGTCAGACAATTTCATGAGTGATTCCCGTGGCCGCCGTCAGGGACTCGAGCATAGCGGATTTCACCCCAACCCGCGCCCGCCCAGGCGCTCCTCGGCTGGTGCCCTCGCGCATCGTCTGTATACTTGGATGTTACGGGATACCGCAGTTTGGAAAATCGGCCGCATGGGCCGATGTGGAAACGGTGAGGTTGGTAATGGCAGATATCACAGTCGTCGGTCCCGGAGCGATCGGAGGAGCCGTTTGCGCATGGCTGTCACAGGATCCGCGGCATCGAGTGACATTGGCCGCGCGTAGCCGGTTGGAACGACTGGATGTCCACACACCTCAGGGTGACATGAGCGTGCAGCCGGTAGTGCTGAGCGATCCGGCCCTGGCAAAACCGGCGGATTGGGTGCTGATCGCTACGAAGGCTTATGACGTGGTCGGTGCTTCACATTGGCTGGAACACTCATGCAATTCCGACACATTGGTGGCGGTTCTGCAGAACGGTGTCGAGCACGTAGCGCGCTTTGCTCCTTACCTGCCTGTGGAACAGATTGTGCCTGTTATGGTTGACTGCCCGGCTGAGCGGATCCGGCCGGGTGTCATCCGCCAGCGCGGGCCCGCACGCATGGTCGTGCCGCGGGGTGGGCCGGGCGCGGCGTTCATGGATCTTTTCGCCAACACGCGTATCGTAGTAACAGACAGCCCTGACTTCCGCACAGAGGTCTGGAAAAAGCTCTGCTACAACAGCGTCGGGGCTCTCTCCGCCATTTTGCTCAAAGGCGCCGCGATAGCGCGGCACGAAGGTGTTGTGCAGCTCATGTATGGAATCGTTCACGAATGCATCGCCGTCGGGCGCGCGGAAGGCGCCCGGCTGGCTGATTCGGTTGCCGACAATGTTATCAGCGGCTATCAGGCGGCTCCTGCGGATTCTATCAATTCGATGCATGCCGACCGGATTGCCGGGCGGCTGATGGAAATCGACGCCCGCAACGGGGTCATCGTGCGGTTGGGTCGCAAACACCGCATTGCGACTCCGCTCAATGCAATGATTGTCGATTTGCTGCAGGCGGCACAGGGGTAGGCGTGCTCCCGGTGCCTCGATGATCTAGACTTCTCGCCGCCACAATCTGCCCGAATTGCATCCGGACTGCGTCCGAATCGGTGTCCAAACTGCTCGAGCGGATCGGAAAGCAGCGAGGGCGAGTGATGCAACCCTATTGCGGCAAGCGGACTGTTGACGTGATAACTGCGGGCACGGCGTGTGTGGTATTTGCGCCGCTCGCAGCGGGGATTGCGCTTGCAACGTGGCTCGAAGACGGCGGCCCGCCGTTGTTCTTGCAGTCCCGTGTCGGTCATCAGCGTCGGCCGTTTACGGTCTTCAAGTTCAGGACCATGCGCGATGGACAGGCCACATATGTTGGGCGTTGGCTCCGTCAAACAGGACTGGACGAATTGCCGCAGTTCATCAACGTCTGCCGCGGGGAAATGAGCGTCATCGGTCCCCGGCCACTCACCGTTGAAGACATCCAGCGTCTCGGCTGGGCCCGTCAGGACTACGACTGGCGATTCACGGGGAGACCGGGAATCACCGGGCTTTCACAGCTTCTAGCGGGCAGAAGTGCCCGCTACAGCCGCCGTCTGGAGCGTCTTTATCTTCGGCGCCAGAGTCTCTCGTTCGATCTGCGACTCACTGTGCTGTCTTTCGCCGTGAGCTTAGTGGGCAAGCGTCTCGTGCGCCGTTGGCTGCGGCACGCTACTGGCAAGTTGGCACAAGAGGGACGAGTCGCCCGAGATGCGCCGCCTTCTGCGACATTCCAACGATAACTACCCGCCAGGGCCCGAATAAACGCTTCGAGCGTTGGATTTAAGTGCCCTTGGTGCGCTCGAGCGTCACGACGATGTTGTCGGCGAGATGAAAGGCTAGTCGCCCGCCTTCGATAGAGTTCGCGTTCGGATCTACATCCGTGAACTCCAGTGGCACGTTCAAGTACTTGGGGTGGTTCGGGTTGCGGCAGTGAACAATCAGGCGCAGGTGCCTGCTCCGGGTTGAGTAGCTGCTTTTGTCCAGTGAGCATTGCTCGCCGGCCGAGCTTCCGGCCTTGTAAGTGAAGCGACCCGTAATGGTACCGTCATCGACCTGTTGCATTTGCAAATTCTGGAGCTGTAATAGTGATTTGCCGGAGCGGTCCAGATAGGTGCCGGTCCACACGCCGGTGAGGCCGCGGCTACTCTCGAGAGGCAGTGAGGGCGCGGGTGTCACTGGCTCAGCGAGTTTGGGGTGCGTCGTTAGTTGCGCGGTAACCGGTGTGTTCGGCGGCGTGCTGACTGTAATGTCGGGCGCCACGGCGGGCTGAATCCGCCGAGTTGGTGTCGGTGGCTCAGCCTGCGTCGACTGCGGCGGGGGAGGGCCGACGCCGCCTTGCCTCGCCGAGTAGAGAAAGATACCTATACCTGCGGTTGACACGACGAGCACGGCGACCGCCGCGGTCCCCGCCCGCCGGGTTCGGGCAATCTTCAAGGCGTTCTGTTGTGGCTGGGTATTGCTGTCCGCGGCGGTGCTCGAACGCGGCGCGCTTGCAATGGGGCTGGCCTGTTGCCGTCGGGTCTCGTCGTCGTCAATCGCGGTGCTCGGGCGCTCCGCGATCGGAATGTGGGGAGTGACCTGTTGCCGCCGCGTCTCGTCGTTAGCGGCGGCGCCGATTCGTTGCTCGCTCGTAGTCTTCGGAGCGCTCTGTTGCCGCCGCGTCTCGTCGTCAGTGGCGGAGCCCGAAGATACTGGCTCACGAGCTTCTACAACAACATACGGCACGCCGTGCAGATCCGGCAGCGCTTGTATGAACTCTTCGGCGCTGGCAAAGCGATTTGAAGGTTCCTTCGCGAGCGCACGCATGACGGCGTCGACCGCGGCCGGTGGAATGTGCGGGCAGAGTGCGGTCGGCGCCTTCGGCGGCTCGCGCACGTGCGCCGATTCGATCTCAAACTGGCTCATGCCCTGGAAGGGTGGACGGCCAGTCAGGAGCTCGTAGAGTGTGCCGCCCATGATGTAGATATCGGTCCGTACATCGACGGGTCGTCCAAGAATCTGCTCCGGCGCCATGTACGAGGCGCTACCTACTCGCGTGCTGTCCTCGGTGAGACCAGTAGCACTGCGCACCTTGGCAATGCCGAAGTCGGTGACCTTGACGATGCCCTCGTCTGTGACCATGAGATTGCTGGGCTTGAGATCGCGGTGAATGATGTGTCTCTTGTGTCCAGCCGCCACGCCCCTCAGCGCCTGGATGAAGATTGGCAGGGCGATGTGCGCAGGAATCGGCCCGCTCCGGTTCACCATGCTCCGCAGGGTTTCCCCTTTGATGAATTCCATCACCGCCACGGGCTGGTCGTTCCAGACGAAGAAGTCGAATAATGTGGCGATGTTGGGATGATTCAATCCCGCCTGGATACGCGCCTCCTGGCGAAACCGCTCGACGAATGCGGGATCGTTGCGAAGTAATGTGCTGAGTACCTTCAGTGCCACCGTGCGCTCGAGGTTGACATCGAGAGCCCTGTAAACAACGCCCATGCCGCCCTGTCCGACGACCTCGTCGATTCGGTAGTGCTTGATGAACGTACCGATCACTTTCTACTGCAACTGGCTCAACGCTCGCTTTGCATCCGGGGCGGGATGAGTTTGTCCCGCCGCGAGCAGGAGCGGCGTCGTTGCGGGCGCCTGCGGCAAACCGTGGTCGCCCATGTTTTTGGACGCCGCAAGCAGAGCGTCCGTCAACGACTGCTGTTGCTCGCTGTCCATCGCCTCCAGATCGTTGACCGACACCCTGGTGGCGAGGCCTACACTGCAATCGGACGTGCGGCCGACTTTGACCTTCACGGGCACCATGCCGTTCTCGTCCATTTCGCCCGTGCGTTCAATGTAGTCGTTGGCCTCGAGCGAGCAGTTTCGGCCGGATTTATCGGAGGGGACATCGAGAGGCGTATTGACGCGAAACAAGACATGCCCTGGTTTCAACGAGTCAGGAAGTGCTTCAGTGTCCGAGGACGTCGTCTGCGTCTGCCGTTCGGCCAACTGTTGTTTGATCTGCGAGTTGAGCTTGGACTTGATATCTCCGGCGAGCGGCGGGGGAGAGTCCGCGGGAGTTGGTTTACTCCGCGACCCGGTCGGCGAGTTGGATGCTGGATCGCGAGTCTTGGATTTTTTGGGCTGAGAGCCGGTATCGCGGGCGCCTGTATCGTTGTCGGAAGTGTCCTCTTCCCAGTATGGTTTGCGCCCATCGTCCGGTGTATCCCAGTACGGCCTTTCGCCGGCCGGGGGCGGTTCTTCCGCTACTACGGGTTTGCTCTTGGGAGCATTCTCCGCCTGCCAACTGTCGTATGCGCTTCTGAAGTTTTGCGCAATGACAAAGTCGGTCAGCCATTCATCGAGGCTGCTGTAGTTCGGATACGGCGTGAAGTTGCTGCCGAAAGCGGCATGCCAAGGTTCCGCTTCCCATCCCCATCGGTAGTTTACCGGCGTGGACCACGGGCGTGCAGCCCACGTGTAGTACGCGGCGCCGAAAGTGACGGCTGGAACCAGGCTCTCATAGGAAAACGCACGGCCGAAGCGTTGAAATGTGTTTCGACGAAAGACCCGCGCGTAAAGTACGTGGCCTCCTTGCACGTAGGTGCGACTCATATAGCCCGACTTCATGGGGTGTTCAACGACACCCGTCACCGCGCTGCCGTACCGAACGGCATGCAGCATGCCGCGTCCGGGCGTCGTCTGCGTAGACTCGAGGACCCGGTGCCCGCTTGAGAGTTGGTGCTCGATCCTGGCCCCATTGGTGGGCAAGGTGCGGTGAGAAGAGGGGGCCTGATGGTTGAGCGGAGCTCGCTGAATGTGCTCTCCCGACGATGGGTAACCCGCCGGAACGTGAACTGGAGACCTGCCCACCGCACCTTGGGACACGGGAGGATGAAGGTGCGCCTGTCCCAGTGGCTGCTGGGTCGTGTTCCCAATTACCGGCCTCGCGCCGTGCGGTGCAGGCGTGACGGGACTGTGGGTCGCAGAAGGGTGTGGCATGGCTGGCGGCAACGATCCTGGTTGCGCCTGGTTGCCCGTCAGTCCTGCGTGACCCCTCGTACCATTCTGTGCGGCGCAAAGGCTCGTGAGCGCCACCAGCGCCAGGGCCCACAGTGCTTTGCAAAGAATGCTGCCGCGTACGGCTCGCAGCTTGATTTCATTCTTCTTGTTCAGCTGTACCGCCATCGGTTCTCCCGGACGACATTGGTTGCGCTCGAGTGACCTGCTTTGCAATTGTCCTCAGGCTCATATTAGTGGGCTTCCACCCCTTCGTGATTGTGCCGAAAGTCATTTGACGCCTGCCACCCATCAGAGCCGGGACTAGATAGGGTACTGCATCGATCAATGTTGGATGATCGAGCTCGGCGGCACGCACGTGGTGCCAATGGTTCACGAGCCATCGGCCGTCATGCTATACAGCCGACGGCGAGCACGTAGCCAGACCGCCCGGAAGCACTGATTCAGGAGCCGTACCGCATGTCCCATTCGCCCCTTCTGCTGCAGCTCATCATCATCCTGGGAACTGCACGTCTGCTGGGCGCAATATTGAAGTTTTTCGGCCAGCCCCTGGTGATCGGGGAAATGGTCGCGGGGCTCGCGCTGGGCCCGGCCGTCTTTGGCGCTCTCAGCCCGGATCTCCATGCCGCAGTATTTGCGCGTTCGAGCCTTCCGGAACTGGATGCCCTTTCCCAACTGGGGCTGGTGCTCTTCATGTTCATCGTAGGGGCTGGGTTGCGCCTCCCAAGCGGTGCCCGCGGTCAGCTCAAAGCGGCCGGCTGGATCGGTGTCCTGGCGGTCCTGATCCCCATTGCCCTGGGGCTCGCGATTGCCATCCCGCTGCACCCGCAGTTGGCTCCCCCCGGCGTGCCTCTCACTACTTTCGCCTTGTACATGGGAGTTGCGGTTTCCATCACGGCGTTTCCAGTCATGGCTCGCATCCTCAAGGATCGCGGTGAAACTCATACAACCGTGGGACGGTTGGCTCTGACGAGTGCCGCGGTCGCCGACGTCATTTCGTGGGTGGTGCTGGCATTGGTCGTCATAATGGCCGGCACCGGCAAAGACATGAGTCATCTGTGGCGGTTGCTGGGTGGGGTAGCGCTGCTGCTGGTTGTGTTGTTCAAGATTGTTCGGCCAGCGGTGGCGTGGATGCTATCCAAATATGCGACCGACGGCCGTCCCGCCGGCGCGCTTCTCGCAGTGTTGCTGATGGGTACGTTCGCTTCGGCGTACACAACCGCCGCTATCGACGTGCATCCTGTATTTGGTGCCTTCCTGTTTGGTGCCTGCCTGCCCCGCGACGACCGGCTTCTGCACTCCCTCATTGAGCGGATCGAGCACGTATCCATTCTCGTGCTGATGCCTGTCTTCTTCGCGCTGGCCGGCCTCAATACAACCCCCGATGCCTTTGTCGGCGCCGGTCCAGGGGCAATGTTGCTGATTCTTGCCGTGTCAGTCGGTGGCAAGTTGCTCGGAGGCAGTATTGGCGCACGAATCGCCGGCCAGCCGTGGCGGCCGGCCCTGGCGGTCGGTTCGCTGATGAACGCTCGGGGACTGATGGAGCTGATTGTCATCAAGGTCGGCCTGGATGCGGGAATCATCAGCCGACCCTTGTTCACCATGTTGCTGGTGATGGCCATCGTCACGACGATGATGACCGGTCCGCTGCTGAACATCTTCCTGCGACCAGGCCGATCTGCGCAGTCAGCCGCTTCAGTTCGCGAGCGTTAACCGGTTTGCGACCGTTTCAGATCGTGCACCCGCCGGCCATCATGGGCGGTCGACCGGAGTTGTCCCGCCTGTGAATTTCAACCGGGCCTGTTCCATCCGGTAGCGATATTCACGGCTCCAGCGCAAAAAGTGTCGTAACGCAGTCATCGCGTACACGAACTTGAATCCCCGCAGGCGGCGTATCACCTTGGGCGAATCAAACAAGTCGCCCGCCAGCATGGAAATGACACCTTGCTCCATTTGAAAGACATTCCGCGGCCGACGGAACAGCCTCTCCATGATGGGACCGTTGAATCGGTAGATGAAGAATGCAAACCGCGCCATCCCGGCCCGCTGGCGTTTCTCCAGCTTGCGCAACGAGCGCGCCTCGCGGTGCGGTTCCCGCAAGGCCCCAGCTTCAAACAACTGTCAATACGGCTGTGTGGCGAGGCCGCCAGTCGGACAGCAACCAGCCGAGGCTTCGACGTCGCTGATCGCGACCGTTCGTTCGCCATGACGCAGATTGGAATGTCCTGCAACCATCATTTCGGCGGCGCGGGAAAAGTGACTACCGGCGTTGAGACCTTTTGTCCCGGTGGAACGTAGCTCGGCGCCGGCTTCCCAGCCGGTCCCAGAGACACGACGAACGAGTAGATAGAGCGCAGATCCGCTTCGCTCATGATACGGAAGGCATATGAGGGCATGGGAGGGCGCGCCTGCATGGCGCGCGCCGTTTTCACCCATTCATCAGCGCTCATGTTTTGAAAGTAGAGTCGCAGATTCGGCGCATAGGTCGTGCCCCAAGGACCGCTCCAACCCAGGAGCGTCCCAGTCAGCCACTGCGACTCGGGAACCTTGCCGCCTGATTCCGCATATCCGGGCGTATGACAATCATTGCACCCGGCGATGACGGCTAGATAACTCCCGCGCTCCCTCAGTCTGCTGCTATTGGCCTTTGCCTCGTCTGTAGCGAAGGCCCGGGGCGTGAAAGTAAACAGCACGACGATTGCAATGAGCCCACGGACGCAGTGCATCGCGAATATTCCCTTTGCCTGCTGCTATTAAAAGTCAACGGAGAATTTGATGCCGTAAGTCCGAGGCGGTGCATATTGCGCAAGACTGGTGAGCGCATTGCCGGATACCGCTGCGTAGACGACTCCATTCGACAGGTTCCGGCCCCACAGCCCGATCGAGAAGGGTTGGTTCATCGGGCGCACGTATACGCTCGCATCAATGGAATTATAAGGTCGTTGCGAGAGTTGATTGTCCGGCTCACCAAACCAGCCGCTGCTGTGCAGAAAGTTGGCATTCGCGGTCCAATTGCCGATCCTCGAGTCCAAGGAGTAGTTGAGGCCTACATTGGTGGTCCAGGTCGGCGTGTGCGGCAACTCATGGCCTCTCGCCGAGGCGAAGAAGGCAGTGCTGCCGCCCGGGAAAGGAGGATTGGGCACGTTCCACTGCACCGTCGGAGTATCCGCGGTGAACCGATCATGAACATAACTTGCGCCCAGAAGGAATGTCAGTTCCTGGGTCACGCGCGCCTCGGCGTCAAAATCCACTCCATACACGGTCGCAGGCGGGCCGTTGTACTCCTGTATCTGGTTGTCAGCCGTCAACTTGACCATCTGTATATTCGTGTACCTGTAGTAGAAGGCGGCGCCATTCCAGCGCACCTTGCGATCCAAAAGCTCGGATTTGAAACCGGCTTCATAGGCGTTCAACTTCTCAGGCGCGAAGCTCGGCAAGCTCGGCTCGCTCGAGTTATAGCCGCCACTCTTGAAGCCGAGATTTTTTGAGGCGTAGATCAGGGTTCCATTGTCGAACTTGTGATCGAGACCCAAGCGATAGGTCAGCTGCGAGAACCACGTCGTAGGCACGGCAGTCACAGGCGGCACTGGAGTGCCGGGAGGCTCCGGTTGGGAGTAGTACCCGGAGCGCACCGACAAGGCCTTTTCTTCGTCCGTGTAGCGCAGTCCGAGTACCAGGCGGGTTGCCGGCAGAATCTCTACATGGGCCTCGCCGAAACCGGAGTATGAGTTGGTAGTCACGTCGGTGAAGCTGTTCGCCTGGGTTTGAAGATCATGAAAATAGTACAGACCCGTCACCCACGTCAGCCAGTTTGACCGGGAGTTATCCGGCGACGATAGCTGCAGTTCCTGCGAGAACTGCTCATCCTTCGAGTCAATGTTCACAACTGGCAAGGGAACTGTAACCACGAACGGCGGAAAAGGCACCGGCACTCCAAGACAGCAGGAGGGCGTCAGAGTGATGTCAAAGGTGCTCGTAATCTGCTCGTGGCGGTAGGCGGTTATCGAGGTCAATTTCGCCCAGTTCATCTCATGATCGACACGTGCACTGACACCGCTCTGCGTCAGGCTATCGGTTGGGTCGACGTATGTGTTGATGTTATATGGACGTGGTATCGGCGTGGTGACCGGCGGCAGTAGGAAGGCGGAAGGGTAGGTGCCCGCCGGAATGTAATCCACCGTCGCGGTGCTGCCGTTGCGGCGCGCAAAATCAACGATAAAATGGACGGTGTCCGTATCAGTAGGCTTGAAGACCCATTTGGAGCGCAGGGCGAGGTCCAGATTCGCCTGATACACCTCGGACCCCGTGAACAGATTCCTGCCATAGCCTTCTCCCTGGTGGCTGACATGTAACGCGAGATCCGCAGCGACCGACGGAGTCAACCCGTCCGCGACATAGCCATTGAGGGTCGTGGTCTGATAGTCGCCATAGCCGATGTCAAATTTGCCGCTGAGATTTTGAGTGGGGTCGGGGGTTTGAATGAGCAGCGCGCCACCGGTGGCGTTGCGACCGAATAATGTGCCCTGTGGACCCTTGAGCGTCTCAACCTGCGCAATATTGTTGAGCGAGAGCAGGGAGGCGGATGGGCTGGCGATATACACGCCGTCAACATAGATTGCGACTGAATTTTCAACATTGGGAAGGTCTGAACCGACCCCGCGAATGCGAGGTGCCACGGAGCCTTGGGTCGTCTGCATTTGCAGGCCGGGCGTTACGTCAGCCAAAGCGGTGATGCTGGTCGCTCCGGCTCGATCGAGCGCATCCCCTGAGACCGCTGTAATGGCGATCGGTACATCCTGCAGATTCTCGGAGCGCCTTTCCGCCGTGACGACGATCTCTTGCAGAGTTCCTTCAGTAGGGGTTTCGGCGGCGAGAGACACCGGGATGCCCGCCAGAAGCCCAAGAATCAGCAACGGCCCAGGATTCGCCTTCATCAGTCCCCCCTCACAGCCTGTCGTCCGACACGAGGCTCACGTGCGCTGTTTGCGCCTTCACTATTCAGGCTACGACGAGTTTGTTATATTCTCCAATATATATTAACGCCGTCTTGTTATATCTGTTTGGTATTACAGATAACCCGCGGGGTCAGCGGGATTCTCAGGAATTACGCAGATAGCGCCCTGAATGCCTGACCAGAAACGCGCGTGGTGCAGCGCCGTACTTTCGACGGAACATGGAAATAAATGCGCTGACGCTGTCGTAGCCTACTTCAAAGGTGACCGAGGACACTTTGTGTCCGGACGCAATACGCTCCATGGCGTAATGAGCAATTACGGCGCGCTTCCAGTGCGCAAATGTCAGGCCCGTTTCCCGGCGAAAGTGTCGGGTGAATGAGCGGCGCGACATGCCGGCAGCCTGTGCCAGCTCGTTCAAAGTCTCAGTGAGGGTGGGGCATTTGAGCAAGCCTTGCACAGCTTGCAGAATTTTTGCTGTGCTCGGCATCGGCACTTCGAACGGTTCCGGCGTCGCGTAGCGCATTTCGGATGCGACGACGCGCCAAAGTAACCTGTATATCGGGCGACGTCCTGCGGACCTTGCTCCCGCAGACACTCGAGCGCGGCTTGCATGAGAGCTGAGATCTGCAGCACACACTTCTCGTGGCCACTCTTTCGACGAACCCGTGACCTATCCGAGGCGATCGACCTAGTCGTGTTTCGTCAGGCTCCGCCAGGAGTAGTGTTTGTCTGTTGCCGCAGATGGGACAGCAGGGCATTGAGATGGGAATTGCCGTCGTTCTTGCGGAAGGCCAGGTACAACGTCGAAACTGCCCGTGTGTCGCGCAGACGCATAAAGACAACACCCGCGAGCTGAATGAATCGGGTGTCGGCCGGGACGATGGCAACTCCTATACCGGCGGCGACGAGACCCACGATTGTGGTTGGCTCCTGCACCTCTTGCACCACTCTGGGCCGAAATCCGGCCCTCGCGCACAGGTCCATGACGTGCCAGTAAAGTCCGATTCCGGATGCCCGCGGGTAGGTGATGAGCGGCTGATCACGCAGGTCCTGCACGCGTATCGAGCTCTGTTTCGTCAGCGGGTGCCCCTCAGGCACCGCAACGACCAGGGGAGCACGATACCATTCCTCGAGAAGGATGCCCGGTGGGACTACGACGCCGGGATTGCGAAGAATGCCCGCATCCAAGGCTCGATGATGCAGAGCATTGAGCTGATCCAGCGAAGTCATCTCCTTGAGTGTGAGTGAGACATGCGGATGCCCGGTGCTGAACTGCCTGATTGCCGCCGGCAGCAGATGAGTAAACATGGAGGAGGCCGTGTAGCCGAATGTCAGTTTCCCAACCGCTCCGAGCGCTGCACTGCGAACCTCGGTTCTTGCGACCTCCACCGCAGCCAGAATGCGGCGTGCGCTGTCCAGAAAGTGCTTTCCGGCCTGGGTGAGAGAGACGTGCCGTTTATCACGATCAAACAGGCGGGCACCCAGTTCCTCCTCCAATGCTCGAATCTGCGTGCTCAAGGGCGGCTGCGCAATGTGCAGGCGTTCGGCCGCTCGCGTGAAATTCAGCTCCTCCGCGACAGCGACGAAGTAGTGGATTCGTCTGAGCTCCACGATACGATTTCGATATATAAAGGACCCGGTATTTGGTATTGGCGAATATAACGGGTCCCCCCTACGATGGGTCAAGGTGTTTCGCCATTCGAGGTCGAACGTCCTATGACAGATCGCATTGATCCGTGGATGAGCGCAAAGGCGCTCCTGGACCGTCTGGCACGAGGCCTGCCTGTGGCTGCACCGGACACAGAATTACTGGCACGTATACTGGTGAGCAATCCGGCCAGACTGTTTGGCTTTGACGAGTGACACAGCGGTGAAAAGTCTGGATAGCGAGCTCGGAAGGCAACCCGCCATGTTACAGCGGGTACAGCGGCTGAACACCTCGGGCGCGCGCTCGGTAGAAGCGTTTGTCGATGCAGGCACGCAATATCTGGCGGTCGCGAACAGTCTCACAGCGGATGTCCGCTTTGGTGCTGACAGCCACATCTGCCGAATTGCGGTTCCGTAAGCGAAAACGAAGCGCATCATCATAAAAGAATCGAACATCATGAAGCCCGCGTTGAGAATGACATTGCTCGTCGTTAGCGCTTTCGTTGCCTGGCATGCGCCCAGCCGCGGCGTTGCAGCTCAGAACGATGCACCGTCCTCCATGACATGCCCAACCGTCACGCCACTCTTCGGACTCATGCCGTTTCTGATGTGGCTCGGTGTCCTTCCGAGTCCCGTAATGGCGTCGACAATAGCCGCGAGCGACACGAGTTCCAGCATCGTGATACATCCTGATCCGAAGGATCAGATTACCTGCGGCAAGACCCCACTCGAGACGTTTAATGACGTGGTCTTCACCACGCGGACGCTGCCCAGCGGAAAGAAGATTGATCTTTTAATGGACGTACAAGTGCCGAAAGCGCAGGGGAAGAAGCCCGTCGTTATATACGTCACTGGCGGGGGTTTTATTCAAGCGCCGAAGGAGAGCGCCCTCAATCTACGCACGTACGTCGCCGAAGCGGGATTTGTCGTCGCCTCCGTTCAATATCGTACGATCTCCAATGGCGCGAATTATCGAGACGGAATTTCCGACGTAAAGTCCGCAGTTCGATTTCTGCGGGCGAATGCCAACAAGTATGAAATTGATCCGAAGAGGATCGCCATATGGGGCGAGTCAGCCGGTGGGTATATTGTCGCCATGGTCGGCGTTACCAATGGCGTCAAAGATTTTGATGTCGGCAATAACCTCGAACAGTCCAGCGATGTCCAGGCGGTGATCGATAAGTTCGGCGCCACTGATACCTCCAGGCTGGCTGCTGATTTCGACTCACGCGCGCGCGAGGCCGTTGATGCAAAGGACAATCCCATTGCCCGTTACATTGGGCTCGAGCCGGGGAGCCATCGATTGGATGCTCGGGTAGCTGCGACGGTTGCAAACCCGCTTACCTACATCAGGCAGGCAGATCCGCCATTTCTGATTTTCCATGGTAGCCAGGACAAACTCATTTCACCGAGTCAAACGCTCATTCTTCACAATGCGCTGTCAGCGGCAGGTGTGCACAGCACCCGCTACGTACTCGAGGGGGCGGGTCATGGTGATCTCTCGTTTCTGGGCGACTCGAAGTCCGGACTTCCGTGGTCTACGAATGAAACGATGGGCGTGATCGTCGGTTTCCTCAGAAGCTCGCTGGGCGATTTGCGAAACTGAAGTCGCAGTTAAAGGAGCTATCGCAATTGGGGGGAAACTACGACAACGCGGCGATCGCGGCCGCGTGTTTCGTCACTCGATGGACGAGGCCAACCGTCGGAGTGAGTTGCAAGAGCGCTTTCGCGGCGAACGCGCGGGCGGATGCGGTATTTCCAATTGCTCGCTCCACGTCGGCTTGCACGATCAAACAGTACCCCACCCAGTACGACGGCTCGCCCGGAACTGCGAACTGCTCCGCCATGACGCTCGCCTCAGCCGCGCGCGCGGCCGCAAGCTGATTGTTGCCGAGTGCCAATTCGGCTTGCGCTATTCCCGCGAGAGCGATGATCTGATTGGGCAAATGCGTGTTCGTGCGTGCGTAGCCGGCAATGACTCGTTCCAACACCGATTTCGCTTCCGCGAAAGAGCGATTCGCAAGCAGCAGCAAGCCGGATTCGAACAGGAACGAGTCTCGCGCGGGATGCCGGGCAGGGAAGTGCGCGTCGATGAACTGACCGGCAGTGTCCAGCGCCGCACGCGCCGCCTCAATATCGCCCCGCTCGCGAGCGACTGACGCGAGACCGAGTAAGGCAATCCCTTCCATATCGACATCGCCTTCACTGTCTGACATGAGCCGGGTCTGCGAGAAGTGCTTTTCTGCTTCGTCCAGTCTGTCGAGTAGCACCAGGCGCCGCGCGTAACTCGCGTTCACAAACTGATCCGGCGCTGAGTCGGGTCGCAGCGCACTGCCGATCTCGAGCGCGACTTCGATCAGTTTGACGCCTCCTGCGATATCGCCGATGTCGGACCTCAGCGAGCCCCAGTTGCTGTACAACAGTACCGCATCCGCTGTCCGTTCCCGGCCGAGCTCTTTCAGCAGACCCGCCGTTTCCCGGTACATGCCATCGGCCACTTTTAAATCACCCGCTGAGCGATGGGCCGTCGCCAGCTGGATGCGGGATGAAACCTGGCGAAGTTTGGACCTGGGAAACAACTTCTGCGCCAGTTGAACGGACTGCTGCGCTGTTTCAATTCCCGCTGCCGGATTCTGCTGAGTCAGATCGAGATCCGACTGCTGTTTGAGACAATCGATCAAGGCGGGCGAATTGGGCGCCTCCCGTTTGAGCTCCTCGACTGTGGCATTCAGCAGCGCACTACTGTCCTCGATCCGCCCGGCGTAGTGGAACAACCGCCCGAGCTCGCACGCCGATCGGCGCCGTAGATCCGAATAGTGGCCGTTCATCGCACGCCGATGCGCCCCCTCTATCAGCTCCAGTGCCTTCCGATTCTGTCCGAGGTCTGCGAACAACTGGCTGAGGTCGATGAGCTGCTCGGTGGCCAGTCTGCTGTCGGCCGCCCCGTTCGAGAGCTGAATATATTTTTCCGCGCGCACGAGCAACTCGGAAGTGGTGAACGCACGTCCGCTCGTACCCGCATCCGTGAGCGCAAATTCCAGCAAGTCGCGAGTCGACTCCGCTCGCGAAGCCTGCTCTTCGGCGGCCTGGCGCTGGTGGTTCGCTTCGACCATCTGCCACACGGCGATTGCACCAGTGACCAGCAGCGCAATGGCAACCACAGTTGCACTCGCAACTGCCGCACGATTGCGTCGAGCGAACTTTCCGGCAACATAACCAAACGAGCGCGGCCGCGCCGATACCGGCTCCTGCGCCAGATATCGCCGTAAGTCTTGCGCGAAGAGATCGACTGTGGCGTAGCGCTCTGATGGATCCCGACGCAATGCGGCTGCAACGATGTTGTCCAGGTCACCGCGGAAAATGCGGCGCAGCCTGGCTTCTACTGCGACATCTGACAGGCGCGGAGCTTCCACATCGAGCGTCAGCCGCAGCAATTCTGCTGCGGTTGCGACCGCACCCTTGCACAACGAAGGATGCTTGCCAGCCAGCAGCTCGAAGAGAACAGCCCCGAGTGCATACACATCGGTTGCGGTCGTGATTGCATTGCCCAGCAATTGCTCGGGAGCCGCATAGCCGGGCGTGAGTCCGGGCGCAATGTGTCCAGTCAGCTTGGTCGCTGACTCGCCATCCGCCGACAACAAGGCGGCGACACCGAAATCCAGCAGTTTCACCGCACCTTCCTCGGTCACGAGGATGTTTGATGGCTTCAGGTCGCGGTGCACGATGAGATTGCGATGGGCGTGAGCTACGGCCCCGAGAACATCCAGAAACAGCGTGATACGGTCGTTGACATCCAGACGGTGTTGCTCGCAATACACCTCGATGCTGTTGCCGCATACATACTCGAGGACGAGGTAGGGTTGGCTGCCGTCCGCGACTCCGGCGTCCAGCAAATGAGCAATGTTCGGATGCTGCAGTCGTGCGAGCACGCTACCTTCGCGCGCAAAGCGGCCTTCTGACGGGTGGCCGACGAGAGCCGCGTTCAGAAGCTTGACTGCCGCTTGGCCTTCGAATCGACCATCGCTGCGGTGGGCCAGCCAGACGGTACCCATGCCCCCGTGACCGATCGGCTGATCAATCGTGTAGGACCCGAAAGTCTGCCCCGCGAGGTTTGCACCCGTTAGCAGGGAGGCAGGTCCAAACGAAAGAAAATTACTGTCGTTCAGCTCCGCGAGCTGTTGTAGATAACACCGAACCCGCGCGGCGATCTCGGGAGCGCGTTTCTCGAGATCGACCACCCAAGCCTGACGGGCTTCGACGGTCTGCTCGAGCGCCTCATCGAGGTACGGCCCAATTTCGCGCCACGAGTCTTCGATTGATCGTTTCAGGGTGAGACTCCGAAGCCCGTAACCTGCGGTCAACTGCTAATCGCAAATGGCGGGAGAGTTCCGGCACGAGGGCAGATCCGGGACCCCGAGTATGCTCCGGCGCGCGTACTGCGACCATGGTCGGCCGGTCCGAGGCGCAAATGACCGGTGCCGATGATGTCGGGATTCCCCCCCGCCCTGCGATTGATAGGCGATAGGAATTGAGGCCCTGTTCAACCTGTCGCTCGAAAGGATACGCAATGACCCATCGCCTGAAGTGGACCATCAGACTGACCCTGGCTGCCGCTTGGCTCACACGGTTGGCCCCCTCGGCCGCCGCGGATCCGGACGCCGGGACGGCCGGATCATCGAGCGAAGTCGTAGTCACGGGCACGCGAGTGGCCGATCGGGCCCGACTCGACACTCTATCGCCGGTGGACGTGCTGACAAACGAGGCGCTCGCGAGTCATGCATCGACAGAGCTGGCGCAGGCACTTGCAAACAGCATACCGTCGCTCGACTTTCCGAGACCCTCCATTACTGACGGCACCGATCACATTCGGCCGGCGGCGCTGCGCGGGCTGTCGCCCGATCAGACCCTGGTGTTAGTTAACTCCAAACGGCGACACGCATCCGCCCTCGTCAACGTAAATGGCTCGGTCGGACGCGGCTCCGCGGCAGTCGATCTCGATGCCATTCCGCTCGCGGCGATTAAGTCTGTCGAGTTGCTGCGAGACGGTGCGTCGGCAGAGTACGGATCGGACGCAATTGCGGGCGTACTCAATCTACGCCTGCGGGATGCACACGAAGGTGGCTCCGCGCAACTAACCTATGGGGAGTACGACACAATCGTAAATACAGAGCGGGGTCACCGACGCGAACGGGACGGAGACACGGTGACTGTGTCCACATGGTCTGGCTTGCCGTTGGGCGCAGGGGGATTTCTAACACTCTCCGCGGAATATCGCGATCGTAATCCCACCAGTCGCGGCGACTTCGATGATCGAGTCACCAGGCTGCCAGTACCAGAGCCGTTACGGGTCACCTCGCGCTATGGCGACTCAGACGCGCGAGATGGATCCTTCTACGCTAACGCTGGAGCACCGATCAGCGCAGAGTGGGATACCTATGGTTGGGTCGGGTATCAGAAGCGGCGGGCTGAATCGGCCGCATTCCCACGGCTCGCCGACAATGCGAACAATGTCATCTCAATCTACCCCAACGGATTTCTGCCCATCATTGCCAGCGACATCGACGATGTGACCGCCGCCCTGGGAATCAAGGGAGATCTCGCCGGCTGGCGCTCGGATTTCAGTTTCGTCTACGGCCGCAACGCGCTCGGCTACAGAACTGAGAACAGCATCAATGGCACGCTCGGCGCGGCATCACCCCAGAGCTTCGACTCCGGCGGGTTGGCGTACGATCAAATGACTTTCAACGCGGATCTGGCCAGGCGGTTTGATTGGGGTCTGGAGGAGCCAGCTAATGTGGCACTCGGTGTCGAAGCGCGACGTGAGACCTATTCGATTTCCGCCGGCGAGCCGGATTCCTACCGTCCTGGAGCGGCACCACGGCCGGGGACAACCCCTGGCGCGCAAGGATTTCCCGGCTTTCAACCTGGCAACGAAGTCGATCAGAGCCGGCACTCGTTCAGCGCGTACGCGGATGTGGAAAGCCTGCTGACAAAGCGGCTTCTGGGATCACTCGCCGTACGCGCCGAGAGATATTCGGACTTCGGATCGGCAGCGACCGGCAAACTATCTGCTCGCTACGATGTGGCGCAGCCGTTCGCCTTGCGCGCGACCGTGTCAACGGGGTTTCGCGCTCCCAGCCTCCAACAGGGCTTTTTCACCTCCACCGCCACAAACTTCGTCAACGGTGTGCCCGTGGAAGTCGGCACATTCCCGGCCACTTCCGCGATCTCCAGGGCCTTGGGCGCAAAACCTCTGACAGCTGAAAAATCCAGGAACTACTCGCTCGGCACCGTCGTGAGATTCAACCGCTTCGATGCAACAGTAGATGCTTATCGCATCAACATTCGCGATCGAATCGTCCTGTCCGAGAACCTGGGAGCCGGCGCCACCCAGGCCAACGTCCGGGCTTTACTGGCGCCGTTCCATGTCGGCGCGGCTCGCTTCTTCATCAACGGCGTCGATACGCGCACGACCGGTGTAGACCTCGTGATGCACTATCTGCTGCCCACGAGTGTGTCAGGCCAATTCGACTTTACGCTGGCGGCCAATAAAAACAAGACGGAAGTTACGCGAGTTCCCAGTATCGGTTTGCTCGCCGCACTGAATCCAGCGCCGCCGCTGTTTGACCGGCTGAACAGACTGACCCTCGAGGAGGGTACGCCCGACAGCAAGGTAGTCGCCACGTTGGATTGGAAACTCCCGGTCCGCTCCGGGTCGACGGGGATATCCCTCCGGGCTACTCGTTACGGCGAAGTCACCGAGCCGGGCCTGCCGGTATCGGCCACGGAGGATCCGACTCTGCGCGACCTCGTGCTCGATCCAACCTGGCTGATCGACCTGACCCTCAATGCAGCCTTCTTTCACGACAAATTCGCCGTTGCGGTAGGCGCTGACAACCTGTTTGATCAATATCCGAATCGCACGCCCATTGCGCGAGCGAATCCTGCCGGTGGGACGGTCAATCTCGACCCGACCAACGCGGTTGCCTTCTCGAGGTATTCGCCGTTCGGTTTTAACGGCCGATTCCTGTACGCACGCGCAACTTACAACTGGTGAGAGCTATCCCAACCGTCCCGATTCGGACAGGCATTCATTGAGAAACAGCCGCGCCTTTTCCCAGTCACGCTGCACAGTACGCTCGGATATTTCCCACATCGCGGCAATCTCGCCCAGGGAGAAGCCGCTGAAGTACTTGAGGTCCACGACCTGGGCCAACCGCGGCTCAAAGGCAGCGAGCCGTTCGATGGCGTCGTTCAGTTGTTGCAACTGCTCGATATCCGCCGCCTGGTCCGGGACTTCGGTTGGGAGCGAGATGAGCTCGAAAGCGCCGCCGCGCTTGATGGCCTGCCGGCGGCGCGCATAATCGATGATCAATCCGCGCATGGCACGGGAAGCATAGGAAAGAAATCGGGCCCGGTCCGGAAATTCCATTTCCTTGCGCGAGTGCAGATTCAGGTATGCCTCATGCAGAAGGGTCGTCGCGCCGAGCGTGAATTTAGGACCCCGGCGTCGCAATTCCCATCGCGCGATCCGGCGCAATTGATCGTAGAGCGACGCGAACAGTTGCTGACTGTTTTCTCGGTCACCGGGGTCCGCCGCCGTGTTGGCGGCTACTTCGAAAACTTCAGCAGACACAACCGCCCCTTTGTCAGGAAAACACACCAATATGCCGCAGCATATGACCCAACACAAGCGATGGGAACAGCTGTTTGGCTCGTCGGGACCTCAGGCCTACAGCACTGCAGTCATGCAGTCATCCTTATTGATACGAGAGGTTCAACGACCCACTGCAGTACGCCGCGCCACGGCTCGAGAGCGCCTCCCGAACGGCACGAGCATCGGCACACGACGGCGGTAGTCTTCGTATTCCGGATGTCCGGCGACCAGATCGCGTTCTTCGAGCGGGATCGCAATGAGGATGTATGCGCTCGTGGCGAGCGCGAATACGAGATGCGTAACCGTCATGGTCGGGGTGGCCCACACTATGAAAAGCCAGCCGACGTAAATCGGGTGGCGCACGTAGCGATACAACCAGGGTGTTCGAAAGAGCAACGGCTGGTACGGCTTCCCGAGCAACTGCAACCATACCTGGCGCAGGCCGAACAGGTCGAAGTGATTGATCAGAAACGTACTCAGCAGGAGCAGTCCCCAGCCGAAAGCGAATGCACCGTACAGAGCGGCACGGCCGATCGGCGATTGAAGTAAGAAGAAAAAAGCCGTTGTCGGCAGCAGTCGCGGCGATGCTACCGGGCCTCGCCCTTGCGTAATTATAATCGGCTTATTTGTCAATGGCTTACCGCTGCTGGGGTGTCGCGAGCTCCAATCCCGTACGCCCCTAGCGAACGAACTGCCTGTTCATCCCGTCGCGCCAGCTTGACTATGCGCATGGCATGCGCATAGTCTTCGTGGCAAGGAGTGGATATGAAGGCTGCTTACAACGTCGACGCGCGCAAGCGCGCGGTCAATTTGACCCTCAACGAGGACCTCCTCGCGCACGTTCGTGGGGTCACTCCAAATCTCTCTGGCGTCGTTGAGTCACTACTAGCAGAGTACTTGGTCAGGGAACGACAACGCCGAGCGGCCCAAGAGAAGGTCGTCGAATCCACTGTGGCGCTGTGGAATCAATTTGCTGCAGATAACGGATCATTCGCAGACGATCATTCGACGCTTTAATGGCTCAATTCGACGTCCATCGCAATCCCGGGCGACACCGGGACAACATCCCCTTTGTTGTAGTTGTGCAGTCGAGCCTCTACGACAATTACCGCCGTCGTGTCGTAGTGCCGTTAGTAAACAAGTCGTCGATCGGTAAGGTGACGAACCCGCGTTTCAATCCGACTTTCCGCATCAAAGGTCAGTCGGTTGTTTTGCATCCGCTGGAGATTGTCTCGGTTGCTATCGAGAATCTTGGTGAGCTCGTTGACTCACTAAAGGAAGACGGCGACAAGATTATTGCCGCCTTGGATGAACTGTTGACTCGCTGGCGCTAGCCGGCGCGCGCCGGGCTGCACATGGGTTGCACCATGAAGTACCTGCCTCTAATCTGCTCTGCGTTGTTGCGGCGGCCCACTGAGACCATCCTCACCTTTCTTGCGGTGACTGCAGGTTTCATTCTTTTTGCTTCGATGATGGGGCTGAATGTCACCTATCAACGCGCCATCGAAGGTGCGCGGGAAGACCGGCTGATAGTGGTTTCCCGCTTTCCCGCTACATTGGGCGGATTGCCGATAGGGCTGGAAGAGCGACTGCGAAGCGTGCCAGGCGTGGCAGCGGCAGGCGCTTGGGCGAGTGTTTGTGGTCACTATGGGGCCGAGCAGCAATTCACTTGCATCTACAACGTGGATGACGGAATGCAGGCAGCCTTCCCATTCCCGATCGACCCCGTCGATTGGAATCTGCTGATGAACACTCTCGATGGAATGCTCGTCAGCCGCAAAGCAGCACAGGCTATGAACCTCCGTGTAGGCGATATCCTCACAGTCGCCGTAGGCGCCGGCGTGCGTGGGGACGGCTCGAATAGCTGGCCTTTCAAAGTGATTGGAATCGTGCCCGACAGTCCCGAATGGCGGCACGGCTACAAGGTCGGCAACCTCAAATACTTCCAAAACAACCGCCCATTGGAGCTCCAGGGACTGATCGGTGGCTTTCGCCTCGGCCTGACTGACTCCGACCATGTGAATGAAGTGACACGCAGGATCGATCGTTTTTTTGCCAACTCGGGGACGCCCACACAGAGTTTCTCGGCCCGTGAAGATGCCGCCAATTCATACCGTTCGGTCGTTGACATGGCTTTACTGACCCGGCTGGTTGCCGGAGCGGGTCTTTTCCTGATCGTGTATCTGAGCGCAAATGTGATTGCCCGCGCGGTCCAGGAGCGCACGGCAGAGTTTGGAGTCTTGCAGGCAATAGGCTTCACGAGGATTCAACTGATGGCACTGGTCTGCGCGGAGGCTGCCATCCCGTGCCTGTTGGGGGCCGCTGTTGGAACCTGGCTGGCCGCGATGCTCACGACTGTGCCCAACCGTTGGCTGCCTGCAGGAGTCGACATTCCGGAAGCAACAGTTTCTTCGGCTGTTTTCGGCGCAGCATTGGGCGCTGCCGCAGTGCTGGCTCTCTTCAGCTCAGCCCTGCCGATTCTCATGCTGTGGCGCAGACGTCCGGCAGAGCTTCTCGCTGCGAGTTGAATGTGTCACTGCTGACGCAGAGTCTGGCTGTCTCACGATTGAGTGTCATGGGCCTGGCAAGCCGGCCGGGATCGGCCCTGGTAGTCGTTCTCGGTGTTGCCTGTGTGGTCGGCGTGATGCTCTCGGTTCTGTCGGTCACCGCCGGACTAGTACGGGCATCGAGAAGTGGGGCGGATTCGCGGAACGCTATCGTCCTTGCGACCGAAGCGCTCGGCGAAGGCGCAAGCAGCATATCTCGGGACACTTGCTCGACCCTACTTCAGGCCCCAGGGGTCGCTCACGGACCGGACGGCCGAGCCATCGTCGATTGTGAAGTTCTTCAGGGGCTGGCGCCTCGGGGATTTGCCTGGGGCATGCTGTTTGTCCGCGGTGTGGGGGATCATGCGTGGCCGCTTCATTCCGACTTCAAAATCGTGACCGGACGCCTGTTTCGCCCGGGAATCCACGAGCTCGCCGTGGGAGTGGGAGCGCTGGCCATCTTCAACTTGAAAGTCGGGGACACCGTGATCTTGCCCGACGGCGAGTGGCCCATCGTCGGTGCTTTCTCGAGTGGCGGTGGCGTTCTCGAGAGCCAGTTGCTCGCAGACGCTGCGACCCTCACGGCATCGACCCGAGCCAACAGCTTCAACAGCGTGTTGGTGCGACTCGAGAGCCCCGATGCATTCGAGGCGTTCGAACGGTGGATCGAGCATAACCCGGGGCTTGCCGTGACCGCCGAACGTCAGGCTCAGTTCTACTTGCGCTCAGTGGCCTCATTCACGAGATTTTTCAGTTCTCTGGCCTTCTTCATCGCGACCATCCTGGCAATCGGGGCGCTGTTTGGCTCCCTCAATGTCATGTACGGCAGAGTAAGAGCCCGGACCCGGGAGATCATTACTCTGCGGATTTTCGGATTTGGAGCGTTACCGATCGCGCTTTCGGTCTTACTCGAGGCGATATTGCTGTCGTTGGTTGGCGCGTCCATCGGCGCCGTTTGCGCTTGGTTGCTGTTCAACGGCAGGCACAGCGTCGTTGTCAATACCACCTTTCAACTCTCAGTGACTCCACATTTCGTGGTGGTTGGATTTGCCTGGGCGATCACAATCGGTCTCGTTGGATCGTTGCTTCCTGCGCTTCGCGCCGTTCGCCTGCCGATCACCGCAGGTCTGCGCGAAACGACTATGAGTTGAGGGCGACAGGCGAGTGATTGATATCCGTTACGGTCGAATTTCCAGAGGGGCCACAAGATTCAGTCTGCGCGGAACTGCGGCGCTCTTTTCTGCAGGAAGGCATCGACGGCTTCGCGGTGATCCAAGGTCTCGTGTGCAAGTGCCTGGAACGCCGCCGACAGCTCCAACACATCTGCCAGACGTTGTTGCTGGCCCTCCCGTAGCAGTCGCTTAGCCAAACGCAATGTTCGCGCAGGATTGCAGACGATTCGGTCTGCCAAAGCCTGCGCTGTTGGAATGAGCTGATCGCAGCTGACTACCTGGGACACCAGTCCCATGGACTGGGCCGAGACCGCATCGTAGGTATCACCCGTGAAGATCAATTCAGCCGCTTTGGACGAGCCGACTGCGCGTGGCAGGATCCAGGCACCGCCATCCCCGGGGACAATCCCCAGCTTGATGAAGCTCGAGGCGAATTTGGCCTGATCGGTACTCACGCGTATGTCGCAGAGGCACGCGATATCCAGACCCAGGCCGATCGCGGGTCCATTGATAGCCGCGATCGTCGGTACCTCACACTCCCACAATGCTGTGATGATGGATTGAACGCCGCGTCGGTAGTTGGCACGCGTGGCGTCGGGACTGTGCAGCGGACCGATGCCATTGCGCTCTTTCATAGACTTCAAGTTGCCCCCGGCGCAAAACGCAGTGCCCGCACCTGTCAGGATCAGGCAACTGATCGAATCGTCCTCCTGGACGGCGTGCACTGCGGCCACGAAATCCAGGCAGTCCTGATGAGTTCCGATGGCATTTCGTACCTCCGGGCGATTGAGTGTAAGGGTCGCTATACGACCGCATCGTTCGGACACTACGAAGGGTTGATTCATGGCGGAGCTCGCGTCGCCTCAAGCGAGAAATCGAGGATGCCCCAGCAGGGAATTGCCGCCGCTGTAGTTGAAGATCTGACCGGTCTCAAAGAACTCATCCCGGACGAGCACGTACGCGAATGCGGCAATATCTTCGGGTCGCGTGATCCGTCCCAACGGTGTCAGCTCGACAAAGCTGCGCTCGAATTCCTCCGGATCCGCCCCGAAGTTGCGCATACCTTGCCGCGACAGTGACGTAGGGACGAGCGAGGGAATGATCCCATTGATCCGTAGTCGCTTGTTTCGATATTCCAGTGCGGCTCCTTGAACCACGCGATCGCCTGCGCGTTTGGACGCGGCGTAGCCGACGATGCCGGATAGGGGATCGTAGGCGGAGAGGGAGGAGATATTGACGATCGCGCCGCCATCGACGATCGCTTCCGCCACGTTCTTGATGAAGAGGGCAGGCCCGATAAAGTGCATTCGAGCCATGTACATCAGGTGCTCCTCGGTGAACTCCCGGAAGGGCACGCGGGGCGCAACGCCTGCCACATTGACTGCAATGTCCAGGCGACCGTGGGTGGTCACTGTGTGGCTGACGAGCCCGGCGAGTTGAGTCTCTTTGGTTATATCGGCTTCAAAAGCCGACCCGCCCAACTCCCGGGCGAGCCTTTGCAGAGGTTCAGCGCCCAGCCCTGAAACAGCCACCGTCGCTCCCTCGGCCTTCAATCGCCGCGCAATCGCTTCCCCCATGCCGCCCGTCGTGGAGGCCCCGAGCACAATTGCCACCTTACCGCTGAGATCGCCCATGTATGTCACCGTTGGTTGTAGGTAATTGGGACCGAAGAAGTCGCTCAGACCCGGGAGGGTGTTCGCTTATGAATGGGAAGGGGGCCGTCCGGCCACTGCCTCCCGATGGAGGTTCGTGATTCCTGGTAACGCTTCTCGAGCAACTCGAGTGTGAAGGGGTGGGTCCAGATGAAGAACTCCTCATTGCGGATGCCGTCTGCGACCAGTTGGCCCACAAACTCCGGCGGCAGTCCGTAATTCTGCAATGCGGCCTGGTTCTGCGGGTTGCCGCTGGCCGGGCCGCCGAGTGCAGCCGGCCGATTGCGGGTGGCATCCCAGGCGTTGGTGTTGACGATGCCGGGACAGAGAATGCTGAATCCGATGCGGCTGCCGTATTCCAGCCGGAAGGCGTCGGTGAAACCCAGCACGGCGTGCTTGGTAGCCACATAGGTTGGCAGGCCGATGGACGGCGTACCCACCGAATGATGCGAGCCGGTGTTGCAAATCCAGGTTCGTTCGGGATTTTTCAGGAAGCGCTGACCGAAAATCCTGCAACCGAAGAACACGCCGAACACGTTGACCTCGAACTGCCAGCGCAAATCCTGCTCGGAGGTCTCGAAGCCGGGTCCGGTGGTCACAACACCCGCGTTGTTACAGAGAATGTCGACTCGGCCGAGAGTCTTCCAGGCAAAGTCCGCCAAGGCCTCAACGCAGTCCGCCCGGCTCACATCGCAGCGAAAGGCAGCCGATCTGGCGCCCAGCGCGCGCACCTCAGCGGCCACCGCCTCGGCGCGCTCCGACTGCACATCGGCCACAATGACGCCCAGCGCGCCGGCTTTGGCCAGCGCCAAAGCGATGCCGCGGCCGATTCCGCTGCCGGCACCGGTTACGACTGCCCCCTTACCCGTGATGTCCATGGTGTGTTACTCCAACAATGTTTGCTGAATGACCTTCTCAGGGCCCTGGTCAGGATCCGCGCATCACAAATGGATCTTTGGTATCCGGCTTGCCGCAGATCCAGACCGTCTTCGTCTGCTGCCATTCGGTGAGAGCTTCCCTGCCGCCTTCGCGGCCAATTCCGCTGTGCTTATAACCACCGAATGGCGTCGAAGGACCGCCGATCCGATAGGTGTTGATCCAGACAGTTCCAGCCTGCAAGCGCTCGGAAGCGCGCAACGCGCGCCCGATGTCGGCGGTCCAAACCCCGGCCGCTAATCCATAAGGGGTGTCATTGGCGATCTGATACGCCTCGTCTTCCGAGTCGAAGGGGATCACCGCGAGAACGGGCCCAAAGACTTCCTCTCGCGCAATGCGCATCTGGTTGTGAACACCGGTAAAGATCGTCGGCGAAATGAAGCGCCCACCGCTGGCACCGGGGCCGGTGTAGGGTTCCCCGCCGAGTACACAGCGCGCACCTTCGCTGCGAGCGATCTCGATGTACTTCAAGATCTTCTCATACTGTGGTTGAGTCGCGACGGGACCTACGTGCGTGCCGGGGTCCATGGGATCCCCGATACGAGCCTTACCCGCGACCTCCACCAGGCGCTCGACGAACCGGTCGTGAATCGAGCGCTGCAGGAGCAGGCGCGAGCCGGCGATGCAGGTCTGGCCGCTGGCGGCGAAAATACCGGCAATTGCACCCATCACGGCCGCCTCGAACTCGGCATCCGCAAACACGATGTTAGGCGACTTGCCTCCCAGCTCCAGAGCCACCTGTTTGAAAGAGCGTGCCGCCGCCTCGTTGATCTTTTGACCTGCCAGCTCCGATCCGGTGAAGGCCACCTTCGCAATCGCCGGGTGTGAAACCAGTGCCGCGCCGGCCTCGTTGCCAAATCCGGTGACGACATTCACCAGGCCCGCGGGAAATCCGGCGGCCTCGAAGAGCTCGGCGAACTCCAGTGTTGCAGCCGAGGTAAATTCAGAGGGTTTGATGATAGCCGCGTTGCCGGCCGCCAGGGCTGTGGCAAGTTTGTGAGTCAGCAGCAGGAGTGGAGAATTCCACGGGGTGATGAGTGCGACAATTCCCAACGGCTCATGTCGCGTAAAGGTGAACATGTTGGGTCTGCCAGTGGGGATCACTGCGCCTTCGGTCTTGTCTGCCAATCCTCCGTAGTAACGGAACCAGTCGGCGGTCATACGCACCTGCGGCAGCATCTCGGCGTAGAGCTTGCCGTTATCCCGCACCTCCAGGGCTGCTAGAGGCTCTGAGTGACTCTCGATGAGCTCAGCCATGCGCAGCAGGGCCCTCGCACGTTCACTCGGCTTCAGAGCGCTCCACGTCGATTGCGCGTGCCGAGCAGCCTCGACCGCGCTTTCTACGTCGGTTGCTCCACCGCGTGCGATCCGTGCCCACGTCTGCCCGGTGTAAGGATTGTCAGTTTCGAAGTATTGGCCGGACGCGGGCTCCTGCCGACGTCCCCCGATCCACAGCCCGTACGACTTCATACTCGTCTCCTGCTCGCCGGCCATTCGGCCTGCTCACCGTCGATCCGGGGCAGCCGCTCCCGCGTCAGCCCGTGCGGGGCATGCCCGCACCCTCTGCGGCCGGTCCGCTGCCTGCTGCAGGATTGCCGCGCCGCGCTGACTGACCTCATCCGGGGCGGCTGGCAATACAACCGGGCCTGTATTTCGCGAGGGCAGGATGACGGTGGCTGTCCCGGGAACCGTGACCTCGCCGCGTTGATTCGTGCCTGCCAGTGTCAGCTCGACCACGTGGTGCAGTCCATCGATCCGTTTGCCGGTGACCGATCCTGAGCAAATCGTCGTATCCCCCATGAAGTTGAATGCGCGCGACTGACAATCCAGTTTCCAGAGCCAGCCGTCATCGCCCATCCAGTTGGTCACGAGGTGAATCAACCAGCTCGTGCGCATTTGGCCATAGTCGTAGGATGTGGGTAACCCGAGCTCAGTGGCGCGTTCGTGATCCCAGTGGACACGCTGCACGACATCCGGGACCCCGTATCGATCGGGCACGTAGAAAGCCGGCATCCGCGAGCGCTGGCGCCAATTGAAGCGCAGCGGACCGATACCGCTGCTCGACAGACCGAGTCCCATATGCATGGCTATGATATCGACCATCGTGAGCGGACCCTTGGCGATAGGCGTCAGAGTGTCACCGATCTGCACATCCTCCCAATAGCGTTTCTCAGCGCTCCTGCGATGCTCGGCGGCATACACCGCGTCAATGGCTGAAATCTCCTCCGGAGAATAATGCTGACGCTCAACGCTCGCGTAGCGGCCGGTTTTTTTGCTTCCCTCGCGCTCGGCGCTCAAATAAGACTCCTCACGGCGCCCGATCGGAACGCCGGCGCGATCCACCCAGATGTCGCGATAGACTTCGGTCACCGAGATGCCGCCACTGAATGAAGACTTCGAATTGACTTTGACGTCCGAGGTCGCGCGCTCGACGTACAGTTGCTCGTTTGCGTACAGCGGACGCCACCAGGTCCATTCGACTCCCGTGTAGTATTTACCTACGCCGCGGAATAGACCCTTGAACAAGGCTTTTCGCTCCTCATCGGGCTTGGGGGTCAGGTTGGTCCCCGTGGAGTGCAGAAATTGCGGGAACCCGATTTGATCCCGCCAGCGCGTCTTCGCCCCATACGTCCGATCATGCCACAACGGGTTGTCATCCCCACACGCCCACGCAAAGCGACTGAGTGAATCGGTGGAGGTAATGGAGTTATAGGGCTCGTTGTAGCTGAACTTCGGCACGCCGATTTGCCGGCGCGCGCGTTCTATGTCGGCCGTGGTGATCTTGCCCTGACTGTCCGTCGGCTGATCGCTCGTTTGATGCTCACTTGCTTCCATCGTCAACTCCGCGGGATGTGCTTCACTGTCGGGTGAGGGGACATCAACAACCTTTGAAAACAGCGGCACGCTTGTCTTTGAAGGCAGCGGCCGCCTCCTTGACGTCCTGCGTGCGACCGCAGCGAGCCATCCCATACGCTTCGCTCTCCAGCACAGCCTCGAGCGAGCCCGTCTGCGCGCAGCCCAGATTGCGCTTCATGTATCGAAAAGCGACCGCGGGTCCCTGCGCCAGTTGCCGTGCGAGCTCGAGAGTTGAATTGCGCAGCGTTGCAGTTTCGACGACCCGATTGACGAGACCGATTCTGTGCGCCTCCGTCGCATCGACCTTCTCGCTGAGAAACAGCAACTCGGCCGCCTTCGCGCTGCCGCACAGATGAGTCAGGAAATAGCTCACGCCGAGATCGCCTGACAAGGCCACCTTCGCATATGCGGTGGTCAATATGGCCGCATGCGATGCAATGCGCAGGTCACAAGCGAGAGCCAGTGCGAGTCCGGCGCCGGCTGCGACGCCGTTGAGCATCGCCACGGTGGGCTTGGGCATCTCGTGCAGGAGGCGTGCGGTTTCGCCGTGATGACGCAGTTCATCAGCCTTTTGTTCCAGAGTCAGGGGTGCCTGGGACTGATTTCGGCTGCCAAGGTCACCGCCCGAACAGAACGCGTGGCCTGATCCGGTGAGTACCAGGGCACCCACCCCCGGATCGTGCGCCGCAAGTTCCACCGCCTCGCGCAACTGTGCATGCAGCTCGGGCGTGAGCGCATTCAGTCGCTGGGGACGATTCAGGGTGAGAACCAACACGCGGCCATCCAACTCACGCAGAAGCGGTGCTTCGGGAATCTCGGGCTCTGAGGCCACGGCGTCTGCTTCTGTACTCATGATTGCGTTCCGCCGCTGCGCATGTGTGCGCCCGCCTGTGCGTGAAGTTGGGCATAAATCGGTACCGCTGCCAATGTGACGATACCCAGAGATACAAATGGCAGGATGAACTGTTGGGGAGTGAAGTTGTTGGTTGCGCCCGCGGACAGGAACAGTGTGACGCCCGCGAAGCTGATTCCGATGCTCAGGCTGATCTGCTGGATCACCGTCGACAGGGTAGACGCCCGGCTCACTTCGTCGCTTGCGACGTCAGCGAAGGCGATTGCACTGGAAGCCACATAGTGTGAGGCGCGGAAGAGGCCTACCGCCAGTATTGAGGCCAGCACGAACAGCAACGGGGTGTCCGCGTTGAACAACGCCGGCGCTGCTGTAAGCACAGCGGTCAGCGTTGCGGTGACTATGAGCGCACTCCGGAAGCCCATGACGCGAATGACATAGGTGCCCCCGAAGCGGGCCACCATGGAGCCAATGGTCATGGTGGCAATGACCATGCCTGCCTTCAGCGGCGACCAGCCGAGCCCGGTTTGAAGCAGCAACGGCAAGAGAAAAGGCGTGGCCCCAATCCCTAAGCGAAGTAATGAGCCGCCGAGCATGCTGGCCCGATAGGTGGACTTGGTGAGGAGCCGCAGATCGAGCATGGGTGCGTGCGCCCGCAGTGCGTGTCGGACGAAGACGATCCAGGCCGCTGTCGCAGCAGCGGCGACCAGCATGCGAGCCTGTGGGGACAGGAAGTCCGATCCGACCGATTCGGACAACAGGATCAGCGTCACAATTCCCACCGCAGCGGTGGCAAATCCAAAGCCATCGAACGGTCCCGGGTGGCGGTGCCGCAGTTGCGGCACGATGCGCAGCACGGCGGCGATACCGACCAGGCCGACCGGAATGTTGATGAAAAAGATCCACCGCCAGCTGGCGAATTCCAGCAGAGCGCCTGCCAGCGGGGGCCCCATCAGCGGTCCGATGATTGCCGGCAGGGTGAAGGCATTCATCGCGTGCACGAGGCGCTCGCGCGGCGTTGAAGCAACGACGATGAGCCGCGCAACAGGTGTCATCATGGCCCCGCCAATCCCTTGCAGGACGCGTGCAGCCACCAATTCCCCGATGGAGTTGGAAAGCCCACAGCACAATGATCCGAGCACATACACCTTGATCGCATTCACAAACACGCGGCGTGCACCATAGCGATCGGCCAGCCAGCCGCTCGCCGGTACGAGGATGGCCATGGTCATCAGGTAAGAGGTGAGCGCCAGTTTCAGATGCAGCGCCTCGGTGTGAAACTCCTTCGCCATCGTCGGCAAGGCTGAGCCGAGCGCGGCCGTATCGAGCAGGTCCATGAACAGCGCGGTTGCCATGGTAGTGGGCAGGAAGCGCGAGGTCGGCGCAACAGTTTCCGCGAAACCGCTCATCGAAGCGTCCAGCCCTTGCTTTTGAGCTCAGACGGGGAGGGGTCCGTGGCCAGCGGCTTGCCGATTTGTATGTAGCGCAGCGCGTTTGTCACCGCTTGGGCGCGCGGCAGGCTCTGCGCCTCCCAGATCGCGCGAATAGAGCCTTGGACCGCCACGGGGTGACGCTGAGCAATCAGCGCCGCGAGCTCGTGAGCACGAGTCCAGAGCGTATCGAGTGAGGTTACTTCGGTGACCAGGCTGATGCGCAGGGCGGTCTGCGCACCGATCCTTTCGGTGTCTGCCAGCAACACCATACGCGTGATTTCCTGCAATGGAATTCGCCCCATGGCGCCGATCGGCTCGACTGCCGAAATCTTTCCAAACTTCAGGTGAGGATCGAAAAAAGTCGCATCTTCCGAGCAGATGACGATGTCGGCTTCGTTCAGCCAGTAGAACGCACCCCCCGCGGCCATGCCGTGGACCGCCACAATGAGGGGCTTCCAGACCTTGTTGCTCTTTGGCCCCAACGATTCGCCCGGGTCCTCCTGATCGAACGGTCTCAACTCCTCACCGGGGGCACGCCAGCCTTCCTTCACGTCAACACCCGAGCAGAAGGCGCGTCCTGGGGCGGCGCGCAACACGATTACGCGGACGTTGGAGTCGGCTCGAAGCTGCCCCCAAAGCTCGCGGAACTCGATGACCATTGCGCGATTGAAGCAATTGAGACGCTCGGGGCGATTCAAGGTGATCGTGGCGATCCCTTCGGCTATCTCCACGAGTAGTGTTGAGTAAGTCATCCTGGCCGGTTCCCCTCGAGCAGCTTGGCGCAACTGGTGCGTGACGAATCAGACTCCCAACATGACCTTCAGCTCCGGGCGGCTGACTTTCATCGATGCGGTTCGCGGCAGCGCGGTGACGAAATGAAACTCCTTGGGAATCATGTATGCGGTCAGATGCTCGCGCGCGAAGGTGTCGAGAAGCCCCGGCGCGGGCGGGCTCACACCGGGAAGCATTTCGATCGCGGCGATGGGCACCTGGCCCAGGCGAGCATCCGGTTTGCCGATGACTGCCGCATCGCGTACGCCTGGGTAGCGTCGCAAGACGGTGGCGACCTCATCAGGGAGGATCTTGAATCCGCCCCGGTTGATTGCGTCGTCGGCACGCCCGTGCAGAAAGAGAAACCCGTCCTCGTCCACAGAGGCCAGATCGTTGGTCCGATGCCAGTCGGGACCGAACCGATCGCATTTGATGTGGAGGACGCCAGTTTGGCCAAGAGGCACCGTGGCGTCGGTGTCTGCCGAAGTGACCTTCAACAGCACGTCTGGCCGGGCGCGCCCGACACTGCCCCGTTTGGTCCCAGAGAAAATCCGGTAGTCCGCCAGGCTCCATCCGGCTACGCCGCCAATGAATTCGGCGGCGCCATAATCGATGAGTATCGGGATACCGTACAGGGCTTCGAATTGCGCCTGAATCTGCGGATCCAACGGTGCGGTGCCCGAGCGGATGGCCTTCAGGCTGCGCAGCAGGTCGGGTTTGATCCGGGCCTGCAGGATCATCTGGATCATGGCGGGCACGAGACTCGCGGACTTGGGTTGGTAGCGATGCATGGCGAGGGCCCATTCCTCTGGCGAGAATCGCTCCATCAACACCATCGGCCGCGCCTGGTAGAGCGCCAGCAGCAGGCCGAACAGACCGCCCGCATGGCTGAAGGGTTTCAGCAGGATCGACGGCGAGCGTTTCAATCGCAACTCAGGCAATTGCGCCGCACCTCCCGCCGGTTCGCCGGACCGCAGCGAGGGGATCAGTACCGCTTCCAGCACGGGAATTCTTTTCGGCGCTCCGGTGGTTCCGCTGGTCAAGCGCTCCAACACGTAGCCCGGCATGGCAGGCCGGTGTGGGCCGGGTCCAGCGTGGCTCAGTTGTGGCACGACGCTTACCTCCAATGCCGAGCCGTCGGAGACTGCTATACCGAAGGTGCCGGCTGCTGCCGCTGCGGCCAGCGTGCCCTCGGCATTCCAATCTTCGTCATCGGCGACCACGGCAATCAGCCGTTGTTCAGCGAGTTCCTGCGGCAGGGTCGCAGAGGTCTGCCGGGGCCGCAGCGGCACCACCATACGACCATTCATGATGAGAGCGGCGAATGCTGCCATTGCTCCCGCGCGGTTGTGTGCGACCCATCCCACGGGCATCTGCGCGGGGATGCCCGCCTGTTGCAAGGCTCGTTCGACGGCATCTGCCGCCTTCGCCAAATCCTCCCAGCGCCACTGCCCGGCAGCGGACTGGACGGCAACGGCTCGAGGCTCGAGCTCGAACACCGCGCGGATATGCGCACGCAGGCTGGCGGGATGGGCGGCTGGCATCGGCAGCATGATAACTCACAATGAGTCAGTTTTGAACTGACCCATATTTGGCACTCTGCCAAAGCGCCGTACGTAATTGGAGTGAATACCGTTGCGGCCGCCATAAGTGACAATGTATCATTTCCGTGGCTGGATCCTCGGGTTCCGGCCCGATGGGTCACCGCAAGACGAGCGGAGGGGTGGATGGACCTGCAGTTCTCGGTAGAAGACATCCGATTTCGCGACGAGGCGCGAGCCTGGTTGCACGATAACGTGCCCCGGGAGCACCGCCCGCACGCCGGCGAGGCCATGCGCGCCTTTGACACTGCGTGGCAGTTGCGGCAGTTCGAAGGGGGTTGGGCGGGTGTTTCCTGGCCGAAAGAGTACGGCGGCCTGGGGCTTCCGCTCATTCGGCAGCTGATCTGGCACGAAGAATATGCACGTGCCGCTGCGCCGGATAATCACCTGTGCTTTGTGGCACTCAATCACGCCGGGCCGACTCTCATAGCGCGCGGATCGGAGGCCCAGAAGAGCTTCCACCTGCCGAAAATCCTGCGGGGCGAGGTGATCTGGTGCCAGGGATTCTCCGAGCCGAACGCAGGCTCCGATCTGGCAAGTCTGCGCACGCAGGCGCGCATCGACGGCGACTACCTCGTTGTCAACGGCTCGAAGATCTGGACCAGTCACGGTCACCTGTCGGATTGGCAGGAGCTGTTAGTCCGCACGGATCCCGAAGCGCCCAGGCATAAAGGCATCAGCTGGGTGATCTGCGACATGAAGCTGCCCGGCATCACGCTGCGGCCGATCGAAATAATGACCTCGCCCAACCAGGTGCACTTCGTGCAGTGCTTTTACGATGATGTGCGCATTCCGCTCGGTAATGTGGTTGGCGCGGTCAACGACGGTTGGAATGTCGCGATGTCGACACTGGGCTTCGAGCGTGGCACCGCCCAGGTCCGCGATCAGATCCGCTATGCCTACCTGGTGGAGAAGATGATCGCGGAGGCCCGTCGGCGTCTGGGCAGCGATTGTGCACTCTCGGATGATGTGATTGGCGCCCGTCTGGCGCAGCTTCGGGCAGACATGGCTGCCGCGCGTGCAATGACCTACATGGTGATGTCGCGTGCACAGGCCGGGATCCAGGACTCTCAAAGCTCTCTGATGCGCGCGATGGTGGGGGAGACCCAACAGCGTGCGCGGCGCCTGGCGCTCGATATTCTGGGACCCGACGGGTTGGAAAATCGGGAAGAGGATGACTGGGTTTATTTCTACCTGCGGTCCTTCTCGATCACCATAGCCGCCGGCACATCGCAGATCCAACGCAACATCATCGGCGAACGCGTCCTCGGATTGCCCCGTTGAGGCGGCCGCGCTCATGAACTTTCTGCTCTCGGACGAACAGACGCAGATTGTCGATTCGCTGCACGACCTGTTGTCTGAGCAGATGCCCGTATCCCGCTTCCGCCCCCCGGCGCCGCAGATCGGCAACTCGGACCAGGCATTCTGGCCGCAGCTGGGTGAGTTGGGGTTTCTGGGGATAGGGCTCCCCGAGGAGCATGGCGGGATCGGATTATCGGCGGCGGAGGAGATGCTGGCTCACCGCGAGTTTGGCCGGCACCTGCTGTCCCCGGCGATTCTCGGACTGACCCTCGGCGCACGGCTGGCCGCGCGGCTGCGGCCGGACCTGCTGGAGGAAATTCTCAGGGGCCTGCTGCCCATTGCGCTCGCCAATCCGCGGGGCTCCGTACAGGTGGGAGAGATCTGTCACGGGGAGTTTCATCTGATTGATGCCAAACAGGCCGAATGGATACTCATCTGCAGCGAGCACGGCTCAGCACTGCTGCGACGCAAGGATTTCACCGCGGTCACCGATGTTCTGGCCACGGACCATGTGCTGTCGCTGGAGCGAGGGGTGCTGACAGGCGCCCGGCCGGTATGCTGGCTGGCCGAATCGCAGGAATGTCTGTATCCGCGGGCTCAGTTGCTCGTCAGTGCGTATGCAGTGGGACTTGCCGAGGCAACCCGGAACATGGCGGTGGAGTATGCCAAGGCCCGGCAGCAATTTGGCAAACCTATCGGCTCCTTCCAGGCGATCAAACACCTGTGCGCCGACATGGCGATTCGGGCCGAGGCCGCTGCGTGCCAGGTCATCTTCGCCGCGCTGGTGCTGGCGGAGGGACGCGCTGGGGCGGACTTCCACAGCGTGGCAGCTAAGCTGGTCGCGGTGGAGGCCGCGCTGCAGAACGCCGCGCAGAACATTCAAGTGCATGGCGCTATCGGGTTCACGGCCGAGGCGGATGCACACCTGTTTATCAAGCGGGCGCATGTCCTGGAGCAGCTCTGGGGCGATACGCGTCAACAGCGTCGCATGATGCTGGCAGCTCCTTTTCCAGATGGCTGACGTTCCGATATGAGCTACGAATCAATCGAATTCAAACTCGAAGCAGGAGTGGCGCGCCTCACGCTCAATCGTCCCGAGCGACTCAATGCCTTCGAGCGGGCGTTGCAGCGTGAGTGTGGACTCAGTGAAGACTACAAAGAGGGGGTCAGCGCGTTCAAAGCGCGCCGTACCCCGAATTTCACCGGCCGCTGAAGGCTGCCATGTTCAGAACTCGCATTACCGAATTACTGGGCATCCAGGTCCCCATCGTTCAGGGAGGAATGCAATGGGTGGGCCGCGCGGAGCTCGCCTCGGCCGTGTCGAATTCAGGTGCTCTCGGCGTGTTGACCGCTCTGACTCAGCCGACGCCGGAGATGTTGAGCCGGGAGATTCAGCGGTGTCGCTCCATGACGGACCGTCCCTTCGCAGTTAATCTCACAATCCTTCCAACACTGTCCCCGCCGCCGTACGCGGATTACATCGATGTCATTATCGAGGGTGGCGTGCGCATCGTCGAGACAGCCGGCAACAGCCCGCGCGAGTACATCTCAAAGTTCAAGGCTGCGGACATAAAGATCGTGCACAAGTGCACGACCGTCAGACACGCCCTCTCGGCCGAGCGCAGCGGTGTGGATGTAGTCTCCATAGACGGATTCGAGTGCGCCGGTCATCCCGGCGAGGACGATATTCCGGGGCTCGTCCTGATCCCCATCGCCGCAAAAGCACTCAAAATTCCCATCATTGCTTCAGGTGGCATCGGCGACGGCCGTGGCATGGCCGCGGCCCTTGCCCTCGGCGCCGAAGGAATCAACATGGGCACCCGATTTGTATGTACCCGCGAGGCGCCGGTGCATGAGTCGCTCAAACAGGCGCTGCTGCAGGCTTCCGAGCGGGATACCAACCTGATTTTCCGGACTCTGAACAACACGGCGCGTGTCTTCAAAAACACGGTCTCCGATGAAGTCGTCGCCATGGAGCGCAGGCCGGGCGGCTGCCGGTTCGAGGATGTGCGGCATCTGGTGGCGGGAATTCGCGGGCGCGATTCGTGGGAACGGGGGGAAGTGAATGGAGGTGTGCTCACGGCGGGGATGGTCATCGGGCTCATCGACGACATCCCGACTTGTGCCGAATTGATTGAACGGATGACTCGGGACTGCCGTGCCCACCTGACTCGTGCGCTCTCCTGGATGGACGCATAGGCGAAGCGGATGAGCAAGCGAACCGGAGCCAGCGCGGGTAGTCCTCATCTCGGCTCGATGCCGCATCGCCATCTGCCCGCCATCACCGCCGAGAACGCTTTTTTCTGGCGGGCCGGGGAGGCGGGGGTCCTGCGATTCATGCGGTGCCGCAGTTGCGGCTTTTACATTCATCCGCCATTACCCATCTGCAGAGTGTGCAAGTCCCGCGACGTACAGGACGAGCCGGTTTCCGGCCGCGGCACGGTGCTTACTTACACCGTCAATCGACAGGTGTGGGAAGCGGGACTCGAGGCTCCTTATGTCATTGCAATCGTGGAGCTGGCCGAACAGCGCGGACTCAGGCTGACGACCAACATCGTCAATTGTCAGTTGGACGAAGTGCGCATCGGCATGCCGGCGCGCGTCTTCTTCGAGCAACACGACGATGTTTGGCTGCCGCTGTTTGAGCCGGACTAAGCGTTCAGGACGAGCTCGCCATTCTCTGCCAAAGGCATCGCTGGCGCCCAGACAAACTCCCAGGAGTTATCCTCAGGGTCGGCATGACAGCAACGGCGGGCGCCTCACTCATCGACGCGCTCGAAAACGGCAGCCAGACCCTGCCCGCCGCCGATACACAGGGTCTCGAGCGCGAAGCGGCCGCGGCGCCGTTCCAATTCGTGCAGCAGCGTTGTCAGGATGCGAACACCGGTCGCTCCAGTGGGGTGGCCTAACGAGATACCTCCGCCGTTGACATTCAGGCGATCGGGGTCGTGCCAATCCCAGGCTGTCAGCACCGCGAGCACCTGCGCCGCGAATGCCTCGTTGAGCTCCACGAGGTCCATCTGGTCGAGTGTGAGGCCGGTCAGTTTCGCCAGCCGGGCCACGGCGGGGACGGGCCCAATGCCCATGACCGCGGGGTGACACCCGGCCGCGGCCCACCCACGCAGATATGCCATAGGCTGCAGCCCCAGGCCCGCAAGACGCTCTTCAGCTACCACCAAACAGGCTGCCGCCGCATCGTTTTGCTGGCTCGAGTTGCCGGCTGTGACCGTGCCCTCGGGCAGTACCGGCTTCAAACGTGCCAGAGTCTCCAGATTGGAGTCGGCGCGAATGCCTTCATCGCGCGACACGATGAGCGGGGGACCTTTCTTTTGAGGAACACTGACAGGAGCTACCTCGCCGTCAAATCGGCCCGACGCCCACGCGGCCGCCGCCCGGTGGTGACTGCGAACCGCAAACGCATCCGCCGCCTCACGCGAAATTGCGTATTCGCGCGCCAGGTTTTCGGCTGTTTGCGGCATGCCGGAAATGGGTCCGAAGCGGTCGACCGGTTGTGAGCGCTCGCGGCCCCGCTGCAGCCGGTCATGCATCGTCACGGACCCGGCCCGGCTTCCCCACCGCAGATCGGTGGTGTAGTACTCGATGTTGCTCATGCTCTCGACGCCGACCACCAGCACCACATCGGCAGCTCCGGTCTGCACCATCATGGCGGCATCGATGACCGCCTGAAGTCCTGATCCGCACCGACGGTCGAGTGTGTATCCAGGAACCTCTATCGGCAGGCCCGCCGCGAGTGCCGCATAGCGGCCCAGGCAGGGGGCCTCACTCGAGGCATACGACTGCGCTACGATCACCTCATCGATGGCGGAGCTATCGAGCCCGGTGCGTCGGATGAGCTCCTGGATGATGAAGGCAGCCAACTGCTCAGCAGTGAGCGGCCGCAAGGCACCACCGAAGCCGCCCACAGGCGTGCGCACGGGAGAAACCACCGCAGCACGTCGCACGCAACAACTCCTCGGTCCGGGATTGCCGGATCTGGCTTATAAAACTGACGATAGGTCAGTTCTAGAATGCTAACATTTCCCCGTCGCTGAAAGCCACTGTGCCGCCATGGTGAGAACTGTCGAGCTCGAGAACATCGATTTGACCCCCTATATCCGATCGGGAGATGCCGTGATGTGGGGGCAGGCGGCAGCCGAGCCGCTGGCCTTGACCCGCGCACTGCTGCAACAATGCGACCGACTCGGCCCGCTCGAGGTCTTCATCGGCGCAAGCTGGTCCGACTGCGCGGATCCGGTCTTTGCCGATCGTGTTCGGTTCCGTTCCTACTGCGGGGCCGGGCACAATCGCCGATTGGCGGAAGCCGGCGTACTCGACATTCTGCCGTGTCCCTATTCGCAGTTGCCTGGGCTGATCCGCAGCCGCCAGCTGCGTGCTGACGTGCTGATGCTGCAACTCGCTCCCGCCGACGCCGATGGGCGATTCAGTCTCTCCCTTGCGCACGAATACCTGCTTCCGGCCTTGGACGTGGCCCGCGTGATTCTGGTCGAAGTGAATGAACAGGCGCCCTGGACGTTCGGTACGCGAACGATCACGGCCGACGACATTGACCTCATGGTTCACACATCACGGCCGCCGCTTCGGCCGCCAGCAACGCGTCCGAGCGCGCTCGAGCAGGCGGTCGCGGTACGGGCGGCCGCCCTGATCGAGGATGGCGCCACGCTTCAATGTGGCCTGGGGTCGTTGCCCGCGGCCATCCTGATGCACCTGAAAGATCGCCGGGATCTGGGAATTCACACCGGGGCGCTGGTCGATCCGATGGCGGCACTCGCACAAGCGGGAGTCATCACCAACGCGCGCAAGTCAATCGATCCGGGCTCGAGCATCGCCGGTGTCATCATGGGCGGCAGTGAGGTTTGCAACTACGCACACCTGAATCCAACGGTGCAGTTTCGGCCGGTGGAATACACACACTCGGCGCCTGTCCTGGCGAGCATCAGGAACTTTGTTGCCGTCAATTCAGCGCTCGAAGTGGACTTGAGCGGACAGATCAATTCCGAGGTCGCCGACGGACTGTATGTGGGGGCCGTCGGCGGCGCCGGCGATTTTCTGCGCGGTGCACGGTCTTCGGAAGGAGGGCTTCCGATTGTGGCATTGCCGTCGCTTGGCGGCAGTGGCGAGCGGCGATTCAGCCGAATTGTCGCGCAGCTCAGCGGCCCGGTGAGTACGTCCAGAAGTGACGCCGCCATCATTGTCACGGAGCACGGCGCTGCCGACCTTCGGGCCCTTTCACTGTCGCAGCGCCGAGAGTGCATGTTAGCGCTCGCGGATCCTTCATTTCGGGAATCGCTGGAGCGCGCTGACCGCACCCGCTGACCACGCCTGGTAATCCCATCCGCTGATGGCGCCGCCCACGTACCCTTGATCGCGATTCAGGCGCGTTCGTAAATTCCCGTCAACATCCCTTTTGCCAACACGTGCCCACGGATCGCGGCATGCAACTTGTCGCGATTGGGTGGTTGCGGGAATTCGATTGTTTTGTCGAGCGCGTAGAGTTGAAACATATACTGGTGTGGACCGTGGCCGGGTGGCGGATCCGGTGGCGTGTATTCGCACCGTCCCATACCATTGCGCCCCAGATTGAATGCGGCGCCCGGATGTCCGCGGCTTTTCAACACCCCGGAATTCAGCCCGCCGTCTGCGCCCTGCAATCCCCATACAATCAGATGAACAAAGGGGCTTGCTGTCGGGCTGTCCGCATCTTCACCCAGGAGGACCAGCGAGGCTGCATCAGGCGGAACGCCTACCCAGCTCAATGGCGGTGACAATCCAGCGCCGTCGTCGGTATGGATCGGGCTCATGACTGCGCCAGGTCCAAAGGCGGTACTCGAGAGAGTCAGTGTGGCGGCCGAAGAGGCAAAATCCGGGTGGTGAAAGAGTGCCTTGCCTGGGCCTGCGCGCCTCTTCAGCAGCCAGCGGCCGAACCAGGATGGGAAGTGCTTCATCATGCTCGTGAACCGTCAGATCAGAAAGCCGCCATCGACCGCCACGCGGGCGCCGGTCATATAGGAAGCGGCATCACTCAACATGAAACAGATGGTCCGCGCGACTTCAGCCGGCAGACCGAGACGGCGCAGCGGAATGAACGCGGTCATCTGGTTCACCATGGCCCGATTGGTATCCAGCATGGGCGTGTCTATGACGCCGGGGAGCAGTTCGTTGATGCGGATGTTCTCGGCCGCATAGTCCTGCGCCGCAGCGCGTGTGAGCCCATGAACACCGTGCTTGCTCGCGGTGTAGGGAGCATGTTGCACCAACCCCCGGTCACTGAACACCGACGACACATTGACGATGGCACCGCCGCCGGCGGCAATCATCGCCGGTATCTCATATTTCAGTCCGAAAAACACGCCACTGAGGTTGATGCCGATGGTCTCATTCCAACTCTCCACGGACACATCGACGAGTCTCTGTGTGCCGCCGTCGACACCGGCGTTGTTCACGGCCATGTGCAGATTCCCGTAGGTCCTCACCGTTTGCTGCACAGCCTGTTCAACGTCACTCGGATCAGACACGTCACCCGCTATCACAAGAGCATTTCCCCCTGCCTGGGCGATAGCGGCCGCGGTCGTCTCGAGAGCGGGACTGCGCCGTCCAAAGAGTGCGACCTGCGCTCCGTGCGCCGCAAGCGCAATCGACGTGGCGGCGCCGATGCCAGTTCCTGCGCCGGTAACGAAGGCGGTACGGCCTGCAAACTCAGTGCTGGAAATCATTCGCTGTTCCCCCAATAAGTAACTAATCGAAAGTTTCTAGACAAAATGATATTCCCATAATTATCGTAAGATCAATATCTTGCGTAAAATATAAAACTTGAAAAACTGGCGATTCATCAGTTTCTGTTGATAACACCGGAACTTGCCTCTATAGTCCGCACTGGCGGATTGGGGGCATTGGAAGGGGGCGCCATGTTCTTGTTCTTCACCAACATTGCCTGCGGGCGTACTCCCGAAAAGCGTTGTGAACAACCAGAACAGGGGAGACGTTTATGAAGTGGGAGTCGGTGGAGCCTCGTTTGTGGCTGAGTACCGTCGCCGCGGTAGCTGCGCTTCTGCCCGGTGCCGTGTTTGCGCGGCCCGCTGACTCGCTACCTGCCGACAGCAGCACGGCGGATGCGAGTTCGCAGCCCGACTCCGGAGGGCTGGAAGAGATTGTGGTTACGGCGCGCAAACGCTCTGAAGACATCCAACAGACGCCCATTGCAATCACGGCCTTCACGCGCGACGACCTTACAAACCATGGGATTGTCGCCATCCAGAACCTCGCGGCGCAGACGCCCAGCCTGAGTTTCCAGTCTTCGCCTTACGATTCGGTCGGTAGCTTCATAGGCATGCGTGGCCAGCAGGCAACCGATATTGTCATCACCCAGACGCCGCCGGTCGGCATCTATGTGGATGACGTTTACTATCCCACGACGCTTGCCACCCAACTGGAGAACTTCCAGGGCGTGCAGCAGATCGAGGTGCTCAAAGGGCCGCAAGGGACGTTGTATGGGCGCAATACGACCGGTGGTGCCATCAAGATCACCACTCAACTGCCGGATTATTCGGGAGTCAATGGCGAGGCGAAAGTCGGCTACGGCCGATTCAACGCGCAGACGGTGTCAGCCACAGTGAATCTGCCCATCGTCGACAATCGGGTTGCGCTGAATCTGGGCGGACAGTATTCGAAGGACGATGGCTACGGGCGCAATCTGTCCAATGGGGCCGATTTGCAGAACATGAAGAGCGAGGCATTTCGAGGGGCTCTGCGGCTGGACCTCACGGAGAAACTCCAGGTCGTGGTGCGCGGCGAGTGGGCGCACGCAGTTTCGACCCAGGGCATCGAAGACCTCACCTACGTGGTGCCGGGATTCAGCATCACCGCGGCGGCGGTCGCTGCCCAGATCGGGGCACTCACGCCCACGGATTTCGGCATCCTCGGGGCATTGCTGACCACCGGCGCCCCACCGGCCGGCGCCACCCCTCAGCAGATTGGCGCATTCTTCAATAACGTAAACGCCGGCCGCACGGCATTCGCGAACTATCTATGCCCGAGCCGGCAGTGTCGCAACGTTTCATACCCGCTGGAATCGCAACTGGCCCCGTTTGGATTGGCCGGCTCGGTGCCTTTCGGCCCGAAAACGACCGTTGATCTGTCCACCGCGTCGATTGTCGGCACCTATCAGTTCACCCCGGATCTGTACGTGAAATCGATCTCCGCCTATCAGGAGACGAAGCGCGGGACGATTGCATCCACCAGCGCCAGTCCTTTTCTGCTGATTGACGGAATCGGCGATCGCCAGGATCCGCGCCAGCTCACCGAAGAGCTGCAATTGGGCGGTAATCTACTGGCCGACAAGCTCAAATGGGTGACGGGATATTATTACTTCCACCTGAAGGGCGAGGACGACGGGATCAATACCGAGTTGGTGCCATTACTGCCGAATCCGATCTACAACGTGAGCGAATTCTCGGATACGAGCAATTCGGTGTATGGCCAGGGCACTTACTCGCTGACTTCCACGTTGAATGCGACAGCGGGCATACGCTACACGGACGAGAAAACGCACCTGACCCTCGAGAATCACAACGCCGTGGTGTGTCAGGTGGACGGTGTGCCGGCCACCGGGGCGCCGTGCATCAACAGTTTCGACAACTCCTTCACCAATGTGTCGTATACGGGCGGATTCGACTGGCAGGCGATGGAGCGGGTCATGCTATACGCCAAAACGAGCCGCGGGTTTCGCGCGGGCGGCACCAACCAGCGCAGCAATCCCGCCTTGCCCTATGCGCCTGAGACAGTCACGGACTACGAGATCGGTGCGAAATCCGACTGGTTTGAGCGGCGGCTGCGCGTCAATCTCGACGCGTACCACTCCGACTACAAGAACATTCAACGCTCGGTGTTTGTGAACGAATCGCAGTCATTCGTGACGGAGATTCAAAATGCCGCAAAGGCGAAGATCAACGGGGTGGAATTGGAGATTACGGCACGGCCGTTCACGGCGCTGACGTTGTCAGCTTCGGGGGCGTATACGATGCCGAAATACAGCAGCTATACGGGGTTCAGCTCAACTGGCACGCCGGTGGACCTGTCCGGCAACGCGTTTCCGAACGTATCACGCTGGCAGGGCGCTCTCTCGGGAACATACACGCTGCACGATGGGTTGGGCGCCCTGGACACGACAGTCGATTTCTCGTATCGCAGCACCGTGGACTACCAACCCGACAATCACGACGCGAATTCTGCGCCGTTCACGATTCAAAACGGTTACGGGTTGCTCAATGCACGGATCACGCAGGAGATTTCCGCCTGGAACGCGCGAGTCTCCCTGTGGGGAAAGAACATTGCCGACCGTCACTACATTTCCGGCGCCAATGATTTCTCGACCCAACTCGGTTATGCATACACCATTCCGGGATTACCGGCCACTTTTGGGATTGAGATAGAAAAGCGCTTCTGAGCTGCCAACATGACCATCAAGACGGTCAAATCATTCTGTCGAAGCTGTGCCGGGCACTGCGGTATGGAGTTCGACGTGGAGGATGGTCGCATCGTCAAGGCCCGCGGAGACAAGGAACATCCGTTGACCAAGGGCTATTTCTGCGTCAAGGGAATGGCGAGCGTTGACCTGCACAACGGTACTGGAGCAGACCAACGCCTCACGACCTCGAAGAAGCGGCTTGCCGATGGGAGCTTCGTCGACATCGGTGCCGAGACTGCGCTCGACGAAATCGCAGCACGGTTGCGCCAGGTTATGACCACCCACGGCCCCGCGAGTGTGGCGGTCTGGACGGGCACCACGAGCTACATGGGTTCGGGAATGCTCACGACCCAGAGCATGCTCAAGTCGCTGATGGAGCAGATCGGAACACCCCACCTGTTGTCGGCGATGACGTTGGATCAATCGGCGAAATGGGTAACCGCACTGCGTATGGGCGCCTTCGCAACGGGGAAGAGATTCACTTCGCAGGGTCTCGACGTTCTGATGCTCATTGGTGCCAATCCCGTGATCTCTCACCAGGGCACGCCGCTGAATTCCGCCAGTGGCTGGAATCCAGGTAAGGCATTGCGAGACGCGCAGCGCAACGGAACCAAGCTGATAGTCGTGGATCCGCGCAGGACGGAGACGGCCAGGCTGGCCGACCTGCATCTGCAGATCATCCCGGGGCAGGATGCGGCTCTCATGGCCGGTTTGATCAAGATCCTGCTCGACAGCAGTGGGTATGACGAGGAGTTCTGTGACCGGTTCGTGGATCACCTGGACGTACTGCATCGAGCTGTCGCCGAATTCGATCTGCCCAGTGTCGCCCGACGAACCGGATTGCCTGCTGAGCAGATCGAGCAGGTTGCGCAATGGTTGCGCCAGCCGAAGAAGGTGAGCATCGGCTCGGGTACGGGCCACAACATGGCCGCGAACTGCAATCTCTCGGAGCACCTCACGGAGTCGCTGAACGCCATCTGCGGCGGCTACCGGCGAGCCGGGGAGCAGGCGGCGGCTGGTTTCGTCAACATCAATTGCTCGCAGGAAGCTGTTTATCCCCCGATGCGTACCTGGGAAGCGGGACCCCGTTTCTCGTCGGTGGGAGCAGGGCGGATGATGGGCGAGTTTCCGGCTGCATTGCTGCCGCAGGCCATCATGGAGGGGCAGATCAAAGCGTTGCTCGTGGTCGGCGCAAATCCGGCAGTCTGCATTTCCGACCCCCACAAGACCCGCGCCGCGTTGCGAAATCTGGATCTTCTGGTCACGGTCGATCCGCGGATGACGGAGACGAGTGAGCTGTCGCACTACGTCATCGCGCCCGCTCTGCCCTATGAGAAGCCGGATTGCGCGGCGCTCACCGAGTCGTGGGGAATCGTACCCTTCATGCAGTACACCGCGCCCGTTCTCGAAAAGCCGCCCGGCGTGATCGAGGATTGGGAGTTTGTCTGGGGCCTGGCAAAGAGGCTCGGTGTGCAACTGACACTGAAGATCGGCCCGTACGGCGCCGAATATGGACTGATCCCCGGCGGCCTGAAAGTCGACATGCAGGACAAACCGGATGTCGATGAATTCTTCTCCTGGGCCTATCGCAACGCGCCCGTGAGTTATGTCGAGCTCAAACGACGGGCCTGCGCCTTCTCTCCGGATGTCCCGCCCGTGCTCATTCAGCCAGCTGACCCGGACCATACGGCCCGGTTGGATCTGATGCCGGCTGACGTCCGGCAGGAGCTTCAGGATTATTCCAACAGGATATCCGATGCCCACTTTGACTATCTGCTGTGCTCGCGGCGTTTGCTGGAGATCATGAACAGCTCGTTCCGGTTGAACGAGCGCGTCAAAGCCCGCTACAGCACGAATCGCCTGTTCATGAATCCCGACGACATCGCGGCCGCCGGCCTGGCTGACGGCGAGGAGGTCGAGATTCAATCCAAGCACGGCAGCATTACGGGACTCTTATGGGCAGATCGGTCGCTGCGCCGGGGCGTGGTTTCCATGACGCATCATTGGGGCGCCGAGCAGGCGTCGCGCGACCGCCATACCGCCAATCTGATTTCCATCGACCCCCGTGATCTGTCGACTATCAGTTACATGCCGCACCAATCCGCCATCCCGGTGAATGTCAGGCCATTGAGCGCCGCCGGGCAGGCGTCGGATTGATCGGCTAAGCTCTAACACCGGCCGCTGCAAGGTCCTCGCGTACGGATGCATTGACGGCGAAGCTGATCCACGCTGCGACCAGGCAACCCGACAGCAAAATCAGAAGCGAATAGCGCACCGATTGGACGCCGAGGGAGGTTCCGAGGTGATCGTTCAGAACACCGACGAATAGCGGTCCGAGGCCATAACCGACGAGATTCAAACAGAAGCTGACAATAGCCGCGGCCATGCCGCGCATGCGAGGCGCCGCGATTGTCTGGGTCATGCGGGCCGTGGCAAGCTGCCAATAGGACTGGGCCACTCCGCAGAGCATGGTCATGCCGCCCCACACCAGAAGGCACAGGGAAATGACATCGCGTCGCACCGTCCGGTCCGACCATCGCGCGATCGGGAGCGCCGCAGTGGCATACACCAGTGCGAAAGACAGGCCGGTCAACAGACCCATCGTCGTATCCGTGGCATGGAGGTCCCGCTTGATGGGCTCGAGCAGGATGGTAATGAGCTGCCGATCGATCAGATTGAGCGCCGCAACCACACACAGCGTTAACAACACCGACAGCCGTTTGACCGGCGACCACGGGGGAACGGACACGGTCGTCGACATTGACAGCATTCCAGTGCTCAGAATGAGCGAGGCAACCCGAGCAGATGCTCGGCAACGTAGCTGAAGATCAGGTTGGTCGAAATGGGTGCCACCTGGTACAGGCGCGTCTCGCGGAATTTCCGCTCGATGTCATATTCACAGGCAAAGCCGAAGCCGCCGTAGGTCTGCAGGCACACGTTGGCTGCTTCCCACGAGGCCTTGGCCGCCAGGTACTTCGCCATGTTGGCCTGCGCCCCGCAGGGCAGGTGGGTATCGAACAGCCGGGCCGCCTCATAGCGCATGAGATTCGCCGCCTCGACCTCGATGTAGGCTGCGGCGATGGGAAACTGCACTCCCTGGTTCTTGCCGATGGGCCGATCGAATACCACGCGCTCGTTGGCGTAGCGGGTCGCACGCTCAATGAACCAGTAGCCATCGCCGATGCACTCGGCCGCGATCAGCGTCCGCTCGGCGTTCAGGCCGTCCAGGATGTAGCGGAAGCCCTGACCCTCGGCGCCGATCAGATTCTCCGCGGGTATCTCCAGATTGTCGAAGAACAACTCGTTGGTCTCGTGATTGACCATGTTCGGTATCGGTCGAGCAGTCATGCCGCGGCTGAGGGCCTCCTTCACGTCCACGATGAAAATCGACATGCCTTCCGATTTCTTGCGCACCTCGGCCAACGGCGTCGTGCGCGCCAGCAGAATCATCAGATCCGAATGCTGCACCCGTGAAATCCACACTTTCTGCCCGTTGATGACGTACCGGTCATCTTTGCGGACCGCTGTGGTCTTCAGTTTCGTCGTGTCAGTTCCGGTTGTCGGCTCGGTCACGGCCATGGATTGGATCCGCAACTCGCCCGCAGCGATCCGCGGCAGGTACTTCTCTTTCTGGGCACGGCTGCCATTTCGCAGCACGGTTCCCATGTTGTACATCTGGCCGTGCACGGCTCCGGAATTACCGCCGCACCGGTTGATTTCCTCCATGATCACCGAGGCGGCGGTCAGACCCAGCCCGGATCCCCCATACTCTTCGGGAATCATTGCCGAGAGCCAGCCAGCCTGGATCAGAGCATCTACAAACTTTTCCGGGTAAGCGCGCTGCGCATCGAGGGTACGGAAGTATTCATCGGGAAAGTCGGCGCACAGGGCACGCACTGCGCTGCGGATTTCCTGAAATTCATCATTCTGATTTATCACGTGCGCGATCCTGCTGCGGGTGTGTCATTGGATGACGGCGAATGCTTCGGTACACATTGCCTGTGAGGCATCGCTGGTCCAAAGCCGGACATCGGCCGCCTCGGGCCGCGGCTGTCCGCACAGCAGGAATCCCCGGTCATCGAACAAAGGTTTGAGCGCCCGGAAACGGAAATGTCTGAGCCGGGCACCAGGCACCTCGCGTTGCAATAACGTCACCAACAATGTTGCGACCAACGGTCCATGGATCACCAGCCCCGGATAGCCTTCGACATCGGAAGCGTAGCGACGGTCGTAGTGAATCCGGTGCGCGTTGAAGGTCAACGCCGAGTATCGAAAGAGGAGTGTCGGATCGGGCTGGACAGCTCGTAGCCAGGTCTGGGAGCGGGGGGCTGGAGTGCCAACAGCCGCGGGCTCCCCCGCCTGCGGCGGATCGCGATAGACCAACTCCTGGGTTTCAGTCAGCGCGACCGCTCCGCTCTCGCGCCTGATCGTGTGCCGGACGGTAACGAAAATCAGTGGGCCGCTGCGACCCTGCTTGAGGGTCACATCGATGATTTCCGACACGCGGCTCGCGTGCTCACCGATGAGCAGGGTATCCGCGAAGTCGATCGTGCTGGCTGCCCACATCCGCCGCGTGAGCGGGACCGGCGGCAGAAACCCGCCGCGGGTGGGATGGCCGTCAGCACCTATCTGCGACTGGCGGCAAGCGGGAAGAAAATACAACCAGTGAAATAGAGGCGGTAGTTCCATACCCACGCTCATCTGCGGATTCTCCGCATCGAGCGAGGCTGCCAACAGCGTCGCTGCGGTCGGATGCACTGTCTCGGAAGTGGCTTCCTGCCGGCCAATCCACTTTCGCAGATCATCGATGTCAATTCGAGTCACGAGACTGTGGCGCTCCCATTCGCAGACAGATCCTGCACGAATCCGCAGACGGCACTGTTGAAAGCATCGTTCTCGTCGCAGGTTACCATGTGCGTGGCGCCTGAGACCTGAAAGCACTGTGCTTGTGGGATCAGGTGCCTCAGTTTCGCAACTCCCTCGTCATTGACGACCTCACTGCGGGACCCGCTGATGATCAGGACGGGTATCCTTATGTTGCGCACCGCTTCGGCCATGCGCGCGAACATTCCCTCGTCCGCTCTGTGTTTCGAACCAGCATGAAACGCCGGATCCCAATGCCAATACCATCGGCCATCGGCACCGAGGCGTAAATTACGCTTCAAACCACGGTGTGAGCCGCTGGGCTTGCGCTCAGGCAGGTAGCGGAGCACGGCGGCAGAGGCCTCCTCGACACTTGCGAATCCCGCGTGCCCCGCACTCATGAAGGAGCGGATTCGGTCCAGTCCTTCCGCTGCCATGTCAGGGACGACGTCAACGAGGATCAGGGCACGTGCCACGCAAGAAGTTGTCTCACCTACAGCAATCGCGGATGCAATCCCTCCGATCGAGGCGCCGAGCAGAATCGGTGGGTCGGGCAGAGCCTGGATCATGGCGCGCACATCGGCGGCGAATGCTGCAATCGAGTAGTCACCATCGGAAGCCCAGGAGCTGCCGCCGTGGCCGCGAAGATCGACTGAAAGAACATAGTATCCCAATGAGACCAGCCGCAGCGCCGTGCGCCGCCAGGCATGTCGTGTTTGACCCGCGCCGGGAAAGCAAACAATCGCAGGACGGCCCGCCTCACCATGAGCATCGGCGGCGAGGCGCACGCCGTTCGCGCCCGCAAATTCTCTTGGCGTCACTACCAGATGAGGGGCAGTGACTCGAGGCTGAATACACCCCCACCGTGGGCGGCGATCACGGCGCCCGGTTTGACTCGAAATCGCGGAATGATCCGCAGCCACTCCTCGATTCCGACGATGATCTCCCGGCGCGCCAGGTGAGAGCCCAGGCAACGATGCGGACCGAAGGAAAATGCGTTGTGCGGATTGGGGCTGCGCGTGAATATCACCTGGTTTGGATTTTCAAACTCCCGCGGGTCGCGAGAGGCCAGGATCGTCGAGCAGGTGACGTTGTCGCCTTTCTTGATCTGCACGCCGGCAAACTCGACGTCGCGGGTGGCGTATCGATTGGTATTGACCACGGCATACGCGCGAAACAGTTCCTCCACTGCGGACGGAATCAGACCCGGGTCCTGGCGCAGGCTGTCCTGGTCAGCGGGGTTCTCCGCCAGGTGGCGGAAGTGAAAGGCGAAACTGCTGGTGACGGTGTCGAGGCCCGCGATGAACAGCAACACGCACACCCCAATCAACTCCGAATCGGTCAGGGGACGGTTGTCCACCTTGGCCTGCACCGCAAAGGTGATGAGATCGTCGGCCGGATTGCGCCGGCGCTCCGTGATGAGCTCCTGCAGATACACGCTCACCTGCTGCATGGCGGCCGAGCGCGTCTGCTTGTCGCGCATGATCAACGCCTCCCACTCCAGGAAGCGACTCATGTTGTCGGTGGGCAGTCCCATGAGATCCAAAAAGATCCCGACGGGGAAAGGTTTGGCAAAATCCTCCACGAAATTACATTCTGATTTGGCCGCGCACTGAGTGGCCAGCCTGCGTGCCAGCTCGCGCACCTTGGGCTCGAGCTGCTTCATTCGCGCTGGCGAGAAGATGGGATTCATCAGTGCCCGGAACAGGGGATGCTCCGGTGGATCCAGTTCCAGGGGGATCAACCTCAGGCCCGAATTGGATCGCATGATCTTGCTGGAGAAGGTTTGCGCATCCTGCAAGGCCGCGCGGATATCCGCTGCGCGCGTCAAAACCCAGGTACCCGGTCCCGGGATCGAATTGTGATGCACGGGTGAGTAGAAAACGCGCGGTCCGGAGTGCAGCAGCGCCACGGTCGAATGGGGGTGGCTGCCGAGCCCCGTCCGGAAGTCGAACTCGCGCACGAGCTCGGGCGGTACATGGGCGGGAATGCGTGAGGCAGCGCTACCGTCCGCTGCCGATGTCACTTGCATGAACAAACCCCCTGCGGCCCGGCGCCGTGATCGCCTATTGGAAATGCTATCCGAAAAGTGACAAACTATCAACTATTGGCCTGGCGGCACAATTTGGGGGACATCGAGAATGAGCGACACGAAGGTTTATCTGCTGGACTGCGGGACCATGGTGTTGGACCAGTCCTATATGTTCCTGGATGCGGGTTTGACCGGGCCGCGCCGCTTTCCGGTGTACGGCGTACTGGTTGAGCATGCCGAGGGAAAATTCCTCTTCGACACCGGATTTGATGCCGGCCACATACGCAGTGTCGCGGCGTTTACCGAGCCACAACAGTCCGCTGAGCAGACCATTCCCGGGCAGTTGCAGCTCGTGGGAATCCGGCCGCGCGAAATCACTCATGTGATCAACTCGCACTACCACCTCGATCACTGCGGCGGCAACAAGCACTGCACTCATGCGACCACCGTGTGTCATCGGTGCGAGCTCGATGTGTTGAAGGCGCCCGGGCCGCAGGAACAGTTGGCGTACTCGGACATCAGCTTTGCGCCGAAGCTTCGCGACGGCGCCCAGGCTGCGGATTCCGGGGTCGCCCCTGACATTTACACGCCGCGTTTTGAGACGCTGGCGGGAGATCAGGAAATTGCCAAAGGGGTCTTCCTGTTTGAAACAGTCGGGCACACGCCCGGTCACTACAGCCTGATGGTGAAGCTCGCCCACCGCCGGCCGATGCTGTTTACAGCCGATGCGTGTTATGCGCAAAAGAACCTGGACATGATGTGTGTTCAGGCGGGCAATCACGATCCAGCCCAGGCGCTTCAGTCGCTGCAGCGTCTGCAAGACCTGGCGCAGCAACACGATGCGGAATTGTTTTTCTCACATGATCCTGAGAGCTGGCCCGGCTATCGGCGCGGCGCGGCTTACTACTCCTGAGGATCAAAGCCCGTTCTACGGGTCCTTACTCCAGCATCCGGCCCCCATCCACCACGATTTCGGCACCGGTGATGAAGGAGGCATCCTCCGAGAGAAGGAATGCCACTGTCTTGGCGATCTCCTCCGGCCGGCCCATCCGCTTCATGGGCACCTTGGCGGCGATACGGGCCGTCTGTTCGGGATTCGCTTCGACCAGGGGTGTCAGAATCGGACCTGGGGACACGGCGTTGATGCGCACTCGTCGCGTGGCGTACTCGATTGCTGTCGAGCGCGTGAGTCCCCGCACCGCATGTTTGGTTGCGGTATAGGCATCGAGGCGGGGAAGGCCGAGATGGGCGTAGATGGATGCAATGTTCACAATCGCCCCACCGCCGGCGGCTTCAATGGCTGGCAACTGGTACTTCATTCCAAAGTAGATGGCATTCAGATTGACGTTCACGACGCGCTCCCAGTCTTCGACTGGAACGTCCGGCAGTGCACCGAACTGGCCGCTGATGCCCGCATTGTTCACCGCGAAGTGCAGGGCGCCGAGCTGATCGACGATTTTGCTCACGATCTCCCGCTGCGTTTCCAGATGCGCGACATCGCCTTTGAAGGCGAGCGCGGAGCCGCCGGAGTCGCGGATCTTTCGCGCGGTGGCTTCGGCGCCCTCGCCATTGAGGTCGATGATCGCGACCGCGGCGCCCTGCGCGGCGAGCTCCACCGCCGTTGCTGCTCCCATCCCGCTGCCACCGCCGGTCACTAATGCAACCTTGTTGGAGAAGCGACCCTGCGATCGCGGCGGGCGGTGCGCACCTGCTTCGCCCGGAGTCCGCACTGCTGCCTTCATTGCCTCGAGGACGTCTGCCGTGCGCCGCACGCGCCCAATCATGGGAAAGATGCTTTCGAGCGCGAAGGCGTGTAGTTGTGCATTGATACTGCTGATGGCGTCTTCGGCGAAAATCACCTCATACCCGTGCTCCCACGCCTGACGGGCGGTGGATTCAACGCCCATGTTGGTGGCTACACCACCCAGAACGAGAGTACGAATGCCCCGACGGCGCAGCTGCAGGTCCAACTCGGTTCCGTGAAAGGCCCCCCACTGCCGCTTCGTGATGATGATGTCACGGGAGCTTTGCTCGAGCTCTTTGGGAAAGTCCGCCCATCCGGATGGTAGCTGGGCGGGTCCCGGCAGAGGCCGATCCACGGGCTGCTGGAGCGCGTCCGCAAAATCAACCGACCAGGTGACTCGCGTGAGAACCACCATGGCGCCGGCGGCGCGGAAGCGCTTCGCCAGCTGCGCGCCGGCGCTCGCGATGGCCCCGCTCGAGTTGGGCGTCAGAGGAAATCCGAGAATGCCATTTTGCAGATCAACCAGCACGAGCGCAGTCGTGCGCGGATCGAGTGCATCCATCAAATCCCCCTCGTAATGACGCCCGCGCCGCTTGCGGCCGGTTCTGATTGAATTTTGATAATAACTGATATAGTGTCAGTTCTGCAAGGCGAGCGCATGCGCGCCGCGTACGATCACTCGTTCGAAGGAGGGCAGCGTGGTCAAAGTAGGTTTTATCGGGCTGGGTAACATGGGAGAGGGCATGGCTCTCAACCTGGTACGGGCCGGCATGCAGCTCACTGTGCGGGATGTGCGGCCAGAACCTGTAGCGCGGCTGACCGCTGCCGGCGCGGCCGCCGCCAGCAACAATTACACACTTGGACAGGCGTGCGAGATTGTCTGCATCGCTGTCTTTGACGAACAGCAGGTCAGGCGAAGCTGTCTCGCTTCGGATGAGGACCCCGGGCTGTTCGCCGGCCTGTCAGCGGGCGGCATCGTCTGCATCCACAGCACCATACCTGCCAGCCTGAGCCGCGAGCTCGCCGAAATCGCCGCGCCGCGCGGAATACAGATCCTGGATGTTCCGATGACAGGCGGTGGAGAAGTCGCCGCCCGTGAGGGGACGCTGACGTTCTTTGTCGGGGGAGAGGCTTCCGCTTTCGAACGTTGTCAACCCGCATTCCAGGCCATGGCTCGGAACGTGTTTCACATGGGCGCCCTCGGCGCCGGGGCCGCCGCTAAAATCATGAGCAACTTCCTGGCGATTTCCAACACCATCGTGGTGCGGGAAGGTCTGCGACTCGGCCGGGGATTCGGCATTACCGAGGAGCGGCTGCTGGAGATCGTGAATAGCGGGGGAGTGGGCTCGAGCTGGGTGAGCAACAATTGGCAGCGCATCCGCGAGCAGGAGTCCCATTACACCACCGGCAAGGCGGGCATGGTGGCCATGGCCAGCAAGGACTTGCACCTGGCACAGATCCTGGCCCGCGAAACCAACACGGCGATGCCCGTGCTCGATTTCCTGATCGCGCAGGCGTTGCCCGATCTGAACGCCAACAGTCTCACCCGCTGATACTCCATGCCTGCTTATTGCATTGGGGTGGATGTCGGTGGCACTTTCACTGACGTGGTTCTGTCGGATGGAACCCGAGTGTGGCGAGCCAAGTCGCCCTCCAGCACCACCGCGTTGGGTGAAGGAGTCATCGCAGGGTGCCGCTTGGTAGCGCAACGTGCCGGTATGACGTTGGAGCGGCTGCTGCCACAGGTTGCCCGCTTCGGCCTCGGTAGCACGGCCGTCACAAACGTCATTGCTGCCCGCACCGGCCGGCGCGTCGGACTGATTACCACGCACGGCTTTGAAGATCTGGTTCCGATTGCTCGCGTCCGCCGCGAGCCACGGGAGGGTTGGCTCGTACCGCCCGACGGCCTGATCGAACGCGATTGGATCCTCGGGGTCGCCGAGCGTGTCGATCGCGACGGGAAGATTCTGCAGGCGCTTGATTCAGACGAGGTTGTGAGGGCCGCGCAGACTCTTCTCGAGAAGCATCAGGTCGAAGCAATTGCCGTGTCATTCTTGTGGTCGTGTGCGAATCCCGTCCACGAACAGCAGGCGCTGCAGGCGATCCGCTCTGCCAATCCCGGCGTTCCGCTCGTGTCGGGTGCCGCGCTGCACCCCGTAGTGCGCGAATACGAGCGCACCACCTTCGCGCTTCTGAATGCCTACACGTCGGGCGCGCTGAGCGGGATCGATGAGCTGGTTGATGAGCTCCAACACCTGGGACTGTCCAGGCCGCCATTGCTGATTCATTCAGGCGGCGGCTCGATATCCGTGGCGGAAGGCCGGCGGGCGCCGGCCGTCCTGGCCGAATCCGGTCCCGCCGCCGGTGTTGTGGGGGCCCTGGCGGTTTGCCGGGCGGAGAAGATTGCCGATGCCGTGGCCTGTGACATGGGCGGCACATCTTTTGATATGTCGATCATCCGGCAATCCGAGCCTCTGCGGCGAACCCGTGGCAATCTGATGGGTGTCTGGACAGCGTTGGCCATGGTTGACATCGAGTCCGTGACTGCCGGCGGCGGCTCGATCGGCTGGGCCGACTCGATGGGATTTCTTCGGGTAGGGCCGCGATCGGCAGGCGCGCGGCCGGGACCGGCTTGTTATGGCCGCGGAGGAATCAACCCCACTGTTACCGATGCGCTGGTGGTGTTGGGCTACATCGATCCGCAGCACTTCCTGGGCGGCGAGATGCGCCTGGATTGCGAGGCCGCTCGCAATGCCTGTGCGCGGCTCGGCACGCAGATGGGCACGGATGCAATCAAGGCGGCCTGGGGCATCTGGGAGATCGCCAAAGTCGAGATGATTCGAGCTTTGCGTGCCCAATTCGCCCAGCGAGGCCTGGATCCGCGCGAATTTGCGATCATCAGCATGGGCGGCTGCGGCGGGTTGTTCAATCCGCTCATTGCGCAAGAGCTCGGCGTGCGGCGGGTGTTGATTCCGGAGCTGACTTCCGTGCTCTCCGCCTTTGGCGCGGCGAATGCGGACATCCGCCGTGAGCGAACCCGTAGCATCGGTATGCTGCTGCCCGCCGCAGGTGAGTCTCTTGCGGTGATTGCGACTGAGCTCACACAAACTGTTTCGGAAGATCTCGCCGCCGACGGCATCGCCGCCGCCGACCGCACCGTCACATTCGAGGCAGACCTGCGTTTCATGCGCCAGCAGTTCGAGCTCACGATCCCGTGCGATCCGGGCTTCAGCGCGCAGGCACAGGACAACCTCATCATGTCCTTTACCAGCGAATATCAACGGCGCTACGGACAGGGTGCCCTCGTGTCGGGCGCGCCCGTGGAGTTGGTCAGCTTGCGGGCGGTCGGACGCGGACGGACAGTACGCGCAGAGCTCGTGCATTCGTCGCCGAATCCCGCCGCGAAGACTCAACAGAAACGCCAACGCCAGATCTGGGTGGGTGACGGATCGCAGGTCCAACCTATGAATGTGGATGTCCTCTCGTCGATCGATCTGCGACCCGGTGATGTGATCCAGGGACCGGCATTACTGGATGGTGCGGATACGACGATCTGGATTCCGCCGCGGGTAACAGCACGCCTGAGCGAGCACCGCACGATTGATATGGAGGTGATGGCATGAGCGCAGTGGCACGTGAGATCGACAACATCACCCTGGAGGTGCTACGTACGCGCCTGGCTGCGATCGCCGAGGAGGGCGCGCTGACAATTGAGCGCACAGCCTGTAGTCCGGTGATCGCCGAGTCCCGCGATTGCTCCTGCACACTGCTGGATGCGGACTCACGGCTGTTGATGGGCGGTGGTGCGGTGTCGCATCATTTCGGTGTTTGTGATCATGCTGTTCGGTCCACCCTCGCCATTCACGGCGACAGTGTGGCTCCCGGCGATGTCTTCATTGCGAACGATCCTCACAACGGGGGCGGTTTGCACTACCAGGATGTTGTCGTGCAGCGACCGGTGTTTGTCGGGCACCAATTGGTCGGGTGGGCCGTCAATTCCGGCCACATGATGGATATGGGCGGAATGGCATTCGGATCCTGGGCGCCTGCGGCTACCGAGTGTTACCAGGAGGCCCTGCGCTTGCCGCCCGTCAGGCTGTTCCGGGAGGGTATCGAACAGCAGGATGTCTGGGCGATCGTGCGCAATAACATCCGGGTGTCGTCGTTGGTCGAGATGGATATCCGCAGCCTGGTCGCCGGCAGCCAGGTGGCCCACGACAAATTGCAGCAGTTGGCTGTCGCGATGGGACCGCAGCAATTCCTCGATACGGTGCGGGCCTTGCAGAGTCGGACCGAAGTTGAGATGCGCCGTCGGATCGCACTTCTCGAGGACGGCGAGTACGCGCTGACCACCTGGACCGAATGGGAAGACGAGCTTTTCGAGGTTCCCTGCCGGCTGACGGTCGCGGGCGAGCACCTGCATTTCGATTTTGCCGGTGCCGCCGCTCAATGTGCGCATTTCTTCAATTCCAAGGCCCACATCATTCGCGCGATTGTGGTGAGCGATGTCACCGACGTCCTGGCTCACGATCTGCCCTTGTCCGCCGGCCTGTTCGCGCCGATCAGCTTCAATTGTCCGCCAGGCACGGTAGTCGACTCTCGCCCGCCGGCGCCCACCGCCTCGGCTCATTTCGATGTCGCGTTGAATGCCAGCATGGCGGCTCAGCAATGCGTGATGATGGCGATTGCGGCCTCGGGACCTGAGGCACCGGGTCGGCATCTGTTGTCCGGACCGGTCGCTCCTTCCTGTATGGGTCTGCACACCTGGTCCTTCCAGGGCCCTGCCGGAACGCCCGATGGATGGTTGATGCTGGATGGCGCAATGGCGGGCGGCTCGGCCGGGCATGATCGCGATGGCTATGATCTATTCAGCTTCATGGTGGCACGCAAGGCCATCATCGAAGCGGTCGACGTTGAGTTGTTTGAATCGCGCTATCCGGCACTCGTGCTGGAAAAGCGGCCGCGCCCCGGAGCGGCCGGAGCTGGCCGCTACCGCGCCGGCGCCGGATGCCAGATGGCCTACAAACCGTATGGTGTCAGTCAACTGACGGGCGTGATGCTCGGGATGCGCGAATGGCTGCCGCTTCCCGGGATTGCCGGCGGATTACCCGGGGCCAACACCGAATTCGCCATCCGGCGTGCCGATGGCCGCCGGGAAGTGGTGTCAGGCCACGCCGGTGGGCTCGTCGTCAAAGAGGATGAGATTTTTGAATTTCGCCTGGGTTGCGGCGGTGGACTCGGCGACCCGCTCGAGCGCGACGCCTCCGCGGTTGCCCGTGATGTCCGCCAGGGACGTTTCAGCGCGCAAGAAGCCGCTGATGTTTACGGAGTCATATTGTCCGAGGAGGGTGAGGCGAACGAAGAGTCTTCCCGTCAACATCGGGCTAACGCGCTGGCAATGCGCCTGACGACAGCAACTTCGCCAGTGAAATCCGCTCCGCAAGTGAAGCCATTGAATCGGCCCGGTACGGGTGCTCCGTTGTATCCGGGAGTTGAGCAACACGGTGATATCGCGTATTCCACCGCGAGTGGGGCGGCGCTTGCCCGCGCTCCGGATCACTGGACCGACGGCTGTCCGATTATCGAAGAGCGGGTCGGCAAGCGACTGCTGATCCGCTATTACCTCGATCCCTCGACCGGACGTTTCCTATGGGTCGATGCATTACCCCGCGGCGAACACCGCACGATGGAGGTTAACCCCAAGCGGTGGCTGGAGGCCGCG
>Ga0137415_10000114_pt1 | contig 63416 bp, 104 predicted proteins | sample CZODoug3_1_1_16f_FD_183082 | JGI IMG/M metagenome (GOLD analysis project Ga0137415, IMG submission 183082) | Vadose zone soil fungal communities from Angelo Coast Range Reserve, California, USA - CZODoug3_1_1_16fungal (Hybrid Assembly) | ecosystem: Environmental > Terrestrial > Soil > Vadose... | reverse complement strand
TGCCAAAGTGATCGCGATGGGGCCGGTGGCGTTTTGCAACCGGGAGACGCTCGCGCCGTGGCCGGAAGGCTCATGGTGCAAAATTGGCGACTACGTACGCGTGCCGAAGTACGGCGGTGACCGCTGGTGGGCGGACGTGCCCGGCAGCGAGGACGGCAAGGCGCTGTTCGTGTTGTTCGATGATCTGGTGATGAAAGGGCGTATCCCTGACGACAAGGTGTTGGACACCGTGGCGTACATCTGATGAGTGAGTGGACCCCCAAGAACCAACATGATGCGGAGATGCGCAGCGCGCTTCTGCACCGCCGTTCGAACCGGTCGCAAGAGCGGGCGATGTTGGTCAAAGCCCCCGACCGAATCAAAGAAATCGACGCTGAGTTGGCGTTGATCGCAGAAGATTTGACGCGCTACGGCCACGAAGATCCGAAACCGCCGGAAGCGCCCGAACCTACCTGAGGACGACAGAAGAGGTGGAGCGGCACGTCGTGATGACGTCCCGTCTCCAACTAAAAATGGCAGACAAACAAGACGCAAAAGAAGAAATCACCGTAGTTGGCCCGGGGGCGGATGCAGATCTACCTCAAGGCGGCACAACCGATGATCGCGCAGGCGGGGCTGGTGATGATTACGAGTACCCGGAAGGCGAAGGCGGCGAGGAGGGCCGGGCAGCGGGCGCGGATGAGCGCACCGGGCACGCGGACGAGGGTGCGGATGATGAGGGCGGCTTAAGCCGGGAACAGAAGCGCCGTCGTCGCAAGCGTGAGAAGTACGATCGCGACCAGCGGGAGCTGGGTTTCTTACGCCAGCGCAACGAGCAGTTGGAGCGTGACCAGTCACGGCGGCTGGCCGCAATGGAGTCTCGCCAGACCCAAAGCGATGTGCTCGCGATCGACAGTCGTATTTCCCAGGCGCAGGACCAGATCCGAGAAGCGGAGTCGCTTTTCGCGCAAGCCGTCAAGTCCGGCGACGAGGGGTCGATTGCGGAAGCGTTGCGCGTTCGCGATGAGCTACGCGACGGGCTGCGGCAGTATCAGGGCGCCAAACAACAGACGGTACGCGCGGCGCAGGAGCGCCAGAACACCACCGCGCAGCCTGTGGGACCTGACCCTGCCATCTCGACCCGTGCGGCGGAGTGGAAGCGCAGCAACTCATGGTTCGACCCTGATCTCCGCGACGAAGATTCCCGCATTGCATACGCTATCGAGCAAGGGGTGTTCCAGGAGGGGCGGCTGTCCCCTGCGACTCCCGCGTATTGGGCCGAGGTGGACCGACGCGCGGCACGTAGACTGCCTGAGCGCTATCGCACGGACGGCCGGGACGATGATGAGGACGACCGCGACGATGACCGCGGTCATCGTCGAGTGAACGGCAACGGAAACGGCCAGCGTAAACCCTCCGGCCCCACCATGAAGGTAGGCGGTCGCGAGCGCGTCCTGGGTAAAGGCGAGGTTTACATCGACGAAGATCGAAAAGCGGCCATGATTGAAAAAGGTATTTGGGACGACCCCGTACTTCGGGAGCGTCAACTTAGGTACTACCAACAGTACGACCGGGAAGCCGGCCGGCGTCCGCGATAACGAGGCGCCCCATGGCAAACCCAAGACAATCGATTAAGCGAGTTCGAAAGGATGCGGCTAGCCGCGAAGATCGCGCGATGAATGATCGTGCGATTACGCAGCGCAGGCAGCTGACTGACGGTGAGCGCGTTGAGTTGTTGAAACGTGCGAATTTCCAGTCCTCTTTGCCTAACCTACCGCGGATACCCGGCTACCATGTGTGCTGGGTTTCCACGACGCATCCAAGCGACACTCCGCAAGGTCGCGAGATGTTGGGGTACACCTATATCGCGCGCGCAGAGGCGCCCGATTTCACGTTCACGGACCAGAAGTCGGCGGATTTCCCCGGCATCATCACGTGGCGAGAAATGGTAGGGATGAAAATCCCCTTGAGTACCTACCAACTGTTTATGGAAGAGTTGCACCACAACGAGCCCGCCCGCAACGAAGAGAGCATCTACAACGAAGCTCTTCAGGCGGGTGAGGTCGCAGCGCAGGCTGCGAAACGTGGCGGCAAGATGCGTGCACCGATGGTAGACCCCGGCACAGAGGATTTGGGACAGGCCCGTGATGCTCCCAACTTCTGCGAATCTGAAGAGTTGGAGAGCTAGCGGATGACTATCTCATCTGTGAGGCTCCTACCGTGTCACTTGCGTACAATCCGTACGGGCTAGCGCCCGTTGCTCATGAGTCCGGCGTAGTCCGGCCTGCGTTTGGCTCTGGCGGTGGTCAGCCCTATGGCGGCTACACTATCGCGAGCGGCTACGCCAACAACATCTTCCTGAACTCCCCTATTCAGATCGATACCGGGGGCGCGGGAACCAGTAACCTCGTGCAAGCGGCTGCGTTGGGCGCATCCGTAGTTGCGGGTAGCCTTGTTGCTGCAAACAAGATTTTGGGCTCGTTCCAAGGGGTCGAATTCACGCTGGCGACCGGCCGGCGTACGGTGTCCAACTTTTGGCCTGCGGCGACAGTACCGTTCGCAGGCTCACCGACTGTGGCATGGATCACGCGTGATCCACGTATTCGTTATGAGATCCAAGCGAACGGCGTCGTGCCCGCGACGGCCATGGGCAACTTGGCGTCCATCACGGCTAACGGTTCTGCCAACGGCAACGCGACTACCGGCTTCTCTACCGTAGGGCTGGACGTTGCTACGTTGAGTACTGCAGCCTCTCCGACATTGCTGAACCAGCTTCGCATTGTTGGGTTCTCGCAGCGTATCGACAACAACCCTGGGGACGCTTTCACTCAGGTACACGTAGAGATTGCTCTGCACCAAGACTTGCCGATCCCCGGCGCGCCGTACTAACCCAACTCCGCAACCTAACGCCACAGGAGAACTACTATGGCACTTCCCATGCGGAGTACAGACTTCCGCTCAGTCGTTGAGCCCATTCTCAACGAGACTTTTGACGGTATCTACGATCAACGCGCGGATGAGTGGAAAATGCTCTTCCGCGAGTTCCGCGGCACTCCTCGCAACTATCACGAGGAGCCGGTGCTCTTCGGGATGGGGGCGGCTCCGGCATTGCCGGACGGCACCCCGGTGACCTACCAGTCTGGAGGCGTGCTGTTCATCCAGCGCTATCTGTACGCCGTTTTCGGGTTGGCTTTCGCGCTGACCAAAGTACTGGTCGAAGACGGTGACCACATCAAGATCGGCACGATCTACGCGGAGCATCTGGCTCAGTCGCTGGTGGAGACGAAGGAGACGTTGTGCGCGAATGTGATCAACAACGCCTTCAACGCCTCCTTCGCAGGCGGAGACGGTGTGGCGCTGATCGCGACCAATCACCCCCTGGCGCCTCCTGCGGGCTCGTTCTCGAACCAGCTCACCACGGCCGCTGCGCTCTCGCAGACCTCCCTTGAGCAGATGCTCATCCAGGTCCGCAACGCGGTGGATAACAACGGCAAGCGCATCCGCTTGACACCGCTGCAGTTGGTCACGTCGCCCTCGAACGTGATGCAGGGTGAGGTGCTCCTCAAGAGCGTGTTGCGGGCGGGTACGGCCAACAACGACGTCAATCCCATCAAGTCCCTGGGGTTGCTGCCGAAGGGGCAGGCCAACATCGCACGGCTCACGTCCCAGACGGCGTGGTTCATCCAGACGGATGTGCGGCAGGGGTTGAAGCTTGCCATGCGGCGGACGCTGGAGAAGAGCATGGAGGGTGACTTCGAGACTGATTCCATGCGGTACAAGGCCACAGAACGGTACATTCCGTCGTTCACGGATCCGCGATGCCTCTACGGCACGCCGGGGTTGTAAACAAGGGCCCGTAAAGTATGAGGGGCGCCCCGTTCTACCTGTGCAGCCCCAAGCGCGGATTCGTCCCCGTTAGCTTGGGTTATCCACTTTTCGCGCGGGGCGCGCCTCTTTCCTGATATGGCTACGATCAACGACACCTCGACTACGATTGCTACCGGGCAGGTTGCGGTGACGGCGACTGCGGCAGTACAGATTCGCCCAGCGCTGGGCACGCGGACCAAGTTGACGCTGACCAGCAGTGTGCCGATCTACATCGCGGACACGGCTCTGGGGGCTGCTACGGGCTACCCGCCGTTCGGGACCAACAACGGCGGGATCAATTACGACATCCCCACGCAGGACGCGGTGTACGCCCAGAGCGCCGGCCCTGTGGGTATGGTGTCCTACATGGAATTCCATAACTAAGTTTTTAGGAGTCTGCCTACATGTTCGACAACCAAGTTACCCGTAACCAGTTCGGGCAGACCAACGCTCGCGATACGGAGACTTTTTCCGACCTGCCGGTGCAGGACGAGAGCAAGCTGCATATCTACATCGATGACTTCGATTACTACAGCGGCCCAGTCGCGGCGGGGACTACGAATGGGTACACGCTGACGGGTACCGGGGCGACCGTAGCGCTCGCGTCGGCGGATGGCGGCGCCATCAACCTCATCGCGGCGACGACCGCTTTCATAGCCGCTTTGCAGCGATCGGTAGCGAGTTTTTCGCTCGTCAAAGGCTTTCGGAGTTGGTACGAGGGGTTACTTCAGCTTTCCACGCTGGCCAACTCAAGTCAGTTGATCGCAGGTCTTACCAACATCACGACGACTCCGTTCACGGCGATCACGGATGGGGTGTGGTTTTCCAGTGACGCGGTCGGCGCGGGAGCGTTGAGTATCAACGTTGCGGTCGGCAGCGTGTTGACGACGGTGGCGCTGGGGGTGAACGTCGTGGCGGCAGCTTTGGGTACCTACAAGTGGTATTGGGATGGCGGGGTTTACCCGACCGCCCCCAACGGGCGCATCCTTTGGGAAGTGTCCGGTCCCGGGGTGACGGCGAACGCGCGCGGCGCGGTGGCTGCTCCTGTGAACTTCCCTGGGGCTACGCTACTTGCTCCGCAGATCGGGGTGAAAGGAACCGCAGCGACCCCGACCTTGCTGATCGACCTTTTCCAAGTCGCTAAGGACCGGGTGAACATCAACGCTACGCCGGCGTTCTGAGGAGGCGTCATGCGCCCAGTAACGTTTTCGCGTACCCTGGCCGCTGCGGCGGTCGGGGCTATCTGCGCGTCCCAAACCACCGCGGGGGCGGGCAACCTCCTGATCAACGGTACGCTCGCTTCCGCAGGCGTCGCGACGTTGGCTGCACAGCAGACCGTTGGGATTACTTCTGCGGGTAATGATTCTGCGGTCAACTTCACGGTGACCGGGACGGATGACCAGGGGCGGGTCATCTCGCAGACGATCGCCGGGCCTAATGCCAATACTGTGCAGACGACCCTGAATTATCGTACGGTGACGCAGATCGCGGTCAGTGCGGCGGTCGCTTCCGCCGTGACCGTGGATACGCTGCAGATCGGTGGCTCCCAGGAAATACCCGTGGATAGGTACCTGGGTCCGACAGATATCTCAGTGGGCGTCATTGTGACAGGGACGCTGAATTACACGGTGCAGTGGACGTTGGATGATGTTTTTGGCGCAGCGCCAGGGCCGTTCACGTGGTTCTCCGCCGGGGCCAATCTGGTCGGCGCGTCCACGACCCAATCAGGATCTATCGGGGCGCCGGTCTCCGCGATTCGCTTGCTCACCAACTCCGGTAACGGTGCGGGTAAAATCATCGTGCAGCAATCAGGGATGGTCTCATGAACCCCGTACGTAAAGCGGCTGTCTGGTTATGTATTGCGGTCAGTTTCGCGGTAGCTATCCCGTTGGTGCTGTACGCCCAATCCACGGGGATTAACAATGGCGGCCCAAACGGGGGCGGCGGTGGAACCGTTGCCAGTGTCGGGTTGACTTTACCCTCGGTGTTCACGGTGGCGGGTTCCCCGGTTACGGGAACGGGCACCCTTGCGGGGACGTTCGCGGGGGGTCAGACACAGAATCAAGTCCTGGCTAGCCCGAACGGGTCCAGTGGCGCGGTTGGGTTACGTGCAATCGTTACCGCGGACCTCCCCGCAGGGACGACTCCAATTCTTTCAGGCACCTCCGGGAGTATCGGCGGCGGCGCTTTAACTCCTGCGACGTGTGCGACGGGTACCGCCACCGTGACTGGAGCTACTACTTCCATGGTCGCTTTGACTGATCCTAACACGTATCCAGGGGACGGCATTATCTGGGATGCGCAGGTAACTTCAGCGAATACTGTCACTGTGAAGGTGTGCGCGCTTGCTGCGCTGACCCCAGTTGCGTCTACTTACGTGGTTCGGGTTATCCAATAGGATTGTTCAAATGTCTGTTTATGACCATACACTGCATGTAGAAGGGGTTGATTTAACCGCCCAAGGTAATACGCTACTGGGTACAACCCCATCGAATACGCTTTTTTATCCTCTAGACGTACAGTTCATCTGCACATCCGGTAGCGGGTTGGAGGATGTGGTAGTTAATCTGGGGACTAACTCACCGGATTACGACAACATTATTAGGCGATTAACGCTTACTGGAGTAGATGAGGGAGGAAAGCTTTACTACGTCCCTGAAGTAAGCGCAGTTGTAGACGCTATTCCAGTCAGCACGGATGTTTACGTTAGAGTCGCACTGCAATCCGAAGTTGGCACAGGCGACCTGCAAGTCATCCTCACGGGCTCTAGTATTCCTGTATAGGAGCTTTGTATGTCAGGCTTTAAAGATACCTCGCGGGCTCTCCGGGGACACCACCACTGGGACGGCGGCTCGATCGGGGGCGGCACCGGCAGTACGCTCAACCGGCTCGCGCGCGGCGGCCCGGTCGACAAGGTCGACACCAACCCCGGCCATGCGGAGGTTTACCCGAAAGAAGGCAATCGTATGCAGGGCAACGCCGCCACGTTGCGTAAGGAGGCCCCCACGGTGGAGCTCGCCGAGCACGGCGGCAAAACGCCCCTCACCGCAGGCTTCAAGAAAGGGGGCCCTACCAAGCACTTCCACGTGCACAAGCATTTCCACGCGAAGGGTGGTCGGACGCACTCAGTGAGCCACTCGTATTCGGCGGCGGAGAAGCACGCGGAGACCTTCGCGGGCGGGGGCTCTGTGCATGATTCGACGCACATTCCCGCGGGCGGCCCGGATTACAAGCATGGCGGCAAGATCCCGCACAAGAACGCCGGCGGTGCGATGTACGCCCCTGGCGGGGCGGTTATGCCTCCGATGGTCAATGCGATGCCCCCCGGGGGCCTGGGCGGACGTATGGGGATGCGGCCTCAGGGGCTGCCTGCGCGCCCCCAGCTGCCGATGCGTCACCCCTTGCCCATGCCCGGCCCAGGACCTCTGGCGCGCGCTGGGGGCGGCCCGGTGCCCGCACGCCGGATCGCCAAGCAGGAGGTGGCCAAGCATGTGCGTACGGCCCCGCCGCGCGGGCACGGGGTAAAGTAGGGTGACGTCCGTGTCTTCCTAGGTTCCTTCTCTATAGACGCCGTGGGCGAGGGGGAAATGGACGCTTTTGCGAAATATTTTTTGGGGGCTCTCGCTCTTGTAACGTGAAGTTCAAGCCGCTAGGCTCGCTGCTGGCGGGAACTTTCGTCCGCTAGTGTGCCGCGATCGTTGTGCAGGCGCGCTTCCACTTAAGGAGCGCGCGACTTGGCCACCTCGGGCATCAAACCTCGGTTCCTTTCCAAAGTGCGGAAGACCCCCACATGCTGGCTTTGGGTAGGCGCTACGCGGGGGCCGGGCTACGGGGCTTTTGGGGTGAAACGTGAGGGCAAGTGGCTTCAGCACCTAGCGCACCGAATCGCTTGGCAGTTGTTCAAAGGCCCCATCCCACCAGCCAAGTGCGTATTGCACCGCTGTGACAATCGTGCGTGTGTTAACCCTAAGCACTTGTTCTTAGGTACTTTTCAAGACAATACAGACGACATGTTGCGAAAGGGTCGCTTTACTCCTGCGCGTGGTAGTGACCAAGGCAGCGCAGTCTTAGTAGAGGAGCGGATTGTTGATATCTTTATGCTCCACCAAAACGGGTGGACGCAGAAGGCTATTGGCCAGCAATTCGGTATATCGCAACAGGGGATTTCTGACGTACTGCGTCGTAAAACTTGGCGGCATGTGTCTGTATGACTACCTCCGGGACGGTGTCGACTACTGTATTCAACACTGGAAAATTAATAGATCGGGCTTTCGGCCGGAGTCAGCTCGCTCCACAGAAGATCACCCCCGAATACATCGCGATTGCGCAGGATCTGTTGTACCTCGCGCTGTCGACGCTCGCCTCCAAAGGCGTCGCGCTCTGGGCGGTCCAGAAAGTCGTCCTGCCGATCTACGATGCGGTCCAGGATGTGCTCGCGCCGCTGGGCACGGTGGATGTTCTCAACGCCAACCTGCGCAACATCACGCAGTTACAGCTTCCCGCGCCGGGCATCATCTACACCTCTTCAGCGGGGGGCGTCGCGGCTAACGCGTTCGACAATAACCTAGCGACCGCGTGCACGCAGACTGCACCCAACGGCGCGCTCACCGTGCAATTCCCGGGGGCGGGGCAACCGGTCGTCTTTGGTATTCTACCCAACGCGACGGGAACATGGAGCGTCGCTATTCAGACCTCCACGGACGGAATCACTTTCACGCCGATCTACACCAACACCGCGCTGGCTGCGATCACCGGTCAATGGCAGTGGATAGATGTGCAGGGCATCCCCGAAGCTGGCGTTCTGTACGTACGGCTGCAGGCTTCTGGGGGTACGACACTCAACGTGACGGAGTTCGTGACGGGGGCGGCTCCACAGGAAATCCCCATCGCGAAGATCAACCGGGATAATTATTCAAACTACCCTAACAAGTGGTTCCAGGGGCGGCCGCTTGAGTTTTGGTACAACAAAAGCATCCCGCAACCGACTCTGACGTTGTGGCCTTCACCGCAGTTGCAGTTCACGTTCTCCCAGATCGTATTGTACGTGCAGCGCTACGTGCAGGATGTGGGGACGCTGACGCAGACGATTGAAGTGCCTCAGCGCTGGTTTCTCGCGATCCTCACCCGCACTGCCAAAGAGTTGATGTTCATGATCCCCGAGATCGCCAAGGGAATGAGCGATACGGATAAAGCGGCTCTTCTGCAAGAAGACAAGGACCGCTGGGCGGAAGGGTGGGCGTCTGAAACAGACTCGTCTCCCGTCATGATGCGCCCTAACATCCGAGCTTACACACGGTAACGCTATGCAGTCACCCGCTTATTTTGTTGATACCACCGGGCAAGCCACCCTTGGAGTGGGGCTGTGCGGTCGATGTAGTGCAAAACTTCCCTTGGGTGAGTTGTCTTCTGACCCAAACTCACCGGGCCTCATGGTCTGCAAAGATGACCTTGACGTGCTGGACCCGTGGCGCCTGCCGGCGCGTGAGACGGAGGATATTACCTTACCGTTCGTGCGCCCCGACACCAGCATCAACGTACCGTCAGCCCTCGCAGCTCAGGATCAGCAGTTGATCGCCAACCAGAGCGGCTAACCCGTGCCGATGGATGAAGTCATCGGTTGGGTGGAAATAGCATTAGTACCAACAGGCGCCCTCCTTGCGTGGGTGTGGACCGTGGAGCGTCGTATGGCCAATCGTATTACCCGGGTAGAGTTGGACGGCAAGTTCAACGACATGCAAAAAGAGCGCATGCAGCTACACCGGGAGAACACCAGCACGTTGAAGCGTATAGAAACCAAGTTGGAGGACTTTGGGGTTCACGCGGACAGGCTCCGTAGAGCGGAAAAGGACATTGATGATCTACGCGATTGGAAGCACGAAAACGCCGATCCGTATTTTGGCGCCATGGATAGGCTCAACGATCGTGTGGCCCGGTTGGAGAAGGTGTGATGCGTACCAGTCCTTTAGGTATTGCAATAATCCAGTTTTTTGAGAACTACCGCGACAAGGCTTACCGGGATTCCGGAGGGGTACTCACGGCGGGGTGGGGACACACAGGGTCCGACGTCACGGAGAGCACCACGTGCACTCCACAGAAGGCGCTGGATTGGCTCATGGGGGATCTTGCGGTGGAGGAAACCGGCGTCACCCACGATGTGAAAGTCCCCCTGACCCAGCACCAGTTTGATGCGCTGGTGAGCCTTGCATACAACGCCGGCACGGTCGTCTTGGAGCACCGCACGGGGGAAGTATGGGTGGAATCCACCCTGCTGCATTTACTCAACAATGGACAGATTGGCCCGGCCGCGGAGCAGTTCCTGGCGTGGGACCACGTTAACGGCGCGCCTAATGCGGGGCTGCTGCGGCGTAGACAACTCGAAAAAGCTTTGTTTCTGGATGGGGTGTAATCATGAGTTTTGGGGACGAATTCAAACAGGTGGTGGCTACCGTGGCGCCCCTGATCGGAACCGCTTTCGGCGGCCCGTTGGGTGGGTTGGCGGGTAATTTCCTCGCGAGTAAGTTGGGTACTCCGAAGGGCGACCAAAAGGCGTTGGAGAATGCGGTTCTTTCCGGGGATCCGCAAGTCATGTTGAAAATGAAGGAGGCCAACGATGCGTTCCAGGCGCACTTGGCGGACCTCGGGGTGGAGGAGGACCGGATAGCCGCAGCGGACACCGCCAGTGCGCGAGGGCGTGAGATGTCCGTGCGGGACCGAACTCCACAGATTTTAGCCTACACCGTCATCATCCTGACGGCTCTCCTGGAGGGGTTCATCATCGTGTGGGGACAACCCAAAACCGTGGATGGGGTGGTTCTGGGGCGCATCCTCGGGACTTTTGATTCCGCGACAGTGCTCGTGCTGTCGTATTACTTCGGTACTACTGCCGGAGCGCGCGACAAAGACGCAACCATCGCATCTATCGCTAAACAACCGTAAAGAGGACGAAATGCTTTCACTTCAGACATTGACGAATATCGAAGCGCTGCTCATGTCGCGCAGCTGCCCGTTGTGGGGCGAGTTCATGCCCCTGGCTCAAGTCATCGGCGAGGTGCAGCAGGCGAAAGCTGCGCTGACCGCCTCGCGCGTGCAACCGGCGCCCCCAGCACCTGTACCGAACGGTGCAGCGCTGCCGCCTGATATGCCGCAGGTCGCGTAAATGCCTGTCGCTCTCACGTTCAACTCGTTGATCTCGAATTTGCAAGCCTATCTTGAACGTGGGAGCGGCACGACTGACCCCACCGTTTTCAACCTCTTCCCGCTGTTGATCAACAACGCGGAGCGGGCGATTGCGCGGCGTCTCAAGATCCTCGGGATGAACATCCCCATCGTTGGGGCACTAGCCGCGGGCAACGCGGTGTACACCAAGCCGAACGGCTGGCGTCGTACGATCTCGATGAACTTCGGTATCGCGACCCCGGCGGACGCTGCGCAGAATTCCGCGACACCGCTATTTGCGCGACAGTACGAGTACTGCTTGAGCTACTGGCCTGACCTCACCTTGACGGCGCAGCCGATGTACTACGCGGACTACGACTACGCGCACTGGCTCATCGTGCCGACGCCGGTAATTGCCTACCCGTGGCAGATCCTCTACTACGGATTGCCGCAACTCCTCGACAGTTCGAACCAGACGAACTTCTGGACCAGCTACGCCCCGGAGACCTTGTTGTACCGCACGTTGATGGAGTGCACCCCGTTTTTGAAGAACGACGAGCGCATGCAGACGTGGCAACCCCTATATGAAGAGGCGGTCTCGACTCTGGAGAAGGAAGACTTGATGCGCTCTGTAGACCGCGCCGCCGTGCGCAACGAGGATTGACATGGCCGGCAGTATTTATCAGACGGTGTTCGGTGGAAATGTCGTGGCTCCTGCGATCCCGACGTACCTGGCGCTGAACATTTCCGCCAACGTCATCCTGGGCTGGCCGCTGGAATCCAACATCACCGCGCCGTCTGTCGCGGAGATCATCGACGTCACGGCGACCGTGGGAGCCTTGACGATCCAGCTTTCGGATGCGCGCCAAGTGGGGGTCGGGTACTGCGCGTTGTTCAACAATGTTGGGGCTAATACCTTCTCGGTGCTGGACGCCTCTGGCGCCACGATCGCGGCTATTGCTTCCGGACAGGTATGGCAGATTTACATCTCGGACAACTCGACGCTCGCGGGCACGTGGCGGGTGTTCCAGTACGGTGCGGGGGCCTCCAGCGCTAACGCTGCGGCGTTGGCGGGCAACGGGCTCAAGGCTATCACGACGACCCTGAACGAGCGCATCTTCATCAATGCGCAGGGGTCCAACTATGCGATCCAGAACAGCGACCGCGCGGCGTGTGTGGAGTGGACCGGCGGATCGGGGGGTACGTTTACCGCGCCAGCTCCGGCAACCGTGGGGTCGGATTGGTTTTGCTACATCAAGAACGCCGGCACGGGGGTGCTCACGTTGGCCCCTGCCGCAGGGAACATCGACGGGACCTCCAGCAAGAGCTTCAACCCGAACGACTCGTGCGTCCTGATCAGTGATGGCACGAACCTCATCACATTGGGTTTTGGTCAGTCGGTCGCGTCTTCGTTCAACTTCGTGACCATCAGCCTTGCGGGCGCTTCGGGCAATGTCATATTAGCGGGGGCGCAGCTCAACCGCATCTCGTACAAGTTCACGGGCGCTCTGGCGGGCAACACCGTTATCGTGGTGCCCGCATCGATTCAGCAGTATTGGATCGATAACGAGACCACCGGCGCTTTCACACTGACGATCTCGGCGGGCGGTGCGGGGACGACGTTCGTTGTGCCTCAGGCCAACCGTACGATTCTGTACTGTGACGGCCTCAACATCGTCAACGCGATCACGGGCGGCGGCGTAACGTTTGGGGATGGTACGGCTGCGGCGCCCTCCATCACGTTCGCGTCCGACACGACGATGGGCTTCTATAAAGCCGGCACGGACGTACTTGGCATCTCCACGGCGGGGGTGCAGCGTGGGGTAATAAGCTCGGCGGGCCAGTGGGTCATCAATGCATCCGCTAGTGGCACTACGCTTTCGGTCACGGGCGTTGCCGGTGCATACGCGATAAGCGTCACTTCAAGTAGTACAGCGAGTCAAGGCTTCGGGCAAGTCATCAACGCGGGCACGAATGGGTCGGATATCTCATTCCTTGTCCGTAACCAAGCGGCCAGCACCAACTATTTACAGGTGCGTGGGGATGGGCAGTTAGTTGTCAATCCGGGGGGTTCCGGGGGGTTTACGGCCGGTACGACCGGAATGACCATAAACACCCCCTCCAGCGGCACGGCGTTGGCTGTTACCGGAGGGGGCGCGGGCGCGACAACTATCTTAGCGTCCAGCGGGCAAGGTGCTACTGGTAACGCTGCGGATATACAGATATCTCGTGCCGGGTCAACTGTTAACATAGTAGCGAACGGCCCCAATATCGAGTTGTTTGATACTACAAACACCACCGCATCTACTTTACAAAATTCTGGCGGACAGACTGAGCTGTGGCAATACAACGCGGGTTGGAATCAGATACTTAAAGTATTGAGCACCCGCGGGGTTGCTATAAACGCCCCTGCAAGCGGCGCCACATTGAGTGTCAACGGGGCAGCTAACATCCAGGCTGTTCAAATAACCGGAAGTGCTACAACGGGGCAGTCGTATGGTCTGGTGATCGATGCGGGCACAAACAGTGCTGATTTTCCACTGCAAGTACAGAACAAAGCCGTTACTCTTAACTATTTGTTAGTTCGAGGTGATGGAGCATTTTTTGCGGGCCCTAGCGCCAATTCTCTGCTCATAGGTACTGCCGGCAACGTAACAATCAACGCACCGTCTAGTGGCGTACCTTTAACTGTGACTGGTCCTGTCGCGGGGGTGGCCACTGGGCTTTTCACCGGGGGTTCAGGTGTCAGCGGCCGGGTAGATATACAGGACGGACAAACCGGAACCCGCATATGGAGCATTTTATCAGGCGGAAGTGCGACCGGAGTATTTAATCTGTTCGATAGGACGGCGGCGGCCAACCGACTCACTATAGATACTAATGGAGCGTGGACAATCCCCGCCCCCGGCGGCGGCACAACGTTATCTCTAGTGGGGGTCGCTGGACAACTAGGACTGCTGGCAACAGGCTCTTCTACTTCCGGGGTATCTTTTGGCATCGCGGCTAACGCCGGCACGACTAGCGCAGACTATGGACTACTTGTCCAAAATCAAGCTGGATCTGTCGCGTATTTCAAGGTGCGAGGGGACGGCGTCGTATTTGGCAACGACGGCACAAGTTTGTTCGAGTTGGGTTACAAAGACACCCCGCTCAACGTGCAGGGGTCCAACTACACGCTCGTAGCCGCAGACCGCGGCAAGTCGGTGCAAGCCTCCGCAAACGGGCTCACATTCACTGTCAACAACGCAGTATTTTCCGCAGGCGCCGTGGTGTCCATTTTCATCGGCAACGGCGCATCGCTCACTATCGCGCAGGGCGCCGGCATGACATTACAGTGGGCTGGCAACGGCGCCTCAACGGGCAGCCGCACACTTACCGGCGCAGGAATCGCGACATTGCTGTTCGCCAGTGCGAGTGTGGCGCTCATCAGTGGAGCGGGCCTCTCGTGACTGGCATTTTCAATGTACTTCTGGCCTCTGGTGCGCCGTTCGTTGCGTTCACGCAAACGTTTACGACCTCGCAGTCTCCGGCGATACCTCCGGGCGCCACTACGGCCACGATGGAAGGTTTCGGCGATACTGGGGCAGGCGGCGGAGGTTTCAGTTCTGGTTCTGGAACCGGAGCGGGCGGCGGATCGGGCGGGTATAACAAGAGTTCGGTGCCGGTGTCGGGACATTCTGGCCAAACGTTCACACTGACCATAGGAACCGGGGGCGCTTCTGTTACAGCGGGAGTGCAAGGCAACGGGGGTACTGGCGTAACAATCGCTGCAGGCACCTTCTCCGGCACGTTCACAACGATGAGCGCAGGCGGCGGCAAAGGCGGCGCCCCCGCGACCTCAACCACCGTGAGCGGTGTTAACAATGGCACTACGTTGGGCGGGGGAGGCACCGCTTCGGGCGGCAACGTAACCAATACGACAGGCAACACCGGAGCCAACGGCGCTGGGGGAACACCGGGCGCCGGAGCGGCGGGAATAGTTGGGACAAACGGCACGGGCAACGCAGGTGGAGTAGGCGGCAACGTGGCATCTACCAGCGGTGCGGGCAACGTCGGCAAAGCTGTGATTCGGTGGACCTGAGTGCCTAATCAACTCCCTACCGCATCTGTAGACCCCAACGACACGGGCCAGGGCGACCTCGACACGAGCGCTTGGAGTGCGCTCCACGGTATTAGTGATGGAGACCAGGAATCCGCTGGACTTCTCATGCAGCATCCAAACGGGCAGTATTTCTCGACCACGCCGATCCCCTCGCAGCAGCACGACCACTTCGCGCTGCGAGCCATGGTGCAGAAGGGGTGGAAGATCGCGGGCATCTACCATACACACCCGGGCAATGATGCGGATGGGCAGCTGTTCTCCCCGGATGACCTGCAAGTGGCCGCGCAGTTGAAAGTGCCCAGCTATATCAAATTCATGAAGGATGGCGCAATCCGCAAGTACGTGCCGGGACAAACCGCGTCCGAAAACATGCCCGCACCGGGGAGTAAATTTCCCCGCAAGGTCGCTACCGGCGACCCTGTTGACAGTGCGGCCATCCAGGCCCGACTGCGGGTCCTGCAGCAGAAGGCGCAGCAAATGGCCCAACAACCCCTGATACCCCCGGCGGACTCGTAATGCCTACGACAGAGCCCTTCAAGATCGTCTCCAAACCCGGGATCAAGCGGGACGGCACGCTTTTCGAAGGGGATGAGTACAAGGACGGCCTATGGGTGCGGTTCAATCGACGGGGGCTACCACGCAAGATCGCAGGCTACAAATCGATCACGTCCCAACTGCCCGAAGTGGTGCGGGGGATGGATGCGTATTTCTTTGGCGGCACGAACTACATCCACTTAGGCTCGCAGAGTTTCTGCACGCAGGTGCAGTCGGATCAGTTCGGCAACCCGGGGTTCCAAGCAGACCGTACGCCGGCTTCCGGGTTTACCGCGAACGTCAACAACCTGTGGATGTTAGATCAGTTCTACGACACCACCAGCGGGCAGACGACCATTGTCGGCAGCCCGGGGCAGAATCTGGTGGATATCACCAGTTCAGTCGAGACCCCGATTTTCTACGGACCCGCCGCTGCGACTAGCAAGTTAGTCGCCAGCGGTATGCCCAACGTGAGTGGTGGCGTCGTCGCGATTGCGCCTTACCTGATCGGGTATAGCAATTATGGCCGGATCGACATCTCGCAGATCAACAACATCACCCCGGGGTCGACGTTCAACTCCGCGTTCGTTTCGGATCAGAAAGTAGTCAAGGGCCTCCCGTTGCGTAACGGCTCGGGCGGCCCTGCGGCTATCTTCTGGACGCTGGCTGACTTAGTGGTGGCGACGTACAACCCGGCATTGCTGGCGGGGATACCGTTCAATTTCAACACGATCTCGGCGGAAGTCTCGGTGCTGTCCTCACAATCTATTGTCGAGTTCGACGGGATTTACTACTGGCCCGAGGTGGACCACTTCTCACTGTTCAACGGTATCGTGCGCGAGTTGCCCAACAACTTGAATGTGGAGTGGTTCTTCAAGAATCTGAACTTTGCGCAGCGACAGAAGGTATTCGCGATCAAGGTGCAGTCGTTCGGGGAAATCTGGTGGTGCGCGCCGATGTTTGGCGCTACGGAATGCAACTGGGCTATCGTGTTCAACACGTATCTCAATACATGGTTCGACACGCCACTGCCGGATGCGGTCTCAGGTACCGGTGGAGGTAGTCGCTCTGCGGGCACCTCGCCGCGCGTGTTCAATAAGCCGTACTTCATGGATCTGGTGCAGACTTCCACCGGGTACACGTTGTGGCAGCATGAGACGGGGCTGGACAAAGTAGCTTCTGGTGCGACATTCCCGATCCGCTCGTATTTCAAGACGAGTGAGTTTTCCCCCATTACCCGCAACCCCCCGAAGGACAAGGCATACCGGGTAAGCTTGATCGAGCCTGATCTAACCCCGATCGGTAGTGCGGCAACTGACCTCAAAGTATCCGTGTTCTCGCGGGCGAACGCGCGTGTAACGCAGGACCAATCGCCGCTGGTGACTATCCCGGGGACCATTACCACGACCGACCAGGAGCTGGCGTACCTGAAACAGAACGCGCGTTTGTTGGCGTTCCAATTTGAGAGCAACACCCCCGGGGGGGATTACACCTTGGGGAATACGCTGGCGCATGTTGAGGAGACAGACGGGAGGTACACCAAGTGATCGACCCGCGCCAGATGACTCTGCACCAGTGGACGGATGCGGTGAATTTGACGTTAGCGACTTCTGCGCCGCCAATGCGATTGCTAGGGGATGACTGGCTGGAGTGGGCTTACAGCACAATTGCTATCCCGGCTGTCGCGCGATTTTCCCCGCCCGTACCTGAGGGGTATACCGACTGGCGCTTATGGGCTGAGCGGTTCGTAGAGTGCGTGCGGCTATGAGCAACGACGGTCTGTGGAGCCGGTTGATCAGCCTGTACGGGTCTCCTGCCCCATCGTCCGGGGGTTCCTATACGATTGCGGGCAGCTATCCTGCGCCTGCGCCTTCGTCCCCGCCGCAGGGGGCGCAAGCTCCCCCAACAGCGCAAGCCACGCAGACCACACCGGCGCCCTCCTCCGCGCTGACCTCCCCGCCTGCGACGAACCCTGCAGGAGCACTGGCACCCTCTCCTGCGGCGCGGTCAAGTGGACCTTCGCCAGCGCTGGGGCTGGCAAAGCAGGGATTAGCGGATGCGAACAGCGTGGCGGGTGGCAATAGCGCCTTGTCGGGGGCGGCGGCCGGGTTGGGGATTTACAGCGGTTTGAGTTCTGGAACCCCGGTGGGGTACGCCGGGGCTGCGATCAACGCGGGCAAGCTGGCTAATACTGTCGGAGGTAGCGGGACGGTGCCGGGGGTTGGCATGGCAGGGGATGCGCTCGGGATTTATTCCGGGTTGCAGAAGGGCGGAGTTGGCGGGTACGGAGGGGCTGCTCTAAACGCTTACGATTTATACAACACCGCAAGCTCCCTGGCTGGCACAGGAGCCGGAGCTGGTGGGGCCGCTGCGGGAGCTGGAGCAGGGAGCGCTGCAGGGTCTGCCGCAGGTACCGCGCTTAGCACGATTGGACAGTACGTCCCCATAGCCGGCATGTTGCTGTCAGGGTATCTCGATACTCAGACTCCCGCAGTGGAGCTGACTCCGAAATACTGGAGCGGCGTACAGAACTCGCTTCAGTCGGCCATTGCCAGCGGAGACAAAGGCCAGATAGCTCAACAAGTAAACGGGCTTCTTGGGCAATCGCAAAAAGACATCCCCGCCAATATACAACAGTTAGTTTACAGCACGGGTATGGTACCCAGCATGGGGTGGGGTCAGCAGTACGTCCCCGACCAATTCAATCAAGCAAGTCAGCTTTTACAGCAAGTGGGCAACAAAGGGCCTACGGGCAAGTCAGCAAACAAAGCAGCGCGGGGCGGATCTATGAAGCGTAATTCAAAAACCAGCGCACGACTGCGCCAGTTGTACGAGGGGTCCTTCGCCAACCGCAAGCGACATTTCGCGGACGGCGGTAGTTACCTCAATTATGCCGATTACACCAACACGCTCTCTGACCTGTACCAACCGTCGCCGGTGGATTACAGCAGCTTGGTGGCGCCTAACGATAGCCAGCAGAATTTGCAGCAGTACCTGAACAACAATACCCCGTCTACCGGATACAACGCGGACGGGAGCCAGTTCAACGTCAATGAAAATGCGAACCCCGTGCCGGGCGGGTTGCAAGAGGGCAATAACCCTGCGTTGCAAACCTCCAAAATCCCCGGCTTGAGCACCCAGACGGGTAGTGTGTTGGGATCAGGCGGCGCATTGAGTGGTTTGGGGAGCGCCCTCGGGGTCTCCTCCATGGGGCAACTCCTGCAGCAGTATGGCGCATTGGCCCCCCTGCTTGCTGCGGCGTTGGGCGGCAACAAAGCGGCTTCCGCGCCGGCTACGCCAGCCGGCTACGGACCGCCGCCGTCGATCGCGACTCCTACCAACAACCGCTCGTACACACAACCGAACGTCGCCAATTGGTACACGTATGGGCAAGGGCCGGAGCAGAGCTTCTTCAGCAACAACCAGCTCCCGACCGTACCGGGAGTGTCCCCAGGCACCGGGGCGTCTCCGGCGGTGACGCCGTCTCCAGGGGTAGCCGCCCCGGGCACCGCTCCAGGGATGAAGACTATTCAACCCATATTGCCCGGCGCTACTACCATGGCGCACGGGGGGGCATTCGATTCCACGCAAGGAGATAGTTACGTGCCGGACCCCGGCCACGGGGACGGGACCTCTGATGACGTCGATGCCAAGCTCTCGGGCGGGGAGTACGTGATGGACGGCGGAACCGTCTCGATGCTGGGGAACGGCTCCAACGAGGCGGGCGCACGGGCTTTGGACCAGTTGCGCGTACGAGTGCGAAAGCACGCCGGCAAACAACTCGTGAAGGGGAAACAGTTCATGAAGTCCAAGGCGCCCGAGGCATACCTGCGCGGGGGAGCCAAGTAAATGAGCAGCACAGGTAGCCCACTGAGTTTTCTGTTCCAGGGGCAAACCCCGGCGCAGGGGACCAACTACAGCCAGAGTCAAAGCAACGTCCCGACGTGGCTGCAAGAGTACACGCAGGGCATTCTGGCGCAGGCTAATTCAGTCGCATCCCAACCGTATCAAACCTACGGTGGCCCACGAATTGCCCCCCAGACGGATGCGCAAACGGGCGCGGCTCAAACGGTGCAGAACCTGCAGGGGCAGTATCAGCAACCGCTGGATCAAGCCAGTGCGTTAGCGGGTGCTTCTGCGCAGCCCGGCGCGATCAACAGCGCGTTGGGGTATCTGCCGCAGGCGCAAGCGGGGATTCAAAGTGCGTTGGGCACGGCGAACGCGGGATACAGCGCGGCGTCCCCCTACTTGGCGAACTCCAATAGCATGATCCAAAGCGCGCTCAGTCCGACTGCGGCGCAGATGAACCCGTACGCGCAGAACGTGATCGGCGCGGCCGAGACGCAGGCGGGGCAGTTCTGGCAGAACCAGCTGCAGCCTTCCATCCAACAACAATATGCGGCTGCGGGACAATCCGGCTCGTCCGCTGACCTGCGGGCACAGACGCAAGGCGCTAACCAGCTCGCGGAGAGCATCCAGTCAACGGGCAATGCTGCGCTCAGTCAAGCATACCAACAGGCGCAGACTGCGGGGTTGCAGGGTGCTCAGCAAGAGGCTGGACTTGGATCTACCGCTGCGAGTATTGCAGGTCAGCAGGGCTCGCTGGGGCTGCAAGGCGCCAGTGCGTTGGGCTCACTGGGACAGATTGGTGGTGGCCTCGGGTACGAGCAAGGCGCACTGGGTCTGCAAGGAGCCAATACGCTCGGCACTTTGGCCCAGACGGGGCAGAGCCTGGGGCTACAAGGCGCGGGTGCGCTCGATACCGTGGGCCAAGAACAGCAAGGGCAGAACCAACAGAACCTCAACTTGGGATATCAGGACTTCTTGAACCAACAGCAATATCCCTACCAGCAGGCTTCCTGGCTGTCGCAGATGCTCCAGGGGACGGCTACCCCAACGACTACCCCCGGGATGACGCAAGGCTCAAATACCGCGTACGCCCCCGTAACGGGCGCCTCCCCGCTGAGTCAGTCAATCGGGCTGTACGCGGGGCTCAATTCGGGTCAGGTCGGCAGCGCTCTTGGCGGCGGCGCGCGCGGTGGCCCCACGCGGCGGTTCGCAAAACCGCGTAGCGGCTTGGATCATTTGCGGAGGGCGGCGTGAGCGCATTAGACGCAGTGACCGACGATACCGACGCGCCCCCGCAGAGCGCGTTGGGCTCGCTACAGGCGCCGCCGGTATCCCCGGAGGGGCGCGCATGGGGGGAAAGTTATCTCAAGCAGCACCCGGAAGGGGTCGACACCAAAGGCGAAGCGGCACTCCTGCAGGACTTCGATGCGAATGCACAGGAAGCACGCAACGCGTTGAAGCAGGCCCGCGAGCGCTTGGCCTCCCAGCGTATGGATCCGAGCGTGCTGGGACTGCGATTCGCGCAGGCGATGCTCTCCCCATCTGCGCACGGAATCCCGGATCAATGGAGCAAGGCGGCCGGTGCGGTAGCCGACTGGCGCCAACAGAATCAGCAGTTCCAACAGCAGCAGGGGGACGAGGATACGGGACTTGCGGAAAAACTCTCCGGGGTCGACCGGGATTCTTTGAAAGCCAGATTGGCGCTGCAGGAGTTGCAGGAAAAGACTCAAGGCAGGATGTTAGATACCGCGATGCGAGCTACTGCGCAGCCGCCCAAGCCGACCACGGGTACCCCGCACTTTTCCATGGTGGAGCACGACGTTGCCGGCCCTGACGGTACTCCTGCCAAGCAAACCTACATGGTAGATTCATCCACGGGTAAGGCAACCCCATTCGGTGCTCCGGCTCCGACTACGAAGGGCGCGGGACTTGACTCGCGTAGCGGTGCGCTGTTCCAGCGGGTGCTGTCGTCCGCGAACGAGGCAACCGCGGCGGTGGATAACATCACGAATTTACCCACGGGAGCTTCTTCCGGGTTCTTTGGCGTGGGCGCATCTCCAGGGCAGAGTTTGTTTGCTTCCGCCAAAGGCGTCCTGACCAACCAGCTGGCTCCGCAGGAGGTGCAGTCTTATATGACGATGCTGCCGGGGTTGGCTAAGAACCTCGCAATGGTGGAGTCTGGCGGCTTGCAGACGGCACAAGGGCTCAATGACGTTTTCGGCAAACTTGAATTGCGTGAGGGGGATACGGGATATACGCGCCTTCACAAACTGGCGGAGTACCGGCAGATCGTCGAGAAGGGTATCGAGCCGTACCTGCACAACCCCAAAATACCGCAAGAGCAAAAAGACGAAATTCAGGACATGGTCAACATGTTGCGGACGTCGGTGCCGTTCTCGCACAATGACGTGACCAAACTGGAGCAGCTCCACGAGCAGAACCCCGACATGACGCTGCAGCAGTACATTGCCTCGCAGGGGTTAGCGGGAGCGAAAGCCAAGACTACCCCCGCGGGTGTCGCTGCGCCCACAAACGCCAAAGGTTGGGCGCTTCACATCGACAAGGACGGCAATCAAGCGTACGTCTCACCGGACGGCAAGTCATACGAAGAAGTGAAGAAGTAAATGGCATTCGACCTCGCCAGCGCACAGCCAGTACCCCAAAGCGGGGGGTTTGATCTAACCTCCGCGCAACCGGTTGCGAGCGCGCCCAAGGAAGGCGACACGTGGCCGGAAGGTAAGGCGCCGCCTAAAGGATTCTACGCAGTCACTGAGGACGGCGGCCATAAGAGTTTACGCAAAGAGTGGGGTCCTGAGGAGATCGTCAAAGCGCTGAGCGACCTGCCCGGGGTGGGCATGGCGGAACGCTTGGGCCAAGGGGTTACTCGACTTGGGGGTAAGGTTGCAAGCGGCTATGCGGGTATGGCCGGAGGCCCTGAGGCTGCACAGAAAGTGCGAAGCGCAGTCAACGATGCAACAGAATTGCCGCCCTCGAATGACCCGCTCGTGCAGGGGGTGGACCTTGCGCAGCAGGGAATTCAGAAGGGGGTGGATTGGACCGGGGTTGAAAAAGCCCAGGGTGATTTGTCGCCCGCGCTTCGCACCGGGCTTGAGGCTACTGAGGAAGCCATTCCGGATATCACGGGGGTGTTGGGAGTCCGGGGTGCGCTCCCTGAACGCGTCGCGACAACCAACATTGCACGCTCCCCGGCTGAAGTCGCTGAAGCTGCCGGCTACACCGGGCTACGCACCCGTGCGGATCTTTTGTCCCCGGGGGCGCAAACAGTTACAGACACGTTGATTTCCAAGGATGCCGGCATTGTGCCGGGGCAGACGCCAAGTGTCGCAGCACTGGAGAACGCGCGCAAAGTCGGGCCGGGGCGTATATACCACGCGACAGAGGACGCGCTGCCGCACCATTTGACACAAGACCCTGAGCTGCAGACCGCGCTGGGTAATTTACCGCAGCAGGTTAGTCAGCTCCCACGCTCCCCTGATGTGGAAGCGCTCCAAGAGACGATGTTAGCTAAGCCTAACTTCACCAAGGATGAGCTATTCGCCAACATCAGAGAAGCACGTGAGCGGGCCAAGTCACACTGGAAGTCAGATGACCCGGATAAGGGTGCGCTGGGGGACGCGTACCACTCCCTAGCGAATGCCTATGAGGATTTTGCGGGGCGGCAACCCGGGGTGGATCTTCCGCTATGGCTACAGGCCCGCGTGCAGATGGCCAAGAATTACCAAGCACAGGCAGCTTTGCAGGGGGCGCAAGGTAGCGAGCACTTTAACGCGCGGGTGTACGGGCAGCTTGCGGAGCGCAACCCGCATTTGTTGACGGGTAACGCGGCTATCGTGGGCCACGTTGCTAGTGGGCTCCCTGCTGCGGCAGCTACTGGAACAGAGGGATTAATGGCGGCGGGGCTCGGCGCGGGTGCTGGGGAAGCTGCGGGACACTTTGCGGGGGTTCCTGTCGTAGGGGGTATAGCGGGCGCTGTAGCAGGCCCAATGCTACGCGCAAAGCTGGCGGATCTCCTCCGACGCGGGCGACCGGATTTGGCTGCACAGACCTCCACCAATCCTGAGTTGAGTTACTTTTTCAACCACGGGAAGATGCCCGAAGGGTGGAACCGCTCACCCGTGACCCCGCAGATCGCAGGATTGTTACCCTCGCCGTCGATGGTCAATGCCGGCGGCGGCGCGAGCACCCCCAGCACGTTGGAAAATTTGGGACTGACCCCCGATGTGCAATCCGCTGGAGCACAACACCCCGCGGCGGCCCGTTTGGCGCAACTGCGGGAGCAAATCTCGCGTCCCCCAATGCCGGAGGTTGATTTCCAGGGGCCGCAAAAGTGGGGCGATTTCTCCATCGCGCCGCCCGGGGCGCCCACCCCGCAAGCCGGCGGTATCCCCTTTGAGAACGTATTGGAGCAGGGTGGCACGCAACGCCCTCCGGTAGGGGCTCCCGCGGTCACGTATCGGCCGCCCTCGAAATCCCCCAAGGGCGCGCAGATGCGTACGCCCCCTGGAGCGCCTACGCTTACGGATGCGGTCCCCCAAGGGCCGTCTCCCGCACAACTCGCTGAGCGCAGTCGACAAGCCGCCGCACGGCTACGTAAGGTCGCGGGCGACCTGCGGGTGGACGGGCCGGGGAACGCGACGGGCAGTCCAGTCGACCGGCTACGTGAGGCGCTACTGCGGCGTGAGCGCGGTTATGCCGATGGGGGCGGGGTTCCGCGAGGGTCGTCCTCCCCGGGCTCCCCCGGGGTCAGTGGCGCGATCCACGACGCTTTGGCGGCCCTGCGGAACTATTTGTTCACCTCATCCGCCCGAGATACTCAGGAGACGCGCCGCAAGTACGAGGATTCAATCGCCGAGGGCACGAACTCGGCAGCGCACCCCGCCGCGTCCGCCGGGTACGCGGGGGGTGGCCGCGTGGAGCTGGCCCAGAAGCTGGAGGAGTTCCTGGAGCGCCTCACGCAGCAGAGGGCGGCCCAGGACACCGCGATTGCAGCACGCTTCCCGGATCGCCCCCGGCCGCCACTCGTGCAGGCTCCTGATCCAGCGCAAGTGCCTGTGACGCCGCCACTTACCCCCCTGCAACCGCCTACGGTCCCCGCCAGCGACCCCGCACTAGGGGGGCTGACTCGCCCCCAGGCACATGCGGATGGAGGCTTGGTAGGGCGCGGAGCGCCGCAGCTCCCCGCTGCGGAGGGGTTACGAGAGCCGGGGACCATCAAGGACATCTGGGATCGCCCCGTATTGCAGAACCCAGACGGCAGCATCAGTACGACGCTGTCGATGTCTATTGGTACTGACAAAGGCGAAACGTTGATCCCCCAGGTGGTCAATGGCCAGAAGCTCACGCCGCAGCAAGCCATTGAGCACTACCACAAAACGGGGGAGCACCTGGGGGTGTTTGATACCCCAGAGCATGCGGACGCTTACGCGCAAGCACTCCACAACGCCCAGTGGGATTACATCCAACACCAGAAGCCGCCCGTGGACGATACACAGTCCTCTATCCGGCGATTGGCGGATGCGGCCCGCCAGATGGGGGTGAGTTCAGAAGCGGAGCCTCGTGCACGGGTTGCGACCAACCTCGCGAGCCTTGCCTATGGGTTGGACGCCCAAGGTAACCCGGCTCTCGGGGGGCGGGCCTGGACCCCATCCCAAGGGGGTACGCCTGCGGGCGCGCTAGATGCGGTCGCGGCGACTCCGCACAATCTCATCGCGTTGATCAACAAACTCAATGGACCCGGGCCGCAAGGCACCTCGTCTCCTCATCTGCAATGGTCCGATGACGCAGCAACACGCTTGAGTCAGCTCAAGCAGCGGTTGCAGAAGGCCGCCGGGGTAGCGCCTGCGCAAAGTCTGGGGGAGACCGCAACGGATGCCGTTACTGACCCTGCGCTGATTGCGCCCATGGGCCTCGCTAAAGTCGCAGGGGAGGGTTCCGCGCTAGGCAAGTACCTTAACTGGGGCGCGGGGGGCACCGAGGACTCAACACACGCCGCGCAAGGGGCACACTGATATGCCGTCTAAAAGTTCCCGGCAAGCACGTTTGATGGCGGGCATTGCGCACGGATGGCACCCCAGCGGGCTCAAACACGCGCCCTCACAAGCCATTGCGCAAGAATTCAATCGCGCCGACGAAGGCTCTGCACTGTTGAGTCACGCGATGCAACACCACGCAGCCGGAGGCGCGATCTCGCCGCTTGCGTCCCTCGTGGGTAACCCGATGGGCATGCGCGCAAGCTTACCCAAGTTGGGAAACCCAATCGGCAACGCGGGGCGCATGCGCATGCCGCGCGTGCCTCTCATGGACACGATGCACAATATCGATCAGCACATGGCCGGCGCGAAAGTAAAGCTGCCCAAGCTCAAAGCGAAGATGGGCGGACGAGCGAAAAAGAAATACGCGGATGGTGGGGAAGTCATCACGCTGGGGGCGCGCGCGATCAGTGCGGTGAAAGATGCGCTGTCACACTTGGCGAACAATGATGCGTCCTCGGCTGCGGCTACCCTGCGTGCCTCTCGTGAGGCTATGCAGCACCCCGTGGTACAGCAGGCGGCACAGTCCTTGCGGTCATCATCTGGAATGGCTCCCGCGACGCGCAACCTGACCGGGGTCGTCAACGCGGATACGAACCGCGTTATCATGCCTACGGTCGGGGGGCCATAGCTTTATTTACCGCTTTTGCCCACGGCGGGTAGTTTAAGCGGCGCGAAGTTGATGTGAAACGTCATTTCAACTCCTTCCTGGCGCATACGCTTGGCGATTTTGTGGCCCAGCGCGATGAAGCGTTTGAACTCAGCGTCCGGCTTAGCGGCTCTCATGTCTCGCTCTCCGGCGATGGACAGCCAGGCACAAACGGATGGTTGGGCCAGTCAGGTTGGTCATTATGGCCGGGCCAGCGCTCTCCGCGCCCGCAGTAGCGAGTCTCTCCGTCGAACACATGCATGCAATAAGAACCGCCGTTCAGTCGATACTGACCCCAGTCGATATGGGCAGTGGTCGAATGCTCGCCATGACAGTCAGGGAATTCACACTTCCGGTGTCGGTTCCTCCGGTGGCATTGTCCCGAAATCAACTTCTACGCTGATGGCGCTCGCTGGTGCCAGATACCAGTGTTCGCCCGCATGGCCCTCCGGCCTTTGGCAGCGCTTCCTGTAGTCGCCCCAGTAATGCAGGCACAGGCGATGCTCTGTTTTCGTCTCGTGAGCGAGTCGAACGCTCCAGTTCTCCTTTTCGGAGTCGAATATCTCGCCGGCTTCCATCACCATCTTGAGTGCCTGCAGTTGCGTCTCAGCGCTTATTTCAGTGTGGACCGTGTAGCTCACACGATATAACTGCGTTTTTGAGGTCACGAGGTCACCGCCTGCTGTTTAGCCACTTCCGCATCGATGAGTTTCTGTGCCCACTTCGGCGCCTTGTGGACACGCCGGCAGGCGTGGTTTGAGATCCAAGGCCGGATCGGCGCATAAAGCTCTAATGGACCGCAGTCCTCGCACCGGATGGTGGCCGTGTTGCCCCGCAACTCGATGACACGCGCATTTGGGTGCTTGCAACGCCGTTCCGATGTCATAGAAGCACCTTGAGTTGCCCAACGCCCTGCAGGAATTCGTTTATGAATACCTTCTCATCGCGCTCCTGCCATTGCAGGAACACTTGTTTGCCGTCGCGATAGTTGATCTCTGGGTGGTCATACCCATACTGTACGGCCTCCTCAGGCTCACGGAAGCGCGGCAGGTCATCCCGCTTGATCCACTTGCGCCCGTCCCACTCGAACGGGGTAAAAACGGCGCGGGGTATCACAAAGAGGTTCACAGTTGCTCTAACATGTCGCGTAGTTGGTTGTCCAGGGGCCACTCGTTGTCTTCCGATTTACTCCGCTTGGCGCCCTTTTTCCACTTTACCCATGCGACGCGCGCAATGTCTTCCTCGGTCATGCGGTGCAGCTTGTCGTAGTACAGATCCGCATTCAGCAGGTACACGCGGTCGCCGCACTGGAGCGCGAGTAGCACCCGCCCCTGGGCCGTGTCAATCTCCTCCATCATCCATACTATTTGACTACGCCGTAACCCGCTTTCCCCTTTGAACGGGTACTTGGCTCCGGGGCGTTTGGCGTCCTTCAACTCGATGGTGCCGGAATTGCCGTTGAGGGTGAAGTGCACATCGGGAAATCCGGCTGCGGTGTCGTGCGACTCAATTCTTGTGAAGTGCCCGTCCGGGGGCAGCAGCTTCGACAGGTACCGCCAGAAGGATGCCTCACTCACGGTCGCTGACTCAAGCACCAACGACGTAGATCCTCAACCGCGTTCAACACCGCGCCTATGTCCTTCATGGGGATGCCCGTCGCGTGCTTGAGGAGCACAATCGTCGCATCTCGGGTCAACCCGGAGGCGCGTAGAGCCTTACCGGTGTCAGAGATGCGCCCAATTGATTCCGCGATGCGGGCGAAATCGTTGGGGGCGGGTTTTTGTTCTATTTTGGGTTGCTTTTTCATGCGGGTAGACCTAACACTTTGCGTGCGCGCTTCAAAGAGGGGGAGCCCTTCGGCCATTGCCAACGCGTACCGGGCTTCTTGAGATTTGCGTTTTTGATCCAGATGCGCGCGAGCTGGGGTTGCATACCACGCTCGGCGGCGAGCTGGGGCAGCGTCACGAAGCCCTCCGGCGTTTGTGGCTTCACAAGGGCGTACGCGAGTGTTTCTTTGCGACGCGGCGCCTTCTTCGGCTCTTTTACGGGAGGCTCATCCGGCAGTGGACCATAAAACGCGCGTTCGTACTGCTTGACCTCCTCACGAGTCAATAGCTTGTTTCCAGTGGGCTGCTTTGGCAATTTGCGCACCGTCACGGTAGATACACCCCGATGTGCACGTTACCTCCGGAGTCGTGCCGGATCTCGAAAATACGCAATAGCGTGTCCAAGTTGTGCTTGCGATCCCGTACGTACACGCTACCGATGCTAGGCGGCAAAGCTTGGTTTTGCTGACGCAACGTTGCGTTAGTTTCCTGTGAGTTGCCCAATTCGTCCTGCAGTTTAGCGATAATTTGTTTGTCCTTGCCCATGAACACCCTGCGCGCCTCCGCGCGCAAGTTGCGCAGAGTGATGGGCGTCTCGTCGTCGGGAATCAGCCACACAGCAGCAAGAGCTTGGGCAGTCATTTCCTGCAACGCTTTTTGGAGCGCTTCGACGTCGGCCCACTTGCACAGGGGGCCATTGTTTGACACATAGAGGGTATCGGCATCTTCTGCGTCGATGCGATATCGGGGTATCTCGGTCATTTCGTCCTCGTTCGGTCTACGTAGCAATAGCGTTAATTATAGCACATGTTTCCAAGTTACTCGCCGGCCTATTCCAAGTACCGCACCCCTAGAGACCCCGAACTTGGTAGCGATACGTTCACGGTTTTGTCCTGCGTCGTATGCTGCGCGTATTTTAGGTATCAATTCTTTAGTTAGCCGAGCACCGGAGTGGTTTTCTCCGTACTGATGTCGTCGCTTTTTACGCATGTCAGCTAAGTTATCTGCTTGCGTACCAATAAATAAGTGAGTCGGCCTAACACAGCCGGGTGTATCGCAGCGGTGTAGTACACAAAGCCCTGCAGGTATCGCGCCACGAAAAATCGTCCAAGCTACCCGATGAGCCAGATAGTTGCGTTTATTTATCCTACACACGCCGTACCCTTTAAGGTTGTGCGCCTTAGCCGCCCACAGCCAACAAGTTTCGGTGCGGGCAACCTTCTTCAAGAATACTCTACGATCAAACTTCACACGATCCCCGATAGGTATCACATACCAGGGTAAGCAGCTTTTTTTTACGCGTAACTGCAGTGTACACGTCAACATCTATAGTGTCGGTAGAGGTCAGGAAATAATAGTGACCGACAGGTTTATTGAAATCTAGGATTCTAAACCTTGCCTGCTCGAAATTTATGACACTGAAATCGATGCTGAAAAAGATGATGCTGTCCGCTTGGGACATATCAACAGCGATACCCGCCTGGATCTGCATGACGATGCAATCCTCACGGAACTTGCCATCGTACGGCTCTCCGCCGCGCACGACCGCAACGCTATACCCCATCTTGCGCAGCGTTTTAGCGATGCGGTCGATTTCATGTATGAACCGCGCAATCACGATGAACCTGCCCGGGTGTTTCTCTTCGATCTGGCGCACGAGCCCGCTGAGCTTTTTGAGCTTCTCGCGGCTGATATCCACCAATTCAGGTTTAGCGCCTTCTTCCTCCGCAGCCATCAACACACTACCGCCGGTCACCTGCTGCAGTTTGATGAGGCTGGCGAGGACGCTCTTGACGTGGATCTTCTTTTTGTTGATTTCCGTTACAAGATCCAGCTTCAACTCCTCGTAGGCAGTGCGGGTGTCCTTCTCTAATTCGACGGGTACCTGGGTGTACTTGATCATCAGCGGAGTATCGCGCGCCTCGCGCAGCGTCTTGCGGTACGAATGGGCGTGGAATTTCTCGTAAAACTCCTCTTCGTGGCGAAAACCAACGACGTCGTGCTTCTGGTACCCACCGCGGATGAGATAGCGCCCCTCGAAACCCTCCTCCAACAGGATTTTTTTAGTCTTGGGGTCCTCGTACGTGTTGTCGAACACCCCGAAAATGGCGGGGTCGATGAAATCAAATTGGGACCACGCATCTTGCAGGCCCTGCGCGATTGGTGTCCCGGTAAGCGCCAGTCGCCAGCGAGCGAGACGCCCCAACCGCCGTACGACGCGCGAGCGCGCCGCACCTCGGGATTTGATGTAATGCGACTCGTCGCAGATTACCATGAGGTCGCGCAGCGTCTTAGCCTCCGCGTACAACGTGCGGCGCTTGCTCACCCACCATTCGTAATTCATCACGCGAATCTGGGTGTCGTCCAGCCCGTGGTGCAATTTCATCCAACGCCCGATCTCGCGCCACCATACCTCCGGCGCGGCACCTCCGGCCTTGGGGCAGATGACCCACAGGTGCGCGGGTTGCAGCTCGTCTATAATCATCAGTGCGGTTAACGTCTTGCCGGTTCTCTGTTCGAGCCACAGGCCAAAGCCGCCGCCGTCCCGCATTAGGGGGAGAGCCTTGTTCTTCGCTTCTTTTTGGTATGGGCGGGGCTTCACGCGATGTATCGTCTATTCCAAGCGAGCAACGCTCTCTCTAGCGTGTCGCGCACGTCCATACGATTTGTATCTACCTCAGGGCCGTCTGCGCCGCACGCAGTACAGTGAATGTACCCCCCGGGTTCTACTGTTAGAGAAGTCCATAAAGCACCACAATACGGGCACGGCTTGGCGTGCTCTTTTTGTACCCCAAGTTGATCGAGATAGGGGCCGTTCGACGGAAAGTGTCTTGGCATTTTGAGTTACTCAGCCCATACCCGCGCGCCCTACGTGCCCCTGCCACAACTCGTAGCCATGGTCCAGGGTCATTCAGGCGCGCGGGCGGGACTCAAGTCGGACGATCAACTGATGACGGTTAACTCATCCAAATCAATTTCGTACGTCTCGTCGTCTGCCGTCACCACCGTTGCGGTGTCCCCGTCGATGCTCTCGATGGTGCCCTTGGTGAGCTTGTTTTTCTCGTCCTTGAATTTCACCTTAGCGCCCTTCTTGACCTTTTTGCTTGACGGCTTGTCGTCATCCTCCTCTTCCTCGTCGGCATCTTTCTTGCCACGACGCTTCGGCGGCTCGTCTTCCTCTTCTTCGTCTTTGGTCGGCTTGCGACGCGTGGGGCGCTCGTCTTCCTCTTCGTCCTTCGCGGGCTTTTTGCGCGCCGGCTTCTCGTCGTCCTCTTCTCCGTCGTCAACCGTGCCGCCATCCGACAGAGGTGCGTGCCCGGTGACGCGAGCGTAAGTCTTGCCCTCGTTGTTCTTTTCGCCGGTCAACTCAATGATACATTCGGTCTCGTCCGAGATGATCTCGTCGAAATCGATGTCTTGTTCCCCGTCCGGAACTTCGATTTCCAGCGCCTCCAACAGGCCTTTGAGACGCCAGAGCGCCTGCGGCTGTTGCGAGTAGTTGTCGAATCGTACTTCGCGACTGTTGCACTTTTTGGACGTTATTTCCCACGTCAGGTCTAGGTACGGTTCGCCAGACTCCTTGCCCTCCTTCTGCTCCACTGCGATGATCTTAGCCGCGTAGCGTCCATCGGGGATTGCGAGGCCGCCGGATTTGACCCCGGTGAAGTCGATCGAGATCACGTTGCCTTTGCGGCGGGTTGTTTTTGCGGGTCGTGCCATGTGCTAGTTGCTCCTCGTGCGTTATGTTCGAACAAAAATTAGTAGCCGCGAACGGCTGGGGCGTTGCCCTGTGGTAGCTGGACACCCGCAAGCCCCTGTGATTGCATGTTTTGTTGCTTCACTATTTGCTGCGCTTTGCCCATCTCGACCCACTGGCGCCGGCACGCGTCGATGGCGCGGGAAATTTCCTCGCGCTGGTACCAAGTCAAGTCTTCTTCCAGCATGACGCGTACGAGCGGCAATACGACGTCCCCGAGGACGACGACTTTGATAGCGTTACTCATAGTTTTTTGACCTTGCGAGCCAGCGACTCGCCTTTGGACAGTTTCAGAATTTTGTCGTACGTCGGGTTGACGATGTACTCCGGCACCGGGCCTGCGGACACAGGGCGTCTGATGCCGCAGCGATAGAAGCCGCTGACCAGACGCATGCAGTGTTGCATCTCGGTCTCCTTCGTCTTTTTGTCGTACGACTCGCGAATGAACTGGTTCCCGATCACCGACACCGCACCCAGCAGGAAATTCGTGACGGAGGCGGTAAGGGCTGCGGTGATCTCAGGCGCCAGTCGATCGTCGTCCTCGTCCTGGGGCTCGATGCGCTTCTGGTGCGACAGGAAACAGACGTCGTAGCCTTTGTCGACCAGAAGGCTGTAATTCAAGATCCACTGCTGCATCCACCCGCCGAGCTGGCCGTACGAGCGCTGTGAGAACACATCGTCGGGGCGCTGGTTCTTCTTAGCCTTCATCTCGCGGATGACGAGCGCGCTCAAGCCGGTCATCTGGTCCAGCACTACGGACTTGTACTTGGTTTTGCTCTCCAGCATCCAGTAGAGATCCTCCATATCCTGGGTGCTCTCGGCGGGTACTACATCGACGCTGTCGACGTCAATAACGGAATCGGTACCGCGCTCCATGATATCGATCAGCAGGAGCGGCTTGGGGAAGGAGCACGCGAATACCGTCTTGCCAGTTTTCTGGTCGCCGTAGCACAACATAGCGACGTGGCGCTCTACCTCATTGAGCGGCTTGATGCGACTCTCGATGGAGCGGGCCGGGCGCGTTATTTTCTTCATAGTAATACAGTCACTGGCACAGGGCACCAACCTTGTTGACGTAGGTTTTCTTTGGTGTAATTTTCACCGAAAAACGTAAGTGCATTATCCCAACAGTTAGCTTCTGAGATACCTATTACGCGCTCAGCTCCTAAGGACTGTCCGTCGTTTCCACCTTTGTGTACGAACATCCATACCCTACGGTACTCCCGCTTATACAACTCATTAGCGATGTTAGATGTAACCATCTCTATTTGAAACAGTCGGTGTAAAACCTCAGTGAGTACCTTCTTTGGGATTACCAACCGCACGTTGCGTTTGGGTTTACCCCGCTTCGGTTTCGAGCGCGTCTTCTTCACGTTGCTCATTCGTTCGCTATCTCTAGTAAAACGTCGCCGTGACAGGCCCTCGGAGCGCACCAGCATCCTAACACCTTACCGCGCAGCTTCTCACGAATGATGCGCTTTTTGTGCGGAAAGCTTTCTATCCATTGACGGTATTTCCTGATCACATCTGAACGATCGCCGTCTGGACCAATCACGTACGGGTTTCCCCACTCTGTGGTGCGGTCGATCAGCACATCGTACGGCTCCCGCTTGCAGTGCACGACGCGCGGGTTATGCCGCTTCACCAACCTCACGTTCGTCCGGGGGGCGTTGTTCATAGTCGTTCTTCTCGACGAATTTAGCGTTAATACCAGACAACTCGGCATTGCACAAGCGGAAAAATTCGCAGCGGTTACAGGTGTACGTCATGTTGCGCGGGAACTGCTTCGCGGTGCGAATCGCTTCTGCTGAGTGGATGAACTCCTGTACGACCGTTTGGGTCATTTCCTTCGATGGCACCGGCAGCGGCACCCGCTGGTAGAACCGATCGGTGGAGCGTTTCTCCAGCTCCCGCAAGTAATAATCGTAGCCGTCCGCGTCTAGATCGTTGTCGCGGATCGCCTTGTGGTACGTGTACAGATCCGTGTCGAGATCCTTGCGGCGGGTCAGTTGCCCGCTCTTGAGCACTTCGGGGATGGTGGGTGCTTTGGTGCGCAGGTAGTCCCAGATGATACCGTCGACGCGGTCGGCGGCTCTGTGCTCGTGGTTCCATGCGTGCACGTACAAGAGCAGTTGGAAATTGTTGAACCTTTCCTCGGCGGTGGGTAGTACTCGATGCGTTTTACGATCGACAAGCCAACGGCGTCCAGCACTCTCAACGCGGAGGTCGTAATGCCCTTCGAACCAGACTTGCGGGGTGAGCTGCATCTCGACGAGCCCCTCCGTTGCAAGGACTTTCCAGTCACTCTTTTTGTACGTTCGGACGTAGCCGCGATAGATGCGCCAAATGTCGTCCAGGAAATTCTCGCCGTAGAACTCGCGCTCCGCCTCGAACAGCCGTCCGTACTTGTCTTCGTACTGGAGGAACACCTCTTCCGGGAACCCATACGTGTCCCGAGCAGCGAGCATCTCATGCAGGATGGTACCGCGGAACATCGCAGCGGGTTTGCGCTTGGCCTGCAGATTGCGGTTGTATGCGAAGTCGTAACGCTTGTTGCAACTGCGCCAAGCTTTCACCTTGCTGAAGCCGGTTTTAAACACCCGTCGACTCCGGCAATGGCGCAGTCACCCAGCGGGTAAACACCGCGGGTACATTGTACGCATTGCTGGCTGCGCTTCTTTCTACGGAATGCCGACGCGCGCACGCGACGCAAGTCTTGTTATAAGCGTAACGCTGGGTACTATTGCACACCGCACACGAGTTACCCTCGAAGGTCGCCGCGCGGGATGGAGCGCTACCCGAACCGTGTTTACTCTTCATGTACCGTGCTTGCCACGCACGTTTGCAGTCCAAACAGCGGCCGTTGGTTTTCGACCGTTGATGTGTCGGTTCGGTACACCGGTTGTGCCGCCGGGGCGCGTCACTGCTCGGTGCCACGCTAACGACCCTCCACAGCGTCGCACGCGGGTCCGAGATCCGCTAGAATGTTGCGGATGTGCCGAGAGCCCCCGATGTCCTTCTCGCCGCGCTCGATGGCCGTGCAGAGCTCCGAAGCGAGCCGGGCGACTTTCCGCAACGCGATCAACTCGAAAGCTGCGGTGAGCGGGTTTTCAGCGACTTCGGTTTCGAGGTCAGCTGCTGCGAACCGCTCCATCTCGGGGAGTTTGACTTTAGTGTTAAGGCTCATATCCACTCCGTACCGTATTGACGTCGACTTGCGCTCGGGAGAGTCGTCCTATCGCGGGTCGCACGCAGTCTTGAAAGGGTGCGGTGGCGTGCTGCGATCGGCGCAGTTCCCGGAGCGCGTAGTCAATTGCCCGCTGCAACATTTCCTCGCGCCGCTTCGCGCACGCCAGTTCCATCGCGTAGCGTTTTTTACTGACGAACAGGATCACGGAGTAATCCCCGTCGTGCGGATATCCAACGCAGCCAGCTTCAGCTGATTGCGCCAAAACTGCTCAATCTCCACGAGTGCGTGATACGCGAGAAGCACGTAGGTCTCCTCGCCGCTCAACCCCTGATGTTGCGCCACTTGGAGACAGTGCGCTATGAGAGAGCTATCCCGTTGCCCGAACATAATTGCCCTGCGCATTGCGGATATGTCCGCTTGCACGGCCATTTGCTCTTCCAACGTTTTTGGGCGGCCTAGCCCAATTTTTAAGTTAGTGTCTAGGGTCATGGTACACCGTACCTTTGCCCCACGCGCCGACGTTCACGTCAACCACCATGGGGACCTGCATTTTGATCTTGAAGGTTTTGAGGAGCTTGGGGCGCTCCATTATTTTTCGCACACGGGGCAATACGTCGTCCTCGCAGCCTCGGCGGACCAGCCCCAGGAGGGCGTCGTGGTGTTCGCCTGCGAGTCTAAACTGGTCCTTATCGATTGTCTCGTCTATTTCGACCATCGCGGCGGCTTTCCAATCGCCGATGGTGCCTTGCACGGGCGCGTTGACGGCTTGGCGCTCCGCCTCCATGCGGGCCAGTTTATCGGTTGACTGAATCGCGGGCAGCCGGCGTACCCGCCCGAACATATTGGTCACGTAGCCGTCGATCCGCGCGATGCGCTTGCAGCGGTTGTGCCATGGCTCCAAGCCGGGGTATACCTCGAAAAAGCCCGTACGGAACGCGTGCGCCTGTTTGTAACTACAATACCAATCATAGTCAACTTTGGCTTTTTCTATGAAGGTATTTTCGTACATCCCGTACAAAAACCCGAAGGCTATCCGTTTAGCGTTAGTGCGGGCGGTTTTCCACTCTTTCCACATCTTGGCGCACGCGTCTACCCCTGCGACGCGCAGTATCTCCAACGCATCTGCGAGTGAAATACGCCCCTGCTTGAACCCCTGGCGTAACGCCACCGCGGTTTTTAGCGCCTGCTCAGCGTACTCCGGCATGTGCCCTGCACCGACAAGGAACAACACCGTATTCCAATGCACATCCCGCCCTTGGCGGTAAATGTCGATGAGGGTCGTATCCCCAGACATTTCTGCGGCGATGCGCAATTCCGCCTGGGACAAGTCCGCCGCGACGAATTCCCATTCACCGCGGTCATCCGCTATAGCGATAATAGAGCGGATATCGCCGTCCGTGGGGATCTGGTGTAGTCGGGAGCTAAATCTGCCCGTGACCGTGCCGTGCTGCTTATACGAGAAGTAAATACGGTTGCCGACGATGTACTGTTTCCACCCCTCAAGGTAGGTGCCCAGGATCTTGTCGAGTTCGCGGTAGTGGAGCAGCTCGTTGATGATGGGATGCTTGCCCTTGAGGTCGACGATGGCCGCTTCGCTCGTCGACGGCGCACCGGTTGGGGTTTTCAACTGCACGGGCAACCCGAGATCCTCGAACAGCACTTTGGCGATTTGCTGCGGCGAGTTCCAGTTGACGGGTTTACCTGCACTCTCGTTTAACGCTATCAGCGCCACGTCGCGCTCCATCGAAGTGCGGGTTTCCATCTCGGTGTACTGCTGCGAATCAACCGGCAACCCTTCCGCCTCAATCGACTCCAGCGCTCGCGAGGAGGGCATGACGAGTTGGTAAAACAGCCGTCGCCGTGCGGAATTCTTGCGTAATTGCGCTGTGAAGAGGTACGAGAGTTGGAGCGTATTCCATGCATCCCGTCCGTTATACCTCCAGTACTTCTCGCGGTTGGCGGGGTCTTGCATCAACTCCAGCCATTTGGGGTTGTCGCTGAGCTTCAGTTCTTTCGAGAGGTCGTACTCGGGGCAGTCGAGTTCGACGCGGGAGACGTACTTGAGGTCGTGCTCTTGATTCTCATCACCCAGGTAGTGCGCCAGCATGGCGTCGAAGTGATAGGCCAGCGAAACGGAATACGCTCTGCGGATAGCCCCGGAATCGTACTTGCCGTGGAACACGCACGCCCACTTGCCTTTTGCTTTGCGCGCCAACACCCGAAATACGGCGGCTTGTGCTTGCCAGTTGTGCTCATAAAATCCTCCGGGCATCTCCAGCGGGATAACCCACGAACAGTCAGGCAGTGCGAATGCGATAGAGCGGACCACGAAGTCCGGCTTGCGCAGGAACAGCCCGTTGGTCTCGGTGTCGTAGGCGTAGTCCTCCGCGTCCTCGAAGGCCTCCAGAAACTCCTTGAGTATCGATCTATCCGTGACGACGCGGTACTTGAAGGCGTCCTGGGTAGCGCCCAGGGTGCCATCTATCTGGCGTTTCAGCCGTGCGAAATCCTGTTGGATCACCTGCAGTTTGGACGGGTCGCGGAACGTCGCAGCCGGGTGGTACGTCGGGCAAATGATGCGACCGTCCCGCTCGATCATCTGGCCGTGCGCCGTGCTGATCTTAGTTTTTGCCAGCGCCTTGGTCGCGAGTGCACCGAGCGGGACGATGTACGGTGGGTTGATACGCGTGATTTCCGCATCCAAATACGGCTTGCACGCCTTGACCTCTTTCGCGGTCGGCTCGCGATTGCCGGGGGTCACGCATCGCACCGCGTTGGTGTACCGTATCGACGCTGTGGTAAGACCCGCTTTCGCGAGTTGCGCTTTCAGGATCTGCCCCGATGGGCCGATAAAGGGGATACCGCGGCGGTCCTCCTGCTGCCCGGGGTTTTGGCCCACCACAAGGATGTCTGCGTTCTTTGGACCGTCGCCGTCAATACACACCGTGGTCGCATCCTTGTGGAGCCCGCAGGCAGTGCAATTAGCGTTTCTCATTTCCAATCGCAGGATATGCCGCCACCGCGTCCTTCATCGTAGACAGCACAGCGAGTGCCGTCCTTAAGCGTAAGTTCGCGCACGTTGCCATAGTAACTTACATTTTTTGGTAGTTCTGGGTCTTGACGTGGGCACCCCGCGATGAACACCGCAAGTAATGAGAGTAACAACGCAATTGTTTTCATAACCCACCTAACCCTTCATCGCGTGCGGTGTTGATTTCTGTCATTTTGGCATGACGCTCTTTATCTTCCGCATCGGCGCTGGTGCGCGGCTGGTACTTCGCGACCAGTTTACGGTACGCTTTCGTAATCTCCTCCTTGGTGGCGCTAATGGGCACCCCCAGGGTCACGTGCCACGGCTGTTTGTTGTTTGACTTTGGCGGTGGGGTGGCTGTTCCATGATTCGGCCCCCAGCGGTACGCATTATCGTTAAAAAGTTTGCTGAAAGCCTCGCGCGCCTGCCGTGCCATTTCAGGGTCTAGGTCGTCAAAACCGGCATATTGGAAGCCGCCATCATATGGATTGCTTCGTTGTTGGCGACGTTGCGCCTCTTCACGCTTCGGCGCCTCGTACTCGTCATCTTCCCATTGCTTGCGTGCTTTCTCACGACGGCTCTCGGTCTGGGAGTATACCCCGCCCGCCGCGCGACGCTCCTTCAATTCCTTGAGTCTCAGGATGGTGTCCTCGAAGATGCGTTTCTGCATTCGAGTCAACATGTTTTGCGGGGAGGCTTTGACGACTTTCTTTAACTCTTCCGTATAGTGCGCCATGAGGGTGTCGATGGAGGAGCCCATCTGCTCCTCTTTCGAGACCCACTGCTCCTCACGATTGCGCTGCTGCAGCCACGCGGCCAACTCCTCCGTGAGTTGCTCGAACATCCACGAGGGCTTGGGTTTCCCTTCGATCCAATCGTTGGGACACTGCGCGCGGGTGAAGGTCAGCACGACCCGGAACGTTTTGGCTTCCGGGTCGTGTGCTGCGATATCCGCCTCGACGCTCTCGATCGCGTGGAGCGCGAGTAGGAGCTCGTACAACGTCGGGCGGCGTCCTACTTCGGTCATGCAGGGGTCCCAATCTTTTCGCGCTTGATGCGATCGTAGATCTCTTCACGGTGCACCGCGATTTCCTTGGGCGCGTTGATGCCCACACGCACTTGATTCCCCTTGACCCCTAACACTGTGATGGTGACGTTGTCCCCAATCATCACGGTTTCTCCGACCCTTCTCGTCAAGATCAACATAGTCCTTCTCCAGTTGGTTTACTTCCTCGTCACTGACACTGATACGGATTCGTAGCGCAGTCAACTGGCTGGGTGGTCGACGTCCCCGGGGCTACGACTCGAAATGGTGAGCGCTCATCGCGATGGTGACCGTGGTGCTCGATCGCGTAGGTAACCCCAGCCGCCACAACGGCGCTCGTGACCGCGGTCACCGCGGGGTGTCGGCTGGCGAAGTCTCGGGTCGCGTCGACGCGGTTCTCCAGCGTGTCACACCCCGACAATAGCGCTAATACAGTCAGAAGCGCCACCAGCGTCAAAGCCATTGTGCCCCAGGGTTTCATGACGCGTTTTCCTTCTGTTCTAACTTGTCGAGTTTCGACATGCAACGCACGCACGTCGGCGAGGCCTCGTTGAAATCCCACCCACTGGAGGAGCCTTGCGGTTTGATACCGCACAGCGCGCGGCTCCTGCTTTCAGTGCCCGGCACGAGATGAATCAGTTTCGGCGTAGCATTGCCGCCGCAATACACTGGTCGCCCTTTCAAGGATGCGTTTCTAAAATTCATGATTCGTCCTTAGCAGTAATGCCGACAAGAAACGGCCAATAGCAGCCCACACCCGGTTAAAAACCCCGCTTGGCCCGCCCCCAACAGCAAGAGCGCCAACAAGATCACGCAAAGTTCTACCCAATCTCGCGCCTTCACGACTCACCTCGTTGTTTTTTAATATCGCGTAGGGCTGCGATGTACCCATCCGCCCACGCCTGCTGTGCGATCGTCTCCGCGTCGATGTGCGAGAACGGCGCACGGCCGATTCCCAATCTTTCTGAGTTCAACAACCGTTCTCGGGCATACCGGAATGCTTGCCCGCGCATATGTGCTCGCTGGGTCGCGGTCTGGAGCGGAGTCGCCATACGTCGGTGTGGACCTACGTCGAGATCCGTGCCGGTGATTTCCTGCTGCTCACCCTTCCCGAACGGCACCCACGGGCCGGGTAGTTTACGAATGGCCATTACGTCGCTCCCGTTTGTAGCGTCGGACGATCAGGACCGCCATGGTTAGTTGTACCCCGACCCAGCCGATACTGATCCCGGTGAGCAGCAGTCCCCACGCGTCCCATGTACTGTTGCAGTGGATCATTCTATTTTCCCCAACTCTTCCCGAAAGGTCACAACGGCACGGTCGATTACGCTGTCTAACGCATCACTCAACTCACGGGAAGTTGCGTAAGTCAGCCCGGTACCAATCTGCGTGACGTCGCGTAGAGCTGCGCGGTAGCCGTCATGCCAGCCCTGCGCCAATGGGGCCTCATACGTTGGAGTTTTTAGCGCGTGCACCTTGCCTTGGGCGTACTTCACGGCGCGCTGTGCGATGGTGCGGTTCTTCATTCCTTTTTTCCTTCCGGGAACAACGTCAACACTAGATCCTTGCCACCTTGGAGCACAACGAACGGCTCGATGTCGATCGAGATAGAGCCGTCAGCATTGACCCACGCGGCGCCAGTGTTGCGGGATTTCTCGCCGGTCGCTTTGTTCATCGCTTTGAGGCGGTACTCAGGCTTGCGGCCGACGAGGTTGCGTCCTTCGTCTGCAATTCGTGGAGCTGCCGCGATTTTCGCGTCCCGACATCCTTGACTCGCTGGGTGTTGCAGAAGACACTGCTCGCACGTGGGGATGCGTGTCTTTCTCACAGTGGCGCGACCTTGTGCGTGATGTACTTGTATTCTATCGCCACGTTGGTGTCTTGCCGTTTCGTGTCAATCCGTACGGCCACCACGATTGCTGAGCCGCTGGGCGTGTCTGCAACCAACTCCTGCCCGAGAGTCACCTTGTTGCGATTGCACACGCGGTAGGTGTACATCTTGCCAAAGTTGGGTCCATAGAGGAACCGCACGCCGATGGTGTAGTACATTTTCTTTCGTGCAAAGCAGGTAGCCAGCTTCGGAGAATGGTAGCTTTCGCACGCCTTACACCACGGCCACGCGTCGTGGTCCTTTGGGTAGGTCGTTTTCTTTTTCGTCATGACCGGTTACCCCTGCGGTTTCAACGTGGACCAGATATGCACGCCGGGAATCTTCGCGAGGCTCTCCTTGGCGTTGACTTCGGCGCGAATCAAGCGCTCGTCGACCATGAGAAACTCCCGTGGCACCTCCTCCGGGTCGGTCACCTCGAACAGCCAGCGCTCGCGCAGTTGAATACCGTGCACCTTGGGGATGTCGATTTCGATCGTGGGGGCCTGGACGCTGTCCGCGCGCGCCTCCAACACCTCGGCGCGGGCGTGGTTGCCGTCGTCCGCTGCTCTCTCGGCTTTCGCGAGGAGCTTCTGACGGGCTTCTTCTGCCTCGTCGTCGGCGCGCTGTTGTGCGGCCAGTGCGATGTTGCGTTGTTCCAGGGCATAGACGCCCATTTTCCCGCTGACCAGCTTCTTAGCTTGGTCCAACACTTTCAGTGGCGGATTGAAGAGCGCCTGCACGTTCTTGGTCAGCACCGCGAGTGGGTCCCACAGTTTCGCCTTCTGGGCCTCGATCTCTTTCTCGCGCGTGGTGAGATTCTGCAGCACAACGGCGGCATCCTCATACTCCTGTGCACTCCCAACGAACAGTTCCTGAGCTTGGGACAGCATCCGCTTAGCGGATCTGGCCAACTCGGGGTCCGCCTGCGGAACGACGAGGCTCACGCTGCTCGGGGCGGCTTCTTTCTTCAGTACTTTTTTAACGGCCATGTTTGCGACTACCTATTGTTGTTTGGTTCATGTGAAGTCTGTCCAACCATCCACGTGCTGCCCGTAATCCTCTACGGCTAATACCAGGGACTTACCTTGCGTCGCGCAAAGAAACCAGTACAGTTTGTTCATGGTCTCCGGCTCCCCCGAAAACAGCACGGTCATCTCAGGAGCGTGCGGTGGTTCGGGTGCGTGATGTCCTTGACCGATACACAGCTTTTGTCGGGTCTCCGGGCACGTGAGGATGAATGACAAACTCATGTTGTGCTATTTCTTACTGTTGTTTGTGGACCATATAGGCCACGAGGTAGCCTATCACGATACCCAACAACAACCCGGCTAAACGGTAAGCATCTGATACACACTGTATGGTGTTCATAACTGCGTTATTCGTTCGCGGCAATGGGGCCGCAGTGACAATTCGATTGCTTCATCGCGCCGCAGCCTGAGCACCAGGGCGTGGGGTCAGTTTCCAGCTCGACGACCTCGTAACCGGGGTTGCCCTTCGGCCAGTTGCCAGAATTGTTGAGCACTTTGGCCCAGTCTTCGGCAACGCCCTTGTCGTGCATCGCCTCGGGACATGCCCCATAGACGGTGCCGTAATTTGCCGCTTCCAGCCCTACTTGGTTGATCACACGTACTGCGTACATTGTCGTCGCCTTTGGGGCGCCCACATCGCGGGGGCGTCGCTGGTGCCTGTTGGCATCTGATTGCGTCCGTTGGTACAGGCGCAATCGAGTTGACTACAGAACCGGTTTAGCAGCGTCGACCTTTTGTGATGTAGTTGTAAGCAGTTTCCCCGCTCATGTTGTGACCAAAGTCGACTTCCGCCCAGAACTGCGGGCGCAGATGTTCCGGGAGCTTATTTGCCCAATACTGGTTTGCGTGGCTCATTTAGGTCTCCTGGTTGCGTGCATTGCTGCGATGAGTAGAAGTCTATCAGGCGTTGTCTACGGTGTCAACAGCTGCTGACGTGGTCGGTTCGTCCGGAGTCCAGCGAAAACCCGGGAGGGCTTCTGCCTTCGCGATTTTTCGGGCCGCGTCGGTGTACCGGCGCTTTACGTCGTTCAAGTGTTTGGCGTCGTTCAACAGCTTCGCAGCCTGCACGGCTTCCGCAATCGAACCACACTGGGCGGCTTTGCGCTCGTCGCCGTCTGAATGCACCAGAACGATGAATTTGCCGGCGGCGGTGTAGTGAGTGGTCATATGCTCTCCTGCGTTGTCGATGGGTGTACTTGTAGACCGTCTGGACAACAAAGTCAAGCTATTCCCGCAGCCATTTTTCGTTGGTGGTGGCGTCGCGCGTCGCGATTACCCGTCCATAAGCGTGCCCCGCCACGACCCAATGGGTACCGTCCGAGGTGTACCCCTCGCGAACGACGGCGTCCCCGTCGAGTTCCTGGCTGTCGTAAGCGGCCATTGCCGCATCGGGGGTGGGGTAGTTGGTGCGGGTCGTGGGGGAACCGCGTCGAGTGATGTGTAAGGTATACATGTCGCTACTGTAGCCCAGCTAGACAACGGCTGTCAAGCACTTGTTTCGCGCTCCCGGTGTGGTATCTTTGGACAACGTTGCGGAGACTACTATGCCCAAGAGCGACTTGCAAAAGCAGATTGATCGATTGGTGAAGCGCCACGGGGGGCTGCGCGCGGCGGCCCGCGCGATCGACCTGGACCCCGCTTATCTGTGGAGAATGCAGCGGGGCACCAAGACTACCCCGACGCCTAAGACCTTGGAAAAGCTCGGGTTACGGCGGATCGAGACGTTGCGACCGTTGTAGGGGAAAAGCTGTGGATAACAAACTTCGAGACGACCCCGCTATCCGACGCCAAATGAATTACGCGCGCTGGGATGCTGCGGATGCGGTTAGGGAAGGTCACCCCGTAGTACGACGTGCGCAACGTGCCCGGGTACGCATGGCGGTTAGATTCTGCCGCGAACGGTTGCATAGTCTGATGCGTGCAAGGGGGTGACCGTGCGTCGCATCCGACGTGTCTGCACGGGGTTGAAGCCGCACCCCTCGGGTGACACCGTGCGTTGTTTCTGGGGTCCACAGTGCAAGGCAGACGGCTGTGGCTGGGCACGCATTCACCAGTTGCCGACCGACTCCCCGCTCCGGCGCAAGAAAATTTGACGGGGCAAGCTTCACGGCGCTAGCGTCGCCGCGCACTTTCACAATAACCGGGGGGTCAACCCGCACTGCCTATCCTGACGAGGGCGACAGGCGGGTGCCCCATGCTCGCGGAAAATCAACTACATGCGAAAAATATCCGATGAACGGGTAGGGCGTCAATCACATTCAAGTTCGGAAGTCAATGACGGGGTTGTTACGCCCGCCATTCGGGCCGCTTTGGCCGTCGCTTCGGACTACCCCGTTTTCCCGTGCGATCCGGTCAGTAAGGGGCCACTTACCAAGCACGGCTTCCACGAGGCGTCCCAAGACGGGGCGCAAGTCGCCAAGTGGTGGCGGAGCTACCCCGGGGCGTTGATCGGGGTTCCTACAGGCTCAGCGTCGGGCCTATTGGTGATTGACTGCGACCCTAAGAGCGGCAACTGGTATCAGGAGCACAAAGCGCGCCTCGGGGCGTACCGGCTGCACCAGACGCGGCGCGGCAAGCATTTGTTGTACCAATACCCCGCGGATTCTGGCATCCGCATCAGTAAAAGCTCGGACACCGTGGATGTGCGCGGTGAGGGCGGCTACATCGTGTGGTGGCCGGCTCACGGGGGGGTGGCGCTCGGGGAGTTCGGCAACGCCCCGTCCTGGGTAGTTGAGTTGTGCGTAAAGCTGGCGCGGGGCGGCGCCAGGAAATTGAACGGACACGTGCCCCCCGAAGAGCCCGACAGCCGGGATACGCGCAAATTCAGGGATGGTGGCCGCAACGATGCTTTGAGCAGCCGCGCGCACTATTACCGTAAAAACGGCATGTCGACCAAGGAGATCGGCGCGGCGCTGCTCAAATATGATCTGGAGCATTGCGAGCCGCCCTATCAACAGACGGACGGCAAAGCAAAGGTGTTGTATATCGCGCGCAAGAAAGGGCACCTCACGACGGATGAGCAGGACGCAAAACGCAAAGCCGAAACGACCGAAGTGGTATTGACTCGTGCGGATGAACAGGAGGAGCTGGCCGTTGATTGGTTGTGGAAGGGGTTTCTAGCCCGGAATAAATTCCATCTGTTGAGTGGCAGTGGTGGCGTCATGAAATCAACGCTAACACTGTCGCTGGCCGCGACTATTACGCGGGGCGGCAAGTGGCCCGATGGTACGAGATGCCCCAAGGGTAACGTGATCATCTGGACCGGTGAGGACGATTTAGGCGATACCGTCAAACCGCGCCTACGCTTCGCGGGGGCGGATCAGACCCGGTGCTGGTTTGTCAAAGGCGTACGGGAAGATAACGAAAAGCGGGAATTCGATCCGGCGCGGGATGCGTTAGCGCTGGAGCGCGCCTGCGAGGAGATCGGGGATGTGTCGATGATCGTGATCGACCCGATCGTGGTAGTTGTGCAGAAAGATAACAACTCAGCTTCCGACGTGCGCCGCTCACTGAGCCCGCTGGCGGATCTGGCGGCTAAGTACAACGCGGTGCTGCTGGGCATACAACACTTCACCAAAGGCTCAAAGGGTAAGGACCCGGCGGAGCGGGTGTTAGGCTCTGGTGCGTGGGTGCACCGGGCGCGCATTGTACTGGCGGCGGCTGCGATCGATGAGGGTGAGGGCCAGCACGCTAACAACATGGTATTCACCTGCGTCAAGACTTTCGCCAAGAGTGAGGGCGGCTTCGAATACGGTTTCGAGGAGGAGCCGAAAACCGAGATCGCGCGCATCGTGTGGGGTAAACAACTGCGCGGCACGGGGCACCACATCATCACGGAAGCGGAAGGCAACGGTGATGGCACTTCCAAACTTGGAGAGGCTAAACGGTTTTTGAAAGAGCTGCTCACGAAGGGTTCCATGAGTGTATTCGAAGTAGAGAAACGCTATCACGAAGCTGGTATCACCGATCGTACTATCCGCCGGGCGCGGGAAAAGCTCGGGGTGAAGACGATTCAGGCGGGGAAAGCCAAATTTCGGTGGCATTTACCGGATGATAACGCTAATTCCTAGGGCGGTTATGGAGCGCTGTTTACCCTCTCTCGTGCGGATTTGGCCAAGCGAGGCTTTAATGCTTTGTTTTAAGGTGTTTAGAGTTGGCCAATGTATGGGCAAGGGCCTTGGTCAAGGGTCAAGGGTGGTATAGCGTTAATCAGCACTTGTCCAAAGAGTCACTTGCCCATGTCACTTGTCCATGCCTTGGTCTAGTGCTACATACTATATATATAGATATATTATCTTCACTTGACCAATCTTTAATGTGTGTCTAGGAGCGCATTCAGTGCTGAAACAAATAGATAAAATCGCGGAATTTCCTTTGGATTCAGTAGAAAAGCAGTGGTTGAGAGAGTTATTGACGGATATTCGGGGCGCTAAAACTTGTGGGTTGGTAATAGATACCCAGTTAGAGCTGTTACTGCATGCGGTTGAATTTCGCTGCATCGAGATGTTGAAGCGCAGTAAGTGCGCCTTGATTGACGACGAATAACCATACACGCACGAAGCATGCTTCGTATATCAAACCAACACCGATAATAAATGAAAAGGCATATACCAACATGAAAGAGCACACGACCCCTGCCGAGCGTGAGATCCTGACTCACTACTGGACAACCCCCGGGCCGTTCCGCGACGGCTTCGAAAACTGGTCGGAAGAGCACTGTGAGATCGTCAAGCGGTTTCTAAAACTGGGGCTGCTGGAGGAGCGCTCGCCCGGCACTGCTGCTGCACACCTCGTTGTCAGTGAGGACGCACTGGCGGCGGTGCCGTTGCCTGTGAGACAATGGGTCATTCCCAAAGAGGAGTGAGCGCGATGGGTGACCCACAAGAGCGCCCCAAGTGCGCGGGGTGTGACAACGAGATCGACCCCGACTGGTGTCACTGTGGCGAGGCTATGGACGCCCACACGATCAGCAGCAACTACGGGCCGGTTCCCCTAGGGTGCACCTGCGGCTATGTAACTGCGATAGCACCGGAGGACATCGGTGGCTGAAGTCATCAAGACTGCAGACTGCTACATCTGGCGCGAGACAGCCCCTGCCACCCACGCCGGTTACGTGGAGCTGCTGTATCTGTTCTATGCGATGGTCGCATCGTTGCCGCCGAACAAGTGGACTATCCGCGTGCCGCCGGAAATCAATCTCGTCAAGGATATCGAACGGGATCTACAATGGTACGAGTGCCGTTTCCGCTTAGCCTCGATCGCCTCCTACTACGACTGGAGCAAGCAGACATGCGAATAGCGTTATTAACGTTATTAGTGATATTCAGTGTTATCGACACGTACCTGTACTCGAAAGCCCCGTGGCCGCAGCGGATACGTTATCGCTATTTCCTGCCGGGCGGCGGGGTGCTGGCTTACCTGCGGTGGAGGAAATAACGATGTTGACTAAAGACGAGCACAAGCGCTTGGCGCAAGTGTGCGAGCACGTCAACGCCATTGTAGCGTTGTTGACTGAGCCGGAACCGATGGAGCCGGAACGGCGCGACTACGCTACTCAAGTCCTGATTTCGTTGGCGACTACCATGGCGCTCGTCGTGGAGCAGTACCGCGAAACATTGCCCGGGGAGCATTAGTGATGTTGAAACGTTACAGCTTTGATGGTGAGAGGCCGTTCGAGGATGAGCCGTTCGGCGTGTGGGTAAAGTTCGTGGACCACGCCGCCGAAGTGCACACCCTCAACAACCAACTCACCGCAGCAATTCTGGAGCGTGATGCGCTCGCCCACGATCTGGGGGTGGTGCAGTGTGAACTGGACGTGGCCACGCAGCGACTGCACCGCTACGAGGAAGATGACCTGTGAGCCACCAACGCCTGCCCGCAGCGCAGCGCTTCTTCGAAGGCAACCCGTGCATTCACGGCCACGGCACAAGGCGCTATCGCAGCTGCGGCAGTTGCGTGGAGTGCATCCGTATGGCCTCACGTGCTTCCCGGGACGCGCTGCGCGGTACCCCCTGGCCGACGCGTGGGCCACGCTACTGGGCGCGCTGGCTGATCAGCGAGGAGCCATCCGCGTGACATGCTCCAAGTGCTGCGGTTAGTATCCGCATTGCGCGCCCGCCGTGGAGTGGACCTTGACTTGGCGCCATCTTCAGTCATTGGCCACGCGGGCGCGCGCCTCGCTTCCCATCCCGCAAAGCTTGTGGTACCTTCGCCCGGTCGCTTGATGGGAGCGCACCTTGGCCCCCGCCCGCAAGATCACGAAAAAGCCGAAACGAGGTCCCAAGCGTGTAATCCGCCCGCCAAAAGCCGCACCCCGCGTTGACCCTCCCCCCCAGGCCAAGCCGGCGACCGCCGATTACTCCGTCCCCCTGACAGAAGCAATCTGCGAGCAGCTCGCCAGCGGCCTTACCGGGGCGGAAGTGTGTCGGATGCCGGATATGCCCGCGTGGGCCGTGCTGTGCCGCTGGCGACGCAAACACGCAGACTTCGATCGGCGCTACCGGATCGCGCGTGAGCAGGGCTGTGAGCACTTCGCGGATGAGATCATCACGATCGCGGATGACGGCTCGAACGATTACGTGGCGCGCTTGAGCGCGAAGGGTAAGCGTACGGTCGTGTTTGACCGGGACCACTACGAGCGCTCGCGCCTGCGGGTTGATGCGCGCAAGTGGACCGTCTCGAAGATCCTGCGCCACGTGTACGGGGACAAGGCCGAGGTTGACTTGCGCACGCCCGATGGCTTGAACGTCACGGATGTGGCGCGCAACACGTTGATCGAGCAAATCGTGAAGTTAGTGCAGCCAAAAGCCGATGGTCGGACGAAACCGGAAGGCAAGCAGGATGAACCGCGAGAGCGTTGAGGTAATCGAAGCAATTCCGTTTCAGCCGCCGAGTCAGGCGTTGTTTGAACTGTTGCAATTCGTTGAGGATTCGCACCGCGACCTGCAGCGGCTGTGTGCGTTTGAGTTCTCGACGGACGAGCTACGCGGTTTCGGTGAGTGCGAGCTGACTGCGGCGCAGCTCGATAGACTGCTCAGCCGAGGCGCGGGATGAGCCTGCAGGAGCGCTTCAACACGCTACATCCGCAGGTCGCGGCGATCGAGCTGGGTCTGTGCCCCAGGTGCGGACGTAAGTGGCATCCGCCGGCTTTGTGTTGGGCGTACGACTGGCTCAGTGAGGACGACATTGAGACCATCGCAGCCAACATCTACAACCGCGCATTCGATGGGCTGGATTTGGAACGTGCCGTGGTCGCTTGGGAAGGCGAGGGCGGACGATGATCATCGAGATCCCGCACAAGTCCACGCTACTGGGTTGTCTGCGTTTCCTGTGGCGACTCTTGCGGGGTAGGCTGTGATCCTCGACGCGACGGGTACGCCTTTCCCCGACAAGTCGCAGGGCCAGCGCTACTACGAAGCGCTCTTGCGCTCACAACGCGATACGCTATGGAATTTGACCATCGCGATCCGCAATGGCTACTCGCATGAGCAGTTCCGCCACTGGGTCGACACGGGCGAGGGGCCGCAATGACACTTGTGTTGTTCTGGGGGTTCGTCGCGGGCGTGTTCGGCGGCTGCGTCGGCTACATATTGTTTGATTGGCAGTACAAGAAGTACCTACAACACCGCTATCGCCGCCGCGCCCCCACGCCCCCTGAGCACGAGTTCCGAACCTCGAAGGACGGCTGTGGGGACCCCGAGTGCGGGTGGTGTAACGCTAATATGCGTCCCGAACGCCGTACCAACCGGGGCTGGCTATCGTGAGCGATCTCGCGACCTACAAAGCCAACAACGCGCTGCTGTTCGAGAAGCGCGTGCATGAAGCGCTCAACGTCGCACGCGGGGGCAATACAGCGCTCGTGATCGTGCCGGTGAACTATCCCAAACGAGCGGTCGTCAACCTGTTGGTGCACCTGCTGCAGGAGCCGCCCGATCCCCTGCTGCCCTACTTACGTGCCACCCCCGACGCGCTGCACTTCGAGGGCACGCACGGCTCCGTGCGCATCTACCCTGTGGATCACATTGAATGGCACAGTCGCCAGAAGCGAATGATGGGTTACCCGGCCGGCATTCCAACCTTCCTGCACCCGGAAGTGGAGGGCCTGTGAGCCAGGACATCGTGTTGCAGCCTTGGGAGCGCTTGTTGGTGGGGGTGGATACCGGCCCAGACCTGCATTGCGAGGTGACCATGATCCAGGACACCTTGACGGGCAAGCTGCGGGTGGTCGACGTGCAGCTGGAGCCGGTATGAGTGACGCTGTTCCAGTGTACGACGCACAGGGAAGACACACCGGCTGGCGGCTTACGGAAGAAGGCCAAGCAGTTCTACGGGGAGCCCCAGAGCGAGCTGACGGCTTGCACTGCCCTACCTGCCAGTGCAACAAGCTGCACCCGACGCCGCCCCAGCCTGAGAACCCACGCAGTAAGAGTTGGCACGAGAACGCGCTGACCGCGCCGCCGAAGTCATGAGTTACCTCGACGACTTCTTGGCCAAAGGCGACAACGCGCCTAAGACGTCGCCGGCTGAGCAGCGGCGTTTGTTGGCTAACGCGAAAGCCCGCGAGGCGGAAGGCAATGCGTACGATCCTAACTACCGCGCACCGTATGGACGCGGCTCCTCGGTTGCTTTCCCGGGGCGCCGCAAATGAACGACGACACCAAACCGTGGGCGCTCACTACGCCGCACCCCACCGAGCAGATTTTCACGGTGCACAGCGGCACAGGCCCCCTCATCACGTTCCACCGGGACGGACGGATTACCGTGGCGGAGGATGCGCAGCCGACCGAGACCGCGCGCAAGGTGTTGGAAGCGTTGGCGCAGATGTGGCCCCAGTGGATTCGTGATCCGGGGCTGCCGCGGTGACGCCGCATACCTTCAAAGGTTATGGGGTCAACTCCAGTGAGGTGACGGTTATCCTGGAGCGCATTACGCACTGGGTTGAGATCGACTACAACGGGCGAACCGGTACTGAGATCGAGTTGGACACCGGAAAATTCGTGCGTGTCGGTCATTACCCCGACGACGTCAAAAAAGCGGTAGCGGGAGTGCCCAAATGATCGGCACGCCGTTGCGCATCGTGGAGACGACTGCCGCGTGCACCTACGAGCGGGCGCGCACTTACCCGAAGCGTCGCGCTAAGAACGCCTCCCACCTGCGCCGTATGAACAACAAGTGGCTGCGTCGTTACGGGATGACCATGAGGCCTGCCGCGTACATGATGGGCGATACCCTCATCGTGCATCCGATATTGGCGCCAGAGTACCGCGCCGCAATCAAGGCAACATTCCAGGTGTGGGGTGGTCCGCCTGATGTCTTTGGAGCGTTCTGTGATTCCCACCTTGTTTGATCTGCGCACAGGTAAGACCGCTAAAGGCGACGACCAGTCGGTGTACTGGTGGACCGAAGGCAACGGCTCGTGCGACTGCAACCGTATGATCCACTTCGATGAGGCCACTCAAGAGGAGATGCACACGGCTCAGGCGCTCGCGCACCAGGAGTTGCAACCACACCAGAGTGTTTGTTTCGGCTGCAAGCGCTTCATCGCGATCGACGTTGAGGAGACGGATACCGACCGCAACGAGGAAGCGCACACGAAAGAGCAGGTGCTGGTGGCTATGAACGCAGAGTACGCAAATTACTTGGAGCGCGCGCACGCATGATCATTATTGATGTTGAAATCAAGAAAGCCATCCTCGGACGCGGCGAGGAGCCGATTCCCGGCATTGAGTACTGCGGGGGTTGGAGAGATTTTGCAGGAATGGGGATAGCCTGTGTTGCAACCTACGACATTTACACGCATTTGTCGCGGGTGTTCTTGGAGGAGGACCTGCCTGAGCTGCAGCAGTACATCGCGGAGGAGCCCACCGCGGGTTTCAACACGCGGCGCTTCGATTTACCGCTGCTGCACGAGCACGGCGTGGATGTGGACCAGACGCTGCACTACGATGAGTTGGAGCAAATCTGGATCGCGCAAGGCTTCAACCCCGATAAGTTCTACCCCAAGACGCACGGCGGGTGGGGCCTGGATGCGGTGTGCAAGGAAACCTTGAGGATCGCCAAGACAGGACACGGTGCATTGGCGCCGGTGTGGTGGCAGCAGGGCCGGCGCGGCAAGGTGATCGACTACTGCTTGAATGATGTTTGGATGGAAGGGCAGTTGCTCCTGCATATCATCAAGCACGGTTGGGTCGTCGCAGCTGATAAGCCACGCGTGCGCTTGCCGCTGCCGGATACCGTGCTGGAGGATCAGGGTGTGGCGACGTCCAGCTCAGCGCAGGAAGACCCCGGCAGGACAGCACAGCGCAAAATCGATAGTGATAATCGCGCCTTCGAGGACACTGTGCGCGAGGAAATCAAGACGTCACCGGGCGGCTTGGGGATCATCCGGTGAAATTGCGCTCCCAACTGCAACAGGTATTCGAGGAAGCCTACCGCGATTACCCCGACATCGAGTGGGCGCGCACGTTCGAGCAAGGCCCGTTCCGGCCGCCGTGGTACAAACGGGTGTGGCGCCGGCTCTTTCCAAAGCCCGTTTACCTGTATGGTTTTGGGGCTGACCCAAAGGACAAAACGCTGATGTACGCCCCCGGACCTGAGATCGCGGCGGAACGTGCGCGGCGTAAAGCTGCAGGCATCCCAACACTGCGTTGGTACAAGTGTCACGGCTGCGGCACTGAGTACCCGTTGTCCGATGGCGTGCGGTACGGTGCGGGCTGCGCCAATGTTGCCTGCTTCGCGCCTGATATCCACATTCACAGCGACTTGGACGGCGAGAAACCGGAGACACTATGAAAGTCGAAGCACTCCAACAGGTCGACCCGGGTAAAGCGCGCGAATTGTGGCAGAAGTACCAGACGCACCGCGCGTATCAGACGCCCGCGGATGCGGAAATCGCCGCTATCTACAAACGCATCGCACAGGGCAAGACGGTCATCCGCGCGCTGGAGAGTATCCGCGTTGCGGGGTTGAATGCGGAAGGCTTGCCGAAGCTGGCGATCTGTCGCGCGGATATGCAGGAGTGTTGGTTCCGCGCCGACCCGGGTAACCCCGGTGGGGGTGCGTGTCGTTTCGGTGAGCGCAGCCCCGGGCATCGCTCGCGCAAAACTATTCACATGGACTGGCCTGGGATTACGCGCAAGATCGATCCTAATGATCGATACCGCTGGGAGTGGTGCGCTACCGTCCCGCTCATCCCGGTCGATGTGCGCCCGCGTCGCGGTATCGAGAATTACCATATCCTGTGGGAAGCGGAATGGACCAAGCGTTACCCCGTGGACCCGTACCTGCTACGCCGCATCGGTGGAGACGCGTGGTTAGTAGTAGCTGGTTGGGACTTAACGGATGTGGAGCGTGCGGTCATGTCGCAACGGGTCATGTCGTGAAACGAGCCCTAACACGATTAACGCTTTATTGGTTGTGTGGCTGTCTGCTGGCCGCTTTTGAGGACGCGCATGCAGCCAAGCAGCGCGTTGTGTGGGTCGCGCCCACCAAGAACACGGACGGCACGCCGCTGACCGATCTTATTGGCTACCGCGTCGAGTGGGGCTCGTGTGTCGGTGGCGGGACATTCGGCACCTATCAGGCAGGCATCAACGTGCCCGCCTTGGCGACAACCGCCTGGATCTACCCGACTAACCTGAACCCGGTGTGCGTGCGGCTTTACTCCATCAACTCGAAAAATGTACTTTCTTTGCCGGCGTACGCCTCCGGCCCCTCGCCCCCTAAGCTTTCCCAACCGACTCACTAAGGAGTCAACATGTCGAAAACAGTCCCCTTGAAGGATTTCGGAATCCCCGTCCCCACACCCGCGCCCGATCCGACCGATCACCTGATCGTGTACTACGGCCCGTCTCCGCTCACCCCTTCGTACACGCAGGCGGCGCGGATCGATGCGGGTCCGATCTCTGCATTGTCCGTTAAGACCGTGGGGGGCGTTGCCTACTACGACGACCCGATCGCCACCGAGCTGCCCGGCGGCCTGGGCAACGGCTCCTATGACTTCGTGTTCACGCTCATGGATGCGCAGGGCAACGAGGGCGACTTCTCCCCGCCGATCACCGCGACGGTGGACACGGTGGTCCCACCTACGTTAGGCACCCCTGTTCAGCTTTCCTGAAATGGCTGATCTGTTGGGTGCCTGCGCGCTGGCGCAGAAACTGCAGCGTTTGTAAGCGCTGCGGGTGTTAGGTTACCGGCTGTAGCTTAGTAGTTAGAGTACGGGTGCTAGCTGTAAAACAGATCCCGAGGCGTAGGTGCAAGTCCTACCAGCCGGTCGTTGAGGTGAGTCGTGGATGATGGAGTAGCGTTAACTTCTATGGCCCACCCGGGGCCCCCGTGGTACCGCAGGTGGTGGACAGCGTTGCGCCGTCCGCGTCTTTCGGTCGAGAGTCTGGAAACGCGTGAGATCGAGATCCTCGACCCGCCGCAGCCGGGTATGCTGCGCCCGTCCCGACGTAACCTGCTGCAGGACGCGGCTAACGCTAAATGGGTTGATATTTACTCACGTGGAGGCTTTGTGGACGATAACAAAATCGCGGAAGAGATTCAGGCCGAGGGCAAGACTGCGCCGCGCGTGACGCTGGCGCATATCGAAGGGTGCATCGCATACGAGTACTACATCACCGGTGACCAGCTCCCGCAGATCGCGACCGCAGTATTGGGTCCCGCGGAGCCGCAGGTAGCCTGCCTCATCGATACCGCGCCGTTGTCATGTCTGACGTTGTGCGTGCTGGTGTTGCGCAACGGCTTCACGGTGACAGGCGAATCTGCGTGCGCCTCACCTGAGAATTTCGACGAGGCGGTTGGGCGCAAGATCGCACGGCAGAAAGCGATCGATAGGATATGGATGTTGGAGGGTTATATCTTGAAGGAGCGTCTGCACCGCGATTCCATCAACCGCTCCAGTGGTGGTGTGGATTTTGGCGACTCGTGACTAACTTCAGCAACCGCGTAGCGCCTGCGTGCCTCCTGACGTTCGCGGAGTTCGAAAAGTTATTTTATGAGCTGTCGCAGCCGTACACGCCGCCGCGACCGCAACTGATCGTCTCCCCGGAAGTCATGCACCTGATCGACACCGACCCAGTGGTTGCGGAGGCCGCACGGATCGCGCTGGAGGGCGGGTGAACAAGCGACCAGACGTTGCTAAGATTATGGCGGTAATCCGCGAGCTGCGCATTGCGGAGTTGTGGGAGGCGTATCTGCACCCGTGCTGCGCAGGCTGCCGCACCGGCACTGCGGACTGTGATGTGAATTCGCTTTCGGTAGTACCTACGGAGGCTGAAGCTGCGATATTGCTCATGGGGTTCGGGGAGTGTCCGTGACCCGCCGCAACGGCATCGACACGCTCAACAACGAACTCGCCGATCGGGCGCGCTCGAAACGCTATTTTGACCTGTGCGAGGAGCAGATTTCTTATGAGCCACTCCTGGACGGTCGCGGCGGCAATATCTATTTCGCATTGAGCCGTACGACGCTGGAGATGGCCGCGCGCGATGTGGGACCGTCGTTCCTCTACAATCTGTACGTGCACACCATCCGCTTGATGCAGGCGCGCAACGTGGTGTTCTCGATCGTGGCGCACGTGAAATCCAACCCGTTCGCACCGTATGTCAATATCATCGAGTGCCCGGCGCTGGATGAGGGCGAGTGGGTGTTGGAAGCTAACGAAAAACGCGTGGGGAGTAATCTGACGTGAGCGCGGGGTTTGCTTTTCTGGCTTGGCACCGCGGGATGTTCGGGGATACAGACTGCCGCGGGATTGTGGACCGTGGGCGATCCTGCGGGTGCTATTGGTACTGTGAGGCACTGTGAGCACTAACGATCGTAGTATTGGACTGTCGGATTTGGCGGCGCGCGCGCAAGCCGGCCCGCAACCGCGTCGACAGCGTTCAGACTGTAGGAATCCGGAATGCGCTAATGGGCTGACTCCGGGGCTCGTCGCGGCCGGTGGCGGCAGCAAAGCGCAGCCGCTGTTCGGCGCGGGCGGTGTAGGTGCCAAACGACTGATGCGCTGGTCGTGGATACCGTGCCTTGCCTGCAACAAGCCTACGGATGCGGGTAAAGCAGGGGCCAGTTACCGCGACTTGCAATTATCCGATACGCAGATTGCTCAGCGTGCGCAGTTGGCCAGTACGAAAGCCTCGTACCAGAAACCCGTGCAGGAGACCTTGGGTCGGTTCGTGGGGGGGCAAGCTGCACCTTCAGCCGTCGCCACGCGGGCAGAAGCGGGCCAGCTCGCGGTACTGGTGGAGCAGAACAAGCAGCTCAACGAGCGCCTGGGCAAAATGTTGGAGCAGAATGTAGCGATGACGGACACGCTGTCGCGCATGTCCATGCAGGTTGCCGCACTGTTGGAAGATAACGCTAAAATGCGCAAAGAGGTGGACGATGCGAAAAATGCCCAGAAAAACCCAGCCCCGTAAACCTAAAGCGATACCCGCTCATCTGGTGCCCGTGGGTCAGCTTTGCCAGAACATTGTGTTGTCACATCATTTGTTGAGCGATGCTCTGCGGGACGTGCACAACCAGCTAGGACAGCTACGTACTGAGTTGAGTGTAGTACGGCTATGCGTGGAGGCTGCGGCGAAAGCGGTCAAGAAACCCGCGAAGAATCCCGCGTGAACGGGCGCGATGAGTGGGCCAAATTTGCGGCTGAGCACAGCATAACGTGGGAGGAAGGCCCAGCGCGCCCCCGCGACCAGCACGGCAACGAGTACGATACGTTCATCTGGGCCGAAGGAGACAACGCGCGGTTAATGAGGTATTTGAAGCATATAAAATACGTTGTGGTGCGGATGTTTCCGCAGACCGAGAAAGGTCTCGTGCGCATGCGCTTGGGTGCTTACCTGGAGAAACCCGCGTGAAAATCGGCGGCATGGGGTACGCTATTTTGCGTGTCACTGCGGAGCAGTTGCGCGAGCTGCATATGATTCCGCCGGAGGTCGTCTTTACGTCTACGCTGGAGTCAAACCACCCCGCGGGGTGGTATCACGATGAGCACCCGTTTTACTTCCGCATACAACATCGCTACTTGCCGCGTACGCACGACCGTGGGCCGTTGTTTATTTTTTCCCTGCACGAGTTACTGAAGCAGATGGCAGAGGTCACTGTGCAGGAAAAGGAAAATCGCGGCAAACCCGTACCTCCTGAAATGGACGGCCCGTGGGTTGACGACGACGCGTAATGGCCGCAGTCGCGTTAGAGGCGCTAAACCCCCGACGTTTACGCGAATCGCTAGAAACCTTCTCGGTCGAGGACTTAGCGCTATTGCACTGGCGCCTGAACTGGCGCAGCACCGCGCGTAAGAAACAGATCCCCCCGGATGACAACAAGTGGGACTTCTTCGGCATCAAGTCGGGGCGCGGCTGGGGCAAGACGCTTTCATCCTCCAATTGGATAGGACAGGCGGCGGCTTCAGATGCGCGCAGTTACAATTTTGTTGTTTCCCCCACGCATGACGATCTTATTGGTGTTGACTTCTACGGCCCCACCGGGCTGCACGCGGTCATCCCCAAACAGCTCATCAAGGATTCGACCAAGTCCCCGCCGGTCATCACGCTCTACAACGATGCGATCATCCGGGGCTTTTCGGCCGATACCCCGGAGCGATTGCGCGGCCCGCAATGCGCCCGTGCGGTGTGTGGTGAGGTGGCTTCGTGGCGTTACCCGGAGCGCACCTGGGACAACCTCATCTTCGGGTTGCGCTTAGGCAAACACCCGCAGATATTCTGGACGGGTACGCCAAAGCCCAAACCGTTCATCAAGATGTTAGTCAACCTGCCACGCTCGGTCACGGTCTCAGGTTCCACGTACGAGAATGCGGAAAACCTCACCGACATTTTCTACGACAACATCGCCAAGTACGAAGGGACCCGGATCGGTCGGCAGGAAATCTACGGCGAGATCATCGACCCGGAGGAAGCTGGCTTCGTCAAGCGGTCCGACATTCGCCTCTGGCCCGCGACCAAGCCGTTGCCGAAATTCCGCTTTGTCGTAATGTCACTCGACACCGCGTTTACGGAAGCGACGTGGAACAAGAAAGAGCAAACCGGAGACCCGACCGCGTGCACGGTGTGGGGCTTGTTCGAGCACGAGCGTCGCGATCACATCATGTTGCTGGATGCGTGGGAGGAGTACTTAGGGTTTCCCGCTCTCATCCGCAAGGTGAAGCACGAGCGCGCGTTCACCTACGGGGATACGAATGAGCCATTGCTGCGTCCGGCGATCATCTCCCGCGCGCACCGCCCGGCGCACCAGGGGCGCCCGGTCGACCTGCTCCTGATCGAAGACACCGGCTCGGGCAAGTCGCTCATCCAGATGCTGGCCTCGGAAGGGGTGTTCGCGACGCCCTTCCCGACCACCATGGATAAGCTCTCCAAGCTCCATGGCGCCTCGCCACTCTTCCCCCACGGGAGGGTGTGGGCGGTGGAGAGTTTGCGGCGCCCGGGGCAGCCCCGGGACTGGGCAGAGGCCGTCATCAGCCAGTTGTGCACCTACGTCGGCGAGGGCTCACTGGCTCACGATGATTTACTCGATACGGCGACCCAAGCTTTGCTTTTCTTTATGCAGCGGTTCAATATCCGCTTGACAGTGCGCAACGATCCGATTAAGGCGACCATCGAAGCGGCCGAGCGCCTCAAGCAACAACGACGCAGCAACCCTTATGACGGCTGAGCAGATGTCTCCAGAGAAGCGCGCGGAGGTCGTGGCGCGCATTCTTGCGGTCCACAAGACGCTGGTAGCTATCGCACAAGATCTGCGACGCTTGGACGACTTCGATCACGCGCAGGACATGTCAGACGCGGCTCTGCGTTGTCGGGCGGCATACAACGGTTTACGCTTGGAGGGCGGCCCCCTGTGAATGGCAAGAACGCGAAGCGCCTGCGCAAAGAAATCCGCGCGCGCACAGTTGGTTTGCCGTGGGAAGTGTGCGCGGACGGCGGTCATCAGGATGGTACCGGCAACCAACGAAAATTGGCGCGCGGTTGTCCGAAACGTCTTTATCGACTTGCTAAGGAGCGCCTCACTCGTGACGTACCGCACCAAGGTTAGAACCATAGAGGCGTTCCGCTGGGAGGGGCAGCCACGTCAACAGTGGCCGCACTGGGCGACGCCGGAGCTGCTCAACGAGTCGGGCAGCGCGTTGTACGCGTACACCACGAGCGGTCCGGTGCGCGTGGAGAAAGGCTCATGGGTCATCTTAGGTAAGAACGAAGCCTACCCGTGTATCGACAAGGATTTCCACGAGCGCTACGAGGAGGCGAAGCCCGCGGAGACGCACTTTCAGGGGACAACGCAGGGCATCGTTGGCGCACTCGATCAAAAGGTTACTAACAAGTCGACAGGGGTTCCATAAGTGGCGCTGGATGACGGCGGGGAGTCTTCTGCGTACCCCTCGGACGGGGAGCCCAACGAATCCTCTCCGGGGGTCACGGACACCGACGACGGCGGCGCGATCGTGCAGATGGGGGGTGCGCCCGACGAGGAGCCCACCGCAGACGAGGATGAGTTCTACGCCAATCTAGTTCCTAAGCTGGATACCAACCAACTGTCTTCGTTCACGACGGAACTGTTGGAGCGGATCGAGTACGACAAGAAATCCCGCGCGGACCGTGACAAGCAGTACGAGGAGGGCATCAAGCGTACCGGCTTAGCGGGGGAGGATGTGAGCCCGCCGGCATTCGATGCGGGCTCGAAAGCGACCCACCCGATGCTGAGTAAAGCGATTGTGTACTACCAGTCGCACACGATCGGGGAGTTGATGCCTCCCAACGGGCCAGTGAAGACGTTCATTCCGGGTAAGCAGACTCCAGACCGCGTTGCGAAGTCAGACCGTAAGACAGCGCACATGAACTGGCAGTTCCGCAAGCAAATGCCGGAATTTCGCTCGCAGCTGGAAAAGCTGCTGTCGCAGCAGCTCCCCGCAGGCTCACAGTACATGCGCCTCGTGTACGACTCCGACAAGAGGCGCCCCGTCCCCACGTTCTGGCCTATCGATCACGTGTTGATCCCGGAAGCGGCGACGGATTTTTATTCCGCCGAGCGGCGCACGCTGATCGATACGATCACGCAGCACGAGCTGGAATCGCGCATTCGGCAAGGGTACTACGTCAAAGTGCCCCTCATGGCACCCTCGCAGATTCCTGATAAAACCCGCGCGGAGCAGGCCACCGACAAAGTCCAAGGTAAGAGCACGTTCGCAGGCGACAACAAGGATGGACTGCGCCGTATCTTAGTCGTGGAAGTGCTCGCGGAACTAGAGGATACAGATGAGTTACGGGTCGCGGGCGACCGTCGCAATTCCGATCCTGATGCGGTCATGGAGCGCGCAGGTCCGCGCCCGTATCTGGTGGAGGTTGACCCGGTTTCCCGGGAAACTCTGCGGGTGGTGCGCAACTGGGAAAAGGATGACAAGCAGTGTGAGAATCTGTGTTGGGTGGTGGACTTCGAGTGCCTCCCCTGGCGCGGCGCGCAGTCGGTTGGGCTGATCCACTATGCGGGCTCGTTGGCGGGTGCTAGTACCGGCTCGTTAAGGGCTTTGTTGGATTCTGCTTTAGTCAACAGTCTGCCGACGCTATTGCGGTTGAAAGGTGGCGGCGGGGCGGGGCAGACGCTCAATCTGAATGTGTGCGGCGTCACTGAGATCGAAGGCGCGTCGCTGGGGGATCAGGATATCCGCAAGATCCTCATGGCGGTGCCGTTCAACCCCCCCTCTACGATGTTGTACCAGTTGCTGGGGTGGTGCACAGAGCAGGGTGAATCACTCGTTCGGACCACGTTCGAGAACCTGTCGGAGGATGGCTCACCCAACATGCCGGTCGGCACGACGCTGGCGTTGATCGAGCAGGGCATGAAGGTGCTCTCCGCGATTCACATGCGGCTGCACCACGCGATGGATCGGTTGATCGGTATCCTCCACCGTATCAACCGTATGTACATCACAGATGAGGAGATTCTCGATGATACTGGCGAAATGCTCGCCTACCGGGCGGATTACGAAGGACCAGTTGATGTTGTACCGGTCTCGGACCCACAAGTATTCTCTGACGTTCAGCGGTTCGCGCAGCTCCAGATTATCCAGTCGCGCGCGGATCAGCACCCCGAACTCTACGACGCCCAGAAGGTAGAAACGCTCATCCTGGAGCGCACCAAGATCCCCAACGCGGTGGATCTGCTGAAACCGGTCCCCCAGGCGCAGGAGTTGAATGCGGTCAACGAGAATGTCGCGATGACGTTGGGCCGGCCCGTGGTGGCATTCCCGGAGCAGGACCATCTGGCGCATATTCAGGTGCTGCTGGATTACATGCTATCGCCTTTTTTCGGGATGCTCTCCATCATCGCGCCGAAGTACTTACCCGCAGCGCTGCAGCACTTAGCCGAGCATATGGCGTACTGGTACTTGTCGACGGTGGTCGAGATCGGTTCTAAGGAGACCGGGAAGGATTTCGGCAAGCTCACACAGTTCCGTGACCCCGCGACGCTCAAGGAAATGGACCAGACGTTGGCGGAGATCTCACACCACGTCATGGACACCGCGAAACAGATGCTCGCGAAAATACCGCCCGCGATACAGCAGGCGCAGCAACTCCTGCACTCGCTGATGCCACCCCCGCAGCAGGACCCGAGTCAAGCGGCGCTTGCGGTGGCTAACGCCAATAATCAGTCGCGGGAGAAGCTGCAGCAAGGCAAACAGCAGGCAGATACGCAGTCGAAACAGGCGGATAATCAGGCTAAATTGCAGCAAACGACCCTGGAGCAGCAAGGCGACGATCAGCGCACCGATGCTGAGCTGCAATCCCGCGAGCGTATCAATCAGGCGGACAACACCACGGCGCTGGAAATATCGGCAGCGAAGATCGAGACCGGACACTCTACGAATTTATCCACCGGCACTGGCATTGAAGAGCATGAAGGCACTGGCGGTCCGGCGTAATGGCCAGACCGTGGGCCGCAGGGGAATTTGAGCAGTGGAAACAACAAGTTTGCAATGAAATTGAGAAGGAGTTGAATATGACCGACCCGACATCGACGACCCCAGTAGTTGAGCCTGCGGGTGTTGCACGCTTCGCTGCGGCGCCCTTCCCCAATGTGCCGATCAAGACAGCGGCGAGTGACCCGCCAGCGCCGTTGACGTTGGAGGATCGCATCACGGAGTTGGAAAACGTCGTGCATACCTTGGGGCTCCAGGTCAGCGGGGACCATTGGAAAAGAGGTGGCTGGCTGGAACGGATCGGCGCGCGCATCAAGGCGACAGTGGGTGGTTAATGGATACGCGCGAGGCGACCTACAACCAGTTAGCCCCCCTGTCGGGTGAGCAGAGTATGCAGGTCGCAGAGCTGCGTGGCTTGGAGGCTGACTTCATCCTTCTGTGCAACAAGATTGGTAAAAGCCGCGAGCTGTCGCTTGCTGTTACCAACATGGAACAGGCTTCCATGTGGGCGGTTCGTCACGTCCTGAACGGGGCAAAGTAGCTTTCCGCAATTGAAACGGCTACGCTCGCGCGGGCCACTCACTCTCGCACGAGGCCAAACCCATGGCGAAAGAACTGTACGGCGGTCCGGTCAACAAGCACCAGCAGCTGGCGCAGACCGGCCACGTGGAAGGGTACGCACACGGCGGCTCCGTGCATCACTCAAGCGGAGGTCACACGTCGATGAAGCACGAGCACCACGGGCACGGTAAGCACGGCCACAAAGCGCCGCACGAGCATCACACCCATCCCGGCCACGGGCATACCGGGCACAAAGGGCACGACGGCGGGGTGCATACCCTTGTTCACGAAGGGAAAAATACCGCGGAGCACATCATGTCCACGCACCATGAGCACGTGGATGAAGGCCCAGCTCATCACGCGGGCAGCGGTGGACACAGCACGGGCGGTACGCGTAACCGTATCTAACGCTTGACTTTTACGGCCAAGCTACTAACGTCGTGTCCGTTTTAGATCGGTACATCGGTGAGTTGCAAGCCGCCCGGAGCAAAGTGGCCGAAGACAGCCTGACCAACCCGGCGGATGCGGAAAAAACCGCATTCGGGTTTGGTCGGGCGGTTGGCCGGCTCGAAGGGCTGCGGCTTGCGGAAGAGACTTTGAATCGGCTCTTGAACGAGCCAGAAGGCGAAGAAAACAGTGCGGGACGACGTCGCAGCAAAGCGTGAGAAGAAGTCGGAGTTTACCGGGCGTGTGAACCGTGAGGTTCCGTCTGAGCAACTCGAACATCTCTCCATTGCCAAGTTCGCGAAGTCCGCGCTCTCGTACAACTCTCTCGATGAGGCTTTCCCGACCGCTGACCCCGGATTGCTCCCGTTCGGCACGGATGTACTGGTGCAGATCCGTACGCCGCGCACGCGCACCAAAGGCGGCTTGTACGTGCCCGAGGAGTCCCGCGAAACCGACCTGTGGAACATGCAGGTTGCGAAGGTGATTTCGATGGGGCAGGTCGCGTTCTGCAACCGCGAGACGTTGGAGCCGTGGCCGGAAGGGCCGTGG
>Ga0137415_10000113_pt1 | contig 63501 bp, 65 predicted proteins | sample CZODoug3_1_1_16f_FD_183082 | JGI IMG/M metagenome (GOLD analysis project Ga0137415, IMG submission 183082) | Vadose zone soil fungal communities from Angelo Coast Range Reserve, California, USA - CZODoug3_1_1_16fungal (Hybrid Assembly) | ecosystem: Environmental > Terrestrial > Soil > Vadose... | reverse complement strand
TCGAGGCGCTGCACGGCGAACGTCGCGATCGCAGCATCCTGTTCTGGAAGTCGTTGCCGGTTTCCGATCTTACGACCATGCTCTCGAAGGCGAGCATCCCACTCGTGGTTCTGCCACTGCTCGCCTTCGCGATCACCGTTACCCTGCAACTCATCATGCGGCTGCTGAGCAGCGCGGTCCTGGTGGTGAACGGTCTGGGTGCCGTGCCGCTGTGGACCCGGTTGCCGTTGTTCCAGATGGAGCTGGTGCTGCTCTACGGTCTTACCGTGCTTGCGCTCTGGCATGCGCCCATCTACGGCTGGCTTCTGCTGGTCTCAGGCTGGGCGCGGCGCGCGGCATTTCTATGGGCCGTCTTGCCGGTGCTCGCGATCTGTGTCGTCGAAAAGATTGCGTTCCACACTTCGTATTTCGGCTCCCTGCTGAAAGACCGCTTGTTTGGGTTCGCTGCCGCCGCTTTCGCCTTCAATGCGCAAGGTGACGTCCCGGTCGATCCGCATTTTATTCCGCTGGCGCAACTCACTCCGGGAAGAGTCCTGATCAGTCCAGGTCTGTGGATCGGGCTGGGCCTCGCCGTGGCATTGCTCGCTGCAGCGGTCCGGCTGCGCCGTTATCAAGGACCCATCTGACTCGCATGCACTTGATTCAGCAACTCGCATAAGGAGGAAAGACTATGAGCACGACTGTATGGACCAACCGGTTGGAGTTGAATTCCGTTGCGGACAGCGCCTTGAAAGCAGCCGCGCGGTTTTGGTTCCTGGTGGCCGTCATCGGCCAGTTGGTGTTCGTGTTTTCTGTGGCGAGTTTCTACGGTCGTGCGGCGGCTCGGGGGGATTTCGAGGCGTGGAATAGATTCATGTCGCATGGGTACATTCCTGGCGCGACCATGGGCAATTTCGCCGTTGCCATGCATGTTTTCTCGGCCGTCATCGTAATCCTCGCCGGAGCGCTCCAGTTTGTTCCGCAAATCCGCAACCGCTTTCCCGCATTTCATCGCTGGAATGGGCGCATATTCATGCTGACCGCTTTCACGCTCAGCAGTGCCGGCCTGTATATGCTTTGGATCCGTGGAGGTCATGGCGACCTTACGCAACGGCTGGGTGGTACTGTTAACGCCGTCCTGATCTGGCTCTGCGCCGCCATGGCGGTGCGCCATGCGGTGGCTCGCGATTTCAAGACTCATCGCCGCTGGGCCCTCCGTCTGTTCCTGGTGGTGAGTGCAGCCTGGTTCTTCCGGGTAGGTTTCTTTTTGTCGTTTCTCCTCTTTAACGGCCCCTTCGGTTTCGACCCGACTACGCTTCAGGGCCCGTTCCTCTCTTTCATGGCTTTCGCCCAATACCTGCTGCCCCTCGCCGTTCTTGAATTCTATCTGCGCGCGCAGGACCGCGCCGGCGCGCCACGCCGCATCGCTATGGCGGCGGGTCTAGTGGTGCTGACCATCGCGATGGGCGCTGGAGTTTTTGCGGTCACCATGGCCGTTTGGCTGCCTACCGTCAAAGCCGCCTATGACACGCGCAAATCCATTGCCACCACTCTGTCTGCCACCATCGCGTCCAGCGGCCTCGACGAGGCCGCCAAGCAATACCATGACCTCAAAGCCGCCGGACCCGCCACCTACAACTTCGATGAAGACCAGCTCAACACTTTGGGCTACCAGCTGATTCGCGCCAGCAAGTTCAAGGAAGCCATCCGCATTCTTCAGATAAACGTCGAAGCGTATCCGAAATCTGGCAACGTCTACGACAGCCTGGGGGAGGCGTACATGGACGCCGGCAACAAGCCGCAGGCCATCGCCAACTATCAAAAATCCCTCCAGCTCAACCCAAAGAACCGCGGTGCCGTCCAGATGCTCACAAAACTCAACGGCCCCTGATTTGTGCCACGGCGGACATATCGTGGACCGATCTGATTCGCATGAACGCTTGATTTCAATCATTCGCATGAGGAGAAACGAGTATGAGCACAACTGGGATGACCGAACAGATTGCAAAAGGGTCGCCGCGTTTCAAGCCCAGGATTGCCGGTCTCTTTACTTGCTCGCCATACGGAAGCAAATCTCTAAAGCAGCAAGGGTCTAATTCGATGTTCAGGAGGACGCATGGAATCCCTTATTGGTCTTAACTGCTCAGCGGTTGAATGTACTTCTCTCTCACCCAGTGCTCTGATTTGGCAGGACGTTCTGGCACAGGCGATGACCGGCGAACTAGTCGCCGCCATGAACTACACCTCCTTGTCGGAGATATGCGACGATCCCGAACAAGTAGCCGATGCACTGGAGCATGCGGAGGGTGAACGGGGGCATGCTGCTGCGTTCGCCGCCGAGGGCCGCAAGATTGGAGTGGACGTCTCCAATAACGTCGACGCAAAGCATTGGAAGCGGCTCCGCGACGCATTCATGCGCTGCATCACAGGGCGCGACTTGATTGGCTGCCTGATCGTCCAGGAGATCATGCTGGAATCCTTCGCCGTCGCAAGCTATGCACGCGTCGGGAAGGTGGCACCGGGGAGCCTTGGCAAGACCTTTGCCTCCATCGCAGCAGAGGAAGCAGAGCATATCGATCATGCCATGGCGATTCTAAGAACGGAGCGAGCCTTGGACGGGCAACGCTTCGACGATAAGGTGTACCGGTTGCATCTTGACGTCATGACCACCCTCGCGGAAATGCTGGCCAGGGAGTGCAAGCATGGACATTGCGAGGTCTGTCACGGCAGCTGTGTGAAGCCCTCGCTGTCCGTGGTCAGCTTGAGTGCAGCAGAGCTTCGCGGAGCGTCGCTGCAACAGTATCTGAAGACGCTGGACACGCTGGGGATCCCCGGGGAGGTAACACTCGCATGGGTGACTCAGTTGCCAGTGTAGCCAGTCGAGGGCGGACGATCGAGGTCGACTTCGCTCTGGTCGGGCATCAGGAGAGTTGGAGAGCGGCGGCGGACGTACTCGCTGTCCTGCGCGGACCGGAGCATACGCCTCTGCCGGACGACGAGATCAAGGACATCCTTCCATGGATTCCGCCCAGAGCAGTCTGCCATGTCGACGTCGGATCGATCGTCGGCGCGAAGGCGCGCGGCCTCTACATTGACTCCTTCATTCCTCCCGACCGTCTGGAAGCCGCCTACGTGCACGAGAACATCGCCCGCGTGCGAGGGGCGGCGGCCTACGCGATCAAGGCAGGAGCGAAGATCGTGAGTCTCGGAGGATTCAGCTCCATTCTCATCGAGGGCAACTTCGATCAGCTTCCGGAAAGACATGATACGGTCTTCACGACCGGCAATACGTTGACCGTTGGCTTCATCGTTCAGGGCATCAAGAAGATGTGCGCGCTGGAGGGTCGGAACCTCCTAGGATCAACGCTGCTCATCGTTGGAGCGACAGGAGATGTGGGTTCCGGCTGCGCCCGTTGTTTGGCGCCTATCGTGAGACGCGTGCTGCTCAGCGCACGCAACCTGGAGCGACTACGCCGACTGGCGGCGGAGTTGCAAGCCGACGGAATTGAGGTGGAGATCGGAACCGATCTCCAGCAATTCTCCGCAGAGGCCGACGTCGTGATCTGCGCGGCGAGTCTGGCGTCCCCTTCGCTCTTGTTGGGCCGGATCGCGTCCCATGCAATCGTTTGCGATGCGGGCTACCCGAAGAACTTGTCTCCAAGGGCGGAGATGCCTGGCGTCAAAGTGTTCTTCGGAGGTCTCGGGCAAATCACTGGCGGATTGAGGTTCGCGCCCGATTTTCATGGAGTTCTTAATCGGCATCCGTTCCCAGATGTGGTGCATGGGTGTTTACTCGAAGGCATGGCGCTCGCTTTGGAGGGCCGGTTCGAACCCTTCTCTCAGGGAAGAGGGTCCATCACTCAGGAGCGGGTCGAGGAGATCGAAACCATTGCTGCACGGCATGGGATCTATCTCGCACCGCTTTACAACGCCAATGGACCAGTCAAGGGCGGACTTCATTGCCAGTGGGAACGGTCGGGAGGATGAGCGCAGCGGCGAAGGGCCAGACCGAACTGCCGAATCCTCTATTTGAGATAAGTGGGGAGGACCCGGCGTCGGGTCCGCGGACCTGTCGATCCAGCCAGCCCGAAGCTGCGGTTCACGCCGGCAATCAGCCAAGTTCGCCGCGTCATGTTTCGCCATTCTTGTTCGGTTGCACCATCCAGCGATCTGACCAGGTGGCGAGTGATCCATGATTCTCGCCCTAGAAATGATTCTCTAACCAGAATCGACCTGTGTGTTACGCGGAGATCGCGTGCACCGCTCGCCATTGTCCTGGGGAAGTTCCCTCCCAGGAGTGGAAGGCCCGAAAGAAGGAATTGGCATCTTCGTACCCGAGTAGATACGCAGTCTCGTTCAATTCCAGCAGTGAGTGCTGAAGGTAGTGACGTGCCAATTCGCGGCGAGCATCTTCCATCAGTTGCTGGAATGTTGCGCCCTCCTGGGCGAGGCGGCGCTGCAGAGTACGTGAGCTCACGCGGAGTTCCCGGGCGACCTCCCGGATGCCGGGTCGTTGTCCGGCAAGCAGGCGCTTGAGGACGCCTTTCACTTGCTCACCGAAATTCTTCTCGGCCAGTTGCTGTCTGAGCTCAGCTTCCAGTTGAGGCGCCACCACCGCCAGCAGTTCGGCGTTGTAGGTGAGGAAGGGTCCGTCCATATCTGTCTTGCTGAACACCAGCGCATTCCGGGGCGTCTTGAACCTGACCGGGCATCCAAAATGGGCCTCGAACATCTCGCGATGTACCGGGGCTCGCTGGAACTCAACCCGCTTTGGGCGGATCGGCCGGCCTGTTCCGCGACGGGCGATCGCCATGATCCAGGCGAAGCAGGTATCCACCAACACGGTGGGTTCTTCCTCGTGGGCTAGCAGCCAGGTGAAATGCACGGCACATTCGTTCCCCCGCTCCAGCAGATCAATCTTTTCCGGGCAGGTAAGCTGCTTGTAACGGGCCATGCGCTGTAACGCATCGCGAAACGAACGGGTACAAAGTGCAGCGATTGTAATCGGATCGTAGCGCTCAATCCGATCTTCCGTCCCCAGTTTCAGCCCGATCGCCGGGTCACGGCTGACTTCCGCGATGCCCCGGTAAAGGCAAAACAGTTCTTCGGTAGTGACGAGAATTTTTTCCTGATTGAGCAGGCCGATGGGCAGGCCGGCCTGACCGAGGATTGCGAGGGGAGAAAGGCCCAGATCCTCGAGCTTGCGAGGAACAGCGGCAGAAACTCGAAACCGATTCATCATGGCTTGGGCTTGCACATAGGCGATTATGAGGGTGCGCCGGGAGACCCGGCGCCGCCCTTCAGAAATCTACACTGACTACGGTCTTGAACAGCCCGGCTGGCTGCTACTTCAGGGATGCCATATCGATGACGAAACGGTACTTCACGTCGCTTTTCAGCAGGCGTTCGTAGGCTTCGTTGATCTGCTGCATCCGGATCAGTTCGATATCCGCGGTAATGCCGTGATCGGCGCAGAAATCCAGCATTTCCTGGGTCTCCCGAATCCCCCCGATCCCGGAACCGGCCAGCTGGTGCCGTCCAAAAATCAGACCGAACGACGCGACGGGCAACGGCATCGGCGGTGCTCCTACCAGCGTCAGCGTTCCGTCTCGCTTCAACAGGGCAATGTATGCGTTCAGATCGTGCTCGGCCGAGACCGTGTCCAGGATGAAGTCAAAGCTGGCGGCATGTTTCTGCATCTCCGCGGCATTCTTCGACACGATCACTTCGTGAGCGCCGAGCCTCAGCGCGTCCGCCGTCTTGTTCGCGGAGGTCGTGAACAGCACGACGTGGGCGCCAAAGGCATTAGCGAACTTCACGCCCATGTGGCCCAGACCGCCGAGCCCAACGATCCCCACCTTCTGGCCCTTGCGCACATTCCAGTGACGCAGCGGCGAATACGTCGTGATGCCCGCGCAGAGAAGGGGAGCCGTGCCGGCAAGGTCCAGTTTGTCGGATGCTTTCAGGACAAAGGCCTCGTCGACGACAATACTTTCCGAATAGCCACCGTAGGTGACTCCACCGAGGATCTTGTCTTCTGCGTTGTAAGTGAGGACGGGGATCTTCTCACAGTATTGCTCGAGCCCCTCCCGGCAACTCTGGCAAACGCCGCAGGAGCCTACCATGCATCCGACCGCGGCTACGTCGCCTTCCTTGAACCTCTTCACTGCGCTGCCTGCTTTCACTACCCGCCCGACAATTTCGTGTCCCGGGACGCAGGGATACACGGTCGGCATCGCGTTTTCCCATTCGTTGCGAACCTGGTGCAAATCCGAGTGGCAGACCCCGCAGTACAGAATCTCGATCTGGACATCCTGAGGTCGCGGCGCCCGGCGCTGAATCGAGGCTGGCGATAACGCGGAAGCTGCGCTTTGCGCTGCGTAGGCCTTTGCGCCATAGGTTTTTCCCGTTCCCAGAATTTCCTCTTGAGCAGTGATCGTGGAAGTCGTCTCGTTCATGTTGTGTATTGCTCCTTTCTGGCGCCATCCACTCTAAAGAATCAGGCCGTTCCGATCACTAGCAGAATGCGCCAATGTACTCGCAAAACGCGCCAAAGGCGAGCTGCGTCACCCTACCAGCGATCAGAGCTTGCTTTCATCCTGGATTTGTTCACCCCCAGTGAGCAAGACGCCCGAGCGCAACAAACCCCACCAGCGCAAACAGAATCGCGGGCGCCGCGGGCGGCTCGCGGCGGCGCACGTGGTAGACAATGGCCAGCAGCATGATCGTCGCAAGTCCTAAGGCGGCCCCCGAGCTGAGCCAGGGTGCGACGTTGGTGGCCATGGGGAGAACGACCCGAGCGCGCCAGCAAGTTCAGCGATGCCGATGAGGGCTGCGAGTCCGCGCGTTATGCCGCTCGGACCATTCTTTTCCGACATCGCCTTGTACTTCTGGTAGGCGAAGACCTTCATCGTGCCGGCGGCGATGAAGGCCAACGACAGGAGTCCCTGTGCAACCCATAAGGCTATATTCATCGAATCTTCCTCACCTCAAGGAGTGACGACCTGGCGGTTGTTCCCGGCGATGATCCTGCTGATCCGTTCTGACACGGCTGCGAGCGACGCACCGGCATCTGCCCGAACCTGGTTCTCGGCGTGGATAAAGGTGACGTCGGTGAGCCCAAGGAAACCGAGAATGTGCCGCAGGTAGGGCTCCTGAAAATCGAAGGTTTCCGAGGGCGCGCCCTTTTCGTAGCTACCCCCGCGGGCGGTAATGACGACGACTTGCTTGTCTCCCAGAAGGCCCTGCCGGCCGTTTGGCCCGTAGCCAAAGGTCTTCCCCAGTCGCACAACCTGATCGATCCAGGCCTTGAGTGAAGAAGGGATCGAGAAGTTGTACATCGGCGCGCCAATGACGACTGTCTGCGCCGCTTGCAGTTCCTCGATCAACTCATCGGAGGTCGACAGATACGACCGCTGCGCAGCAGTCAGCTCTGACCCGTCGAGGTGGGTCGCCCCCCAATCATCGGTAATCGGCGGAAACAGGGTTGTAGAAAGGTCCCGCCGCACGATTTCGCCCTCGGGGTGGTTTTTCTTCCAAGCTTCGGCGAAGCGGGCGGTCAGTCTTCGAGTCACGGAACTGGTTCGGGCACTGGAATCGATCTGAAGCAGCTTCAGTCTGAACCTCCTCGGCCACAGGATTCATCTAAGCTCTCAGAGTAGATGTCCATTGCTCTGGACTCGGACTGTCCTTCAGTCCATTTAACTTGTCCGGAAGTCCAGACCGGAGGCCTGGCTTGGACCCGATTACGGATCTGTTTCAGACCATGCAAATCGCGAGCGTGGTTCACGCAAGGCTCGAGGCCACGGCCCCCTGGGGGCTGAACCGAGGTGCACACGTCGCGGAGGGAACCGCAAGGGACTCGGCGCAGTCCAGAAGTTCGCCTTTCCAGTTTGCCCATGTGCGTCCGGCATGCCTTCTACGCTGAGCCAGCAATTGCCGCGGGAAAGCATTCCGAAAGCAGTGCCGCTCGCCGGGGGCGATTGCTTCTTGCTGGCGCCGGGAACCTCGTACACGCTGCGGGACCATCCGCGCACGCGCCCGCGCAGCTTTTGTGAGGTCGCGCCCAGAGCGGGCAGTCAGGTCATTCAGTACGGCGGCGGAGGAGCGCCGACCACCATCATCTCGGGATGGTTCAGATTTGCTCCGCCGAGCGTGAAGCCCCTGGCGCGCCTGCTTCCGCCGCTCATACTTGTGAAGGCGGACCAGGCGTAGACGCTGGCACTGCACACGACCCTGAACATGCTCGCGTCGGAAATGGCGGAACCGGCGCCCGGGTCGGAGTTGGTGGTCAACCGGTTGGCCGATGTGCTGCTCATCCAATGCCTCCGCGCGCACATCGGATCGAGGTCGGAAACCTGTGAGAAAGGCTGGCTGCGGGCCATTTTCGATCCCCAAATTGGAGGAGCCATCAAATTCATGCACGAGAGAATAGAGAATCCCTGGACGGTCGAATCCTTGGCCGCAGCCTGTGGTATGTCTCGTTCCGCTTTTGCGTTGCGCTTCAAGGAAGTGGTGGGGGAAACGCCTCTGGAATACCTGACAAGCTGGAGAATGCACAAGGCCACCACCTTGCTCGAGAAAGGCGACAGGAAGCTAGTCGAAGTCGCAGAGTCCGTTGGCTACGACTCCGACGCATCTTTCAGCAAAGCTTTCAAGCGGGTCCTGGGTGTGGCCCCCAGGGGCTACCGCCGAAGTTCTCTTGAGGCATCCCGCAGTTGACCTTGTGTTCGGCACCTTCGAAATAGGGAAGTTCGCCAACAAGGGATTGCAGAGCATCGAAATTGAAAGGGGCTGCCGAGGTGCATTCCTTCATCTCATGAGGTGGGCTCAGAACTCCAAGCGAGCCTGAAAGGCGATCATTCGAGGACTGCTGTCACCACCCAAACCGACGCCCAGCAGCCCAGTCGGCGGAGAAGTCGTGTACGTAAGTGCTCCAAATCCTGTCTGCGTGGAGGGCTTTCCTGGAATGCCGGCTAGAACCATGCTTGGAAGCCCAAGATTCGGGTGGTTGAAGACATTAAAGAACTGGGCGTCTACCCTGAGTTTCACGCGCTCGGTCACCGGAAACCATTTCGTGAGGTAGAAGTCATTCCAGAAGAAATCGGGACCGCGCAGGGCATTCCGGCCGAGGTTTCCGAACTGGCAATGCTGCGGGTTGTCACCGCCCGAGCACTGCCCTGTACTCGGATCAACAGCCGAGACAAACGCGTCCGGATTCAGCCACTGGATCGTGCCCGGTTGCGTGACGCCAGGGACGGAATGATGCACATAGAGCGGGACACCGGGAACAGCACTCGCGAACTGTGGTCCACTGCCCTGCACAATGCCGTTGCCGTTCGCTGAATAGGGCGTGCTGAGGACCGAAAACGGGACTCCGCTATGCCAAAACATGGTTCCGGAAATCTGCCAGCGGTTTAGGGCCTGCGCCAACAGTGGATTCCGGACTTTGATCGGCAGCTGATACACATACTGCGCACTGAGATTGTGCCGGATGTCATAGTCGCAAGGACCATAATCACGGTCCAGTTCCCCCGGCAGAGGGGAAAGAATGCCTCCCGCTGAGAACTGAAGGAATCCTCCGTTCGAAACTGTGTCCATGCAACGGCTCCAGGTGTAGTTGACCTGTCCTTGCAGACCATGGCCGAGCCGCTTCATCGCGGTCAGTTGAAGACCGTTGTAGTGACTGTTCTCGCCAGTGGAGAACTGGGTCACCGCGCCAAATCTGGGATCGGTCGGCTGCATGTAGGGAAAGGGCGCAAAACAATCCTGGCACACCGTTTGGTAGCCGTTCACCTCCGTGAGATAGGGCTGATTCACAGCGCGCGTGCCGACGTATTGCGCTTGCAAACTGGCCGTCGTTCCGAACTGATGTTCAATTCCGATGCTCCACTCGATGAAGTACGGCGCATGCAGTTTGCCATCAGGTACTGCTGTCATTGCGACCGGTGGAAGGCAAGTTGCGGCATTTGCCAGCGGAGACGGACATGAAAGCTGGCCCTGAGGGAACCCCGAACTAAATCTCTGATTTGCAGCGCTGGTTGCCTCGACTGCGCTGGCTGGTGCTCTCCCCGCTATGGTGGTTCCGCCCACGCTGCCCAGCAGACCTCCCTGAAACGTCTTGACGTACGGTGGATTGGTCCCGACAAGGTCGGCAACGCTGCCCGGCAAAATGTCGCTGAAAATCCCGACACCGGTGCGGAGTACGGACTTCGGTTCGAACTGCCACGCCAGCGCCGTTCGCGGCTGCAGAATGGCCAGAGGTGTGGATGAAAACAGTCTACCGAGATGAGTTTGAATGGCCGCGTTTAGAGGCTGATTCACATCGTGCGGAATGGAACTGAAAGAGCCGCGCAGGCGGCCCACTTGCCCATGCGGGTTCAACGGATTGGAGTTGAAGCTGTCACGCAATCCTAACGTCCACGTCAGCTTCCGAGTCACTCTCCAGGTGTCCTGGGCATAGAGATCAAGATTCAGAAACCTGAAGGATTCGTTTGCCGCCAATGGGAATGTCCTGGTTGCGGTGGATGCCACTCCATAGATGAATTGCGGCAGCGTCGTGTATGCCACAGTCGGAACTGTGCCTTGTCCGAAGTCATAGTCGTTCAGACGAAAGATCCGAGTGTTCGTGCCAAACCTCAGTTCGTGGGCGCCATGGCTCCAGGCGAGGTTGTCGTTGATGAAGAAGCGAGAAGCTCGCCTGCCTTGTACCCAGGTGTTGTCGAGTCCGCCGATCGTGGTGAACGGCGCGTTCGCCCCGCTACCCTGCAACACAATGGGAAACGCCGAGAGCGTCTTCTGAAAGTCGCTTGGCCCAAACAAGCTGGCATACCAGGAAAACGCCGGATTGAAATAGTTCACCAGGTTTTGTGAGAAGACGTGGGTATAGCCCGCCGCGAACGAGTAGAGAGGTTGAGGCGAGACTGCATTGAACAAAGGATTGATGGGATCCGTGTAGGCAGCCTGTACACCTGTGTCGACCTGGAAACGAAACCAAGTGGTATCTTTCCCGTTGATGTTGTAGTCGAGGCGGACGGTCTGGACCTGCTCGTGGTCGTGGCTGGAGTGCGAAACGCTTTGCCGATTCGCACAACCGTTTCCATCCGGTGGACTGCCCGCTGCCGGAGTGCCGGCAGAGTTCAAAGGACACCCGAGCACGGCCAGAGGCGTGCCGTCGCTGTTTCGGTACAGTGAAAACATCTTTTGGTAAAACGGCACCAGTGTCGGTGCCGGCGAGTAGGTTGATCCGGTTACCGAGTCGGTTCCACCCAGAGGAAGTTGCTGCACCACATATTGCTGAAAGGCGGCACTGGGAACCGTCGTGGGTGTCACGATGGGCAGTGCGATCCGAACCCATTCGCTGTCGAAGAAAAAGAAGAGCCTGTCGTGCACAATCGGCCCGCTCAGACTACCCCCAAAATGATTCACGTTCGATCCGGGTTTGTGATTCCCCGCTGTCGCATTGGTAAAGTAGTCTGCTGCATTCAGTACCGAACCATTCCACAGTTCATAGAGATTCCCGTGAAACCGATTCGCGCCGGACTTGGTGACGTAGTTGACCTGGGATGCTCCATACCGCCCCTGATCCACGGAATAGGAGAGGGTGTTGACGGTCACTTCTGAAATCGAATTCAACCCCAGCACGAGGTTGGTGGAGAGGCCGCTGTTGAGGTTGGTGAGGGGGTCGTTCGTTTCCAGTCCGTCAACGATATAACCGTTGGAGAGCGCGGGCAATCCGTTGAATTCCACGTTGCCATACCCGTTGGTGCCACCGACGAAATCATTGCCACTGCCCGCGGTGTTGATGAGGGCGCCTGGAGCGAACTGCAAAGGATAGGTGAGGTCGCCACCTGGATTTGGCAGGTCCTCCAGGGCCGGCGTATTCAGTGTGTTGGATGTGTTGGGGTTTTCCGGATTGATGAGTGGAGCCTCACTGCTTACCTCAACTGTTTCATTTGATCGGGCCAGGTCAAGTGTGAAATCGACGGTTTGTCTTTGCCCCAGACCCGAAGCGACGTTGTCATTTTGACCTGGCTCGAAGCCTTGCGCTTCCACTCTGACCGAGTAAATACCCGGCTTTAACTGTGGAAAGGTGAACCGGCCTGCCCCATCGGTTTTGGCGCTACGTCTCAGCCCTGTCTCACGGTTGGCGATCGTCACAGTGACGCCCGGCACGACGGCATTGGTTGTATCCCGCACTTGGCCAACGATGGCACTCGTGGTTTCGCCTTGTGCTCGTGCCTCGGCTGGAAGAAGACAAGCGATACTCAACACCAGAAAAGCAAAGTGAACGACACGCGCCATGTGCTCCCCGCGGATCTGGCCAACGGCACTGTTTCCCCTCCGCACACTGCGTTAACCAGAGATGAATACACAAAGTTAATCATAGTTAATGCAAGCAGACAAGCAAAAAGCGGAGCGGCGCGAGAAGGAGTGAGCCTTGACGTTACGTCAGTTGCCAACAAGTCAGGGTGGTCAGAAATTTATTGCGGAAAACGTGGGCATTTTCAATTTGATCTCGAACCCCGTCCGTGGCCCGTGCGATATGATTTCGGGCGATGAAAAACACCGCGGTCTTACTGTTCAGCATTCCCATCCCTCTGGCGCGGAAAGGCGTGGTGGCCGCGATCTCCCAATTTCTGGTTGCTCACAACCGCAGTGTCTTGCATACCGACGACCACGTGGACAGTTGCCGGGCCTTGTTCTTGTCGAGGCTGGAATGGGACTTGGATGGCTTTGATATTCCCCTCGCTGAATTCGCCGAACACTTCAAGCCTGTGGCCGGGCGTTTCATGATCAAGTATCACCTGGCTCCGACCGATTACCGCTCCAAGATCGTCATCCTGGTTTCCAGCTATGACCACTGTCTTGCCGATCTGCTTTACCGACAGAGCACCGGCGAGCCGCCCTGCAATGTTGTCATGATCGTCAGCAACCATGCGACGGCCAGATCGCTGGCCGAGTTTTATAAAATCCCCTTTCATCCGCTGAGCCCATCGGCAGGACAAGCACGAATGCGAGCGAGAAATGCTCGCCCTCATCGCGCAGGTGTTATCTGTTGCCAGGTGCGCACAACCGGTGAACCCTTAAACCCGGCCATCGGTAGCAGCGGACACTAAAGTTGGTTGCAGATGGCGCCTAATCTCGGTGCGGGCCAATGAGCCAGCGACCATACGTAATCCCACTGTAACCAACAGCTCGTAATCTTCCAAAGTCCCGACTTCATCCGGTAGGTTTGGTCATCCCCGGAGAACCATGGTCCCATTAAAGGCCGCAGGCGTGGTCCTGCTCATCGGACTGTTGTTGCTCGCGTTCAAGTACGGGCTGAACTTCATCAACAGGAATCGGCGGCGACGCTGAGTGGGAACTTTTCCGGGCCAGCCGGTCGATCAGGCCCATTCAGAAGGTCAGATCCGGCCGCAGCAGCCCGGCTTGATTTGAGCGGATCGTCGGCCTGCTTCCCAGTTTCGATCGCCGAATCTGGGGGCTGGTAGGCGTACACCCTACGCCTGCTGCAGCATCTGCGTCGAAACAGGAAAAGCGCAGCGCGATCAATCGGCGAGACGGATCGCCCGCACGGTGCTCACGACGAACGCTACGATCAGGATCGCACCCAAGATGTAGCCGATCAACGTACTCGCCACACTCACCCTGTTTCGCATGATGCCTCTCCTGCTACTTCTCACGATGCCCGCCTCTCAGGGGTAACGCTCAGGGTCGAGCTCACCGGCGTGTCTTCCGGTGCTGACCTCACTTGCTCTGTTACCCCGGTGAGGTTACGTCGCTCACGTTAGCTCAGCATCTCTTCACTCCATGTGACGCTCGTCACACTCCCCCCACCAAAGTAATCAGCTCGATAACGTTGTGATCGAGATCCGCGAGCTGGGTGACGAAGCCCGCCGGCCCGCCGGCTTTGGGACGCCCGCCATCGCGGGAGTGACTTGACGGTGGACGAGAGGCCGGGAATACCACGCAACGAAACCAGCCTGCCAGTCATTTTTGACCAGTATTTCGCGGGTCCACTTAGCTTGGTGGCATTTTTCTTGGGGGCATCATTCGTGACCGCGTTCGCTCAGGGCGCGCTGCGGCCAAGGCTAAGGGCAAGCGGCGAGAGCAGCCTCAGGTCGCTGTCGATGAAGCTGGAATCGCGTTGCTGTGGGGCCAGGGGCCGCGCACCTAAACCTCCGTCGCAGCCGAATCGGATGGTTGCGGAAGGCGCGGCCCGGCGAGCGGCGCTTGCTATTCAGGGTTACAGATAGGGACCTGCCCCATTGAGCATGATGTGCTAAAGCCAGGCGAAGCAGTGACCCCTCGTAACCTACGACTCGGGTATTTTCCGGGCTAGACTCGCGGCAACAAGTACGAATATGCAGACGATTGCCCAACTCGCACCACTACCGCTAAGGCCTGACTGTATGGTTTGGTATGCAGGCGATCCCTGCGACACGCTAATAAAGCAGTACCATCAAGCAGCCGAGCAGCGTCAGCAGCAGGAATGGCAAGTCTCGTTGACCGCGCCCCTACAGAAGCAGATTGCCGATCAGCAAAATCAGATTAAGGCGCTGAAGTTGCAGATCGATTCGCAGACCGCTGCGGCCTTGCAGAGCGAGGCGCGTGCCGAGGCCATTTTGGATGGCATTGGAGCAGGAGTAGGTGCGGCATTGGCACTCCTTGTGGCGGTCGCAAGTTTTCGGAGGCTGGCGAGGAGCTCCACCGCCCCGAAGCATGAACAGCAACGGGCCGCTTCTGCCTGAGCCTTGGGTTTCGGCCGCTAGAATAGCACTGGGCCAAAGGGCATTGTAGTAGTACTCGAAGACTCCATGAACGGCATCCGCAAACTAGCGGCTGTTTTACGTTTTTAATCTCGGCAACTCGCAACTGTGTCCACCCTCAGCCAAAAAAGCCTCTAGGGCGTGCTCTGTCCCAAATTCCTCTGGCCCGGCCGTCTCCGAGCGATCAGTGATTCCGATTAGCCCGGCTGCTCCTCGATGTTGTGGTTGGCATCCACGATGCCGAACAGCAAACCGGAACCAATTGTGATCAAGACGGCGATGTCGAGAGCTTGGCCCCACCCTTGATGAACGGCGACTGAGGCAGTCACAGTGGAAGAAACCGCTCCGCCGATGCTGCCCACTGTGTTCATGAGTGCGGACAGCGAAGCGGAACAGGATGGGGCCAGATCAATACAGGCTGCCCAGAAATTTGCAGCGGCGAACATGTTAAAGCCAGCTGCCAGCGCGATCATGGGTAGGGCTACCACCGTGATTTTGAGATGATTGCCGCTGTAGAGCAGCAGGGCCGAGACGCCCATGCCGAGCCATACCGCAACCAAGCGACCCCTGCGACGGTCGGTGGCTCGAGCGACGCGATCTGAAAACCATCCGCCGACCGGTGAAAGAAGGGCCATCGCCAGAAACGGAGCCGAGGTCCATGCCGCAGCTTGCATGAGTCCCAGACCGCGCACTTTTACCGCGTAGAAATAGAACCAGTTGTAGTAGACGTAAAAGGTATAGCCTTGCAAGCCGTAGCCGAGGATCAATCCCCACACCGAAGGGTTCGTAAGCATCTTGCCCCAGGGGACGCTCGCGGTTGCAAGTTGCTCCGCTCGGGCTTCTCCACGTCGTGAGCCCGGGTGGATGATCTGCAACTCCTCGTCGTTTACGTCTTTGTGCTCCTCGGGCCAATCCACCGCATAGGAGTGCCAGGCCGCGACAATCACGAACGCCAGCACGGCACAGGCGGCGAACGAGACTCTCCAGCCCCAATGCACCATGGTCCAAGCGATGAAAATGGGGGTAAAGGTTCCACCCAAGCCCAGCCCGCAAACCTGTAATCCGCTCGCGAATCCTCGTTCGCGCGAGGCCGTCCACGAGGCGATCACTCGTGTGACATTGGAAGAGACCGCTGCTTCTCCCACGCCGGTCAAGAAGCGCACGAGGCGGAAGGCCGCCAGCACACTGATCCCACTGAGGGCGGCAAACCTGGGCGCCAACCCCATCGCCCCAGCCCCAACGGCAAAACAGAGGATGGAAGCCGTTAACGTACGCCGCGGGCCGATCCGATCACAGACATATCCCCAAGGAATTTGAAACAGGGCGTAACCCCAGAGGAAAGAGCTGAACACCAATCCCATCGTGATGGTGTTGAAGGAAAATTCTTCCTCGATATACTTTCCCGCAATGCTCAGGTTCAGCCGGTTCAGTGCTGTGACCGCCATAATGGCAACAACGATGGCCAGGATCCGCCAGCGGACACGGGTGGGCCGGGAAGGCTTAGCGAGTCCCTCAGGGGAGTTGATTCTGTGTGCCGTGCCCGTGGTCGTGTTCAAGCGCTTTCCTTATTTCGAGACTGCGAAATATCGATTTGGCAAAGTGGGATAGGGCGGCGGGCCTGACGGTTCCTCCCATCACCGCGGACTCGTCCATCCCATCTCTCGAAGCGCTCGCCTCCGGCTTGACGGGTGAGTCGATGCTGGGTGCTGAGCGCGCAGGCAAGCCGAGATCCGGCTCGGCTTTCCTGCAAGCACCTTACCAGATCACTTTCAGACCCAGCTGAATCTGCCGGGAGGTAGTCGCAGTCTGGTTCAACGCGGTGGGGAGGCCCTTGCCACTGAAATCGTAGACGGAGTTATTCTGGCCAAACGTGTTCAAGAAACCGGGCGAGAGGAAATTGGTGTGATTCAAGATATTGAAGAACTCCGCTCGAAACTGAACGTTGAAGTTCTCGGAGATGCTCGGAATCCTCGTGTTCTTGAAGACCGAGAAATCCACCTGAGTCTGGCCTGGACCGTAGAATTGGTTGCGCCGCGTGTTACCCAGAACGTTCGAACAGAACTGTGTGCCGCTGGGCGGCGGTGGCCCGAGGTACACCCCATTAATCGGGTCCTGAAGGGGAGTGAGAAAAGAATTGGGCGCGCAGCCCAGGGGATTCGCTGCGGTTGCGGCCGGAAGCGATGCCGGCGCCGTGGGTGGCGTAAAACAGTTTGTATTCAGGTAGTTCACCCCACCGTGGATCAGATTACAGCCCGGGATGAGGCTGGCAAAGTCCATGGAGAAATCACCGTTGAAACCGGTGCCCAACGGATCGTTACCGTCGCCGACTGTCATTGTGAACGGCGCGCCACTGGTAGCAGTGACGATGGTGCCCAATTGCCACCCACCCGTCAGAGTCGACAGAAATGCGCCAAAGTGCTTCATGGAAGGAAGATCCCACATGAGCGTTCCGGAAACAACGTGGCGAATGTCGAAGTCGCACGCGCCCAGTCTCGCGGACTTGCTCAACATGAGTGGCACGGCGATCGAGTTCAAGAAAGTGTCCCCGGTGACCGGAGCCGAACTCAAATCCCTGCACTTGCCGAATGTGTAGGAGACCTGTCCCTGCACGCCCTGGCTGAAGCTTTTCTTCAGTTGCGACTGGAAGGCGCTGTAGGAAGAGGCACCATCGAACAGAACCGGGCGAATGCCGGCGCCGCCGCCCCAGTTCGGATCGATACGGGTCCCTGTCTGTTGACTTGCACAGGTATTTCCTGAACTGAGGGCCGCAGGATCGCAAGGAAAAACTAGGCCTACTCCACTCACTGCCGTGGGCTGGACCAGATTCACGTCGTCAGAGGCCGCTGAAAGATGAATGGATCGGGACCCGACGTAGCCTAACAGCATCGTCAGGCCCTCGGCGAGTTGACGCTGAATGTTGAGGTTCCAGTTCAAAACGTCCGCGCGCTTGGGGTAGGCATCGATGAATCGGTTCCGGATGTGGAGGGGGTTGAAGCTGACTGGAATGGTGCCTCCTCCCAGGGTCGCCCCCTTGGCGGTCCCGATGATCTGAAACGGAGCAGTAGCGGCTGTGTTCAACCCAAACTCATAAGGCAGCGGCAACACGTCGAACATCCCGAAGCCGGCGCGCACGGCCGTTTTTCCGTCGTGGAAGGGATCCCATGCCAGCCCGATGCGCGGCTCGAAATTCTTGGTCGTCGGATTCTGCAGAATTGGGCTTTTGACTCCGACCGGACCACACGCCGTGGGGCTCTGGATGCAATTTGACAGGCTAGTGATTTCCTGGAAGCCGGCGGCGGCCACCGTGTAGCCCGCGACCGTGTAGCCGGGTACTTGGTTGGCGTCGGTTGGCCGGGTGGTCATCTCGTATCGCAAGCCAAGGTTCACGGTGAGGTTCGGCCGCGCCCGCCAGTCATCCTGGATGTACCCGGCAAACAGGTTTTGCCGGAACCCAACCTCGTGGGATCCGCCGGGGGCGAGCGCGTTGAGTTGATCCCCCTTGTTAGTTAAGAAGGCCGCGAGACTGCCGTAGGTGCTCATTCTGCCGTTCGGGCTCAACTGTTCGAGCACGTTGTATTGCATGTGTTCGAAAGCGAAGCCGAACTTGATCGCGTGTGTCCCGCGAATCAGGAATGCATCGTCTGCGATCTGAGCTGAGTTCCAAGCATGTGTGAATCGATTGAATCCCCCCAAACCAAAAGCCGTGGTTAGCCCCGGAACCGGGATTTGTGGAGGCGCAGCAGCCCCGGGCGCGATGGCCAACGCGGCATCCTTCGCGACCGCATCGCCCGATACAGGATCGTTGATTTTGCCCAAGGCCCTGTTCAGACCTGCACGGAACGTGTTCACCACCGCTGGGCCGAAGATGTGGGTTTCTTCGAAACTGCCCATCTGCCTGCGGGAGAAAACCTGGTGAACGGTGTTCCCTAAGGGATCAGCTTGGGACTGCGGGCCAGAGTCGATGAAATAGCTGCCCGCCAGCGCATCGACGGCAGAAATTTTGTGGTCGAGTCTGGTGATGAAGTAGTTCTCGTTGGCGATCGTATTCACGTTCACATTCAGTGTCTGAATCCCATTGAGGTCGGGAGCACTTGCGGGTGCAACGGGCCACAAAGCAAGATAGGGTTGAATTGCTGGAACGGCCATGGCCCGCGATGCGGCATCGGGCACGTGGATGGTCCCGGACGAAGCCAAACTCTGGCGAAATCCCTCGTAGTTCGCGAAGATGAACGTCTTGTCCTTCACGATCGGGCCTCCGCCGGAGCCTCCAAATTGAATGCGCCGGAACGGGGCGATCTTGGACCCGTCAAAGTAGTTGCGCGCGTCGAAGACGCTGTCGCGGTCAAAGAAGAAACCCGTCCCGTGGAATTGGTTGGTCCCCGACTTTGTTATCGCGTTGATAACGGCGCCTGAAGTCCTGCCGTACTCGGCCGTGTAGCCCGTGGTAATCACGGAGAACTCCTGGACAGAATCAACTCCCAGGTTCAGGCCGGTGGCGCCTCCGGGGGCGGCATTGGAATAGTCGTTGATGCTGAGGCCGTTCAGACGGTAAGAGTTCTCGTTGGGGCGGTGTCCGGAATCGGCCAATTGGTTGCCGAAGCCTCGATTCCCCTTGTTCGCGTTGAAGGAGGTCGTCGCCTGATTGGGAACGCTGATGACACCGGGTTCGAGAGTCGCCAGCGTGGTCCAATCGCGCCCGTTCAGGGGCAACTCACGGACAGTCTTGGAATCGACGGTCGAACTGATGGCCGAGGATGTGGTCTGCACGTCGGGCGGAGTACTCTTCACCTCGACAACCTGCGTGACCTCCCCCGGCTTCAGGCTCAGGTTAAGGGCTTGTTGGCCCCCGACCGTGAGGATAATGTCTTTTTGGACAGTGGTCGAAAAACCCTTCGCCGCGACACTGACCTCATATTGCCCCGGCAACAGATTGGGAAGGGAATAAAAGCCCTCGCTGTTGGTCTGTCCCTCGCGCACTTCTCGGGTGGCCAGGTTTTTCACGGCGACTTTGGCCCCGGCAATCGCTGCCGCGGACGAATCCGTGACCAGACCCGACAGCGTTGCACCCGCCACTTGAGCCCCGACCGGCAGGGACCAGAAAACAGTCGTGCAGACTGCCAGGACCATGCTGATTACCGTTCCGAATAGCGCAGCTGTTCGCTTCCCGGTTTTCATAGCGCCCCCTTCTTTCCCCGATGCCGAGGCCCGCTCCCACCAGATTTCGCGTGATCTCCCGGCACACATAAGTCAATCGGCGAAGCTGCACCGACGTCATACCTTGGCTTTGGTAGCGTGGTCGCACAGCGCCTGTTTCCCGTGCGGGGCGACTCTGCGGGAGTCCGTGCCCTCGGCACAATCCCCGATCCATCCAATCGAAAACATTTCTGGCTCCACGGAATTGTCATTGAAAACACAGGGTATAGCAGGGCTTATCACTTTGACCTTGGGTGCGGGCGAGGCTATACTTTGAGACCCAGTCCAGGGGTGCAATGGGATCTCCAGTAGCTTCGGTGCGAATTGTCCGCTTCGGCGTCTATGAGGCGGACCTGAAGGCATGTGAACTCCGCAAGCACGGCTTCCGACTCAAACTGGCGGAGCAGCCGTTCCAGGTCCTCGCTTTACTTCTGGAACGTCCCGGGGACGTCGTGACCCGCGACGAACTGCGCACGCGTCTGTGGGAGGGCGACACTTTTGTCGATTTTGATCACGGCCTGAACAATGCCGTGATGCGCGTACGTGAAGTACTGGGCGATTCCTCGGAACACCCGCGCTACGTCGAAACGGTCCCGCGTCGAGGATACCGGTTTATCGCTCCCGTCGAAGTGCCTTCCGTCTCGTTCCCGGTGTCGGAGGCACACGGTCCTCTTGATGATTCCGCGGTCGCGCCTCAACCGAGGTCGACCTCTGTCGTGGTTCCTTCATCGGAGGATCGATTGTCGAAGACGAGCAGCCGCTGGGGCGCGTTCCCGCGGATTGCGGCGCTTACGGCGTTCATTCTCCTCTGCTCTTTACTGCTCATCGTCGCAACCCGTCATTACGCGCGCCCGGTGGACGCGAGCAAGACCAACGCTCAACGGAGCACATCCCTGGTCGTGCTTCCGCTGGAGAACCTCTCGGGCGACAAGGAACAGGACTTTTTCGCCGACGGGATGACGGACGAGCTGATTGCCAATCTTGCCAAGATCCGCTCCTTGCGCGTGATTTCCCGATCGACTGCAATGGCATACAAGGGCACGCGCAAACCTCTGTCACAGATTGCTCAGGAGTTGAACGTGGACGCAGTGGTGGAGGGCACGGTCTTGCGTGTGGGCAGCCGCGTCCGGATTACGGCAGAACTCGTCCGGGTGTCCACCGATCGCCATCTGTGGGCCGAGACCTACGAAAGTCAGATGGGGGATGTGCTAGCCCTGCAGAATCGTGTGTCGTCGGCCATCGTAAACGAGATTCGCATCAACCTGACCCCGGAGGACCGAGAGCGACTGGCGAAGACGCCCGCCGTGAGTCCCGACGCATACGAAAACTATCTCAAGGGTCTTTATTATTGGAACAAGCGGTCGGATGAGAATTTGACAAGGGCGATCGGATACTTCGAACGGGCCGCGCACCAGGATCCGCAGTACGCGCTGGCGTATGCGGGGCTCTCCGATTGCTACGCCATTATTAGCGCCGAAATTTTTGGGACCATGGCGGCCTCGGAGGCGGCCCCAAAGGCCAAGGCAGCGGCCCTTCACGCCCTGGACGTCGATCCGACGCTTGCCGAGGCAGATACGTCGCTGGCGACTGTCAAGTTTAATTACGATTGGGACTGGTCGGGTGCATCGGAAGGATTCGAGCGCGCCATCGGTCTCAATCCGAGCTACGCTACGGCCTACCAGAGGTATTCCCTCTACCTGATGGCCATGGGGCAGGTGCAGGATAGCTTTGCTCAAATTCAAAAGGCACGCCAGCTCGACCCGCTCTCGATCAGCATCAACTTCAGTCTAGGGTGGCGTTTGTACATGGCGCGCCAGTACGACCGCGCCATCGCGCAACTTCGCGACACCCTTGAGATGGATCCGTCCTATGAGCTCCCCCATTTAGTGGTTGGGCAAGCGTATGAGCAGAAGGGGGATTTTGCGTCGGCAATCCCTGAATTAAGGAAGGCGGTCGAACTCTCGCACGCTACTCCGCTGATGGTCTCGGCGTTGGCCCACGCTTACGCTCGAGCGGGAGACAAAACCGAAGCAGAAAAACTTCTGGCCGAACTGGTGGCCGAGTCCAACAAACAGTACGTTTCCCCTTACTACCTTGCGGTTGTCTACGTCGGCCTAGGTCGAGATCAGCAGGCGATGGACTGGCTGGAAAAAGCCTTCGCCGATCGCTCCAACGGCCTGGTCTTCCTGAAGGTCGAACCCGAACTCGACAGTCTGCGCGCCAATCCGCGCTTCATCGCCTTGCAGAAGAAACTGGGGTTCCCGGGCTGAGCGCCCAACCCCGAGCCCGACACGAATTCGTGGGAGTTGCCGTACGTTTTCAGCGTCGGGCGTAGAATGATCTTGAGGCCGGCCCCGTGCCGTTGGCCTCTCCAGATTAGCGAGCGATCGGCGCGCGCATGACTGGGCTCCGAGGAACTGATTGACCAAACAACGCGGGAACCCGAATTGGGGCAAGCCGGATGTCGACAGCGCCCGCTACAGCGGCCCCACATCCTTCGAGGAGATCGTTAGGAAGCTGCGTCTGTCCCCGGAGGACTACCAGCATTCCATCCCGCTCAAAGAATGGGTGCAAAAGAACAAAGACCAGAAGTATGTGCCGCCGGATTTGCTGCGGGCATGGGATTTTGACGTTAAGGGAGACATGTGAGCCCGGGAGATTCCAGCGATTTCCTTCGGCCAGGCCCGCCAACCGTCTGAATCGGTCGATCGTCGTTGGGCATCGACGGTCTGAACCTTCAATGCAAGTTGGCGGCGATCATTTCCTCCATGTTTCCGTCCAGTGTTTCCTTCAACAGGTGGAGGCTGAACCCCCAGGCTTGTTCCTTTGTTGAGGCGCAAGTAGTTTTCGAAGGAGTCCCACCAGCGAGGCTTCAGCAATGTGACTCCGGTGGCGGCCTCCTCGGCGCGGGCGACGGATTTGGGACGCAGGGTTACTTTGCCGGCGCCTGGGGCAGGATCGGAGAATACGTTGCTGATCCGCTCCGGAAAAAGGTCGGCGGCATTTATCCGGCGATCGCCTGACTCGGCCCCGCCCTCGCCGATCGAACTCGCCGGAGCGGAAATGGGTTCGCCGGGCGGGGTGATGACGCGGTCAGAGCCCTTCATATGCATCACAGGGTCCTCGTCCCAATACTTCTTGAACTCCTGCTCGTATTTCTGCCATTCGTCTTCTGATCGCAGCGATTCCTTCTGATATCGCGGAGAATTTTCAACCTGCTCCGGAGTGGCTCTGATGGCCAGACCTTCCTCGTGGCTTGCGTCGGCGGAAACACGGTCGGCGGGGAGCAGGAAAGTTCCGGCTTGCAACCACCCGCCGCTATCCACTGCGAGAAAACGAATCTCCATGGTGTCGTGATCAAAGATCACGTCATCTATGTTGCCGAGTTTCGCGCCGTCTGATCCGCGAACGGTGGTACCGCGGATATCGCGAACCCCGTCCGCCAGACGCAGAGTGCCAAGACTGCCGTAATGAGCCCTCATGTCCGTCCCTCTCCGTACCTCTTTAAGAAATTCGCGACTTCCAAAAACATCACCCCACGAGCGCCCGCCGTCTCCAGTCAGCGCAACGTCTCCCGAAAATTCACCCACGCAAGAGTGGGACGAACCACCGCCAAAATCAATCCGACAGCGCACCTACCCGCGTCTACATCTTCTGACTTAGGAGAACAGCCAGGCAGAGGTAGGTGCCGCCAGATTTACTGCGGACGCGGATTTTGATGTCAACGGAGACATGTCGGCTTTGTAGATCTTGGCGATCCGTTCCGCCAACTCCGCCAACAGTGCGATTCGGCCGCAGTGCGACCATTTTGTGCCTGTAAAGACTACCCGCGTTTTGACAGAACCGTCCGCGGTTTAGGCGCGGCAGGCCATGCTCTTATAAATCGGCGCTCGAACCACGAGTGGCGTGGTAGGCGCATATAAAGTTGTCTGGAATTGATTACAAGCTCCAGTGTCAGCCTTCGTTTGCCCGTGCAAAGTCGCTCCTCAAGAAACTTGCCATTACGTCCGTTACACCTCAGTAACGCCACGTCGGAGCCATTGTCCAGCAGTCAGCTTTATCTCAAACTGATCGGCGAGTGGGGAGCGAGCGGCATGCGATCGAGCAGGAGAACAAAGACGGCTAACGAAGGTAGAGACTGGTACTCCTGGTTGCTCCCAGGCCTGTGTCTGATGCTGCTTACAGTTCTGTTGTGGAAGCAGGGATAAGCCTGGGCTTGCTGGGAGAAAAAGACCTGTCGAGCGCGTGATTTTGTCGGGCAATTTCCCTTTCGTTTCATCCGAATAGACTTAAATATGACCTCCGAATGCAAAGGTGGCGGCAAGTTCGTAGGCAAGTGGAGCGTTAGCGTTCGCAACACGACTCCATGCCCGGTGTGCAGTTTGCCCCAACCGGTAAGTCCATATGGCGGGCGATACAAGATAGCGGACCACCGGGAGCCCGAGAGTGCGAAAGGGGCACCACCGACAGGTGACCATTCCTCCTGTACTTAGATTCCTTTGAAGCCTCCCTGTGTCTGTTGCGATGAGGAGACCGCTGCTTCACAAGGCACGCCCTTCGCTTCCGGCCAGTTCTTCCTAGCGGGTCATTTTTAGACAAAACGCCCCAGCTCTGTTGAACATCTTGCTCGCAGTTGTTCCCGTCAGTGGGATGGTGGGGGGCCATTTCGAAGACAATGGGATGGGAGGGGCCTGGGAGAGGTGATCACCCCGGGCAATTTCCAGGCGGCGCAATGGCCGTGCAATTCAAAAAAAGGTCGAGCCGCTGATCAACTGGAAGTGCTCAATTGTCAGAAACTCCGGCTTTTGCGTAGTTTGGATTTTTGGCCTTGGACGTGAGCCTGCGCAGGAGGAACTCCTGTGCCAGGTTGGCGAGCGCCCGCTCGCCGGTGTTGATAAGGAAATTCCCGAACACCAGCCCCGCGCCGCGATCCGACGCCGGATAGTAGGCATTCGAGATGGCAGCCGTGGCCAGATCGCCACCTAAAGTCGAGTAGTTCGGCTGCGGCCGTCCATTGTCTCCCCTGCAGATAAATGGGCTGGAGAGTGCGTGGAAAGCGCGAGACTTCTTGGTTCCCGTGCCCTGGTAGAAGTAGCGTGGGTCCTGGTGCAGGAGCGATGGCAGAATGGCGCCGCCGATCATGATGTCGGTAACGCCGTCGGCATAAATAGCGCCATAGCGCTCAGCGTAACCTTTCGCACCCTGGCCGTAGTTGCGGAGGTCTGCTGCCTGGTAGATGCCGGCAAGCATGCCTGAGCCGATGATCGTAACAGGATCGACGGCGACCTTGGTGGCAAGCTTGAACTTCAGCTTCGTGGTGAGCGGCGCAGCGTTGTGATCATAGACGACGTAGAAATTGGGGATGATGCCGAAAATGCGCTGCTGCTCCTCGGCCCTGACCTGCTCGGTGGCGATCTCCTCGGAGGAAGCAACCGGAGAATCCACAGTTATGGTGGTAAGCGCTTCAGCGATATGGAGCTTGCTGCCCGGCAAGATTGCGTACTGGCCGGGCTTGAGGATGACCTCGGGTGAGGCCCAGCTTGCAAATCCCTCGGCCCTGATGGTGACGTGGTAGGGAGTTCCCGGCTCGAGGTCGTTGAATTCAAAGAATCCGTTGTCGTTCGACACAACCGCGCGGGGATCTCTGACGACAGGGCCTTCGAGAACGACCGTGGCGCCCGGAACGGCGTCTCCGTTCACATCGATTACCGTGCCGACAATGATTCCTGGCTGCGGCTTAGGCGCGTCAGGCAACAGAGTCAGCCGCTCCTGAGCCTTGGAAGTCCTTGATCCGCAAAGGCAGACCATGAGTGCAAAGGCACGCCACTTCATTGCGTGTTCTCCTCCGAATGACAGAACTCTTCGACATGAGTCTTCCGAAAAACAACCTAGGGGAAAGCAACCGACCGACCAAAGCGAGGGCTAAGGGAAAGTCTCCTAAGCCACTGACTCTAATCAAGAAGAGAAGTTCAGGCGGAGGATGGTGTCGACACATGTCGAAGGCAATCTCGACACTTGTCGACGATTGGTGACAGCCGGTAAGGCTCTCTCGGAATTGATGAGGTGCAGGAGCAAAGGGTGGTTGCAGCGGCATGCTCACCAAGCACCTGATCCAACCGCTCGTACGCACAAGCAAGAGGAACGCGAGCGACCCGAGTGACGGCGATGGTCTTGCCGCAGCCGCATTCCCAATGGAAGCTCTCGCCATTCCACAACCGTGAAGACTCCGTTTTCGAATTACCGCTTGACCCCACCGATGCGACCAACGCACACCTTCAGCGTCGATACGAATCCCACCGCGTTCTCTGGGTGAGTATTGCTACATGGAAGCAGCGTGGAGCCCTGGGTTCTGTTCACAAGTTTTGGGGAGAGAGACCGCTTGGCGACGTGGGGGCGCCACTTTCCAAACCAGGGTGATCGCCTCAGCGCTGCTTTCATTGGCAGACTCTACAGTTTCGAACGCGTCCAGGCAGGCGAAGGCAGTGCACGCAAACGGCGCGGCCTCTCGGGAGGGGCCGCGGTCTGCTCCTTTTGTCGCGCTGATAACCGCCGCCACTGGGCGCTCGGGTGCATCGCACCCGAGAGAAGGCTTGGAGCGAGAGCCTGTAGACTTAGGTGCACCCCATTTCTATGCGTCCAAAGAATTGTTCACGCCGCCGTCAATATCTCTGCTCCCTGTTCGCATATGTCGTGTTTTTATCGTGTGGTCTCTCTGCTGGACAACAGGCGGATCAAGGCATCGATCCGCTACTGGATGGTCCGAAGCGGAGCATCCCCGAGACGAAAGGCTTCTTGGCTCGTTGGGCGGAGTTTTACCGGCAGGACTGGTCGGGGGCGACTGCTTCCTCGCCGGCCCCGGAGCGGCGCGGCCTTCCCTCGCCCCTCGATTCGCCGCCATTCCCCAATGCGGATTGGTCCTATGGTGGTTCGCCGGTGATTGGGGAGCCGGACACGAACAGCTATCCGCTGATGACCGCCATCAACCAGGCCAGGAGCCGGACAAAGATATATGGATGGGTAGATCCGACGCTAAACTTCAGCGCCTCCGCACATCGCAATGACCCTGAGGCGAACGATGTCTACTCGAATCGTTTTGAGATGAACCAACTCGTTCTCTACGCCGAGCGGCTGCCGGAGTCCGTGCAACGCGATCATGTCGACTGGGGTTACCACCTCACGGCTCTTTACGGCACGGACTATCGCTTTACGATCGCGAAGGGATACCTGAGCGGCCAGTTACTGAACCATCATCGTCAATATGGCTTTGATCCTACCCTTGAATACGTCGATGTTTACGTTCCGCAGGTTGCGCAAGGTATGAACCTTAGGGTAGGTCGCTTCATTTCCGTGCCTGGGATCGAGGCCCAATTGGCGCCCAACAACTACATCTTCAGCCACTCGCTGCTCTATGCGATTGACCCGTTTACCGACACAGGTCTGATCGCGACGGTCAAGCTCAACGACCAGTGGCTGGTGCAATTCGGGATTACCGGCGGCCACGATGTTGCTTTGTGGACGGCGGATGCGAAACCCTCCGGCACGGGCTGTGTAAGCTATACGACCAAGTCGGTGAACGACAACTTTTACGTCTGCGCGAACGGGATCAATGACGGCAAGTATGCCTACAACAACCTGCAACAATATGACGCCACCTGGTATCACAAGTTTTCGAAGACGGTGCACATGGCGACCGAAGCCTGGTACATGTACGAGCGCGACGTGCCTGCGACAGGAGGCAATATTCAGCCGGAAATCGGCGCCGATGCCGCGCACTGCCTGACAGGAGAACAGCGTTGCACGGCTCCCGAATATGCCGTGGTTAATTTCCTGCAGAAGAAACTCTCGCCGCATGACTTCCTGTCGTTCCGTAGTGACTTTCTCGATGACAAAAAGGGCCAGCGTACAGGCTACGCGACCAGATACTCCGAGAACACGATCGCATGGTGTCATTGGATCGGCACAACGGTCCAGATGCGTCCGGAATTGCGCTTCGAGCGTGCCTGGGATCAGAAGGCTTACGATTACGGTCGACGGCACAATCAGCTCACGGTGGCAAGCGATTTGATTTTCCACTTTTGATCGGGCCCGATTCTGATCGCCCGACGGCCGGCATTCAAGGGGCGCCCACCAAATCCTTTGTGGTCAATCCTTGGTTCTCTCGAAGATTGGTAACATCACGGATAGGGGGAGCGCCAAACATGCGGGAATATTCGCGACTGAATTGCGACGAGCTTTCATAGCCGACACGATACGCTGCGCTTGCCGCATCCGTGCCTTCCAATAATAAGCGTCGCGCTTCCAGCAGACGCAGGCGTTTCTGATATTGCAGCGGGCTCATGGCCGTCACTTCTTTGAAATGAAAGTGCAAAGACGACGGGCTCATATGGGCCATTTCTGCCAGGTCTTCCACGCGGATTGGTTCTGTAAATCTGCTCTTCAGCATTCCAATCACGTGCGCAATACGCTGCATGTTGGTGCCGTGAATCGCTATCTGCGCGATGCGCCGGCCATAGGGACCATTCAGCAGCCGATAGTAAATCTCGCGTATGACCATCGGCGCCAGCAAGGCAATATCCCGCGGCGTGTCCAGCAGCCTCGCAAGCCTCAACAGAGCATCGGTTAGCTGATCGTCTGTACTGCCGATAAACAGGGCGCGCTCCGTGGGAGCGCCATCCACTTCTGTCCGGACTGTCTCCGTTATGAGATCGCTCAGTTGCCTGGGATCGAGGTCGACTTGCAGGCACAGGTAGGGTTGTTCCGGTGTCGCCACCGTCACATGCCCGGTTGCCGGCAAATCGACGGATACGACCAGAAATTCGGATGCGGCGTAGCGGTAGCTTTCATCCTCCAGCATCACTTCTTTCTCGCCCTGCACCACCAGGCAAAGAGACGCACTGTAGACCACGGGCATCCGCGCGCTTGGCGCCGACATTTTGAAGCAGTGAAGCGGAGCAATGGCGGTGTCGTTGAGCCCGTCCGCTTGGAGTATTTGCCAATCAAGGCAGCTAGCTCCCGCTGTTGACTCTTATTCATGGAACATTTTTCCCATTATCTTCGCGTCTCTAGTATCAGCAACTTTGGCCGCCGGCAAACACGCAATTCAGCAACCTGTAGGATTAGGCAATCATACAGGAGGTCTGTGTATTCCATCCTGATTGCCCAAGTCGTGGAGGGTGCAGATATGGGGGTGATTCAGCGCGGAAATGGCTCTCGCCTCGCGCTCAAAACGCTGCTTCATATCAGAGCTAGAACAGAGATGGGCGGGCAGAATCTTGATCGCAACGATGCGATCAAGCCGCGTGTCCCGCGCGCGATAGACCTCGCCCATGCCGCCGGCACCAAGCGGCGATTGAACCTCGTAAGAACCAAGTTTAGTGCCAAAAGTGAGCCCCATCGTGCGCGCCATTGTAGTCCGCATCGCAAGCCATTGGACGATGCGCCCAGGCTGGCGAATTGTCGGCAAACTGGCAACCGGGGACAATCGGCCCGGACACCGACTGCCTGGGCGGGGAACGGGAGCTAGTTCTGAAACGCGCGTCCGAGCCGCGGCGGAGCGGGGTGTTGATCCTGGACCCATGTCTTGCACATAATCATGCAATATGTATAATATTGCATCCAGAAGTGCAACCTGGCTAGGGCAAATGAAGACCAAGACCAAAACCTACGCGGTGATCACATGCGACATCGTGGGGTCTCGTCATATTGAGGAGTTCCGCCGCAAACGGGATCAAAGGCTGCATCACATCTCCAAACTGCACGTTGATAAGAAATGGATTTTGTCGGAGTATGCCATCACAGCCTGGGACGAATTCGAGGGCATTTTGTCGCGGCCGACGAACATACCGGCCGTAATTTTGGACCTTCGCAGGCACTTTCATCCCTTCGAGCTTTGGATGGGTATCGGAATTGGACAGGTCTCAGAGCCGTACCGGAAGCCCGTGAATGTGTATGCGGGGGGGGAAGCGTTTGAGCGGGCCCGGGAGGCCATGAATCGGCTTAAGGGCAAACGGGGTAAGGCTGGTACTTTGACGTCATTCGCCACCGGTAACGAGACCTTCGATTTGATCTCGAATACCGTGTACCACCTGCATGATACTCTGCTGCAAAGCGTCTCTACCAAGCAGTGGCAAACCATCAACGTTCACATGGAGTTGAACAGGCAGGACCTCACCGCGAGGAAGCTGCGCCTGAACGAATCGACCGTTTCCCGGAATTTACGGCGCGGCTTCTGGTGGCAAATTCAGGAAACCCGGCAAGCGATGGAGCGCGTAATTGAGGCGTATTTTCCAAATGCACGATAGGGTGCAGATGTGTAGGATTGCACAATAATATGCAACCATTCCTCAAATCGTTCCTGGTGGTCTTATTGGCGCACCTTCTGGGCGACTTTCCTCTCCAGTCGTCGGCTATGGTGCGAGCTAAGCAGCAAGGAATTCGTGCGTATCTTGCGCACGGAACTGTGCACCTGGTTGTTCTTGTTTTGTGCGTCGCCGTCTTTATCGGTGTCCAGTGGTTGACGTCCTTTTGGTTCTGGATGATGGCGGCTCTCTATATTGCGACGCATCTCGGGATTGACCGGGCAAAGCAGGGACTGGTGAGGACAGCAAAGCTGGCAGATTCGGCTTCCGTGCCGATTCTTGACCAAGCGCTGCATGTTTGCACCATGGTCGCGCTGGCGTGGTTCCTCATTCGACCAAGCTGGGCGGCTTTGAAATCCCAGTTCAGTTGGTCCACGGCGACAGGAGACAGGGTTCTTGAAGCGGGAATTGTCTACGTGGCCGTTGTGTTCGCAGGCGGATATCTCATTCGTTATTTGACTCGTAACCTCGCGGCCGGAATTGAAAGACCGGGCGAGACTGCAGAACAGGTTAGAAACGCCGGGATGTACATTGGCTGGTTGGAACGGTTCCTGGTCCTGACGGCAATACTGGTTCAGTCGCCTTCGATGGTAGGACTGATTCTTACGGGGAAGTCGATCGCAAGATTTCCGGAGTTGAAGGAACGATTTGCGGAATACTTCCTGATCGGCACTCTCCTCAGCATTGGGCTGGCTGTTCTCGGCGGGCTGGTACTCGTACAGCTGTGGTACGGAACAATGTCCTTGAAGTGATCAGGGGATCGTTTTCGCCGGTCCATCCCACCCTGCAGGTTGCCTGCACCGCGCTGCCGTCAGCGGGAGGCAATTCTTCGCGCTACCAGAAGCCTTTACGGAGGGCCGCATCCGGATCCCAGTCGCCACAATGTGTTTCTAGTCTTTGTCCAGATATTCACCGGGTACGTCATCCTCCGGCACCTCATGCGTGCGAACTTCTTTTTCATCGGCGCTCTCGGCGTCTTCGACGCCGGTCACTGCCTCGGCCTCGAACGCATTCCCTTCCTCGAGCAACTCCTCGACGCTCTCCGAATCCGCGGCTTCGAGGCGGGACAAGCCCTGTAAATCTCCCGACTGTTCGCCCGAACGCGATCGCGGACCTTTCGTTGAGAACTCCAGAGCACCCGTACGCCCGCCCTTCTTGCGGGGCTGTTTCTTGCCGGAGACCTTCTTTTTCGCCGCTTTCTTCGCTGCAGGTTTCGTCCTCCCGAGTTTCTTGGGACGTTTCACCGTCTTCATCAGCGTTGCCTTCTTGCGGGTAGTTCTCTTCGACTTCGTCGCCTTGTTCTTCGTTTTCTTTTTGGCAGTCATGCGTCGCAGTCTAGCACCGCCTCACGCGTACGGCAAAACCGGCCCGGCCGGTCTGTTTGCAGCTATATTTCCGTCGAATACGCCTGGATCGCTGGCGAGAGTCAGATCCAAACTCGCCGACACCAGAGTCTGACCATTCGTTGCCAACGGTGCTTCGGTCGCGAGAAACCTGGAAGGAGTGTTGCCCGCGTGAGCCTAGGGATGGCCCTCGGATCTCCGCCCAAGCGAGACTTTACTTTACGCGAGGTGCAGAATCGTGGAGTCGTTGGCCGCCGGGTCTATGCTTTTGCCGCCTTTGTAATAGGGACGGTGCTGCGGTCTTGCGTGAGGTCTTCGCGGTATGACCGCGAGAGAACGGTCCCTGAGGGGAAGGGACCGTTCTGATTTTTGGAGAGAATTAATTTGCTGGGGGCTGCAACCGCTGCCGCGGCTGAGAACTGCTGCTGGCTGCCGTGTTCCCCGAAGAGCTTGCTGCGGCTTCCAGGTCCCCGGACTTGTATCTAGGCTCGCTCACGTAACCGTGGATGCGATCTTTGCCGATGGTGTTGATCACCAGTTCCGCGGGTTGTTTGCTGTCCGCGGCGTAAAAAATCACCGGCTGATCGAGATTGACGTGCTTCTGAGAGAGCTTGAAGTCGTCCACCATCAGTTCCAGGTCGGCGTACTGATGCTTGGTGTTGGCTTTGCGCAAGCGAATGGCAACCGGCCCTTTGCGTTGGAACGGACCATTCTTGTCGACATCAAATTCGTAGTAGCTGCGCTCGCCCTTTCTCTCGAGTACCACCAGTTCGTCATGGGTGCGAGCAATCGAGCCTTGCAGTTCAGTGCGGGTACTCGCCAGGTCACCGCGACTTGCGTCGATCTGCTTCTGCTGGCGGGCCAGTTGGTCCTCGATTTCCTTCCAGCGGGGATCGTAGGCACGATGATGGTTAGGGGGCCGGCGGGCAGCAGCCAAGGATCGGCTCATTGCTGGGGTTTGAACCGGGTGTGGTTTCGGCTGTGCGCTGAGATCGTTGAGCCTGGTGGTCAAACCGACAACCTGGCCACGCGTGGCGTCAAGCAGGGACAAGGTGGCGCTATTCTGGGTAGCGAGGCGGCTGACCACAGCGTGTTCATGCCAGGCGTAGCCCGCGGCTACCGATAGCAAGATCAACAGCAACGCAATCGAGCCCCAGATGCCGAACGCATTTGTCGGGGTGGATCGCGCCTCTAGAGGATGGGAGTCAGTGCGTACCTCATCAGACATGGGAGTGCTCCTTCTTTAGACTTTTAAGGTCCTGCCTAAAACCGTCCGGATCGCGAGCCCAACCGAGTCAAAATCGGTCCAGCATGGCTCCGGAGAGAGGGGATCGCTCACTGACCCGGGCTAGCTACAGCCCGTGAACGTCAGGGTTGCTGCGGTTACGCTCATCCCCGGGGAGACTGTGAGAGGGCCACTGCTGCTGGTCTGGCTGGTTTGCACTGCTGACGGATTGCAGTCGGGCTGGCCCGCCGACCCTGGCACGAACGCAGCCGCGTCGAGCCTGTAATGCACTAGGCCCGGAGCAGGTGGAGCGGGGGCTTGGTGTCCGGAGCTACTGAACGCTCCGATACTTAGATTCCCAGCGGGCAACGCAAGTGTGTAGGTCACACAGGCGGTGTTGGTAGGACAGGCTACACCGGGCGTAGTCATCAGCGTCGCAGTGGACGCTGACTGCGCCGCGAGCGGAACTGTGACCAGCGAGCTATTTCCGCTCGCCGTGACGCTCTGCAGTGCTGAAAGGGAAAGGTCCGCCGAAGCGGCGGCGCTGCCGGTGCTAGTTGTGATGGTACCCGTGACCGAAGCAGGCACGAGCGCCGCTGTCAATGGAACCGTCCCCAGGGCCGCGCCAGACTGCACTCCCGCAATGACGGTAGCAGAGTAAGCCACACCTGCTCCGTTTATCGCAGTTACCACGACGTCGTAGGTTCCGGTGGACACCGGGCAAAACGAGAATGTCCCGTTTGAATCCGCCACGGTCTCCATGACAACGCGGTCCACGCCGCTGCCGTCGTTCCGCTCAAGTGCAACAACCGTGTTTCCACCCACGATGTGGGTTTGGGTGGCGGTGTCGATGACCGTTCCGCTGATGCCGGCTTGCAGTCCCACCTCTCCGGCGTGAAGAACGGGTTTCAACCGGTATCCGCCGTTTCCTTGACGCACGATGGAGGAGCAGGCGTTGAAATCGAGATCAAGATCCTTGCTGTCTCCGGCGGCGACGACGAATTTACCGCCGGCTATCTGCCCCGGCGGAATCTTGATGCCAGTCTTCGATTCCGACGTGAGTTCGAGGGGCTGCGGATTCATGGGATCGCTGGCCAATATTACGCAGTTTGCATTGCCGCCGCACTGGTTTCCGCCCATCGTCGTACTGTGATCCGCGAGCAAGATGCGAATCTGTTGATAGGCGCCTGGTTGAATCTCGCTCGAACCCAGCATCTTCAGGAAGCACTGAGTCGCGGCGCCGAGCAAGTCGACTTGCACCGGGCTCCCGGCCAGGTTTGGTGTCAAGTCAACCCACCCAGCGTCAGTATCCGATGCACTATTGCTCTGGTGGATCCGCACGTCCGTGATCGTAACGAAGACATGACTGAATGGTCCCTGGGGAGCGGCACAGGTCGCGGGATCACTCACGCTGAGCTGTACGGTGGCGCTCCTCATGGAGTTGCGGATGCCGCCTCCACAGCTGATTAGGAAAACCCAGCAAGCAGCCAGACAAAAGACGGTGAGAAGGGAAACGGCTTGACGGTTCACAGTAGGTTCCTTCGGAGGCGCGACGTAGGCTGGTTCAGGAGTTCCGAAAGAGCGGGTGGGGCGCGAAGGACTCAGGAAGCGCCAGTTCGACCCTCACAACCTCGTCCGCTCGATAGGAGAACTCCTTGCCGCACTCATCGCATACGGCCACAAAGAAGCCCGTGGTGGCAGGCGGAGGTGTGACTGCATCCGTCTCGCCAAGAGGGATTTTGTGGCCGGAATTAACATTCGCATGACGATGAAACCGCACATTCTTACAGATCACTGCCCAGCAATAGCTGGATTGACCCCAAGCGCTCCAGGAGGCCATGGTTGCGGGCACCCCCTCAAGACCCCGACTTGTCGTTGGTCGCAGTTGTTGGTTCGGTCGAGCACACTCCGGTCGCAGAACAAACCCTCCCGGCCTCCACAGTCGCACGCCTCATCGAAGGGCGGGGCTGACGTATTCCCGGAAGCTCGTGACGCTTTTGGGGGAGGCTGCACGTGCGACCTCTGGGGCCCGTCAGCCCCCTACTAAGTCTTAAAACAGTTAAGACTTGCCGTCAAGCGCAAAAAAAATGTGTGCGGCCTGAATCGTCGGCCCGGCGCCTTAAGCGCCCGCCAGTGCGATCCCGAAGCGGTTGACCTTGCGACGGCGACGAAGAACCCAAATGAAACTAGACTGAGCGCCTCGCGCCCATCGCTCTCGAGTGGTCGGCGCACACATGGGCGGCAAACTCTCTGTCGCGCTGTAACCGGAAGTTCTCCATCAACTCCTCGAAAGACTCTCCCTCGGGCGCCGCCGAAGGGTTATATCGCCAGCCGCATTCCGAGCAGGCAAAACCGCGAAAACGGTCTTCTTCGACCCATTCAATCTTGCGGGAAGCAACCCTGACATGCTTGGTTTCTGACACCGTGGTCTTCTCTCCCGGCCAGACTGACGAAGGTCCCAATCATGGGATCGCCACGCACTTCCGGCGAAACGGTATGACCGCGGTTGCGCTTTCGTCTCCCAGGGCGCGTCAGTTCTTTTAAGTCTTAAAACGATTAAGACTTACTCGTCAAGTAAAAAATCAAAGGTGCACTGCCCAAGCCCCCTCCGGCCGCCTCGAGCAGACGCGGGATCTTCAAGGCGGTTGACCTGGAGGACTCCTGGTTGCACAATCTCTGGTGATGGGGAAGATCCGGCAACGTAAAAAGGCAGCCCTTCCGACGCCCGGCGAATTTCGCTTACTGCAAGTCTTGTGGCGTATTCGCGAGGGGACTATCGATGACATTTTGAAGGCCTCCGGCGAAGATCCGCCGCCGAATTACAAGACGGTTCAGACCTTGCTGCGGATCATGGAGCGCAAGGGGCAGGTGGATCATAAAGAGCTGGGCCGGGCGTTTCTGTTCCGGCCATTGGTGGAGAGCGGCGATGTCCACCGGTTATCCTTCCGCCACCTGGTGGCCAAGTACTTTACCGGCTCGCGGACGGAGCTGCTGATGGAACTGCTGAGCGATGAACGTATCAGTCGGGAGGAATTGCGCCAGCTCGAAAGCTTGATCCGAAATCGGCGCAGGCAGCAGGACTAGGCTGAAGCGTGACGCTTGGAATCCCTTCCAAGCCCGGGAGCTATATGAGCGAGGCTGCGCAGGCGTTCGCGAGTTTGTGGTTAACCTATTTGCTCCGGTCCGCCGCGGCATACCTGACCTTGTGGATGCTATGTCGGTTAATCAAGGATTCTGCTCTCCGCTTTCGGCTGTGTGGACTATTTTTGGGCGGGATGGTTGCGGCCTGGTTGGGGCTGTTCTTGCTGCCACGGATGTCAGCGTTTTCCGGGTCGGACAGCGTCGCTCTTTCAACCATCGCGAGTCCGTATTGGTCGTGGAGAGTGAATTCTGCTTCGGCCCCTCGCCTTTCTGCAGTGTTGTCCTGCGCGGTCTGGGCATATTTGGCCATCCTCTGCCTCTTGCTGCTGCAATTCTTCACCCGTTTCTTGCAATTGAGATTTCTCTTGCGCTCCTCGCAGCCACCCTCTGACGCACTTGCATCGCTGTTCGAATCGGTGCGTCGCCACACTGGCGCCCCCCGATGTGAATTGCGCTTGGTGCATGGACTGCCTTCGCCCGCCGCTACCGCCTGGTGGAATCCCAAGGTTCTGGTCCCGAGCGAGCTTTTGCCGCGACTCGAGACTCAGCACCTAGTGGACATTCTTCGGCACGAACTGATGCACGTTCGCAGGCGGGACTATTTTTGGGACAGGCTAGCGACACTCGGTTGCTATCTTGTTTTCTTTCATCCGGCGGGGTGGCTCACGCGACGGCGTCTGCGGTGGGAACGCGAGCTGGTCTGCGACGCGGGCTCGGTGGAGTCCTCACTTGAACGTCGCCTCGAGTATGCCACCTGCCTCACGACGTTGGCCAGCTGGCGGTTTGACGAGGAGGAGATGGCGGGTCGGGTCGATTTTCTCCCGTCGGTCCCGTCGCTGCTGGCGGTCCGAGTTCGAGCGCTGGTGTCGCGCCAAATTGAGCCGTATTCGGTCTACCAAAGAGGCGCGGTCGGATTGTGTGTCACCGCTGCTGTGGCCCTCGGGGTATGGTTGGTGCCTGAGGTAGTGGTCACGCCTTCTTGGTCGGCTGCGCGCGATGCGTCAACCGCCCAGGGGCTCCCGCCTGAGCCCCCAACCACCGTGAAGGTTGCCCCAACGCGAGTGTCAAAACGTCACACGTTCGTGACGCCGGTTGCGGCCTCCACCTGGGACTCGCGATTCGCCTCTCACCGCCTGGAATCTGTCGTCCGTACGCCCGTGTACTCGGCTCCGCCGGCGGCCCAGAGCAAAAGGGGGCCTGCGCGCATGCGTGGCCGGTGGAGCTTCATCCCTCGAATTGGCACTTGGACCATACACTCCATCAGATTCGGAGTCACCAAAGTGGGATCCCGCTTCCGGGCAGGGAAGCGTGCGAAGGAACTGGCACAATTGACGTCGGACCAGGCAGGGATGTCCACGAATTGACTCCAAGGCTTCGTGGTTCCCTTGATTGCGCGAAGCACTCATGATTGCGATCAGTCGTGGTGATCGTGCCCGCGGTCGTCGCGATCACCATGCCCTCGCCCACGATCATGATCTCGCCGGTGGCCGTTGTCGTGGTCTTCGCGGTCCCAATGTCCTTCGTGCATTTGCCAGCCTTCGCGATAGTGATCGTAATGCGGGTGTGTCCAGTATGCCCCTTCAAAGGGAGGACGCTCCCAATGCCCCCGGATCCACTTGTAACGGTGGCCCACCGGCGTCCAATATCCCTCTATCCAGACAAAGCTCGCGCTCGGAGGCGGTCCTGGCTCTTCATAAACGATCGCCGGTGGCGGGGTCCCGATGTACACCGAAATCTGCGCCGAACTCGGCGCGGCGATAGCGGCCACCAGCAGCGCGCCCGGCATCCAGGTCAATCTCATCTTGGGTCTCCCTTAGTTAAAGATTCAAACTAACGATAAAGCGAGAACGCCCCGCTTGTCCGAAGGGGTCGCGGCCAGATCGCCGTTTCGCCCGGTTGCCTCCCGCCAAAGAGGGCAAGGGGCCCGCCGCGCAGGCCGTCTTACCCATAATTCATTGCGCAACACCCATTTTCGAATCCTGCCCGCTACCGCCCGTCTTGGCTGCCTCGAGGTTTCGACTGAGACAGAAGTCAAATTCTTCAAGTCCGAGCTCAGAGACTCATTCCCCGTTACAGAGCTCCGGTTTCAGCCAGTTTCGCGAGAGGCCGGGTCGGCAGAGTGACTGAAGATGGTTCAAGCTTTGTTTGCACGGGCAACTGAGCGGCAGCTTTTGCAGCGGCCCGGAACAGGCCTCCAGCGTGCTCGTCCGCACCGGAATCGTTTTCATGGAGAAACTGCACTTACCTACCAGGGAGCAGCCATGCACAACACGACCGGGCCAACGTATTCCCAAAGCTTGGTGACGGTTTGGGGCAAAACTGTGCTGTCCAAACTTTGAGGCGCGTCAGCCCTGTGTAGTCTTAACTGGTTAAGACTTGTTTCGTCAAGCGTAAAAATAACCGTAAACAAACAACCGTGCCGGCTGAAGCGCTTTTCCCGGAAAACATCCCCGAGGTTTGTTCCCTGGGACTCTAACGGCACCACCCATGCAGCCGCGTGCGTCGATATAGTTACCGCTCTGCAGATCGCGCACCATCGGACCCCAGCCATAATCAACCTGCGATCTTTCCCCGGGAACGGTAACGATGACCGCACAGGCTTCCGAGGTCTGCGATCTGCGGAGCTTGCGCACGAAACGTTTGTCGGTCTGGTAGCCACCGCCAAAGCCGACCTGGGAAACCAAATCCTGGCAGATCCCCATGGCGTTACGGCCTTGCCGCAAGCTTAGCTCGATGGCCTGGCGAAGGGTTCGCAGGCGCTGGCCGAAGGGTGGGGATCTGAGCTGCGGAGCGCGGTCGGCTGAGCTGAAGGGATGGCGTCTGAGCCGGCGGTCATCTCATTGGTCGCATTTCCTGGATCCGACTCGGTGGTCACCGAAACCGGCCGCTGCCTCGGGCCTGCCTGGGGGTGGAATCGGGATTCCAGCTGCTTTCAGGTAAACACTTGCCGTCTCACGACGTACCCCGGTCTCGTGCTGGATGCGACGCAAGGACCATCCCAGCCGCCCCAGTGCTATCACTTGCTGCTTTGCTTGTTCGCTTCAAGACATTGCTCATGCCGTCGAAGGCTACTGCGCTTCGCCGAGGTCAATGTCCAGAATGGGTTCTTTTTAATGGCCGGTTTTCAAGTGACCATTAATGGGCGGTTTTGGGTGACCGCCGGGTGACCGCCGAGGACGCCTCCAACATCTTTCCCGAGACCTAGCGAGCGCTTGCGGCGGTGTTTGCAGGGTTGAAGATCGGGTTCCATATTGCGATGGCCAGGGAGCTGAGGACGGTCAAAAGAATTCATGATCGGTGGGGCATTTGTCTGACTTTCAGAAGTTCCATCCGTCCATCGGACATCGGACCAATGCACGCCCAATGTAATCAATGGGTTGCGAGTGGAGAGCTCCTTGCAGCATGCCATCTTGGTCCATTGCCTGGCTCCGACGAGACCGCCCTCGGTGTCGACCAGGAAATCACCCCAACCGACTCGGCGTCTTGGGAGCGGGCGGTGCTTCGATTGTCGGTTCATCGATAGGGGATTCTGTGGGCATCCAGTCGGCAGCAACGCAAACGGGGGAGTGCAGCCCAATATGGTCCTTTACCTCCTCATCTTCCAACTCCCGAGCCGCAGGCCCAAAGCGAGGTATCCCGCGGTATGCGTGAAAACAACATCGCCATCCGTCAAATGGTTCTCTCGCTTTCGGTTTTAGCCCTCTTCCTTCTCCTGAACAGGCCGGAGGTGATCCTCCTATCTCGCATAGGCTCGGTGGCGTGGTATCCGGCCACCGGTCTTGTCCTCGCACTTCTTTTGGCGGTAAGTCCCTGGTACGGGTTTCTGGTAGGTTTGGCGAGCGCGCTTGCAGGGATCGTGATGTACCACCAGCCGCTGATTTCCTTCGGGGGAACCGTTGGCGCGGTTGGTTTTGGCGGCTCGTATGCAGCAGCAGCGTGCGTCCTGCGCGGTCCACTGCGAATCGAAACTGGTCTACGGCAGCGAAGAGACGTGGTCCGTTACGTTACCGTGACGACAACCGCGGCCCTGGCTTCAACCGTCATCGGTGTTGCATGCCTGGCTGCGGACCATTCCATCACCTGGAGCGAATACTGGCACGCCGCGTTCGTGTGGTTCCTCGGTGACGAAATCGGACTGCTGAGTGTCGCTCCCTTTCTTCTCATCCACGTCTCTCCATGGGTTCGCAAAAAACTGTTCCAGGGCCTGGGTGAGCATCAACGGGGGGAGAGGGTTCATCTTCGCAAAAGGACTTTCAAGATCGGCATGTTCCTTGAAGCGGTTGGCCAAACCGCTGCCTTGATAGCCGTGCTCTGGGTAATGTTCGGACACACACTTGGTCATTTGGAGTTCTACTACCTGAGTTTCATTCCGATCATTTGGGTGGCAATGCGTCAGGGAATCCGGAGGGTCGTCACTGCCCTGCTGGCACTGAATTTCGGCATTGTGGTCGCATTACATTTTTTGCTACCCATCCAGGTCGTGCTCATCAAAGTGGGCATTCTCATGTTCGTGGTCTCGGCGGCAGGACTAATCTCGGGATCGGCGATCAGTGAGCGACACCGCATCGCTGTTGAATTGCTCGAACGCTCCGCGGAGTTGCAGGACGTCAACGCGCAATTGCTGACGTCCAAGGAGGCGGCGGAGGCAGCCAGCCGCGCAAAGAGCGAGTTTCTGGCAAACATGAGCCACGAAATCCGCACTCCGATCAATGGGATTCTTGGCATGACCGAGCTGGCTTTGGACACCGAACTCACGCGTGAGCAGCGGGAATACTTGGTATTGCTCAAGTCTTCGGGGGACTCGTTACTCGGGGTAATCAATGACATCCTCGATTTTTCCAAGGTCGAGTCTGGCAAGCTCGGCCTGCACCCGGTCTCCTTCAGGTTGGAAGACGATATCGGCGACACGATGCGGGCTCTAGTCCTGCGCGCCCATCAGAAGGGACTCGAGCTGGCCTATCGAGTCGATGCCGACATTCCAGCTTGGGTGGTGGGAGATCCGGGGCGACTGCGTCAGATCCTTGTCAATCTTGTGGGCAACGCCATCAAGTTCACCCACCGGGGAGAAATTTCTGTTCAAGTTCGACGTCATGGGTCGCGTGGCGACGAAATCGAGTTGCACTTCAGCGTCGCCGACACTGGAATTGGTATAGCTGCGGAGAAGCATGCCGTCATCTTTGAAGCGTTTGCCCAGGCAGACGGCAGCACCACGCGCAACTACGGTGGTACGGGCCTGGGCCTGGCCATTTCCGCTCAGATGGTTGGCTTAATGAGGGGGCGGATTTGGCTGGAGAGTACTGTCGGCGAAGGCAGCACTTTCCACTTCGTCGTGCCCCTGGGCATCGATCGAAACCAGAGCGCTTCCGCCAACGAAAGCCACAAGGCAGAACTGCTGGGGCTCTCTGTTTTGGTGGTCGATGATAATGACACAAGTCGGCAGATCCTCTTGGAGATGTGTAAGGAGTGGGGTATGCAGCCGGTTGCTGTGGACGGCGGGCTTGCAGCCCTCACGGCGATTCGAGAGGCTCGCTCCGCTGGCGCGGGCTTTCGTCTGTTGATCATCGACGCCCAAATGCCCAGCATGGACGGTTTCGAGCTCGCCGAGCGGATTCAGAAAGATCCCGGCCTTGCCGGAGCAAAGATGGTGATGTTGACATCGGACGGCCGGCAAAGCGATGCCCGTTGCCGCGAGTTGGAGATCCTTGCGTATCTCGTTAAGCCGATTCGAAAGTCGGAACTGCTTTCTACGATGCGGGCTGTTGTGGGCGAAGCCTTAGTGGACCCATCCCCGGCCGTGATTGAGAGACAGAGCCCGAACCCATCGTCGAGAAGACTCCGAATCCTAGTTGCCGAAGACAATCTTGTGAACCAGAAGGCGGTCACGGGAATGCTGGAAAAGCTCGGCCATTCGCCGACGGTTGTCGCAAACGGCACGGAAGTCCTCTCCCTGCTTGAGATCGAACGCTTTGATCTCGTCCTCCTTGACGGGCAAATGCCAGTCATGGATGGCCTGACAACCAGTCGGAAGATTCGCGAGAAAGAGCAGAAAACAGGGCGCCACATTCCGATCATTGCCATGACGGCACATGCGATGAAGCACTATCAGGAAAGCTGTCTGCAGGCAGGGATGGACGGGTATATTTCTAAACCTGCCAACAGCCAGCAGATAGAGGATGCAATCGCCAAGATCTTGGGTTCGGAACCGGGCCATGAGGTCGCCTCTGCCCCGGCGATCGTTCCCGCTCCACCAACGGTTTGGAATCCCGCGAAGGCATTGGCTAGACTCGGTGGGGACACGCAGATCCTGAACGAGATTGTTACCATCTTTCTCGAAGAGAGTCCCAAGCAAATCGCTCAGCTGCGGCAAGCTCTGGAGGAGTCCGATGGCGAAACAATTGAAAGAATCGCGCACACCATGATCAGCGAGCTGGGATACCTGGATATATCAGGTGCCTCCCATCGGGCTCGCGATCTGGAGCATATGGGCCGGACCCGTGCTTTGGAAAAGGCCCCCGAAGTACTCGCGGCACTCGAGGCTGAAATGCGCGCCGTGGCCTCGGAGGTGCGCCGCATCAGAGTTGAAGAAACCGCTTGCTGTCCTCCCGAAAAGACTTAACCGTAGCTGTTCGGGAGGTGACCTTTCTTTGCGCCGCCGAAATTCTCCCGACAAGTCGTCCCGATATCCCTATCGGCCCGTCTTGCTTCGTGATTTCTTCCGGCCGTGCCCCTTTGAGAACCCGACAGCGCTCGATGGTCTCGATGAAAAAGTGAGGCTGCCGTCCGGTGGTGCAGGCGTTTTTCCAGTTTGCGTCGGCTTGCGTCAGGCGCTCATGTTGACGCCGGCGAACCGGTGGTACGTCATCTTTTTCTACGGGTATTCGACAGAAACATAGCGGCTAGAACCAGGCACACACGCGTTGCTGTTGAATTCGTGGGTAGGTGGGATATCTTTCGTGATACCGAAGTCGCCGATCGCTATCTGAAGATATTCCTGCAGCCCGTCCGCAAGCCCTTGAGGAACAGGTGGTGGAGAGAAACAGTGTCCAGGCCCAGAAAAACGTTCAAAGCGCGTGTCATGAAAAGCTCCTGACGAGAAGCGCGCGCACAGCCACGTCCTCTGCGGAGTTTAACCGCTTGGCGGTATCGCAGTCTGGAGTACTGGGCCAACCCGAGGATAGGCCCTGCGCAGCCGATCTGCGCAGGGGTTCCTGGTTTTGAGTCACCCATCAGCGATGTTTGATGAAGCCGCCAGTTTGCAGCTCGGCCATTGCCTGGCGGAGCTGTTCCTGAGTGTTCATTACGATCGGGCCGTACCATGCCACTGGCTCTTCAATCGGCTTACCCGACACCAGCAGGAAACGAATCCCCTCGTCTCCAGCCTGGACGGTGATCTCGTCGCCACGGTCAAACAGCACCAGGGAGTGATTACCGACGTCGTACACGGGTGGCGCATCAGGGTTGTCGACCTGCTCGGTCAGAACCGCGCGGGGACTCGAGGAGTCACGGAACGTGCCGGAGCCGGCGAACACGTATGCGAAGGCATTGCGCGTGGTCTCGATTTTGAGCCGCTTCCGCTGGCCCGGGGCAACCGAGACATCGAGGTAATTCGGATCGGCGGCCACGCCTTCGACCGGGCCCTTCTTACCCCAGAATTCACCACAGATGACACGCACGCGAGTACCGTCGTCGTCGGTAATCTCAGGTATCGCACTCGACGGAATGTCCTGATAGCGGGGATCGGTCATCTTCAGCGATGAAGGCAGGTTCGCCCACAACTGGAAGCCGTGCATGCGCCCCCCGGTGTCGCCTTTAGGCATCTCTTGGTGCAGGATGCCGCTGCCGGCCGTCATCCATTGCACATCTCCGGCGCTCATTTTGCCTTTGTTGCCCAGGCTGTCGCCGTGTTCGACCGAGCCCGCGAGCACGTAGGTGATCGTTTCGATCCCGCGGTGCGGATGCCATGGAAATCCCGCCTGGTAGTCATCCGGGTTATCGTTGCGAAAATCATCCAGCAGCAAGAATGGATCGAAATCTTTCGTCCTGCCGAATCCGAAGGCACGCTGGAGCTTGACGCCAGCGCCCTCGATCGTCGGCTTTGGTTGAATGATCTGTTTAACTGGGCGGAGTGACATAACTCTCCTTCTTTCTTTCTTTTCTACGCCACGCGCAGTCTCGCCCTGGGGCTCGCGAAGAACGGTTTAGGCTCTCACGAACTGGACCTCCAGGGTGATGGTTACCTCGTCGGCGACGAGAATGCCGCCCGTCTCGAGCGCCGCATTCCAGGTCAGGCCGAAGTCCTTGCGGTTGATCTTGGTGGTCGCCGACACCGCAACTCGGGTATTACCCCAGGGATCCTTGGTAGGCGGAGTCGGCCCTTCAACCGCAAAGAGCACCTTGCGCGTGAGGCCGCGAATGGTCAGGTCGCCCTCGACCGCCAGTTCACCGTCCCGGACAAGGGTAATGGTTGTGGACTTGAAGGACAGGGCGGGGAACTTCTCGACATGCAAGAAGTCGGCGCTCTTCAGGTGCGCATCACGCTGGGCGTCGCGCGTTTCGATCGAAGCCGCTTCGATCGAAGCCTCGACCCGAGAGCTTGCCAGGCCAGATTCGTCCAGAGTCAACGTTCCCGTGATCTTGGGGAATTGCCCCTTCACGTTCGAGATCATCATGTGCTTGACCTTGAACTCGGCAACGGAGTGAACTGGATCGATGTTCCAGGTGGTGGTGGAAGTCTGCGGTGTAGCCAGTGTGCTCATGGTGGTTATCCTTTCTCCTCACTTTGATGCCTTTCGACGATAATCGTTGCAACGAATATATGCCCCAAAAAAATCACGCCACGGCGCTGCGGGCGGCGTCCAGAAGTTCGCCCAGCGCCCGAAGCCGCGCCCGCCCCAGGTGGCCCAGTTGCTTGCGGTGGGTTTGCCCGACAGGTTCATCGAGACGGGCCAGAAGCTTGAGTCCGTCCGGGGTGATCCGGGCCATCACCATTCGCCGGTCCTTGGTTTCCCGGCAGCGTGAAATCAACCTGCGCTTTTCCAGGCGATCGAGAAGGCGGGTGATATCCGGATCCCGCGTAATCATGCGGCTGGCTATCTCGCCGCAAGGCAGTCCGTCCGGGGACCCCCTGAGTATGCGAAGCACGTTGTATTGCGTGGCTGACAGGTCCTCGGTCTTGAGAACCCTAACCAGGCCGCGCGACAGCATGTCGGTCGTCCGCAGCAGGTCCAGGAATAGAGCCTCCTCAGGACATGCCGGCCGTCGTTTGCTCCGGGATTGAACCACACCGCTCATCGATCTCCACACTAGTCGTTATCACGACTAGTGTCAAGACGCCATGATTCGCGCCCTGATCCGGCGCCATGGTTCGATGGCAGCCGGGTGTTTGAACACCAGACCGCATGGCGGATTGCCGGAATCCGTATAGGTCTCGAAGAAGAACTCGATCTAGCGTGGGCAAGGCTTAGGGTTGTCGAACTTCTTCCCCTGGTCTGCCTGTCTCTCTCCGCGCCACCACTCGCCGCTGTCAACTGGCGTGGGACCGCGAGCACGCTTCATGAAAGCCACACTTTTCCACTAAACTGGGTATCCCGACGGGGACACATCCATTGCGCAAAATCAAGTCGCTTTTGCGCTGCCATGTTCTGGCAGCATTCTTGCTAGTTCTGTTTGCCGGCTCGATGGCTGGCCAGTCTGTTCCTCAGGAACTGTTTGGCGGCCTTGTGTGGCGCCTGATTGGCCCCTTCCGTGGCGGCCGGGTGGTTGCCGTGGCCGGCGTGGCCGGCGACTCTGCCACTTTTTATTTCGGCGCGGTAAATGGCGGCATCTGGAAGACAACGGACGCGGGAGTTGTCTGGACCCCAATCTTCGATAGGCAGCCCGTCGGCTCGATCGGTGCCCTGGTCGTTGCACCATCAAACCCTGCGACGATTTATGCCGGAACCGGCGAGTCCGACATTCGATCGTCGCTCTCGTTCGGAAACGGCGTCTACAAATCCGTGGATGCTGGTCGAACCTGGCGACACGTGGGCCTGGAAGACACGCGTCACATCAGCAGGATCGCCGTCGACCCGCAGAACGCGGATGTCGTTTACGTCGCCGCTCTTGGACATGTTTATGCTCCAAACGAGCAACGTGGCGTCTACAAATCCACCGACGGTGGCATGCATTGGACCAGAGTTCTCGATCAAGGTCCGGAAATCGGCGTCTCCGATCTGGCAATCTGTTCCGGAAACCCGCAGCTACTGTTTGCCGGTACCTGGCACACGTGGCGTCCTCCATGGAGCACCTATGCTCCAATCGATCGGCCCGGGGGCGGTCTGTACCGTTCTCAGGATGCCGGCAAAACCTGGTCTCGACTCAGCGGAACTGGCCTGCCGGAAGGTGACTGGGGACGCGTTGGGGTCGAGGTTGCGTCCGACGGCAAACGCGTGTACGCGCTCATTCAGGCTAAGAGAGCAGGCCTGTACTGTTCCGATGACGGGGGCAATACCTGGACGCTGGCGAACGACGACCCGCGTCTCACCAGTCGGGCCTGGTATTTCAATAGCATCACCATCGACCCGCACAATCCCGACGTGCTCTATGTCCCGAATGTCTCTCTCTACCGCTCAGAGAACGGCGGAAAGACAATTTCGATCGTACGCGGAGCCCCAGGTGGAGACGACTACCACCAGATCTGGATTGATCCCAGGAACTCTTCCAGCATGGTTCTTGGAACCGACCAGGGCACCACCATCAGCCTCGATCGCGGCCAAAGCTGGAGTACCTGGTACAACCAACCCACAGCACAGATCTACCACGTGATCACCGACAACCAGTTTCCCTACGTGGTGTACGGGACGCAGCAGGATAGCGGAAGTGCTGCCGTTCTGAGCCGCACCGATCACGGTCAGATTACGCCCAGAGACTGGTTTCCGGCCGGGCCGAGCGAGAGTGGATACATGGCCCTCGATCCCGCCGATCCCAATATCATCTATTTAGGCGCGAGTTATGGTGGCGTCGCGCGGTTCAATCGCCGGACTGGCCTCAGTCAGGATGTCACTCCATGGCCGGTCTCAGTGTTTGGGTCCGAGATCGATCAGCGCAGATACCGTGCCCCGTGGTCTCCCGTCCTGGTGTTTTCCCCGGCTGATTCGAAAGCGCTCTTTCTGGGTACACAGTACGTGATGAAAACGGTCGACGGAGGTCTGCACTGGGAAACCATCAGCCCCGATCTCACCGGCTCGACCCTGGATTCGGGAGCCCGGAAACCGCCGGGACCGCCCACCGTCGAGAACGCCAAGCAGAGGGGTTTTGGGGTCGTGTCCACCATCGCGCCCTCCGTCCTCAACCGTGACCTGATCTGGGCCGGAAGCGATACCGGCCTGATTCACATTACCCGCGATGGCGGGAAAAGCTGGATCGACGTCACACCTCGAGGACTCGGCGACTGGAGCGAGCTCTCGCTGATCGAGGCTTCGCATTTTGACCCGGCGGTCGCCTATGCCGCCGTCGATCGCAGCCGGCTCGACGATCAGACGCCGCACCTCTATCGCACCCGCGACTATGGGGCAACGTGGCAGTCGATCGCCGAAGGCATCTCCGCTCCGGCCTTCCTGCGGGCAATTCGCGAAGACCCTCACACCAGGGGACTGCTGTTCGCCGGTACCGAGCTGGGAGTGTACGCCTCGTTCGACGACGGCGACCGCTGGCAATCCCTGCAATTGAATCTGCCGGTCAGCTCGGTCCGCGATCTTGCGATCCATGGCGATGACCTCGTGATTGCTACGCATGGACGTTCCTTCTGGATTCTGGACAACATCACGCCATTGCGCCAGGCATCCGAGGCCCGCAAGGCCAATGTGGCATGGCTGTATCATCCCGCGGCTGCCCTGCGTGTGGACAATGACGATTTTGTGGGTACGCCGCTGCCGCCCGAGGAGCCTACGGCCGAAAACCCGCCGAACGGTGCCGTGATTGACTATTTCCTGAAGTCTCGAGCGAGCCAGGTGACGCTTGAGTTTTTTGACGCGCAACACAGGCTCGTCCGGAGGTTTTCCTCGGCAGATCAAAACACGACGAAGCATGCGTCCGTCTCCGTGGCAGAGCGTTGGTTCCCCAAGCCGGAAATCCTGGCGCAGGCTCCGGGAATGCACCGCTTCGTATGGGACCTTACCTGGGGCAGTTCGGGTGGATCCGTCGCCGATGAAGAGGCTGCGTTTCGCAATCCCAGCGGTCCCAAGGCAGTTCCGGGGACCTATCAGGTCCGCCTAACGGTGGACGGACAGGTGCAGAACCAACCATTGCAACTTGAGATGGACCCACGCTCGTCCGCGACTCCCGAGCTACTCCTTCAACAGGCGGAGCTCGGGAACCAGATGTTTGCCGAAACCATGGAAGCGCGTCGCGTGCTGGCAGAGATCAACTCGGTCCAGAAACAGATTTCAGAGGCTCAGCCGGAGCTCAAAGAGCAAAGTGCAGGACTCAAGTCAGCGCTCGCGGAGACCCAATCCGGAATCGCCGGAATCCTTACCGGGAAGCACAGTGATCCAGGGCGGACGGCTGGGCTGCAGGATGCGTACAACGATCTTGCTTCCGCGCTGCGAGTTGTCGAACACGGAGATCGCGCCGCGCCCTCACAGGCCATCGCTGTCTACCGGGAAGCCAGTCGACAAGTGAAAGTGCGCATGGGAGAATGGGCCACTTTCAAGCAAACCAGATTGCCGCAGCTCAACCAGCGATTGCGCGAAGCAAGTCTTTCCCCGATCGCGATTTCTGAAATTGAGCAGGCAGTGGAATTCCTCATGTCACGCTAGATTGGCTGCAGGACTTGAAACGAGTCCGGGGGCGACGCGAACCTCGTGGGAATCGTTGCTGTTTGGCGGCTGGACCTGCCCCCATTGGGATCACCTCGCTACCAGCCCGAGAACAACTGTACTGGACACAAAAGACAGACCATTCACCAGTGCATGCTGAGCGTATCGTGGTCCTCTCCGTTGCTGCCCCGACGATCCCTTGGGCAGCACTCGCGATCATGTAGAAGAACCCGCCGCCAACATGTGCGAACAGTATGCCCAACCAGAACGTGGAGGTGGAATTCACCAGGTAGACCCAACCACCCCTCCAACCATTGTCACGGTCGTCATGCAGAATTTTGTGGGCACGCTGGCTGTGGACAGTGTGGGAGTCGGAATGGCAGCTTTTGGTTTTCTCAATCCACTCCTGGCTAGCTTTGTTCACGTGACTTCATCCTCGATTCCACGAGGTTGTTGCCCCGAAGTTCTGCCGCCAGGCAATGACCCGGGAGTGGGCGCGAAGTTTGGGCGGCGGGTGTCGCTTGGCTCATGCGGTCCAGAGTCGTAAGAGGGCGGGCTTGGGTAATCCTGGCCGCCCTGGCGACGTTGGGAGTCTGATCGCGGCATACTTGTTCCTCTCTCGCGGCTCTCAAGAGCCGTTCGAAATGCGGGAACTCTCGGGGCTATTGGCCTAAGACTGGAGTCGGGACCGATCAGGCACTGTGAACGGGGACCGAGCTGGTCTGCGGAAAGCGAATCGCCCTGTCATCGGGCAAGCTGTGATCTGTCGAGGCTGCGGTTGCGCCAATGGAAGGGCCTCGGGGAATAACCCATGGAGACTGGCGCGGGCACTCGTTTTTTTCTGCCGGACGCGCGTGTCAACCTGTCTGTAGGTGTTTCTCAGGCAACCAACGGAAGGTTTGTCATTCCCGCTGTGCCGAACACTTGCCGGTATCGTTCGACTTCTGACGCCGGACCGAGCGCCTTGGCATAATTGTCGGAGAGCTTCACCGCCGGCCGCCCTTCGGCATCGGACACTTTGCAGATCAGACTGATGGGATCAAATTCGCGACTGCCTTTTGGATCGCAGCCACGGAAATCGTTGGTTAGCAGAGTTCCCCATCCTGCGCTGAATCGAATGCGTCGGCCCGGGATCCACCGTTGCCGATTCTGGAAGTCAGCGGCGCTGCGGAATTCCTGGGGGGTCGCACCGCCCTGCAGCGTTCCACCGAAATAGGCGTGGAGACCGACGATCTCATCGATGTCGAGCGCGTCCGAGGCGATCACCAGCTTGTCATGCGGGTCCCGGCCGCGTCCCTTCAGCCATTGGATGTATTCATCGCCAGCCAAGTAGGGGTTTTTGCTGTCCACGCGCAGGCCGGTCCAGTCTGCCGCCCAGTCAGGGGCACCCTCTAGAAATTGGGTTGTTCCAAACGTGTCAGGGAGCATGATGCGCAGCGCTCCGTCGTAAGTGCTCTGCCAAAGATCGAGTACGTGATATTGAGAAGCTTTCAGGGCCTGGTCATCTTTCGCCAGCGCGGCAAGGACCATCGGGATTTCATGGGCATTGGTTCCAATCGCCTCGAGGTCGTGCTTGTGGGCGAGAAAAGCGTTAGACGTTCCAACAAAGCCATGGCCGAGATTGGAAGCCATCGCCTTGACTACGTACTCCTGCCACAGGAAGCTGTGCCGGCGCCGGGTTCCGAAATCTGCCACGCTCAGATTGGGCACGCCGCGCAGGCGCTCAATCTTGCCCCAAAGTTTCGTTTTCGCCCGGGCATACAAGATATCGAGCTCGAACTCGCTCAACTTCATCATAGTGGCTCTCGTCCTCAGCTCGTCGAAGATGGAGAGCGCATAGAGTTCCCACATGGTCGTTTCAGGCCAATAGCCATCGAAGGACAAATGGAACTGGCCGTTCTCGACCGATAGCGTATAGTCCGACAATTTGAAATCCTGCTCCAGCCATTCCAGGAATTCCGGCTCAAAGATTCCGCGGTGGCCATAGAAGGTGTTACCGGCCAGCCAGACCAGTTCCGATTTTCGAAATCGCAGTTTCCGGACATGTTCCAACTGCTCGACTAGCTTCTGAGTTGCGAGCATGTCGGCCAGGCGCACGGAAGCAGTGCGATTGAGGAGCGAGAACGACACCCCTGTTCTGGGGTAACGCTTCCAGATGAACTGCAGCATCAGCAGCTTGTAGAAATCCGTATCGAGCAAGGACCGGACGACCGGATCCAGTTCCCAGTTGTGGTTGTGCGCACGCTCCGCGAAGTTCACGATCATCGTTTAACGGACCCGTTGGCCGACTCATTCTACCTGTTGGCTGCAATTCCCCTCGACGGGTGCCTGGCAGGTCCGGGTTGCAGGCAGGATCACGCCGGGCCACGTCGTGCATGCCAGAGCACCAATATTGGCGGGATTGTTCTCTCTCCTGCCTGTTATCCGCAACTTACGGGGCAACAAATCACTGTAATCACCCCGGCCTTGGTATGGCCACCTGCTCCTGGCCTCGAGTGGGCCTTCATCGCATTCTCTTCGGTTGCCTATGCGAGTCCGAGCTTGAGTCTTGCTCAGAACTTGTGTTCTGATCGATGAAGTGCACGCCAGGCACCCTGCGCGCCGGAACCGGAACCCTCAACCTGCATTGCTGAAGGAGAAAAATCATGAGCAAGAAAGTCTCGCCCATTCCTGAGGGGTACAACACCATCACGCCTTACCTGATCATCAGGGGCGCCGCTCAGGCCATCGAGTACTACAAGAGCGTTTTCGGCGCTACCGAAGTTATTCGGATGGACCAGCCCGACGGCAAAGTTGGTCACGCCGAACTGAAGATCGGCGACTCTCGCGTCATGCTGGCCGACGAGAACCTCGACATGGGCGCGGGGCACGCCAGTGCCGCCAGCATTGGCCAGAGCCCGGTAAGCCTGTATTTGTACATCCCCGATGTTGATCGCGTAGTCGAACGCGCGCTGGCTGCGGGCGCGAAAATTCTGAAGCCGGTACAGGACCAGTTCTACGGAGACCGTTCCGGCTTTATACAGGATCCGTTCGGGCATTTCTGGGGCATCGCAACTCACGTCGAAGATGTGGCGCCGCAGGAATTCGAAGAACGCGCGAAAAAGACGAAGCAGGCCGCTTAACCTAATTGGACGAGAGCGGCGTTTCGCCGCTCTCATGACACCTGGAGGCGAGCCTTGCAGGTTCGGAAAGCACGGCCCGGTTCGCTTCAGCTCAGGGGTGGCGCCGCTGGAGAGAATCAGGATCGCTGACCAGCGTGTCTGCTCTTAGTCGGTTTCGCTCACAAAGACTGCCGTGGTCAGAGCCGCGACCCTGGCGGCTCCTTGCTGGGAATCGAAACTGGATTGCCGAGTCAACGCGTCACTGGACCCTTGCTGCACAGGATGCAGCTGCAAACGAATCCCCTGCAGACCGGCGTCGGTAAAGGTCACTTGCTCATTCGTGGCGTTGAAAATCACCACTATATTTCCATAGGGACCATAATCTCCGCCATTGGCATCCAGCTTCATCACGATCAGTCCCGGTATCTGGTTCGGACCGGTGTTCAGGAAAGAGAGATTCTGCTGGACCTCGCCGAAGGTCGGCATGCGGAATAGCCGCGAGCTGTAGCGGATCTGCATGAACTCACGAACCGCGGCACTGCTGGAGGCGATGTTCTCTGGTTCGGGGGTATAGGCGGGGTTGCTGAGGAGCGGCATCATGATAGGCCATTGACCGCCGTTCTGGCTCGCCAAGGGCAGGCCAATGCCCCAGTTTGCTGTGTTCCCGCTCCAGTCGATCTTGTTGAACCAGTCGCCGGAATCGTAACTGTTCTGGTCCATGTCCTTGGAGCGCAACATCTCGTCGCCCCCCTGGAAGAAAGGGACGCCTTGCCCGAGCAGGACAAGACTCATAGCCAGCACCTGCCGGCGCGTGCGTGTGGCGATATTGTCGTTGAAGCTGGATTTTAACTGCACTGCATCGAACAGGTCCTGATTATCGTGAACAGAACAGTAATTCACTGCTTCGATCGGCGTCGCAGTGTATCCGGTTGGTTGACCGTTATAATCCACCTGCGCTCCGGTGACCGTAAGCCCCGCACTATCGGTGAAACTGTAATCGCGCAAGTTGCCGGCAAGGCCCACTCGAATCCAGTCCGCGTACTGGAGCAGTTGAGTTTGCTGACCTGCTTGCGGCGGGTTCTGATTGGTGTAGTCGCTTGGGTCGGTAAACAATCCGGTGGCGAACCCTTGCACCCGCTCGTCGGTGAAGGGGCTTCCGCCGCGAATACCGTCCCGAATCCGGTCGTTGAATGTGCCAATTCCAAAGCCGTACACATTGACCTGGCTGGCGTTCGGCCCGATCCGGTTGTTCGCCGTATCGCCGAAGTTGAAGCCTTCCCCGTACAGGTAGATCTTCGATCCATCCACGCCATCCCTTGCCGGCGTCAAAGCGCGGAGCGCTGCTTGAATGTGCTGCATGTTATAGGTGAAGTGGAAGCTCATGATGTCAAAGCGGAAACCGTCAATTTTGTACTCTCGCGCATTGAGCACAAGGGTGTCGATGATGAGCTTTTCCATCATGCGATGTTCGCTGGCAGTATCCGGACAGCAAGAGCCCGTCTCCAGATTCCCGTTCGCATCCAGACGATGGTAGTACCCGGGCACCACCTCATCGAGATTCGAGTTTGGCCCCTCACCGAAGGCATTGGTGTGATTGAAGACGACGTCCTGAATCACGCGCAATCCGGCTTTGTGTAACCCCATCACCATCGTGCGGTACTCGCGTACGCGATGATCAGGAACGATCGCGTAACTCCCTTCGGGCACCATATAGTGGACGGGGTCATAACCCCAGTTGAACGCATCGCTGCCCTGGATTGCCGCAACGGCGGCCTGCTGCTGTTGCCCGTCTGGCGGATACTGCGAGAGATCACCAGTTGTCTTCCACGTGGAGCTGTCCTCGTTCACACTCGCGAAGTGAAACGACGGGAGAATGTGTACCGCCCTCAATCCGCTTTTGGCAAGCTCATGCAGATGTCGCATTCCATCCGAGTTCTGATCGGCAAAGGCTTCGTAGGTCCCGCGATGCGCCGATGGAACGGTCAGGTCACTCACGCTGAAGTCGCGAATGTGCAGTTCGTACAAGCTCATATCGCTGAAGCTTCGCAGCAAGGGGGAAGCCGAGCGGTCCCACCCCCTGGGCTTGGTTTGTTCGGAATCGAGATCGCTAATTCGACTCTTCGTGCCGTTCAATGCGATATCGACGGAATAGGGATCCGTCGTCACATTCGTATCCACGGCTGCATCGATCGGTACCCACACCTTCAGGCTGTACAGGTAGTACTTGTCTTTCCAGTCGCCCGTGCCATTCGCCCCCCAAACACCGTTGTTTTCCTCCATGGGAACGGTTGCGGATGCGACTGTGTCGTTCGCGTGATCAAAGATCAGCAGCGAAACGGACTGAGCAGTGGGTGCCCACAACTTGATGCGCACAGGGTAGGAATTCTCGCCGAAGACGACACCGAGCTTCCCCGCGTAATAGTAAAGGTCGTCCAGCACTCCCGCGTCTTGAATGCCCGTAGCGTACTGCAATGCGCCGTTTTGTCCCACAACCGAGAGCGCGATCTCGCCCTTGAGCGCTTGCTTCACGGTCGCAAGGTCCACGGTTGAGGGCACCTGAAGCACAGCGTAACTGGCCAACTGTGGATACCGTGTCAGCTCATCCTGCGACAGCGCTCCGCCGGGTGTTAGCGGAACCTGCGTGCCACCCGTGATGCCGGTGGCCGTCAAATTGAGGCCGCCTGTCAAGCTGGTGTTGAGTGCATAGGTAGCCCCGCTCTGAATGTACTGCGACTGGATTGCGAGGTGAGTACGATCGACCCAATAAGCCTGTTCGACGCTGAGGATTGCGTTGGCGATTTGTTGCGGCGTCGGCTGGCTGGTAAAGACAGTAGCGTCGGCGTGGATTACCCATGCCTCGTTGAACAGGGTGATCTGCAGATGCTGGTCTGGCCCAGGATCTTTGATTTGTCCGGCAGCACAGTTATTGAGGATGAAACCCAGGTCTCCAACCGGGCTGCCTTGAGCCGGATTTACGGTGACGTCGAAGTAGACGCCAAAACTGTCGGTGCCCGTTATTCCGACCTCTGTCTGGCACCAGACGGCGTTTTCGGTGGATGCATTCCATGTATAGAGCGCCCACCCAGTGTAGTTTGCGTCGGGCCGGAAATAGTGAATGCGCACCTCCCCGGATGGAATCGGCGGGTCGGATGCCGGCTGGGCCAGAGCGGGAGAAACGCTGAGCAGAAACAGCAGCAGGCTGAAGGAAAGCTTGGCCTGCCCATGGGAAGCTTTTATTCTGGACGTCATGGAGAGCCCTCCCGAGAGGCTGTGCGGGTGGTCTGTAGTGGGTCGGGCGGAGTGCTACCGCGCTTCCGAGGCGACCCTGCGCCTCCTAGCGCGGCTCATCGTAGTTGGTTAACAACTCCGCGTCAACAGAGAACTCTGCACAGAAAACGCTGCACGATCATCCCCAAGAAATTGGTTCCATTCTTATCGGCTCGACCAATGAGAGGACAGGCCCGGAGGTTCCACTGGATCTGCGCATTCTGCAGCCCGACAATCCAGCGCACTAGACTCTGTTCCGGAAGCCCTATACGTCGCAACTGGAGATAAGAGTTTCTCGAATCAGTGATGAGCGTATGGTTCGGCATTCAACGCATCCACTTCCAGTTCGGCAGAATATGAATCCAGGCACCATCTGGTATCGGCGGTTAGTCAGCTCTGTGCCCGGTGTGCCACATCGCCGCTGTTATCGTTGTCGACTGTCCCGTGATCCGACCGGAATCGTCAGGATTCCGGCCAATCCTTTCGGCTATCCGAAGTTCGGCATAGCTTGGCGCATTGAACATCGCCCACTATTTCGGCCTCGTTCTCTTGCCTTGGGCTTCGAGCGCGGCAACCCATGTTTTCGGTGTCATTCCAAAAGTCAGCCGGAAAAGTTCAACGAAGGCGCTCGACTGCCTATACCCGACCTCGGCGGCAACCGCTTTTACAGAACGCCCTGCAACCAGCAGCTCTATTCCTTTCATCAGACGCACCTGCCTTCGCCAAAACTCGAAGCTCATCCCGACTTCTCTTCGGAAAGTTCTTTGAATTGTCCTGACGCTTACACCGACTTTTCTACACAGCGCATCCAGGGATGGAGCATCTGCTTGGTTTGCGAAGAACGCTTCAGCGACACCAAGTGCTCTTGAATCCTCGGGGAGCCTTACGAATGTAGGAACTGGCGAGGCGTTCCGCAATTGGGACAGGATGAGATCGCGGAGGGCACAGTGAAGATGATTCGTCGTCCGCAAATGTCCGATTCGTACCGCCTCCACCACAAGTTCGCGGAAGAGCGGAGAGATGTGCAGCACGGTGCAGATCTCCGGAGCCCGTGGCAGAAGGCTTCGTCTTAGATAGAGAGTCCGCATCGAAACCGCGCCTGACATCCGAATTCGGTGTCGCGTTCCTGCGGGAATCCAAACGGCGAGATGGGGAGGGGTCAGCCAGAGGCTGTGACCCGCCGAGATCTCCATGACCCCCCGCGTTGCGTAGATCAGTTGGTCAGAGCCGTGAGCGTGTTCAGGAACCTTGTGTCCGGCAGGATATTCATAGGCAAGCGTCGAAATCGAAACGCCCGCCCTGGGATCGTATTGCCTCAAGTTAGTGTGTCGCATGAGAGGTATATTACGTCGTAACAGCTGTGTAGCGACAGCGGCGGATTCGGTAGATACTACTGGCATGGCAAAGCGAACATCCGCTCATGCTCCGCAGAAAGCGAGTCTGGCGAAGTATGGAGGATCTATGCTGGGATCTCAAAAGCTTGTGGCTTTTGTTGCCACACTAGACCCGAGTCGCGCCAAGGAGTTCTATCGTGACACTCTTGGTCTGCCGCTGGTTCGCGAGGACCAGTTTGCGCTCGTATTCGATGCCGCTGGAATCATGTTGCGAGTCACACCAGTGCAAGAACTGGCAGCCGCGAAATACACCGTATTAGGCTGGCAGGTCCGGGACATCGTTCGGACGGCAAAGGACCTGCAGAAGGCTCACGTCACCCTGGAACGCTATCCGGGAATGCAGCAGGATGAACTCGGGATTTGGAGCTCGCCGAACGGCGCGAGGGTTGCGTGGTTCAAAGACCCAGATGGAAATACGTTGAGCATCACACAGTTTTGAGAGAAAAGGATTTGATGCCATGAACCTTGCTCATCGCTGGCTCTGCCGTTCCGCTTATTGGAAAAATACCGTGGAGACCTACATACTTCCGTGGGTGCTTGACGGCCTTGACATAGGCGCGAATGTCCTCGAAGTTGGTCCCGGCCCGGGTGTAACTACGGACCTTCTTCGCGGATGCGTGGAGCGCCTCACCTGCGTGGAAATCGATCGCGCATCCGCCGATTCTCTCTCACGCCGTATGACCGGCCACAATGTCACCGTAGTCTGCCAAGATGCCACAGCCATGTGCTTTCCCGACGCGACATTCGATGGGGCAGTGAGTTTCACGATGCTGCATCACGTCCCTTCCGAAGCATTGCAGAATCGACTGTTGGCCGAAGTCGCTCGCGTCCTGCGCCCAGGCGGCGTTTTTGCCGGCACCGACAGCCTCTACAGCCGTTCATTTCGTCTGCTCCACCTCCTCGATACAATGGTGGTAGTGGATCCATGTACATTTCCCGAGCGCCTCAGGACAGCGGGTTTTGGTGATGTGCAGGTCGATGTCTTGAAGCCGTACGCCTTTCGATTCCGCGCACGGAAGGCGACGACAACGTTTCCGGCTAACGACGAGGTTTTGGGTGTGTAGTCGGCAATACGGAAATCACGAAGTTTTCTGGCGGTAAGTTCCGCGTGTCCCGTCAGAACGAAGCCGCTGGCGCGGCGGACGTCTTTCGAACGCGCGCGCCCAACCTTCTGTTCCCGCCACTCTGTTCGCCAAGGGCGCCTCCGAAAAATGAGCGTTTGCAGGAATCTCGGTTTCAGCACTGGGCAGATCGGTGTGTGTTTATGTTGTACAACGCTTGCACTCTCACTTCGCCAATTCCCTCAACCGTCGTTCGAGAAAGTGGCGTGCAGGTTCCTGCCGCGCAAGGCTCAGCGCGCGACTATATGAAGCGCGTGCTTCCGCTGTTTTCCCTACCCGACGATACAGGTCGGCTTGCGCGGAATGCGCCAGATAGTAATCCTGCAGATCACCTCGCATGAAAATGGCATCGATCAGGGCAAGGCCAGCCCCTGGGCCATCGCGCACCGCTACCGCGACGGCGCGGTTCAGCTCGACGACGGGGGAAGGACTCGCACGCATCAGGACCTCATAGAGTCCAACAATCTCGTCCCAGTCGGTTGCTGCTGTACTCTCCGACCCGGCGTGCACGGCGGCGATTGCCCCCTGCAGGGTATAGGGGCCGATCCGCCCGGAAGAAAATGCACGCTGCACGAGCGCGGATCCTTCTGCAATCAGCTCCTGGTTCCACAAGGATCGGTTCTGATTCTCCAGCAGGACCAATTCACCATCCGGCAAGGTGCGAGCGGCACGGCGTGATTCGTGCAGCAACATCAACCCGAGCAGTCCAACTGCCTCCGGGTCCGGCAGCAACTCGACCACCAGTCTCCCAAGACGGATAGCTTCGCCGGAAATATCGGGCCGGGTCAGGGACTCGCCGGCTGAAGCGGAGTACCCTTCGGTGAACACCAGATAGATCACGTGCAACACGCTATTGAGCCGCTCTGGTAGGTCGGCGCGTGCAGGCACTTCGTAAGGAATGTGGGCATCGCGGATTTTCGCCTTGGCACGCACGATCCGTTTCGCCATGGTGGGCGCGGAAGTCAGAAAGGCCCGTGCGATCTCTTCCGTAGTCAGACCGCACACTTCGCGCAGCGTCAGAGCCAACTGGGAATCCGGCGGCAGCGCCGGATGGCAGCAGGTGAAGATCAGCCGCAGCCGGTTGTCCTCCACCGCCTGCTCATCCCAATCGCCGGGCGTCGCAGCTTCGATGTCGAGTCGCCTTGCAACTTCTGCCAGGGATGCGTCAAACCGAGCCCGACGACGCATGCTGCTGATTGCCTTGAAGCGGCCAGTAGAAACCAGCCAGGCTCGGGGATTTGCGGGCACCCCCTCGCGTGCCCATTGCTCGAGCGCTGCGGTAAATGCATCGTGCAGTGCTTCCTCAGCAAGTTCAAATTCACCCAGCAGACGAATCAGGGTGGCGAGAACACGACGCGAGTCGGCGCGATAGACGGCATCCACAATCTCCCGCACTCGGTTGGTCGTGTCCTCGCTCATTGCTGATCTCTGCCGTCGATCCCTGAACTCCATGGTATTCGGTGCAAGAGCACTTCCGGCGGCGCACATACTGCACGTCACGGTCTCGGGTTTCAGACCTCGGCGCATTTGCAAGGAGACTCGGGCGAGCTCGCAGCCACGTACCGCCCCCTCGGATCGACGTACCCGGCAGCATCGTAGCGGTCGTGGTGCCGCACCCAGTCGGTCAGGTTGCAGCGCGGACCGGTCTCGTTTCGGCCTTTCGGCGTGAGATCGAGATACATGTAGGTGGTTGCCAACATTTCGTCCCCACGTCCGTAGGTGGAATAGGTGTGGAAGATGTCGCCCGATTCATCTTTGCAGAACACGCTGATGCCCGACAATTCTTCGCTCAGAAAGTCGCGCGTTTCGTAATTGTATTCGACCTTACCAGTGGCAATCTCCTTCTCAGTGAAAGAGACGCGATCATCGTAGTTGAAATCGTTGTGGTACGACGATACCCACTTGAAGCGCCAGCCCATGCGCTCCTTGAAAGCTTGGATCTCAGCCAGTGGAGCCCGTGAAATTGTCACCAACGAAACATCGTGATGCTCCAGGTGGACGAGCGCGCCGTCCACGTGGTCGGAGCGAAACGAGCAGCCCACACATCCTTCTTTCCAGCCAGCCCCAAACATGAAGTGAGAGACGATCAGCTGAGTTAGGCCGCCGAAGAGGTCACCCAGCGTCTCTTTTCCTTGAGGGCTGTCGAAGACGTAGTTCTTTTCAACCTTGACTCGAGGCAACTCGCGGCGCCGGCGGCTGATCTCGTCACGCTGATGCGTCAATTGTTTTTCCTTCGCAAGCAACTCCTTGCGGGCTCGGAGCTAATCTTCCCGCGTGACGACTTTCGGACGTTCAATTGTCCCGCTTGTCATGACGACTTCTCTCCTTTGAATCGGAATGTAGCTTTTTCGTATCGGTCGAGCCAGGTTCGTTATGAACAAGAGGCTCAGCGAACCGATGGAGCTTGCACCAGCCGTGATCATGGCCACGGTGGGAATGCATTCAGGGCACATGGGATTTCTCCTAAGGGTTTTGCGGGTAATTGGCGCTGGCGGTCAGCTCCTTGATCGGTCTCACTTCAATACCACCCAGTCGAATGGACGGTATCTTCGACGCGAGCTGAATGGCTTCATTCAGGTCCCTGGCCTCGATGAGAATAAAACCGCCTATTTGCTCATGGGTCTCAGCGAAAGGGCCATCGGTCACAAAGACTTTGCCGTTTCGGATCCGGACAGTGGTGGCAGCCTGGACCGGTTGAAGCGCCTGCGCGGCCAGGAAATGACCGTTTTGGCGGAGATTCTGGTCGTGAGCCAGGCTTTCATCAGTTAAGGCCTGCGATTCTGCGCTGGACAGAGCCTCCAGCTTCTTTTCGTCGAAAAAGACCGTGCACAGGTACTTCATTGCTCCTCCTATACGAGCGTCGAGCTCGGTTCAAAAGATAGTCGCTCGGGACAGTCGAAAATGGACAAAGTTGCCGGCCGTACGGTGAAAAAAATCGTTCCAAGCCTGGGCAGTCTGATTGGCCACTCAAATACCGACCGCAACAACTATGCTGGACAGATAAGCAGGCTCGCTACCTTGGTTGCGGGCAAGTTCACAGATGCGTTGAGCGCGGCAACGGTCAGGTGGGCCGCGGTCGGGGTGCATCCGCTTCTCTGGAATCCTGTTTCGCGGCTGGGCTTAAGAAGGGAACGCCCTTGTGGGGCCAGCGCGCTCTCCGTTATGTTGCAAGCCCAGCGCTTGCAGTCAGAGTCATAAGGTTGCTGTTTGACGCTCGCGATACCAGACGAGTTTAGGTCTCGGACTCGGCAACTAAACCAGACCTGTGTTGCTGACTTGTGGGGCGTGCGAAGCGTCGCAAGATCTGTTTGAGAAATACTTCACGAAAAGAGTCGCGCAGAACGGTTCGCGCGAAGCCACAGTTCGTTCGAAATCGTTCCCTAATGCTTGTCCCGACTGCAAAAGCCGAGCGGGAATTCGATCGAAAGTGACCGATTCCGCAATCGGGTATTTACCGTAGGGGATGCACTGGATCTGAATCTTTTGTCATTGTATTTTCACCCTACCGTAGCTCCCGCTTAACACAGGGCTGATAGTTTCTCCCCCCAAGTGGCGACGCTCGCGATGCTTTCCGCTGAGATGAGCTGCGACTCTGAAGGAGGTTTAACACCATGCGGTTGAAGCTGTTGGGAATATCCATCCTAGCCATCACACTGAGTGTTTCAGCCAACGTCCCTCTTCTCACTACACCGGCCCACGCACAGGAAGAAGCGCAAACCATTCCGAACACCGGTCAACAAATCACTCCGCTGGCTCCAGCCGGTGCACGGTTCTCGCCGCTGAATCCCGGCTTGCCGGACAATCCGAGTTATGTGGCGGGCCAGGCGGTAACAGCGGTCACCAGCCCGGATCACAAGACGCTCCTGGTGCTTACCAGCGGATACAATCGGGTCAACTTCTCGACCGGCGCCAATGCCGGTCAGAGGAACAGCGCGGACTCCAACGAGTACGTTTTTATCTACGACATCTCACACCGCAGACCGGTCCAGCAACAGGTGATTGAGGTTCACAACACATACAACGGAATTGCCTTCGATCCCGGCGGAGCCGCCTTTTACCTTGCTGGTGGCGTAGACGACAACGTGCATGCTTACTCGCTCCAAGCTGGCGTGTGGGCGGAACAATCGGGCAGCCCCATCGCGCTCGGTCATTCTGCCGGAGTCGGAGCCGGTGTTGCGCCCGCGGCGGCTGGAATTGCGATCACGCAAGACGGCACGAAACTGGTCGTTACCAACTACTACAACGACTCTGTCTCGCTTCTCACCAAGCAAGGCGGTGTTTGGGTCAAGTCAGCCGAACTCGATCTCCGACCCGGAAAAATTGATCCGGCCCAATCGGGAACGCCCGGAGGCGAATTCCCACTCTGGGTGACGATCAAGGCCAGCAATACTGCCTACGTTTCCAGTCTTCGCGATCGGGAGATTGTCGTGGTGGACATATCGGCGACTCCGACGGTCACCACCCGAATCAAGGTCACTGGCCAGCCTCTAAAAATGACGTTGAACGCCAGCCAGACGACGCTGTATGCGGCTGAGGACCAGACCGATTCGGTGGCCGTGATCGACACGGCTTCCAACCAGTTGGTACTTGAAGCTGATGCCTCCGCGCCCGCGCCCGCGATAGCAAGATCACGCCGCCGGCTCAGGGGCAACAACACCAACAGCGTTACCCTCAGCCCGGATGAGAGTCGGTTGTATGTCACCAACGGGAACACCAACAACGTGGCGGTGTTGGACGTGTCCGCTCTCCGCAGCCGGCACGCAATCGCTGGACTGATTCCTGCAGGCTGGTATCCGAACTCTGTCGCCTTTAACGCCAGCGGCGACTACATGTACGCATTAACGGCAAATCACCCACGGGGCCGAATCCTGGGTGGTGCTACGGCGGAGTCTTGGCCTCCCTTCCTTCTTCTGGGTGCAGCGCATCGAACCAGTACGACCTCATGCTGATCAAGGCCGGCCTCCAATCCTTCCCTACGCCCGCACCGGAGGACTTACAGCGCTTAACCGAGCAAGTGTCTGAGAACAACAGGTACTTGAGCCGCGAGGACGAGACCACGGCCGCCACGATGCAGTTTCTGCAGCGGCACATCAAGCACGTGATCTACATTATTAAAGAGAACAAAACCTTTGATCAGGTCCTTGGTGACGGTCCCGTTGGGGACCGTGACCCGGCCTTGACGGAATTCCCAAACGCCGTGACGCCAAACCTGCACAGTTTGGCACAACATTTCGTCACGCTCGATCACTTCTATGACTCAAGTGAGGTGAGTTTCGACGGCTGGGCATGGTCGACGTCGGCTCGCGCTCCCGACATCATTGTCAAACAGACTCCCGTCAACTACGGAGGACGCGGCCTCTCCTACGAATCGGAAGGCTCCAACCGCAACATCAATGTGAGTTATCCGTCACTGACCGACCGGATCAAATCGAATCCTGGCACGCCCAACGATCCCGACATTCTCCCCGGCACCGTCGACGAAGCGGCCCCGGACGGCCCCGGCAACCAGATCAACACCGGCTACCTCTGGAACCAGGTGTTACGCGCGGGTTTGTCGGTGCGGAACTATGGCTTCTTCTTCCAGAATGTCGGGCCCAGCGTCATCAACGCGAACCCGCCCACGGTTGTGGTCGGATACCCAACCAATGTCGCCCTGCATTCTTTCACCGATCCTTACTACCGGGGATTCGACATGAACATCCCCGACTTCTATCTTTACCAGGAGTGGGCCCGGGAATTTGACGCCAACTATGCAAACGGCGGGTTGCCCTCGCTGACCCTTCTCCGATTGCCGCACGACCATACCGGAAGTTT
>Ga0137415_10000112_pt1 | contig 63539 bp, 44 predicted proteins | sample CZODoug3_1_1_16f_FD_183082 | JGI IMG/M metagenome (GOLD analysis project Ga0137415, IMG submission 183082) | Vadose zone soil fungal communities from Angelo Coast Range Reserve, California, USA - CZODoug3_1_1_16fungal (Hybrid Assembly) | ecosystem: Environmental > Terrestrial > Soil > Vadose... | reverse complement strand
CAGGTGATTTGCCGGGAAACAAACTTGGCATGAAATTTCGCAGGATTCGGTAAAATAGAAATAGAGGAAAAGAAAAGCTCGCCATCCGTGGCGAGCCTTCGCTTTTTCGGCACACATACTTTAGGTCCTGATAGTGATTCTGTGGTCGAGTGAAGCCCCGATCTGGCCACAAAAAACAGGTCAAGGCCTGACTCGACCACAAAATGTACATTAAGGCCTGACAGGGAATGTTTGAAAACAAAGGAGTTATTTATTATCAAATCAATAAACAGAAAATAAGTCCTGAAGATTCAAACGCTTACAAAAATCAGGGGTAGGGGTAGCAAAAACAGTCTGGAACTTTGCCCATGTGCCGATGCAGTCTAGGACTCATTAGGCTGATAAGGGCCACCGGGAACACCCCAATTCCAGGCAGGCATCGGAGCATCGTCAATATGCGTATCAGCCGGTAAGCCGGAATTGATGACAGCAAGCCGCGATCCCCATTCAAGGTAAGCCACAAGAGCTGAACGAAACTCTGGATCGGAGGGCAGATGAAGCTCGTCGGCGGTTTCGAGCAACAATGCTACCCATCTTTGGCGCTGCTGCTCGGTAATGTCCTTGCCCAAATGGTGCCGGATCATGGCAGCGTGTCCACCGTGGAGCGCCGAATACTCCGCAGGACCGCCGAGCACTTCGGCAATAAACTGCGCGACGTGCTGAAAATGCTCCTTGGGCATGGAAGCGAAAAGCGGCGCAAGCAGCGGATCGGCGGGAACCTTCTGATAGAAACGGTCGATCAGGCGGGTAAGCACTTCATTGCCGCCTAGCCATTCATAGAGCGTGGGGACCTGTGGTGCCATACCGGCATTTTACTTTCATTTAGCCGGGTGCCCCATACTTCAGTTCGCGCAAGCGAACGAAGTGTGGGTCTAAAAAGTCCACGCGAAGCATGTTCCTTTTGGTTTTAGGAGTATTTTTTCTGAGCACTGCACTCTGTGCCCTGTCTCATATAACCAACGTAATCTAGCGCAACCGACCAGTCAGCCCCTACTCTCAGGGAACTCCTCCAAATTCCCCCAGATGAGGGCTCTGTGCTCGCTAAGTTTGCTCTCTGTACAGTTCTGGCGATCCCAGCATTCGCTACTGCGGCGAAGACCTGCTACTCCCCCAGGCAGGCCTCCTCGTATCAAAACAAAGACGTCTGCATCGCAGCTCATGTCTACAACATCGTCGACCTTGCTGATGGAACGCGCTTCATCGATGTCTGCGATCCCAAAGCATCTGACGCGGAGTGCCGATTCGCCATCATCAGCCTGAACAACGATCGCAAAGAAGTAGGAGAACTAAAACAATACCTCGGCCAGGACATACAGATTCGCGGCGTAGTCCGCCCAGTGAATGGCCGGTCAGAAATTTTACTGAGCAACACCCGCCAGTTTCGTGGAGGAGCAGAAAAGTTCCGCCCCAATCCAGAGCTGATGAAAGGCTTCGCCGCCGATCAGAACAAGCCAGCAGTCAATGACCCTGCCTTCAGAACCGGACGGCATCGGCACACCACCAACCCATCTAACTAGAGGCTGTGCGCGCTTCAGCATGCGCGTCCAGCCTTAAGCGATCCCCTGCACCGCTCTGCGCAGCGCAGCCCGAGCAAGCAGCCGTGTGGAATCGAGCGTCGGCAGCGGAGAATTCGTATCGTTCATAATCAACGGAATCTCAGTACATCCGAGTATAACTGCGTCGCAGTCCTCATCTTTCATCCGTGTGATGACCTGTTGAAAGTAAGCGACCGCCTCCGGCTTGAAAATGCCATAAACCAATTCGTCCATGATGATGCGATGTATCTCTTCACGTTCAGCTGCACTTGGCCGGACATACTCCAGTCCGTGCGCTGTGAGCTTTTCCGGATAGACCTCGCTCTCAACGAGCCACCGGGTTCCAGTCAGTGCAATGCGGCGAAACCCGCGCTTGGCAGCTTCGATGGCGACAACCTCTGCAATATGCAGCCAGGGTAATGGTGATCGCGCCTCCATGAACGGAAACGCCTGATGAATGGTATTGTCCGGGCAAATCAGGAAATCAGCGCCAGCTTTCGCAAGCTTCGCAGCAGAAGAGAGCATCAGTTCGCCCACGCCCTGCAAATCATTCCTATCGAGGCATTTCACATACTCAGCAAGCGAGTGAGTGTGCATCGAAACTTCAGGATGAGCATGAGGACCAAGAAGCTGCGCGCCTTCCGCACAGATAGTCCGGTAACACAACGCAGCGCCTTCGGCGGAGCAGCCAACAATGCCGATGTGGTCGGGCATGGCTAGATTTTACAAGCGCCGACTAAATTTATGCTCGACTGCTCGTTAACGAGCACCACGCAGCAGGTCGCAAGCCTGTTGCAAATCCTCATCCCGTTTTGCAAAGCAGAAACGCAGCAGATTCTCGCCGCGCCCGCCAGTAAAGAATGCCGTTCCAGCAACAGCCGCGACCTTCTTCTCGCGCAGCAGATTACGAGCCTTCTCGCGAGCCGTAACGCCCGGCAGCGAACTCACATCTGCCAGCACATAGTAAGCACCCGGAGGAACCGAAGGTGTCAGCCCGGCATCTGTAAGTGCCGAGCATAACTTGTCACGCTTTACCTGATACTCAACCGCGAGATCTGAATAGAACGCGTCCGGCAACTCAAGCAATCCAGCAGCACCCCCATGCTGGAACGGCGAAGGGCTGCATACATAGGTCAAATCATGGAAGTATCCAATTGAGCCAAGCCACTTCTTATCCGCCACCAGATAACCAACACGCCAGCCAGTAATGCTGAACGTCTTCGACAAGCCTGAGATAGTAATCGTCCGCTCCGCCATCCCGGGCAACGTCGCCGGACTTACATGCTTCGTCCCTTCATAGACAAAGTACTCGTAGATCTCATCTGTAAAGAGGAACAGATCGTGCTCTTCCGCTAGAGCGGCGATAGCTTCCAATTCCTTGAGCGTAAAGACCTTGCCGCAGGGATTCCCCGGCGTGTTGATAATCACCGCCCGCGTCCGAGGCGTGATGGCCGCCTTCAAAGCATCGAAGTCGATCTCCCAAGTGTGCATCGCCATAGGAACAGCCACAGGCTTCACGCGCAGGCTCAACAAAGTGTTCAGGTGGTATCCATAGAACGGTTCAAAGAGAATAACTTCATCGCCCGGATCAAGCAGAGCCAGACACGCCGCATACAGCCCACCCGTAGCACCCGAAGTCACCAAAATCTCCGTCTCTGGATCAGCCACGATGCCGTTGTACCGTCTCAACCTCGCAGCAATCGCCTGCCGCAGCACGGCAATCCCATCAAGGCGCGTATAGATGTTGTGACCTTCATGGATAGCCGCAATCGCCCGCTCCACCACCGGAGAAGGAACCTCTGTGTCACAAACACCCTGCGCCAGATTCACGCCGCCGATGCGGTCACACTCCACCGTCATCGAGCGAATCTCTGACTGCACAATCCTGGGGGAAATCTCACTAAGCCGAAGTTTTTCCGAAACGGTTGGCATACAAACATTATGCAGCAGGAATGCTGAATTAGCCTCATTTGCGCTACCATCGGAACGGTTTTGCTCAAACGTGCGTATCCGTATCAGAAGTCATCTGCATAACCTTCGAAAGGCTGACATTGCACATGAGGGAAAAGTTTGGTGATCGAATTATCTACGCTGTCTTCGCGCTGGTTGTACTACCGACTCTAAGCGAGATTTGCAAAGCACAAGATCCTGCTCCACGCATGGAAGAGGTAGTGCAATCGTATGTATCGAGTAAGCAGTTCATGGGCTCGGTTCTTGTAGATCAGGGTGAAAAGACCTTACTCGATAAAGGCTACGGATACGCCAACTTGGAATGGCAGATCCCAGATTCTCCAGAAACAAAGTTCCGGCTGGGTTCTGTGACCAAGCAGTTCACTGCGGCCTCCATTCTGCTACTCGAAGAACGCGGCAAGCTGAAGACGGATGATCTCGTAAAGAAATACATGCCAGATGCTCCTGCAGCCTGGGACAAGATCACTATCTATAATCTACTGACCCATACCTCCGGCATACCAAACTTCACCAACTTTCCCGATTACCACAAGAGCGAAGCAGAGCCGACGACCCCAGAAAAGCTAGTTGCACGGTTTCGGGACAAGCCTCTGGACTTTCAGCCTGGGGAAAAGTGGGATTACAGCAATTCAGGATATGTTCTGCTGGGATATTTGCTAGAGAAGATCAGCGGACAAAGTTACAAGGATTTTCTTCAGGAGAATATCTTCAAGCCGCTCGGCATGAACGATTCAGGATACGATTCAAACTCAGCAATCATCCCACATCGTGCCTCCGGCTATTCACCGGGGCCGAAAGGTCCGGAGAATACGGGCTACATCGACATGACTATCCCCCTTTCAGCCGGAGGGCTCTATTCCACAACACACGACTTACTTAAGTGGGAGCAGGGCCTGTTTGGGGGCAAGGTGCTATCTGCCGCATCGCTTCAAAAAATGACGACGCCATTCAAAAATGACTACGCGTGTGGCCTGGGAGTGCGAACCATCAATGGACACCGCCTCATCGAACATGGAGGCGGCATTGAAGGCTTTAATACAGAGCTTGCATATTATCCCGACGACAAGTTAACGGTCGTGGTTTTAGGAAATCTGAATGGCGGCGCTCCGGGAGACATTGCGTCAAAACTGGCATCGGTGGTTCATGGCGAAAAGGTTGTACTGCCAACAGAGCGGAAGGAAGTTTCTCTCTCACCACAGATTCTTGCAAGCTATGTTGGCACATATGAATTAGCACCAACATTCAGCATTGCAATTACACTCGAAGGCAACCAGTTAATGTCACAGGCTACCAACCAGCCCAAGTTTCCCCTTTTTGCAGAATCACAGACCATGTTCTTTTTGAAAGTAGTGGATGCTCAGATTGAGTTCTTCAAAAATGAGAAAAGCGAAGTCACGCATCTGATGCTTCACCAGAACGGCCACGATATAAAAGGCGTCAAAAAATAAAAGCGGAGACTGCTCTCCAGAGCAAAACATTACGTTCCCACAAGAAATGCTGGTCGAATACGTTCGTGTGCGTGCAACTCCGGCGAAGCCGTAAACAGAGCTAGACCATCAGCGAACTAGCTTGCTTATTCGTTAGCTTAGGTACTTTCCCGGATCGCATGGCCACCACCCGTTCCCAATTCTTCAACGCAGCCGACTTGCGGTCGGGATATACGACCGCTTCCCGATCGAACTGAATCTCCGCGCGAACCCCGCTCCGGCCCAGCGCTCCCAGAAGGTGAGGTCCAAACGTGATGTCACCGTAATAGCAAAGATCCCGCTCCGCGCAATCATCGGAGGTATAACGAATAGCGGCGGCAGTGATCGTAGCCCCAGAGCGCACCCCCGGCTCCAGCAACGAAGGATAGAACGGCAACACTGTACTTCCGTCTGAGCTTGTTCCCTCCGGGAACAGCAACACAGGAATCCCGGCAGCCAACGCATCGGCAATCTGCGCCGTCGCCCCGCTTACTCCGGTAGCCCGGTTACGCTCTACAAAGATCGTGCCACCGCACTGAGCCAGCAGCCCAAAGACAGGCCATTTGCGAACATCGCTCTTAGCCACAAAGACACAAGGCATGGTCGAAGCGTAGAAGAGAATATCGAAATAGCTCAGATGGTTGGAAACAACCAGTCCCGTTTGAGGAATACGGCCACCACAGTCTTGCCGAAATCCAAGACGCCTCGTAATGAGGGAACACGCCTCATGCAGCCAAAATGCTCTGCGAGAGATATCGAGTTTCGCACCAAGGCGTATGCGAAGCCAGAAAAAGCGCACCAGCACTTCTGCCAGACTAAAAGCAAGAACTGTTGTTTTGAAGATGCTTCGGAGAGTACGCCCCACTATTGAGGATCGAGCAGAAACCTGTTTCTCGCGGCCGCCGAGAGCTGCTCCAGATCCAAAAGTGTCAGAAAGTCGATTGTCCCGAATTCGCGATCCCATGCAGGTATGCCACAGATTCTGGCGCCAACAGCAATATACGTCTTCAGCAGCTTTGGCACCTTTATTTCATATCCTAAGTCGCTATCGACGGTGGGAAGCTCAAATTTCTTTGTGGGAGATGTCCTGAACTCCGGCGCTACAAGAAATGCCGATAACTGCTGATAAGTTGCCCATCCTGCCTGCGGGTCCTGAGAATTGAGCGATGAGCATCCAATAAGATATCGCAGACCATAAGATTTAGCGTAGTGAGCGATCCCTCTCCACAGCAGTGTCAGTACTTCGCTCGTCCGGTGCTCGCGATCAATGGAGGCACGGCCCAGCTCCAGCACTTCGCCACGCACCTTCTCATAGGGTGAAAAATCGAACTCCTGAGCACTGTAGTAACCCAGATTTGCCTCAGCAGTAATTCCCGACTGCATCCTATAAGTACCGACAATCTCGCGGCGGGAGCGGTCTTCAACGATTAAATGGTCACAGAACAAGTCGAATTCGTCCTGATCCATCCCCGTCGAATAAGATGACTTCAAACCTTCGCCTAACTCGATATTAAAGACCTTAAAGCGCAGCCTGCAGGCTGATTCCCGCTCCGCCAGCGATTCTGCCAGGCGTATCTGGTACTTTCCCAGTTCTATGGATAGATAAGGCCGGAGTGGTAGCTGCGCTATATTCGGCGCTGGAAGCGTTGACGGTCCGCCACCCTGTACGTCTAATAGTCCGGTGCTCAACAAGGCCAACTTGCGCGGCTTTCCTGGGCGATGTAAGGTGATCACGCCATGATTATGTAGCGTGTTTGACAACAAAGCCTTACAGTTCAGATAAAAATATGCAAATTATAGATGAATAGTATATTGCTAGCATGTGACTTACTGAATTACCTTTGCATTTCAATCTGGTAGTTCAGGAAAGCTTTCGAAAGAAAAATCATGTAAATTGGTACCATAATTTGATAGTTTCCCAGAGTTTGATCTTTATAGTTTTCAAGGACAAAAATAGATGACACGTGAAGAAATCGTTGCTGCAATTGATGAAGAGATTTCCCGGCTGGAAAAGGTTCGGGAATTGCTGCGTAGCTCAAGTGGTGGAAAATTCAGTGGGATTGGGAATCACTCTTCCGCAAAGAAAAAGCGGTTTTTAAGTCCCGAAGCGCGCCAACGGATCGCCGCAGCACAGAAACGGCGTTGGGCAAAACAAAAAAAGGAAGCTACTGCTCCCAAGAAGTAGTTTCCATCCAGTTACTGGTACATGTTGAAAGTTAAATTATTGCATCCGCACGCTCAGATGCCCACGGTGAACTATGCCGGAAGCGACTTGGGCTTTGACCTGTACGCAATCGAGGACACCCTTCTTCCCCCGGGTGTTCCAATTAAAGTAAGGACCGGTATTGCAGTCGAGGGCCCGCCAGGAACAGGTTTCGTCCTGGGAGACCGCTCCTCTATGGCATCCAAAGGCATCACCTATGCCGGAGGCCGTATCGACGCCGGCTATCGCGGCGAACTTCTTATCTGCCTCATCAATGTGAATCAGCCGGTATATAGTCTGCAAACACACCGCGCCGAAGACGGTTCTATCACTGACGTCACTCTGAAGAGCACAGATGTTAGCGTCACCATCAAGCAGGGCGACAAAATCGCGCAAATGTCCCCTTTCGACGCTCGCACTCATATGGAAATCGTCGCCGTTGAAGAACTCTCAACAAGCGAACGCGACGCAAAAGGCTTCGGCTCGAGTGGAAGATAAGAGGCAGGGAACAGACAACAGGGATTAGGGAACAGGGAGAAACAGTTTGGTTGATTCGTTCCGTGATTTGATTGTCTGGCAACGCTCTTTTCAACTAAGTATTGCAATTTACCGGCTTACTGTAGTTTTTCCCAAAGAAGAAATATATGGCCTCACCAGCCAATTGCGCCGTGCAGGAGTTTCCGTTGCAAGTAATATCGCGGAAGGCTATGGGAGAGGTTCAACTGGGGAATATAAGCAATTTCTCGCTATGGCTAGGGGATCAAATTTAGAGGTACAAACCCAACTCCTGATTGCAAAGGAATTAGGCTTTGGAGCACCTGAGAAACTCCAAATTGCAGAGCAGTTCTCGCATGAAGTTGGCAAGATGCTCGTAGCCATGTTGAATAAGCTCTGACAGGTCTTCCTGTTCCCTGTTCCCTGTTGCCCGCTTTTACCGCATCTGAAACTCCGGCGAACCTAAAACCAACGCTGTCATCGTATCCAGCTTCTGTGCAGCATCTCCCTGCGTCTGCTGCGCCAGTTCCTGTCGGATCACGTCATTTGTCTTAGCCGATACTTCCCCGCCAATCAGCATATTCTCCATCAGTGCTAGCGCTTCCTGCTGACCGTTTGGCACTCCTACTTCAGATAACGTGACATTGTGGGCAAGCACACCATTCTTACCTGCATTTGGAGGCAGTGCAGGCCGCGAGAGTAATCCTGCTGCGAGCAGTTGCGGAGCATCGAACTTCATCCCGCCTACTTTGCTGCTGGCAAGCTGCATGGAGAAGTTCAGCCGGTCCACCAACGCTCCAGAATTCATCCAATGATCCGCCGTCATCGGATATCCCGTCGGCGGCTGCATCTGAAAGAGCGGTTCGCCCATACGGGTCAATACGCCAATCAATGCGCCGGCATTCGTTGGATTGGTAGCCGTGGCGCGAAACGCCGAAGCGACAAATTCAAGCGGTGTCTTCACCTTCGTGCGGTAATACTGCTTCGAGAAAAACTCTGGCGAGTGAACCATCGTCAGCAGAACTTCCCGAATATCGCCATCCTTCGCCAGATATGTTTTCGCCATGCGATCAACCAGCGCTGATGGCGGATCATCGGCTACAAACCGCTGCGCCAATTTGTAACTGATAAAGTGCGCAGTCTGCGGCTGCGCAGCCAGCCATTCCAAAGCCTTTTGCCCTTCTGCGTATCCATTCTCCTGCATATTCTGCCCAAACCATTGCTTCGTGCCAGGCTCATGTCTGCGAGGATCGAAGACAAACCCACCGCCCTGCTGTGGCTGGTCAATCGTCCATCCCGTCAGAACTTTCGCGAGATTCGTAACATCGGTCTGTGAATAGCCCCCGTTTACGCCGACCGTATGCAGCTCCATTACCTCGCGGCCATAGTTCTCATTCAAACCGCGCTGCGCCTGTTTTGGATTCTGTTTCTGCTTGGCTCGATCTGCGGCAAGGGAATCCGGTCCGATACTCGACCAGTTATCGAGATAAAACAGCATCGCCGGATGCTGCGCCGACGCCAGCAGCAGGTCTTTGAACTTACCGAGAGCATGCGCCCGGATCACGTCACGCTCGTAGCTCGGCAGATAGTACGGCTCGGGCTCGCCCTTGCGAATATCTACGTTGAAGTGATTGAACCAGAAGTCGGTCATCACCTCCTGCAACTGCCGCTCGCTTTGAATCGCGCGAATCAACTTCTCCTGCTGTAATTCGTTCCCAATCACTGCCGCGCCATTCGGAGGACCAGACATCAGCGAAAACAGCTCCCGCTCGCGAGGATTGAGATCGTTCACAAGCATCCCGCGCTGCGGGTCTTGTACATAGGCAGTCAGAGTAATGCGCTGCTCGACCGGCATCTTCATCAGCGCCATCATGCGCTGGTTCTTGGGAAACGCGAGCAGGTTGTTCGCCAGGTCCTGAGCCGTATCCTGCTGCTGTTTTCTATCCGCAGCTTTTTGTGCCTGGATCTGCTCCGGGGTCATCTGCGCATCCTGCTGCGCTGCCTGCTCTTGCTTCTGATGCCGGTATTTCAACAGCATCACCTCATAGACCCCATCCATCGCCGGGTCTTGTGGCTGCGGATGCTTCTCATCCACAATCTGCCGGACGGTCTGATTGCTCGGAAGCGCCTCGTGCAGACGAACTGGCGGCAAATAAAGTGAGGGGAAATCCGCCAGCCGCTTATCTATAACGGGATCTGAAATACTCTGCGGATTCAGTTGCTGCTCAAACCACGCGTCAGGCCCCATCTTCATCACAGCTTCCACATCGCCAGGCCGTGGACCAAACGTAAACCGGTTCAGCATCTGCAACGCACGCTCTTCGTCAGCGAGGGGCGCGAGTTTCTGCGTTTTGTGATGACCCACCGTAACTTGCCCCAAACAAGGCAGTGCAATCATGGCCACAGCAGCACGCAACAGAAAAGATGGTGGGTGCATTTTCGGCTCCTCTTCAACGTACAGACTATGCTTCGCCGCGAAAGTTGCGCGGGTGCCCCATACTTCGCAAAGCGAAGTGTGGGCCTTAGCGCCCGAAAGGGCGCACGCATTCCACTAACCGGTTCATCGCTGACCGCTTTTTAGCTGACCGGACCATAGCTAACCGCTTCTTAGCTGCTTTTCCACTACACTTTAGAGAATGGCTAACCTCTTCGACCCCGAAACAAATCTCGAACAGGGCGAAGAATCTGTCTCACCCGCCACGCGCAAGATGCGCATGCTCCGCACCTTGATCTGCGGTAACAAATATGAGAAAGCCGCGCGCGCTCAAGGAGCCACCATCATCGCCGGAGTCGATGAAGTAGGCCGTGGAGCACTCTTCGGCCCCGTCGTAGCCGCCGCCGTCATCCTGCCCGAAGATACCCGTATCCGCGGTCTTCGCGACTCAAAACAGCTTCTCCCTGAAGTCCGTGAGCGTCTTGCCGCAGTGGTCGAGCGCAAGGCCATTGCCTTCGCAGTAGAGGAAATCGACGCGGAAACCATCGATCGAGTGAATATTTATCAGGCCACGCGCATGGCTATGACCGCAGCCGTCGTAAAACTCGCGACCACGCCCGATCATCTACTGATTGACGCAATGAAGCTCGACGTCGCATGCGCACAGACCAGCATCATCTATGGCGACTCGCTCAGCATCTCCATCGCCGCCGCGTCCGTAATTGCCAAGGTCCACCGCGACCGCCGCATGTGCGAGCTTGACCGCGAATATCCGCACTATGGCCTCGCATCGCACAAAGGCTACGGCACTCCCGCGCATCTCGCAGCGCTCCGCGAACACGGTCCCTGCGCACTGCATCGCAAAAGCTTTCGTCCCGTGGCGCAAACCAACCTGCCATGGGACACACCAATCTCCCCTAAGGACGACGACCCTTGCCCTACCGGCTTCTCTGCGTAACCGCACATCCTGACGACGAAAGCGGAGCCTTTGGCGGCGCGCTGCTCATGGCCCATCGCGACGGCGTTGAAACCAGCATCCTCTGCCTGACCGATGGTCAGGCCGCGCACTTCCGCGGCGAGGCTTCGAGTGCTGCCGCGTTAGGAAAACTCCGTCGCGCCGAATTCGTAGCAGCCTGTGAAGTTCTTAAAGTCACGCAACATGAGATCCTTCACTTTCCCGACGGTGAACTTCTCCGGCAGGACTTTTATGCACTCACCGGCGCCATCGTCGAATACATCCGCAAATGGCGTCCGCAAGTCGTTCTCACCTTCGGCGGAGATGGCGGAGTCAATCTGCATCGCGATCACACGATGGTCTCTCTTGCAACGACAGCAGCCTTCCACTGGGCGCGGCGTGCTGAATTCTTTCCCGAGCAAATCGAACAGGGCCTCGCCGCGTATGGCCCGCAGAAGCTCTACTACAGCAGCACGCCATTCATCGCCGTGCGCAACCGGCCCGAACTGGCAAACTCGCCGGTAGTTCCATACTCACTGACGCTCGAACCCGGCCCGCTAGCGGAAAAGAAATTCGAAGCATTCGAGAAACACTCTACCCAATTGGGCGTACTCGAACGCGTCCGCAACATCGCCGAAGAACATCTGTACATCGAGCACTACCTGCTAGCCGCAGCACGGGGCATAACCTCAGCGAGCGCAGATGACGCCCTCTTTGCAAATGTTCAGGCAGACTAGACTTTGACCCTACCCCCTATCCGACCACTGCTATGCTTTGTTTTCAATGGTTTAGACTGGTATGTATAGATTTATAGATAACTTATCAGTAAACAAACTCCTGAACACCTCTTTTGAAATCAAACAGGTAGCGTTAGGTCCTAACTATGTTTTTGTAGGAGGGTTAGGGCCTAATGTGCGTGATGTGCGAAGTCAGGGCTTCATACGGCCACAGAAATGTCATCATGGCCTGATAGAAGCGCAAAATCACTTTAGGGCCTAACTGTTCTGTGTGGATCATGGGAAGAGTATTCTCGGACAGCTATCACCCCACTCAAGCCAAAAGATGGCTTGAATGGGCCACCCGTCAATTCTTTTTGACAACGACAAACCATCTCATGAAAAGCTAACCCGCTGACTCGCCGACCTGCTGTCGATCAAACGGCCACTCGCACCGGACTCGTGCCCGTATCAAATACAAAGCTATTCCCACTACCCCACAAGTACCGCAAACAAAAACTCCCGTCCGGCATTCTTCCGAGAAAACAAAATAAACAGAAATCCAGCCAAAGCAGCCAGTGGCGGAACAGGATACAGCCACATCCGAAATGGCCGCACCATCTCTGGACGCTTCACCCGCAGCAGAATCACGCCGATCTGTTGCAGCACATACTGCAACAGATCCGAATCACGACCAACGCCGCAATTGGGGAAAGTTAATATGGGAATTTAGGGAATTCCACAGCCGCTCCCTAATTGGCTGGTACGCAGGCCAGTGTCTGGTTGACGACCGTAACATTTAAAATAGGTTCACAGTCAGCAATACAAGCAATGAGCTCGGCGAGGAGGCACTCCTGTGGATTCGACGCACCACTACATTCACAGACTGGCGCCAATCTGCCGTCAAGGGTTGCTGATGAATTAGTGCCTCCAAACGCTGTGCAATACTCTTCAAAAGCGACACAGGCTGTTTGTGCTGTTGTCGCCGCCCACGTCAAGCGCGGATAGAGAAGACTGACAGCCAATAGAAGCAACATGAATATCAAACGTCCTATTGCGGGTTTGGATCTTTGCTGAGTGGTCTGCATTTTCTACATTTCCTTTCATGGGTTTGAATAAATATTCAATCAACTTCTCGCAGCGGACTGGATATGCTTGACCGCCGCAGATACAGAACATTTCAAGCAATCTTTCTTGAGCCGGTCGAGAATTTTCTGCTGCTGGCTGTCGTTCAGCAGGCCCACCCAATAGTCCTCCAGCTTACCTTGGCCATCTAGTAGCAACAGTGTCGGCGTGCCTTTCACGCCAATCTGCGAGAGTGGCATCGACAGCACGGTATCAGTGCTGATGCCATGTCCATTGAGATACGCTGCAGCTTCGTCTTGCTTCTCAGGCAGTACAGCCACCAGTCGTAGTTGGTTCGGCGCTGTGCTCTTAAAAGCGGCAAGCCTTTGATAGAAAGGTGTGCTGGCTTGGCAAAAATGGCAGTGCGTGGACAAAGCCAATACTAAAGTCGTCTCTGAGCTGGCGGGCGTATAACCAGAGAGCTTGACTACTTGTCCTTTGCTGAAGCTGGGGTTGATGCGGGAAGCGATCTTATGTTCTAAATAGAAATTACGGGCAAGACTTCCAATAACTAGACAACAGGTCACAACAATGGCGATGTTAACGAGCTTGTCCAGACGGAACATAGTGATTTCCCTTCGCTCGAGTAAATGCAATGTACAGATGGAGGGAAATCAACAATCATAAAAAGACCCAAGTCAAGAGATAGAAGAGCCTTCTTAGTTATTCATCCATATACTTTCAGCTTATTATGTTATTGCGTATTTATAGAAATGATACGGCAGAAGAAATAGTGCTCCTGATAAATATAGCTGTCAAGAAGAAATGCCATAGAACACCAATCTATGCTGGATTTTGATAAATATGCATAAGTTATGCAATCGCTGTAATCACATCAAGCGCCCTTGATGAAAATCATCTTTCAAGTTTCGTAAATAAAGATTTCGCGACGCCTTGATTCTCGCACACGATTCATCATGTCCCGACAACAGGAAACGGCCATTCTTTACGGACACGAGCGCGCGCAAGATACAACACCACTCCAATCACTCCAACAACAACAGCAAACAAAAACTCCCGCCCTGCATTCTTCCTCGAAAACAAAATAAACAAAAACCCTGCCAGAGCAGCCAGCGGGGGCACCGGATATAGCCACATCCGAAACGGCCGCACCATTTCAGGACGCTTCACGCGCAGCAAAATCACGCCGATCTGTTGCAGCACATACTGCAACACGATCCGAATGACGACCAGAGCCGCAATCACCTGCGAAAGATCAAAGAAACAAAAGACCGTAGCCACCGCGCCCAGCGCCAGCAGCGACACATGCGGAAACTTATGCTTCGGATGCACCCGCGCAAAGACGCGGAAGTAGTTCCCATCCAGCGCAGCAGCATAGGGAGCACGCGAGTATCCAAGCAGTAGCGCAAAGACCGAAGCCAGAGCCGTCCACATAATCAGCGCAGCCATCACCACCGCCGCACCATGCCCGAACGTCCGCTGCATCAACTCGGCGACCGCAGCGAATCCACCACGCGCCTGCGCCAGCTCCCGAGCTGGAATCACTCCCAGCACGCTCACGTTCATCGTGAGGTAAAGCGCAGCCACAGCCGCAATCGAAATCAGTACCGCCCGCGGAATCGTCTTCCCCGGCTCTTTGATCTCGCTCCCCAGAAAACAGACCGTGTAATAGCCCCAGTAATCATAGGTAGCAATCAGCGTTGCCGACCCCAGCCCAGCAAAAAACGCAGGGGACAAAGCAAACGCACCCGGCGCTGGCATCAGCAATCCACCATGAAAATGCGAGAAGCCCGCGGCCAGCGTAAGCCCCATCGCCAGCATCACACCCGACCACATCACCCAGGCCATGCGCGTGATATCCCGCACATTGCGATACAGCAGCGCCACGATCAACAAGCAACCGCCAGCAGCGACCAGACTCGTCCAATGCAAGCCGAATCCGTCAACGACGGGCCTGCTCAACGCGGGAAACAAAAACGCCGCATACTGCGCAAACCCAATGCACCCCGAAGCAATCGAGAGTGGAGCGCTGAACCCCATCTGCCAGATATAGAGAAACGAAACCATACGCCCAGCGCCGTCTCTGCCATAAATCTCGCGCAGAAAAGCATAAGACCCGCCAGCCTCAGGCATCGCCGCGCCGAGCTCTGCCCACACCAGCCCATCCGCAACAGCGATCAGCGCTCCCAGCAGCCAACCCAGCATCGCCTGCGAGCCGCCCATCGCCGCCACCACCAGCGGCAGCGTAATGAACGGACCCACGCCGATCATATTCATCATGTTCAGCGAAATAGCGCTCGCCAGCCCTACGCGTCGTTCAAGTGGAGGCGATGAAATTTCCTCAGCAGACATGTTCTGCCTTTGTATCAAATCCCAGCACGGTACACTGGAATTTCAAACTCATGCCAAAGTTCACGCGCCGACTTCTGATTGGATCTGGGTGCCCCATACTTCGCCCGTTTTTGGCGAAGTGTGGGCCGAAGCGTCCGGCAGGACGCCCGCTCTTAGCTCTTGCTCTCGCAACCACCCTCACAGCCACAGCCCAGGTAGTCCCCTGGCAAACCCAGATCCAAGCCTCGCCCGACGCCCAAACTCTCCCCGAAGACCGGGGAGCCGACGGCCTCGCCCAGACTCTCAAGAAACTCAACACCTGGGCCAGCCTCATGATGATCGTCGCCCATCCCGACGACGAGGACGGCGGCATGCTCACCTACGAATCCCGCGGCCTCGGCACGCGCACCGCGATCCTCACCCTCACCCGCGGCGAAGGCGGCCAGAACGCCATGTCCGCCGAGTCCTATGACGCGCTCGGCCTCATCCGCACCAACGAACTCCTCCTCGCAGACCAGTACTCCGGCACCGAGCAGTTCTTCTCCCGCGTCGCCGACTACGGCTTCTCCAAGACCATCGACGAAGCCCATCAACAGTGGAACCACGACCGCGTCCTCTACGACGCCGTCCGCGCCGTCCGCCTCTACCGACCCCTCGTCGTGACCTCCGTGTTTACCGGAAACATCACCGACGGCCACGGCCACCACCAGGTCTCCGGAGAAATGGCGCAGCAGGTCTTCAAAGCCGCCGCCGATCCCAACGTCTTCCCCGACCAGATCGCCGCCGGACTCCGCCCCTGGCAGCCGCTCAAGGTCTACGCCCGTGCGCCTTTCTTCGCCGCCACCTCCAAAGGCATCTTCGACTACGCGACCAATAAATGGTCCCCCGTCCGCTTCTACGACTATGTAGCGAATGAATGGAAAGAAAGCTTCCCTTCCACCGACGTAGAGATCCCCGAGGGCAACTGGGACCACATCCTCGGCCGTTCCTATACGCAGATGGCTCGCGAAGGTTGGAGCCAGCAGAAATCCCAATATGGCGGCGGCTTTTATCCACTACCTGGCCCGTCGAATATCGAGTACCACCGCTACGGATCGATCATCCCTGTCAACGGCAAAGAAAACTCTTTCTTCGACGGCATCGACACTTCACTGACCGGAATCGCCAGCTTAGCCCACAGCGGTGACACCGCCTTCCTCACCGCCACTCTCAAGGACATCAAGCAGCAGATTGCCAAGGCCTACTTCAATTACCTGCCTTCAAATCCGGCAAAGATCGCACCCGACCTAGCCGCAGGCTACAAGCAGACGCAGGAACTCATCGAAGCCGTCAACGCCAGCCCGCTCTCAGCAGACGACAAAGCCAACATCGTCCACGAACTCGACATCAAGCTCACCCAGTTCAACACCGCACTCGTAGAAGCCCTCGGCCTCGAAGCGCGCGCCCTCGTCATCCCGCGTACCAAGTCCGGAGCTAATCCTGATTTCTCCACCTTCCCAGAGGAAGCGCCACCCACCGTAACTCCGGGTTCGGAGATCGACGTTCGTCTTCGTGTGACCTCATCCCTACCCTGGGGAACCTCCGGCACCAGCCTGCAACTCAAACGCACCTGGCTCGAAAATCCGAATGGAGATCACTGGACCATCACCCGCCTCGGCTCGCCCGGCCTCGACATACCCAGCAGCAATGCCGGAGACGCCGTCTTCCGCGTCGCCATCCCGCACGACGCCCAACTCACGCGCCCCTATTTCACTCGTCCCAGCACCGAACAGGCCTGGTACGACATCAGCGATCCCAAACTGCTCAACCAACCACTTGCGCTCTACCCGCTCGCCGGATGGGCGGAGTTCACCTATCAGGGTGTCCCCATCCGCATCGGCCAGGTGGTGCAAACCATCCATCGCGAACACGGCTTCGGAGCCATCTCCAACCCGCTCGCCGTCGCGCCGCGCCTCTCCGTCAATATCTCCCCGGCTGCCGGAGCAGTCCCGTTAGGCAGCACCAGCTTCCCGCTTACCGTCACCATCAAAAACGGTCAGCAGGAGGCAGCCGACGGCACGCTCCGCCTCGAACTCCCCACTGGATGGACAGCAGAGCCAGCAACAGCATCTTTCCATCTGCCGCCATCCGATCCTTCAACCATTACCTTCAACATTCACCCCAAAATGCCTGATAATCAGCCTTACGTCATTAAAGCAATTGCCCGCAGCGGCAACTACGAGTACAGCGAAGGTGTGCAGACCGTCGGCTATCCCGGCCTGCGTCCTTACTATCTCTACCGCCCTGCAACCTACCGCGCTCGCGGTGTCGACGTGAAAGTTGCTCCCAACCTCAACGTGGGATACATCATGGGCACAGGCGATGAAGTCCCCGAAGCTCTCAACGAAATCGGAGCACACACCCAGCTCCTCACCGCCACAGACATCGCCAATGCCGACCTAAGCCGCTACGACGCCATCATCATCGGCATCCGCGCTTACTCGTCACGCCCTGAACTTATTACGAACAAACAATGCCTCCTCGACTATGTCCACAATGGAGGCACTCTGCTTGTCCAATACCAGAGCATCGAATTCCCCGCTCCCTATCCGCTCACTCTGGGCCGTAACCCCGAGAAGGTCATCGACGAACGCGACCCAGTCACACTCACCGGCCCTAACCACGCACTCTTCAACTGGCCAAATCACATCACCGCCGCCGACTTCAATGATTGGGTCGAAGAGCGCGGCCACTCCTTCCTCACCTCATGGGACCAGCACTACACCTCTCTTGCCGAAACCCACGACCCAAGCCAGGACCCGCAACGCGGAGGCCTCCTCTACACCCGTTACGGCAAAGGAACATTCATCTATATGTCCTACGCCGTCTACCGTCAGCTACCCGAAGCAGTCCCCGGAGCCTACCGCCTCATAGCCAACCTGATCAGCGCCAGCAAAAACCCATCTCTCAAGTAAGTATGGGTACTCAAGAGCCGGGGTGCCCCATACTTCGCGTAGCGAAGTGTGGGCCTCAGCGTCCAAAGGACGCCCGCTTTCGCTAACCGGACCTTAGCTGCTTCTCACCTCTTATCCACACTCAATACTTGATATTTCCCAACTTATTCATCAAAAATTCGCTAATTATTCACATGAGACTGGGACCATCACAAACGGGGTACTGTGTTCTCACTGGATAGCGCAAATACCCTAACCGCAGTCTTTGTAATTATTTGTCGGAAACGGAACACCCAACACTCGAGAGAGGCCAAATGAAAACGAATCTCAAGGTGCTCGCCAGCCTCGTGCTCGTCTCTGCGCTTTCTGCAGGACATGCACAGACGGCTAGCTCCACCGGCACGTCTTCCAAGACGACCGCAAAAAAAACTCACCGGAAGGCTGTCCCCAAAAAGCCCTCCGTAGAATCCCAGATCGAAGAACTGCGTGAAGGTCTGAATTCTCAGAAATCGCAGATTGACTCACTGAAGCAGCAGCTGGCCGACCGCGACACCCAGCTCCAGCAGGCACAGACAGCCGCGCAGCAAGCTCAGGCTGCAGCGCAGCAGGCGCAACAGGCTGCCCAGACCCAGCAACAGCAACTGTCGGATAATTCCGAGGCCGTCACCAGCCTTAAAACTTCAGTAGCCGACCTGCAGACCAACACCACCTCTGTCGTCAGCACCATCCAGGACAATCAGGCGCAGGTCAAGAAAGCCATCGAGAGTCCGGACACGATCCACTTCAAGGGCATCACCTTGTCGCCGACAGGTAGCTTCATTGAAGCCGCCACCGTCAACCGCACGCGCGGCACTGCATCCGATATTCCGACTGCCTTCAATGCCATTCCATTTGACGCTGCCAATGCCGGTAACATAAGCGAGTTCTATGCTACTGGCCGCCAATCGCGTCTTGCTCTGTTGGCGGAAGGTAAAGTCAGTAACGCTACCATCCGCGGCTACTACGAAGTGGACTGGCTCGGCGCAGGCACTACCTCCAACAACAACCAGAGCAATAGTTATGTCCTCCGCGACCGTCAGCTCTGGGCGCAGGCTCAGTTGAATAGCGGCTGGACCTTCACTGCAGGTCAGATGTGGTCACTCGCCACTGAAACCAAACAAGGCCTGACCAACCGGTCCGAAGTTCCTCCGCTCACCATCGACCCGAACTACAACGTGGGCTTCGTCTTCACCCGCCAGTACGGCTTCCGTGTCGTCAAGCAGGTCGGTAACACCTTCTGGTTCGGTGCTTCGATCGAAGATCCACAGACGTTAACGCCGAGCTGCGCTGCCGCGGGCACTGGAGCAAGCTGCCCTACGAATTATGTGATCGGCGCATCAGGCACAAATGCCGGCCTTTACAACAACACCACGACATATTCCTATAACTTGGCGCCAGATCTCATTGCTAAGATCGCCTATGAACCGAAATGGGGCGGTCATTATGAGCTCTTCGGTATTGCGCGCTTCTTCCGCAATCGTATCTATCCCAACGCAGGCGCAGCTACCCCATCGGCGGCAGGTGCATACAACGACAGCACTGTAGGCGGCGGCGTGGGTGGCGGTTTCCGGGTGCCGACTTTCAAGAAACACCTCGATGTCGGCCTGAAGGGGCTTTACGGTGAGGGCACCAATCGCTATGGCACTAGCACCCTGCCGGATACGACTCTTCGCCCAGATGCACAACTGGCGCTATTGCATGGATTCTCTACACTCGGAACCCTGGAATGGCATGCTACTCCGCGTCTGGACGTCTATGCCAACTATGGCGCAGACTATGCAGGCCGCCGTTACTTTGCCATGGGCAGCGGATTTGAAGGTTACGGCTCTCCCAATCTGGTCAACACAGGCTGCAGTACCGAAGTCGTTCCCGGTACCACAACCAGTGGCTATACCCCGTCTAACCCATCCAAGTGCGCTGGTGTCAATAAGGACACGCAGGAAGCCACCTTCGGCTGGTGGTATGACTTCTACAAGGGCCCTCACGGCCGTCTGCGTCAGAGCTTGCAATACAGCTATGTCATCCGCAACACCTGGTCCGGTGTAGGCGGAGCTCCTTCAGCCACCAACAATGTCATCGAAACAGCTATCCGCTACTACATGCCGTAGTTGAAAGCTAAACTTCTACCTCCGCAGGGCACCCGATCGGGTACCCTGGGTTTTTTGCGAGAGGTTCCCCGATTTGTCATTCCGGGCGAAGCACGCAGCGCGTAGTCGAGGAACCCGCACCGCAGGTGTGCTAACTATGCCAAACACAGATTTCACTCCTGACATAGCAGAACACATCATTGGAGCGGTTAGGATTTTTATGATCCGCTTAGCAGAAGGCTTGCCTGTTCCGTTTTGAATTGGCCTAAAGAAATCTTTGATTTTGCCGTTAATGCTAAGGGTCGATTTGCAGATATGCAAATTTTCAGCAACAATAATCTTCCCTGCAAAGGAGCAGTAATTTATGTCCGTACCAAAAACTAGTTCATCTTTAAGTTACTCGCCGGGGACGGTGGTTGCATCTGTGCCGCTTTCAACATTCCAATCATCTGCAACAACTGTATGGTCTTCAAAGCAGGTCCACGAAAATGCCAATGGCAATTCTGAAATTGAGTATTCACAAATTCCAAGTCGCCGCCAGAATAGAAGAGATCGCACTCGGTCAAAACGCAATTAAGAAAATACGATTCTTCTACTACGAAAACGGCTTTCGAGATATTTTTCCCTTCGTATTTAGTCATAGTAATGTAGCTCCTTTATGGCGCAGAAGATTTGAGATTTGGCCAATCAGTTCTACCCAAATTCGATGAAGCTTGACGCAAAGATATTGATCCAATACGTTAATATTCTGAATTGAAGACATCTGCCTACCAGCTTTGCCGAGCTAATAGGCAGTTGGTTATGGCGTATTACTTACGCTTAGTGGGACGCTGCACCAGAGCTGAGCCAGCAGTAGACTTGCTGGATTTGCTCGAATTCGAGTTCCTAAGAACTCGGCTGGCAATGCTGCCAACACGCTTTGAGGTCACATCTTTAGTAGCCATATAGCTCCTAAGGTTGAGCGTTATAGATTGGCATATCGCTGCGTTATCAGCACGCAGCGATAGCTATTTTCAAACCTCAAATGAGGTCTGATTTAGACAGAGATTTCCTGTACTAAACTTTTGGCTTGACTTGGGGGGCACTACAGACGTACTCTTGGATCAGCTAGTTACCCAAATCAAGCATGATTTTTGGCATCTTATCGAGCCTCTCGCGTCAACGAGAGGCTTTCGTGTTATGAATTTCCCTCCATATAGCACAATCTCAATAATCGCTTTGATCCAGATCAAAAGCAAGTGAAATTTGTCTATCTATCGCGCGTTAATAACCGTTAACCACAAGGACATGGGGCTAACATACAAAAGCCCCTAATTCAGTGGCTTTGAGATTTATCCATCCTTCAATCGTACTGCCCTGTCACGGCACCTCCAATGTACAGTCAGTCAAGTATGTTATTGCCCATACATCGAAGGGGAGGGGCACCCCCTAGTATCGAAAGGTAAACAGGAAACATGAGGCTGAAACTACCCGAGGGATCATTCAAGGCCTACCTCTTCGATTGCGACGGCACCATCGCCGACTCCATGCCGCTCCACTACCTCGCCTGGAAAAAGGCACTTGGTGAATGGGGCTGCGAGTTCCCTGAGGAGACATTTTATGGATGGGGCGGCATTACCGTAGCAAAGACCATCGCCATGCTGAATGAGAAGCACGGCCTTGAGATGCCCATAGAACAGGTAGCTGAACGGAAGGAAGACTACTACTACAAGCTGCTTCCCGAGCTGAAACCCGTTCCCGAAGTCCTCGAACATATTGAGGCCCAGCATGGTCAACTTCCCTTCGCCGTCGTTTCAGGAAGCACAAGGGAGAGCGTGACCGCTTCCCTCCGTTCACTGAACCTCCTCGACCGCTTCGATACTCTCGTTTGCGCAGGCGATTACAAGAAGGGCAAACCAGACCCGGAAGCCTTCCTCATGGCCGCCGCCCGGCTAGGTGTAGCACCAGAATCCTGCCTCGTATTCGAAGACGCCGAAATCGGCATCCAGTCCGCAACCGCCGCAGGCATGGCCTCAGTCAAAGTCCCTCCACCCTGGGAGAGGAACTAATAAGAAGCGGGTGCCCCAGGTTCGCGAAGCTAACCTGGGGGTGTTTGTTGGTAGTAATAACAATCTGGGTGATTTGCTGCGCAACTACTTAGCAGGCTCCTCTACCGTCACATACTGATCACCCTTCACATCAGTAAGTGTCTGGACAATCCCACTAGGCCAACGGATCTCGACAGTTTTAGCACTCGCATCTGCACCCAGACCAAAATGCACACGCGGATCGCTCGCAGAAAGATAACTCGAAGAAGTAGTAGCCATCTCCCACTGTGGCCCCTTGGAGGTCGTGATCTTAATCGACGCCCCAATACCATCACGATTGCTCTTATGCCCAATCAGTTTGAAGCCGATCCAGTGATTGGAAGTCTTCGTCTGGTTCATCAGAATATGCGCCGGACCGCCATTCTCAGTCACCACAACATCAAGCCGTCCATCATTATCGATGTCACCCATCGCCATGCCCCGGCCCACCCAGCGCTTGGTAAACACCTCGCCAGAAACCGACGAGACATCAACGAATTTTTTGCCGTTCAGATTCCTGGCTAGCAACATTGGCTCCTTGTAATGCAGTTCAGGAAAGGTAAGCGAAATATTGTCCAAATCATGCGCCTGCGCAATCAGCAGATCTTTCCAGCCATCGTTGTCGTAGTCCATGAAGCGAATACCCCAGCCGGAATGCAGCAAGGTCATGCCACCGATGCCAGCCACATACGTTGAATAGGAAAAACTGCCATCACCCGAGTTCTGGTAAAGCGCATACTTCTGGTTCGCCAGATTGGTAATGACCAGATCCGGCAATCCATCGTTGTTGTAGTCCGAGAAGTCAACACCCATGCCTGCGTAAGTGCGGCCATCGCTATCCACCGCAACCTCGGCCTCGAGCCCAACTTCTTCGAAGTTCCCATCACCCTTGTTGTGGAAGAGGAACTCGATCATCGAGTCGTTGGCGACAAAGATGTCAGGATGCCCATCATGGTCATAATCGGCAATCGCAATTCCCAGCGCCTTCGCCGGCTTATCGAGCCCAAGCTTATGCGCTTGCTCGGTGAAAGTGCCATTGCCGTTGTTATGGTAGACCAGCATCGAGATAGGCTGAAAGACATCCGGATGGCAGTAAGCGCGATACCCCTCACGATGCTCGCCACACCAGAGATCGTCCCAATCCCATGTGATATAACGCAGCACGACGAGGTCAAGCCGTCCATCGCCATCAAGATCTACCCAACTCGCGCTGGTAGACCAGCCGCTGCCACCCACGCCAGCCTTGTCCGTAACATCGGTAAATGTGCCGTTGCCATTGTTGTGATACAGCTTGTTGCCGCCATATGCAGTCACATACAGGTCTTCATAACCATCGTTGTCATAGTCCGCAGCGGCAACACCCATGCCATAACCAACCCCCTGCAGACCGGCCTTCTCGGTAACGTCCTCGAACGTCCCATCAGACTTCTGGTGATACAAGCGGTTCCAATACTGAGGCCCCGTCTTCTGCGGAATCGTCCCCTTAGCCACCGGCTCGCTGAACAGAGCACCATTCACCAGAAAGAGATCCAAACGCCCATCGTTGTCATAGTCAAACAACGCAACACCCGAGCCCATCGTCTCAATCAAATACCGCTTCGATGTGTGGGGTGCTTGATGAAGAAAATTAACGCCAGACTTAGCCGTGACATCCACAAAATTGCCAGGCACAAGATCGGAAGAAGCAGTCTGAGGCAGAGCATAGGTCGAAGAGAAAAACGCAAGAGCAGCAACCAACCAGCCCTTCAAAATATTTGGAGTTACTTTCGTTCCGCGCATTCTCTTCCTCAAATATCGAAGCTACTTCTTAGCCTTGCATGCAGTACAAAGCTCACCGGTGATTCCCTTTCCTTCTTCTATCGTGAAGATACGATCCACAGAAGGAATCTTGAGCTTCTCAATAGCACCGCTCGGCCAATGAATCTCTATTCCATCAACCGTAGTTGCATCACCAATACCGAAGTGCACACGCTGATCGTTCGACGATAAATAGCTGCCACCGCTCAACACATCACTGCGCTGACGCATGCTACCCATTGTCAGATACACAGCTGCGCCAATTGCATCACGCGGACTCTTCGCCCTGCCAACCAGCTTCATCTCAACCCAATGGTGCGCATCGTTCGAAACATTCCGCAACAGAACTGGAGAAGTATCCATCGCACTGATGACTACATCGATCTTGCCGTCATTGAAGAGGTCACCAAACGCGGCGCCACGTCCCGGAGTCACCACAGTCAGCCCAGTTCCCTTCACTGGAGGCACATACGCAAACTTCTTGCCCTGCAGGTTGCGAAACAACAGCGGACGCTCAGCGAATGTAGTACCCCAGTCATATTTATCGACCTGAGGATAGACGTGGCCGTTGATCATCATGATGTCTTTCCAGCCGTCGTTGTCGTAATCGAGAAAGCCAACGCCCCAGCCGAGGAACGGAATGCTGTCCTGAGCGATACCGGCCCGGTAGCTGACGTCGGTATAGTTGGCATCGCCGTCATTGTGAAACAAAACCTTGTAATCGTCAGAGAAATCGGTCGTCAGCAGGTCGAGGAGGCCATCATTGGTGTAGTCGCCTACGGCAAGCCCCATGTTCGCGACTTCGCGCCCGTCCTGGTTCAGCGCAAAACCGGAAGCATAACTGTCGTCTTCAAATGTGCCGTTGCCCTTGTTCAGATAGAGGTAATTGGGCGTGGAATCATCGGCAACAACCAGATCAACCTTGCCGTCATTGTTCAGATCGGCAAAGACAGAAGAGAAGCCGTAGTAAGCATTTGGATCAGTCACTCCCGCCTTCTCGCTCACATCGGTGAATGTGCCATCCCCATTGTTATGGAATAGATGATCGTGCTCGCCCAGCAGTCCGCGCGGCCCGCACATCACATTGATTCCTCGGAACTGACAGAAGCTGTACGAAACTGCCTTTGACCCTGGTATCGGAGGATTGGTCATGTCGTAGTGAATGTAGCCAGGTACGAAGAGATCGAGCCGTCCGTCGCCGTCATAATCGCCGAATGTCGCACCGGTAGACCAGTTGCCAAGTGTCACGCCAGCCTTCTCGGCAACATCAGTAAAAGTGCCATCATGATTGTTGCGGTAGAGCCGGTTCTTCCCGTAATTGCCAACGAAGATGTCCGGCCAGCCGTCATTGTCGAAGTCTCCGATGGCCACGCCAAAACCCCAGCGCTCGTTCGTTACGCCGGCCTTCTCGGCAACGTTCGTAAATGTTCCATCATGGTTGTTGTGAAAGAGAGCCGCATGCGGAGCAGGAGCTTTGCCACTCAGCGCATCGTATGTCGATCCATTCACCAGATAGATGTCCAGCCAGCCGTCGTTGTCGTAATCAAGCAGGCCAACACCCGATCCGTTCGTATCGATAATGAACTGCTTATCGGCATTACCCATCTGATGCCGCCAGGTAGTAAGCCCAGATTGCTTCGAGATGTCCTGAAAGATCACAGGTCCGGAATCGACAAAGCCTCCAGCAGTAATCGGACGATTCTCAGCATCATGCACGGCAGCGTGGGTGCCAGCGGTGCTTGCTCCACCGCTCATCCCTTGCTGAGGCTGAGGAGGAGCATTTTGAGCTGAAACAGCAAGCGATCCGGCAAGCAGACCGGCACTGACAATAAAAAGACGACCGAAGAACAACCAATACACTCCTAGTGGATACGCCGTGAGCATAACAGACCCAAATGCACTACTGCGCACCTTTTACAGATCGATTCGCGCCCGAGGTAAGCTCGCGGATAATATCTACTTCGCGCTGTCGGTAGGGCTTGCCATCTGTGTGAAATACCTCGTGGAACCAGATCGTCGGCTGCTCGTTCACATACGGCCGCTGCCATGAGTCCCACGGAAGATATGTCTGTGTCTTGCCTGCTACCAATCCCCAATTGATCGCTGCAACGCGATGCTTTTGCGCAACGGGCAGAATCGCATCGAAGGTGCTGCCAGTTCCGCGCGCCATGTATTCAGTACAAATCAGCGGCCGGTGAAACCGCTCCAGCCATTGCACATGTTTCTCGAAATCCTCGGGCCAGCCATAATTGTGAAAAGAAATTACATCGGACTCTTCGAGTTGCACCCGCTCCATTGGGCCAAGTTTGTCAAAGGATGACCAGTCTCCTTGCCATACCCCGCTGGTGAGCGGCTGCACCGGATATTCTTCCCGAGCCCATGCGAAAACCTGTGGCAGAAGTTTGAGCACCAGCCCGGCTTTATTCTGTGGATCGTCTTTGCCATAAGAGCTATCGTTGCCATTGTTCGGCTCATTCCAGAGATCCCATCCAAGAATCCGCTGGTCGTTCGCGAATGCTCCGATCACACCTTGTACATAAGCCTTCAGTCGCGGATATTCCGTCGGATCGCGCAACGCCTTTTCGCCTGGACTCTGCACCCACCCTGAGTTGTGAACGCCAGGAATCGGCGGATGCTGTGGTCCGAGCTTTGGATTCGGGTCCCAGCAGGAATCGAACAGCACGAATAGTGGCCGGATATGATGTTTCGCTGCAATGTTGAGAAACGTATCGATGCGCCGCTTGAAGCCCGCAGGATCTTGCTGCCATAGCAGGTCATGAAGAAAGACGCGCATGGTGTTCATGCCAATGGCTTCTGCCCATCCAAGTTCCAGATCGATCCTCTGTGGATCGAAGGTTTCCGGCTGCCACATTTCAAGCTGATTGATCGCATTTGCAGGGATATAGTCGCTACCTACCAGCCAGGGCTGGTGCGCATACCAGGCATTTGCCTGCTGCTCTGTCCATCTATGAGTCTTTTCCTGCGCTTTACCATTGAATGGTAAAAGCAGAAGAACAACAGCAAGTATGACCTTCAACAAACTGCCTCCCGGTTTCGCTCAGAATCATATCCTGCAATCGATTACATATGCCAGCAGCGTGGAGTTTCCGCATGCCGGAATAGCTTCCGAGGCAAACGATTACACTTTCTTCCCCAAATCCTATATAAAGTTCCCCAACAGCACACTCGGCCGATATGGCATGCATATCTCGTTGGGCGGAACCAATAGGAGTCATCAGGGACGGCTATGAATATTAAGGAAGTTGCGCGGCTTGCGAAAGTATCAACCGCTACCGTCTCGCGAACCATCAACGGCTCGAATAAGGTCACGCCGGAAACTGCAGAGCGGGTGCGCCGCGCTATCGAGACGCTCAAGTTTTATCCCAATACAAATGCCCGCGCCCTGGGATCAGGCAGAAGCAGCCTCTATGGGCTGATTATCTCCGACATCACGAACCCGTTCTTTCCAGAGTTGGTGAAGAGTTTTGAGGACATCGCCGTGCAGTATGGTCAGGAAGTACTGATTGCCAATACAAACTACGATGCCAATCGCATGGAGCTATGCGTGACCCGCATGCTGCAGCGTAAAGTGGACGGTGTAGCAATCATGACTTCGGAGATGGACGAGCACCTCATTGGAGAGCTCAACAGCCGCCATATTCCTCTCGTCTTTCTGGATACGGGTACACCGCAAAAACTCATCAGCAATATCGTGATTGATTATGCGGCAGGAATTGACGCTTCGGTCGAGCACATCACCACGCTTGGACACACCGCGATTGCATTCATCACCGGTCCCATGACGCTTACATCAGCTCGCATGCGGCGAAAAGCCTTCACCCAAGGGCTGAAGCGAAAAGGCATCAAGCTCGAACGCCACTTCGTCGAGGAAGGCAATCACCGAATCGACGGCGGACATGAAGCTATGGCGCGGCTGCTCGACAGGAATCCGCGTCCCACTGCTGTCCTGGCTTCGAATGACATGACAGCCATTGGCGCACTTGGTGCCATCCACGAGCGCGGCCTGCGCGTTCCTGAAGACATCTCCGTCATCGGCTTCGACGACATTGAGATCAGCGCGTTCACGCAACCGGCGCTCACAACCGTGCGTCTTTCCCGTCCTGAGATTGCAAAGTTAGCCTTCCGGGCACTTTACGATACCTATAAAAGCCCGACCGCAAAAGGACAGGAACTCACCATCAAACCTTCATTCATCGTCAGGAACTCCACCGGACCTGTGCCGAAGAAATAAGCGTGTGAGCATCACTGCTTATTGGACAATGGGGCGGCATCGAGTGCCGTGTGCAGGTGCCAGGGAATGCTCTCTCCTGATATCTCCGGATGTTTCTCGAGGAATTCCAGAGAGGCTGTGTTCGCCATGGGATCGTCTTTTTCTAGTGCGAACTGCGCTGCTTCCTGAGCGGCCCTGTCTTTCACGCCGAGACGGCGGTAGACGATCGCAAGGATGTAGTGCGCAGCCAAATCGTCTGGATCGATGGACTGCACTGCTTCGTACTGCGTTCTGGCTAAATCGTATTTATGCAGTTGGTAGTAGCTGAACCCCAGTTCGCGATGTGCGTCCGGCGAACGCGGATACTGCTCTACAACTTTTTGCAAATCAGCGATAGCTCCATCCAGATTTCCCTCATTCCGGTAGACCAGCGCCTGATAGTAGAGCGCCCGCGGATTGTTGGGACTAAGTTCAAGAGCTTTCTGAAGACTTGCATCGGCATCTGCATACCGCTCCCACTGGGAATAGGCAATACCCAGATTGGTGCGGGCATCAGCATAGTCCGGACGCATCTGAGCCACATGCTCGAATGCGGAAACCGCATCAGCATATTGCGCAGCGTCCAACAGCGCGATACCGAAATTGTTCCATCGCATCCAGTCAGGATTATCTGCTGGATCAGGCTTACCTGAGTCGTTTTGCCCGATGTTCAATGTGCGAGTGCGCGCTGCCATCTCGACCACCGGATATGGCGGATGCTTCTCGCCAAGGATGAAGCGTGTGAACATCTCGTTCAGATGGCGGTAGTTCACCTTTGCCGTCATGGTCAGCGGCCCTGTAGCATCCGCTGGAATGTGGAACTGGTAGCGCACAATTGTCGAGCGGCCAGGGCGAATGGTTGTATCGGTTGCAATGGTGTGGCGTAGCCAGACTTCATGCTTCCATAACAGGCCACCTTTGTTATCGAGCATGCGGTTGATGAAGCTATGTGCGCGCGGATCGAGCTTGCCGTCTGTCTGTAGCGCACCGCTGTGCGTCAGCTCTTTCCCGTTTGCGTCCTTTACGACAAACTCGACCCAGGCTTCGTATATGTCGCGTTGTTCGGGGATCAACGTATGACCCATGCCCTTATTCTGAATGACCGCGATAGCTTCCACCGAGTCATTTGGCTTGAGTTCGAAGCTGGTCGATCCTAGCGGAGCAATGTTGGAGCCATCAGTCTTCTTCAACGCGAATAGATCCACATTCAGCCGCTGCGCTCGCAGGTATTCAACCGTCTTCTGCAGCTGCTCTTCGTAGCCGTAGTAGAACGGCACGGCGGTGTTGCCTCCGAGCCAGCGGTGCGAAGCGAGTGTGTTGTTCTTCGCTCCGTAGTCGGCAAGCTTGATGGCTTCGCGTTGCATGTGACAGGTCTGGCAGGTTGAATAGTCCTTCGAATAAAACGGCAGCGGCGAGCGGTGCGAGAAAGATGATGCCTGCCACTCGTCGTAGAGACCGATGGCGCGCAGCCACTTGTAGTTGTTCAGCGTGTCGGGCAGGTTCGCCTTATGACAGCTTCCACAGAACTCCGGTGAGCGGTAGAAGTCTTTCATCACCGCTTTTACATGGCGGTCGGTGTGCTCCAGAATCTGCTTGTACGGCACTTCGCCCGGAATCGGCTTGCCGTCTGCGTCTACCATTACGGCGGGTACGCCCATCACATATGACGCAAGGCCGAAAGTTGGCTGTAACTTCTGGACCGAGTGGCATACCGAGCAGGTAATGCCGTCCTCGTCGAATTTGCGATCCTTCACCAGAGGGTTGGAAGTGATTGCTCCCGACAGGAGCGCCACTGGATTGTGGCAGCCTTCGCAGTGACGCGAGAGCTCGATGCTCTGCGTTTTATTCAGCAGGTCTACGTTCTTTTTGTAGAACGGCGCACGGAACGAATTCGAGTGCAACGATTGGCGCCACTGGTGATATGCCTCTTCATGGCAGTGACGGCAGTATTGAGCGGTTGGAAATGTTCCTGCCTGGATGAACTCTCCGTCTTCCGTCTGTACATTGCTTGGCAGAAACGGCTGGCCTTTGCCAAAGCGAAAGTTATACGTCTGGTTGACGCGGTCCGTGTAGTTCTTGCGTTCGATGTCAGGGCCGGAACCGGCTTGCAGCGTTCGCTGGACTGTCAGCGCGCTAAAAGCAAAAATGGCAATTCCTAACAGGATACGGAGTATCGTGGAGCGCCGGACTGACAGAACAAATCGCATGCTACAGATTCGGGCCCCATTTTTGCGGTTTCATTTTTCGTTGAAGGAGCCGTCTTCGGCACTGTACTGCATCGCATAAACGACTCTCAACAAGGAACTTCACCTCCTCATCGAAACCCATCCCGAGATGTATCTCGATATCAACCTTTTGGTTGATTTATTCAATTCGCTCATGACGGTAGCCCTCGCCGGTGAGCGAGCGGGCGATTTCGGCAATGTGCTCTGCGCCGCGCGTTTCCAACGTGAAGTCGATGACGGTGTCGCCCAGGTTGACGCCGTAGTAGGCGCGATCATGCGCCGTTTGCACGATGTTGGCGCGAGCATCGGCCAGAATGCGCGTGAGATGGTGCAGCGCGCCGGGCCGATCGGAGAGATGAATGCGGATGCGCGTACGGCGGCCATCTTTCACCAATCCTCGTTCGATGATCTTTGCAAGCAGACTTACGTCGATATTGCCTCCACCGACGATTACCGCTGTGCGTTGATTGGTAAGCGTCGTCTTGTGTTGCAGTAGAGATGCCAATGCCACCGCTCCTGCTCCCTCGGCAAGCGTCTTCTCACGCTCGAGGAGAACGAGGATAGCCTTGGCGATCTCTTCTTCGTCGACAGCTACGAGCTCATCTACATAACGCTCGACCAATGGGAATGTGCGCGTCCCGGCGCGACGAACTGCGATGCCGTCGGCGATCGTCGCCTCTGCTGGAATGGTCACTGGCTTTCCAGCTTCGCGCGCGCTCAACATGGAGGGCAGGCGCTCGGTCTGCACTCCGATGACGCGAATGGCCGGGTTTGACTCCTTGATAGCACAGGCAAGGCCACCTGCAAGACCGCCTCCACCAACTGGAACCACTACGGCTTCGAGCTGCGGAACCTGCTCCAGCAGCTCCAGACCAATCGTTCCCTGCCCATCGATCACGGCATCGTCGTCGAAGGGGTGAAGGAAGGTGAATCCCTCGGCTTCGCCTAGCCGCTTGGCTTCCGCGTAGGCCTCATCATAATTCGCTCCGTGCAGGACGACTTCCGCTCCAAAATTCGCTGTGGCCGAGACCTTGACGAGCGGCGTCATGAGGGGCATCACGATACGCGCGCGAATGCCGCGTTGCGTCGCGTGGTAGGCGACGGCCTGCGCGTGGTTGCCTGCGCTGGCTGCAATGACACCCCGCGCTTTCTCGGCATCGCTCAGGGTCAGGATCTTGTTGAGCGCGCCACGCTCCTTGTATGCGCCGGTCCGCTGAAGGTTCTCGAGCTTGAGAAACACCTGCTGACCGGTCATCTGCGAGAGCTCGTCCGAATGAGGCGCCGGCGAGCAATAGATGAAACCGTTGATGCGCTGACGCGCCGCTTGTATCGATTTGAGTGTCACGCTCATGTTCGTTCTCTTTCTCTTCCTCAAGGCAAAAGAAAACCACCAGCCGCTTGGAGCGGGAGGTGGCCGTTTTTACATATCGACGATGTTCGGTCCGAATGCTGGCTAGCCGCCCGCTCCTTGTGGGAGCGGAATAATAATGATGGCGGGAATCATTCGCGGCTCGGCAATCGGGTGGATCGCTTCGAGCAAGCTGGTTTCGCGAATGGAATGTGCCAGATACATACGGATGGCTCTATCTGACCAGAGAAAGGCCGGATCGTCAATAATCCTCCTTCGGCCTCACTACCCCTCCCCCAGTGCATTTCGGTAAGTATTTTTGATTCAGCATCTTAAGCTGCTATGTATAAACTCGATAATAGATAAGTATTCTGGATTCAACCATCTACGGTCAGGGCTTAATCCACTTTCTACGGGTAAATTAGGGCTTAACCTCTTTTCTGTAGGCTGATGAGGGCTTGATTTACCTACAAAACGCAGGTTAGACCCTGACTGTAGTTCAGCAAAGACACCTAAGATCATGGAATGCACTTTCCACCCCGGACTTCGCGCAACTTTCCAAACCCACACTAACCTTCCGCTGCGCGGAAGCTGAGTATGGGGCACCCGGTCTAATTGTTTTGCACTCAGCAGCAAAATAAAAAGCCCACCTTTTTGAGGCGGGCTTTTCTTGTCCTGTTTCTATTTTACCAATTCCGACCATAATTATGTGCCAACTATTTTCAAGCGCGGACCACAACGCGCGATCCCCTGAAGCCGTAGTACGCGATGAAGATGTAGCAGATCACCGGCAGGACAAATGCATGGTGAATGCCGACTTTGTCGGCAATCGCTCCCTGAATCAGCGGAATGACTGCTCCACCGACAATAGCCTGAATCAGCAGACCGGAAGCCTTGCCGGTTAGCGGTCCCATTTCCGCGATACCCAGAGTGAAGATCGTCGGGAACATGGTGGAGTTGAAGAAGCCGACCAGCAGTATGCTCCAGACGGCAACGTGACCAAAGCTCAACATGGAAAGAATCACCAGCAGGCATGCGACGATGGCAGAGAAACCAAGTATACGGCTGGGATTCGCCTTCTGGAGAACGGCTGAGCCGATGAAGCGGCCAACCATTGCTCCCAACCAATAGAGTGACACTAGCTTGGCAGCGGTTTGCAATGGAAAATTTCCGATTTCGGGCTGATTTAAGTAGTTGCTGAGAAAGCTGCCAATCGCTACTTCCGCTCCCACATACACAAAGATGGCAACTGCCCCGAGAACCACATGCGGATAGTGCCAGATGCTGTCTCCGCGTTCCCCAGCTTTTATTGGCCGGAAATCGCGCGTGGTCTCGATGCGCGGGAGGCGATACAGTGCAATCGCGAGTCCAAGAGCCACCAGCGCCAGAGCAATTGCGACATATGGCATCTTGACACTGGCTGCTTGATGAATCCGGTAGGCATGAAGTGCCTCTGGCGAGAGTTGCTGAAGCTCGGTCGCGGTCAGTGCGACTCCGCCCAAGATGAACAAGCTCCCCAGATAAGGCGCAATGGTCGTGCCTAGCGAATTGAAAGCCTGAGTCAGGTTCAGCCGGCTGGAAGCGGTTTGTGCTGGACCTAAGATGGAGACATAGGGGTTTGCAGAGACCTGCAATACAGTAATGCCAGCCGCAAGAACAATCAGCGCGCCGAGAAACAATGGAAACGATGGAACACTGGCTGCGGGAATGAAGAGCAGCGCGCCAACCGCCATCGTAAAGAGGCCGAATACCATGGTGCGCTTGTAGCCGATCCACTCGATGATTTTTCCCGATGGCAATGCGAAGACAAAGTATGCGGAGAAGAAGGCGAACTGCACCAGCATGCTCTGCGTATAGTTCAGCTCGAAGATGGATCGCAGATGTGGAATCAGGATGTCGTTAAGCGCGGTGAGAAAGCCCCACATGAAGAACAGGGCGGTGACGATGGCCAGCGCGCTCCGGTAACTGCTGCCGCCTGTCGATGAAGTAGTGACTGTAGTGGAGCCGCTGATGTTGGTGATTGCCATGAGTCTCTTATGTTTCCTTATCTGCGGACTGCACAAGGGTCAAGGCCAATATGCGTCCCGGTAAATCCATCGCTGTTCTCGATCATAAATGTCTGAGAGGTTAAAGGGTCTGCCAAGTACACCAAAACCTGGCAAACCTTCAGCTTATCTTAATGTTCCTCCAACTAGAAAACGTTTCTTTCAACATTGCAACCTTACTGAAACTTTGGAGAGGATTGAACGTCTTTTCTCACAGGCACGTATATAGCTGTGTGGCTGCGGGCCAGGACTGAAGACCGATGAATGTAAGACATCCAAAATTGGCCGTCATGCTATTGATTCTGGTGGGAGCGACACTTCTCTCTCCAACTATGCTTCGCGCCTCGGCCTTACAAGGTGCACAGGCATCTTCGCCTTCCGGCAAAGTATTGGGAACTGTCACGGCTATTCAGGGGAATAGCATTACAGTGAAGACGGATGCTGGCACGACATCCACGGCCACGGTGAACGATAGCACCAGAATGCTGCGCACCGCTCCTGGCCAGAAAAGCCTGGCAGGCGCAACCAAGATTCAAATCAGCGATCTGGCTATAGGAGATCGCGTTCTCGTCATTCTTGCACCAGCTACTGATGGTTCTTCTATTGTCGCTACAACCGTTGTTGCGATGAAGCAGTCCGATATCACGGAGAAGCAGCACTCCGAAGAGGCCGACTGGCAGAAGCGCGGTGCAGGCGGGTTGGTAAAGACAGTCGATGCTTCAATTGGCACTGTCGCTATCGCGTCCGGAAATAAGACTGTCACCATCAAAACAACGCCATCCACCGTGGTACGGCGCTATGCCCCCAACTCAATCAAATTTAGCGACGCCACGACGTCAACGCTTGATCAGATTCATTCTGGCGATCAACTTCGCGCGCGTGGTGAGCGCAATGCAGACGGCAGTGAAGTAGCCGCGGAAGAGATTGTCTCCGGCTCGTTCAAGAACATTGCCGGTACAGTGGTTTCTGCCGATCCAGCACAAAACACCATCACGGTTACAGATTTAACGACAAAGAAACCGGTCACTCTTAAAGCTAACGCCGATTCTCAGCTTCATAAGCTCCCCGTGCCGATGGCGCAGATGATTGCTGCCCGTTTGAAGGGCGGCGCAACGGCAGGGCCGCAAGCTTCAGGCTCTGCGCAAAACGGACCTCCGGCAGGTGCTCGTCAGCCTGGAGCTGGTCCGGGTAATGGCGGCAACGGCAACAACTCACCGGGTGACCTTTCACGAGCGCTGCAACGCGCTCCCGTCATCCAGCTGCTCGATTTACACAAAGGCGACGCGATCATGGTCGTCGCCACGGAAGGCAACTCAGATACGACCACGATCGTAAGTCTGCTGGCAGGTGTTGAGCCTATGTTGCAAGCATCCACAAGCGCCAGCCAAAGCATGTTCTCCGCCTCATGGAGTCTTGGCGGCGGCGATGCAGCGGCGGCAGCACAGTAAAACGCAATCTATTTGCCGCAATTTTGGAGAGTTGTGAAAACACGTCACATAATTCGCTATTTTTGTCTCTTATCTGTCACGCTGCTGATTGCCTGCCCTCTATTTCTTTCTGCGCAAACGCCGGCAGCGAGTGGAACGGCGTCCATTCATGGACAGGTTGCCGATCCCTCGGGCGCGGTCGTTCCTAACGCGACGATCACCGTGACTTCTGCTGCGGGAACATCGGTGACCTCTCTGTCGAGCGCGGCTGGAACCTATGTGGTGCGAGGCCTGACAGCGGGAACTTATACCATCAACGTCACAGCAAAAGGTTTCGCTCCATTTCAGGCACAGTCGGTATCAGTCGCAGATGGCCAGTCGAAACTGATCAACGCAGCTCTGGCAATTGAAGTCGAGCAGCAGCAAGTGCAGGTGAGCGGCGAGGCTCAGACCGTCGACACCAGCCCGGACAGCAATGCGAATGCGATCGTCATTAAAGGGAAAGATCTGGACGCGCTCTCCGATGATCCCGATGAGTTGCAGAACGAGTTGCAGGCCTTGGCAGGACCATCTGCGGGTCCGAATGGCGGTGAAATCTATATCGACGGCTTTACAGGAGGACAGCTCCCACCCAAGTCTTCGATTCGTGAAATTCGCGTGAACCAAAACCCCTTCTCGGCACAGTATGACCGGTTGGGCTATGGCCGCATCGAAATCCTGACGAAGCCCGGTACCGACAAGCTTCACGGGCAGATCGAAGCTCGTGGGAATCACTCATCCTTTAACTCGCGAAATCCGATTCTCCAAACTGCGGAGCCTGACTACTACTCCTACAACCTGAATGGCAACGTTGGCGGCTCGTTCGGGAAACGTACTTCTTATTTCCTCAGCGTATTCACACGTGACAATCAAAATGTGAATGTTGTTGATGCAACTGATCCGGCCAGTATCACCGAAACGAACAAAACAGGCTCTCCGCTCAATGAGGCATTCAGCAACCCCAGTACGCGCATCGATATCAGCCCGCGCTTTGATTTCCAACTTGGCCAGGCCAACACGCTGACCTTCCGCTATGACTATTCCCGCGGTGTCAGCAGCAATCAGGGAGTTGGGCAGACAAGTCTCCCACAACAGGCTTACAACACGCATAACGTCGAGAATGAATTTCAGCTAAGCGATAGCTTTGTTCTGAGCAAGAACATTGTGGATGATATTCGCTTTCAGTACCGCCGTATTCGCAATGAGCAGGTTTCGCAATACACCACGCCTAGCGTAAGTCTGTCGGGCATGTTTACGACCGGGGGCAATAACAATGGAACGGTGCGTGACAATCAAGATGACTTCGAGCTGCAAAACTACTTCACGGCCGCAGTAAGAAATCACGCGCTGAATTTTGGTGCACGGCTGCGTACGTATCGAGATGCCAACTACACGACTGCTGGCACCAACGGCTCCTATACCTTCCAGACAGCGACAACACAGCAATCATCAACGACATCATCAAATCCGGCCCAGAATTACCTGGACAAGACTCCGCAGAAGTACTCGGTGACGGCCATCAACAACAACACAGTCCACGCGACGCTCTTTGATGCTGCCCTCTTCTATCAAGATGATTGGAAGGTGAATCCGCGCTTTACTTTCAGCTACGGGCTACGCTGGGAATCGCAGAACCGCATCAACGACAAGAGTGATTGGGCTCCGCGTGTTGCCGTTGCCTATGCGCTCGGCCATGGCAATGGAAAGCAACCAGCGAAGACAGTAATCCGCGCAGGTTATGGCTGGTTCTATCAGCGCTTCAACGTTCCCAACAGCTTTGGCTCTACGTCCGGCACTCCTTACATCACCACCGCTATTCATCAGAACGGCATCAATCAGGTCAGCTACACGCAAACCGATCCGCAGGGATATCAGGAGACGAGTCCTGGCGTCGCAGTCAAGCCTCCAACACCAACTTCGAGCAATAGCGCGCAGACTACCTATTCGGTAGCGAAGGATTTCCGCGCAGCCAATGACATGCAAGCAGCGATTGGCATCGATCGCCAGATTGCGAAAAACATCACTGCCAACGTCACTTATATCTATGGGCGAGGCGTGCACCAGTACCTGACCAACAATACGGGATCTGCCTACATCCCAACGATTGGCCAGGGCGTTTATCCAGAAAAGATTCCAACCGCTTTAGAAAACCTGATGCAGTACCAATCGGGTGGCGTCTACCGGCAAAGCCAGATCATTGCTACGGCATCAGCCCGCTATCGGAAATTCAGCCTGATGGGTTTCTACACCTATAACAACGCTAAGGGCGATACCAGCGGTGTGACCTATGTGCCCTCGGTGGCGCAAGATCCAGGCTTCGACTACGGGCGCACCAGCTTTGACATTCACAACCGCTTCGTGATCTTCGGCAATGTGATGGCTCCGCATGCCTTCTCGTTTGCGCCCTTCCTGGCGTATAACTCGGGAACGCCTTACAACATCACCGCCGGCAGCGATCTGACGGGCAATAACCAGTTCAATGCGCGGCCTACGTTCAGTAGCGCGGCAAATTGCAGTAGCGGAGCGTCAGGATACTATTCCACCTCCTTTGGCTGCCTGAACTCCAATCCCCTTGGGCGTGGTGAAAAAATCGTTCCCTTTGGACTCGGTACCGGCCCATCAAACGTCAGCCTGAATATGCGTATCAGCAAAGTCATCGGTATTGGACCTCGCGTGGAAGGCGGGGGACCAAGTGGTGGCGGTCCTGGTGGCGGTGGAGGCCAACGCGGTGGCGGAGGTATGGGTCCTGGCGGCTTCGGTGGCAATCGTAGCGGTCCGGGGCGAATCGATGCGTCCACATCGCGTAAATACAACCTGACACTGGTGGCTTTCGGGACAAATCTTCTGAATCACCAAAACTTAGGAACGCCGAATGGAACGCTTACATCCACCTTCTTCAGCAAGTCGCAGTCGCTTGCTGGCGGATTCTTTGGACCTTCCACAGCGGGCAACCGCAGCATCTTTCTTGAGGCGCGGTTCAGCTTCTAATGATCGGGGCCTGGTACCAGGCCCGGTTGACTCCCCCACATTGCGCCGATATCCTTAGAGTAATGCGTCCCCACTCCATAACTGCCTGTTGTCTGTGTTGTCCCATGCCGGGCCGGACTCGCGAGTGAAGAACGTTTATTGAAACATTTCTCAGTTTTCAAGTTCACCCAAAGAGCCCGCCAAGCCTCACCGCAGACGCGGGATTTTTTGTATTCGGAGAAACAATGCCAGACGCCGCAGTAGTGAAAGAGACCAAAGCCCAAAAAATGGAGCGCCTGAAGCGCGAGAAGAACCCGTGGGAGGTCTTTGACGAGGTTCGCGCGTTTGCACGCGAGGGTAGAACGAGCGTAGTCCCGGAGTGGGCTTCCGCTTACTTCAAGTGGTGGGGCATTTATACGCAAGGTGATGGCGTAGGCGCGGTCGGTGGCAAAGGCGGCGAAGGACTCGCGACGGAATACTTCATGATGCGCATCGCCATCCCTAACGGCATCGTCCGCTCGGACCAGTTGCATGTAATCGGCGAACTCACACAGCGCTATGCAAACAATCTTGCGGATATCACTGTTCGCCAGAATATTCAACTGCATTGGTTGACCATCGAGTCGATCCCTGAGATCGTTGACGTGCTCGATAAAATTGGCCTCTCTCCCAAAGGAGCATGCGGCGACGTAGTACGCAACGTTACGGGTTGCCCGCTGGCAGGAGTTGCCAACGACGAGGTCACTGACGCTTCTCCGCTCGCGCTCGAAGTAGCACACTCGCTGATTGCCAATCCTGAGTTCTACAACCTGCCCCGTAAGTTCAAGATTGCCGTTTCAGGATGCAAGCAGTGGTGCTGCTATCCGGAGATTAACGACATCGCTCTGACTGCTGTGCGTCGCGGCGATGAGATCGGCTACACAGTCCGCGTTGGCGGAGGCCTTTCCAACGAGCCCCATCTTGCGGTCAAGCTCGATGCTTTCGTCAAGCCTGAACAGGCCGTCGATGTGACTCGCGCTATTGCGCAGATTTTCCGGGACCAACAGGGGCTGCGCGAAAGCCGCGACCGCGCGCGCTTGAAATATCTCTTCATGCGCGAAGGCTGGACGCCGGAAAGCTTCCTCGCAGAGATAGAGCGCCGTCTTGGTTACAAATTCGATCCGGCAGCACCCGAGGAAGTGCCCGCTGATGTGTATCGCGACCACACAGGCATTCACCAGCAAAAACAATCGGGTTTCAGCTATGTAGGAGCATCCGTGCTGCGCGGACGCCTCACTGGCGATCAACTTATTCAGGCCGCCGAGCTTGCCGAGCGCTTCGGCTCTGGCGAACTTCGCGCGACGGTGATGCAGAACCTCATCTTCATCAACGTTCCGAATGCGAAGACCGCTGAACTTGCTCGCGAACTGGAGAAGATCGGCCTACACGTCGACGGGAGCATGTTCTGGCGGGGCGCGATCGCCTGCACCGGCACGGAGTTCTGCAAGCTCGCCATCACCGAGACGAAGGGCTTCACGCGTTGGCTTGTGGATGAACTGGAAGAGCGACTTCCAGCTTTCGATCAGCAGATCAAGCTACATGTCACCGGATGCCCAAATAGCTGCGGCCAGCATTGGATCGCAGACATCGGGCTCGAAGGCAAGAAGATCAAGCATGAGGGCAAGATGGTCGATGCTTTCTACTTCTGCGTAGGCGGAGCGCTTGGCAAGCATGCCGGAGTGGCACGGCCAGTGGGCTATCGTGTCCCTGCAACAGAGGTCCCCAATTCGCTTGAGCGCCTGCTCAGCCGCTATCTTGTAGAACGTGTTCCAGAAGAAGACTTACGCACTTATTTTTCACGGCATAGCGAAGAACAGATTCGCGCCAAACTGGCAGGTGAAGAGTTGGCTGCTGTCACTCGCGATCTACCTTCTGGACAAGTGCCGCATGGAGTTGCGGGATGAGCCTGCTGCCCATCTTCCTCAAGCTCTCTGGACGGCGCTGCCTCGTGGTTGGTGCTGGAGAGATTGCCTTGTCGAAGATTGAGAGCCTGCTCTCCGCCGATGCCGATGTGTATGTAGTTGCCATTGCCGCATTACCTGAAATACAAGCTCTCGCTGACGCAGGACGCATTCACTTGGACCTTCGGGAATTCTCAGTCTCTGATTTGGAAGGCGTTTTTCTCGCAATTGCCGCAACAGACAATCTCGATGCAAATGCCGCAGTGTTCCGAGCAGCCGAGGAACGCGGCATACTATGCAATGCCGTCGACGATCCGCCGAACTGCGATTTCTATTTTGGCTCTGTAGTCAGGCGCGGTGAACTGCAAGTTGCGATTTCCACCGCTGGTGAAAGCCCCGCTGCAGCACAACAGCTTGGCAGAGAGATTGATTCGCAGCTACCGCAAGATTTAGGTCCGTGGCTTCAGGAGTTGGGTGCTTTGCGTAGAGAGGTGCTTGCCGCTTATCCGCCCGGCGAAGCACGCAAACATCTTTTGCATGAACTCGCACAACGCGAAGTGTGCGGTTCCCTGGAATGCCCTTCGCGCAAGCTCGCCTTTCCCAATATCAATGCCCCTGAAGAAGGCTATACAAAAGCACCACGAGCACAGTGAGGCTCACGGCAAAATAGAGCCGGTCCTTCTCCAGGAGAAAACCCGTCGCCGCAAGAACGACCCGCGCGATGGGAGTAGCAATCAACAGCAACAGTCCTATCTGGATGATTGCTTCACTGTTCCCCGTGGTGGCCAGTTTTAGAATTTCAGGAATTGTCCGGAACTGGTTAGCCTCGCCGTGAAACGTCGTGTAATCCGGGTGCGGCCCATGAACCCGATAGATATAGAGAGCTCCGCCAGCGATTACAACGGTAGCAGCAATCAACACGCCAACGCGCAGCATATTGCCGATTGCGATCTCCATTCGTTTATCGTCCCAGGCCATCTATAGCTTCCCCGCCATGCTGTTGTAGATCATCTCTATGCCGAGAGCCACGATCACGACTGCAAAGACAAGCCTTAACGTTCGCACGGGCGCACTCACCAGCAAACGCGAGCCAACCAGGGACCCACCCAGCACACCCAGCATCACTGGCATTGCAAGCCCCGGCGATATGTAACCGCGGCTGAGGTAAATTCCCGCGCTCGCCGCCGCCGTTACTCCAATCATGAAGTTGCTCGTCGTTGTAGACACTTTGAACGGTAGCCGCATCACCTGGTCCATTGCCAGAACCTTTACCGCGCCCGACCCTATGCCCAGCAGTCCGGAGAGCGTGCCCGCCGCGAACATCAGACTGAAGCCTGCAGGAACTTTCTGCGCGGTGTACTGAGTTTCTCCACCAGCATTGGGATACGTGCCATACATCTTAAGCCGCAGCGCCAAAGCGTCTGGAGTTGCATCTCCTTTCGTATCAGGCCGTTTGCGCAGTGAGGCATAGGCTGAATACAGCAACACCACTCCGAAGATGATGCCGATGGCATGCGTGGAAACCTTTGCCGTGAGATATGCCCCCAACAGTGCACCAAGCGTCGTCGCAACTTCCAAAAACATGCCGATGCGTATATTTGAGAATCCTTCACGCACATATGCAGAGGCTGCGCCGGACGATGTAGCGATCACAGATACCAGCGACGCTCCAATTGCATAGTGAATATCAATGTGGAAGAGCAGCGTGAGCGCCGGGACGATGACGACTCCGCCACCGAGTCCTGTAAGCGCCCCCAGCAAACCCGCGAGCGTTGAAGTAAGAAATATCCAGCCGGAAAACTCTATCGTGCTCATGCTTACTGTGCGTTTCGCAAAATCACCACTGAATCCGAGGGAAGTAAAAGTTGCCCATTGTTCACCGCAATACTTTTATTCGACGCGAGAACGACTTCAGCCGCAGAAGTTACTTGAAACTGTGCCTCATGCGAAGAAAGATTCACTGCTATCTGGAACTGTCCTCGCTGCATGGTCAGCCACTTCCCTTCCTCGCTGAATTGCACGTCTACCTTCGAAAGATCTCCATTCTTCAATGCTGGAGAATCTCTGCGAAGTTGAATCAATTGTTTATACCAGTCCAGCATGGCAGCGTGTGGCTGTTTTTCGATTTCATCCCACCTCAGCTTTGAATGCTCCACAGTTTCAAGCGATTGCGGGTCGGGAATGTCGTTAGGATTCCACCCAAATGCTGCAAATTCCTTTTTGCGGCCTTCAGAAACAAGGCGACCGAGTTCCTCATCATGATCGGTGAAGTATTGGAATGGTGATGATGATGCCCATTCTTCGCCCTGGAACAACATTGGCACGAATGGTGCTGTTAGCATGAGCACGGCAGCAATTCTAGCGCGATCGATATTCGCCAGATGCACCAATCGTTCACCCTTCGCGCGATTTCCGACTTGATCGTGATTCTGCGAGTATCCAAGAAAGCGCGATCCCGGCAATCCGTCTGCTGGTCGGCCATGCATGCGGTCGCGGTATTGCGAGTAGCGGCCGTCATACACATAAGCATGTTTGAGCGATTTCGCCAGATCGGCAAAGCTGCCGAAATCTGCATAGTACCCACCACGATCTCCAGTGAGCAACGCCACTAGCGCGTGATGGAAATCATCGCTCCACTGTGAATCCATCTCGTAGCCGCCAGCTTCATGCGCGCGAATCAAGCGCGGATCATTTAGATCGCTCTCGGCAATCACAACGTAACGTTTGCCTGTCTGATCTTGAAGCTGACGAACTTCATTCGCAATTTGCTCCATGAAGTGAATCGCCGAACGGTCAATGAATGCATGCACTGCATCCAGCCGCAATCCATCTATGTGATATTCGCGCAGCCACATGAGCGCGTTATCGCAAAAAAATCGACGGACTTCATGGCTGCCAGCTTCTTCAAGATTGACACCATCCCCCCACGGTGTCTGATGAGCAGATGTGAAATATGGTCCGAATTTTGCTAGATAATTTCCAGACGGCCCCAGGTGGTTGTAGACAACATCGAGCAATACGGCAAGCGCATGTGCATGACATGCGTCTACGAAGTGTTTGAGCGCTTCTGGTCCGCCATATGGCTCATGTGGAGCAAACAGGTCGACTCCGTCATATCCCCAACCATACTTTCCCGGAAACGAAGCGACAGGCATCAGTTGTACATGTGTAATTCCAAGTTTTTTTAGGTAATCCAGATGTTTCAGCGCTGCGTTGAATGTGCCTTCCGGCGTGAAGGTGCCTATATGCAACTCATAAACCACAGCTTGTTCCAGCGGGGGCGCTTGCCATGATGCATCTGTCCATTGGAACAATGTCTGATCAAAAACGCGCGATGGTCCGTGCACTCCGTGTGGCTGCCAAAGCGAGCGCGGATCGGGAAGCTCAAGGTCGTTATCGTCAAGCAAGTAGACATAGTCCGTGCTATACGTTGCACTTTCCAGTGCGAGCTCCCACCAGCCCTTTGCCAACTTCTCCAGCAGGTAAACTCTGCCGTCAATCTTGACGCCCACTTTCTTTGCATAGGGCGCCCAGAGCCGAAACACGTGCATTCAAATTTCCTTCGTTGAAAAATAGATGGTGATTAGATGCTCATCCGCGTGATGGTGCCGTATGGTGATGTGCATGGCGATGCTTGCGCTGGCGCATTCGTTCATCTTCTTCAAGGTCAAAAGCTGCATTCACCAGCGCAATGTGCGAGAACGCCTGTGGGAAATTCCCTACCAGGCGTTTACTGCTTACATCGTATTCTTCCGAGAGCAGACCGACATCGTTGCAGAGCTTCAGTAGCCTCTCGAAAAGTTTACGCGCATCCGTCTTCCGCCCAATAGCCTTGAGGCTGCTGACCATCCAGAAGCTGCACGCGAGAAAGACGCCTTCTCCCGGAGGCAGACCGTCGTCAACTTTTGCAGAGTCATAGCGCAACACAAAACCATCGCGCATCAACTCGCGCTCGATGGCTTCAACTGTTCCCCGCACACGCAGATCGCTTCCCGGCAAGAATCCCACAAGCGGCATCAATAGCAATGCTGCATCCAAATGCTCCGATCCGTAGGCCTGTACAAAACAATTGTGGCGGCTGTCGAAAGCCTTTTCGCAGATTTCGCGGTGAATCTCATCGCGGATTGTCTTCCACTTCTCAATCGGGGATTCACATTGCGCCTGCTCCGCAAGCAGGATAGCCCGGTCGAATGCAACCCATGCCATCATCTTGGAATAGGTAAAGTGCTGCGCGCCGCCGCGTGTTTCCCATATGCTCTCATCCGGCTGCTGCCAGATATCAGCTAAATGATTTACTAGCGCTCTCTGGAGATGGAAGTCATCCTCACGTTGGCGGTGCAGTCCAGTCTGCGCGTGGAAGAACGCATCCATCACTTCTCCATAGATATCGAGCTGGAGCTGCATGGATGCCGCATTTCCAATGCGCACAGGCCGCGAATTCTCGTAACCGGCGAGCCAATCAGCTTCCCATTCAATGAACGAGCGCTCGCCAGCGATTCCGTACAATGTCTGCGTTTGATCGGGGCTTCCAGCCAGGGCGCGCAGCAGCCAATCTTGCCAGGCAGCGGCTTCCTCGTAATAACCACCGTTCATCAGCGCCAGCAGTGTGAAGGTTGTATCGCGGAGCCAGCAGTAACGGTAATCCCAATTCCGCTGTCCGCCAATCGCTTCCGGCAATGAAGTGGTGACAGCCGCAACCACGCCACCTGTTGGCTGGTAGGTTAGCGCTTTGAGGGTAATTAAAGAACGCTCAATCGCAGCGGCATATTTTCCATCATGCTGGGACCGCTTGACCCAATCCAACCAGAAATCTTCCGTATCTTTCAACGCCTGCGCATGATCGATCGGCTCAGGCTCGGGTTCATGCGATCTTCCATATGTAAGCGTGAACCATGCACGCTGTCCCTTATGCAGGGTAAATTCACTGATCGTCTTGAGCCCTTCACCGCTTGTCGGGGCCGATGCGCGCAGAATCGCGAGATGAGGACCAGCAATCGCGCGCACGCCATGATTGTGGCTCGTAACCCAGGGAACAGTGCGTCCATAATCGAAGCGAAGCGCAAGCTCCATGCGGACATCAACGCTGCCGCGTATACATTCAACAATGCGCACAATATCGGAATTTGCACCGCGCATCGGCATAAAATCTATCAGGCGCATGGCTCCGTCTGCATTTTCAAACGTCGTTTCGAGAATCAAAGTGTGGTCGCGATATTTACGCGATACCTTCCACTCCCCATCCTTCGGAGCGAGCTTCCAGTAGCCATTCTCTTCAGAACCAAGCAGTAATGCGAAACAGGCCTCCGAGGCAAAGTGGGGCCAGCAGAGCCAATCAATCGAACCGTCTTTGCCCACCAGCGCGGCGGTCTCGCAATCGCCGATCAATGCATAGTCTTCAATGCGGGATGCCATCGTTTAGTTATTGTTCGTGATAATTACGCATCAGTCCACCATCGACTACAAATGTCGAACCAGTAATGTATGATGCCTCATCCGAAGCAAGAAAGGCAGTAAGGCCGGCAACATCCTCGGGTGTGCCCATGCGGCCCAGAGGGATGTTCCTGAGCAGCGCGTCTAATTTTGGCTTGTCTTCAAGGAGAGATTTATTGATAGGCGTCGCGATCGCGCCCGGCGCAACGTTATTGACCGTGATGCCGAGCGGGCCAAGCTCGACGGCAAGATTACGCATCATCATGCGCATTCCGCCTTTGCTGCAACAATAGGTGGTAAAGCCAGGCATGGCCATGTCTTCATGCACGGAGCTGATATTGATGATGCGGCCTGGCTTACCTGTTTCGCACAGACGGCGAACAAAGGCTTGCGTCAGAAAGAATGCACCTTTCAAGTTGACGTTCATCACAAGGTCGTATTCGGCCTCAGTCGTATCCCAGAAATCGGAGCGCCTTTCCAGACCGGCGTTGTTCACCAGAATGTCAGCCGAGCCGTATTCCTGCCATGTTTGATCCACCAGGCTCTGGATATCACCGAGCTTGCTGACATCAGCCTGCACAGTTTTAGCTTTGGCTCCAGCGCTATCGATGACGCGTCGCGTCTCTTCCGCACCTTCTGCGTGCCCGGCATAGTCAATGATGACGCTTGCGCCTTCGCTTCCCAGCCGTTCGGCAATTGCCTGCCCGATACCCGAACTCGCTCCTGTAACAATCGCAACTTTGCCTTGCAGACGCTGCATGCTTTCCATTCTCCCGATTGCCGTTTCTGTTCCCATTGGATGCAGAGAATTGTCACATACCGGAGAAAATGAGTGCCCGGATTTTGGCTCCGGGCTGGCCACTTTACTTTGCTTCTGCTGTTTTGAGAGCTGCCAGTGCCTCTTCGACAATCGGCGCAAGTTTTTTGAAGTCGCTGATCAAGGTTAAGAGGTCCGCATACGCTTTTGAATCCGCCGCAAAATTCAACCCGGTTGCGGTCACAGCGGTATCGGTGGCCAGGATGAACGCCTCCACATCCGCCACCACAGTTGTCAGCCCCGAGACGAACTCCTTCTCCAACGGCAGTTCCGCTACGAGAATCGCCTCCACTTTTACCGCAAGGCTCACAATCGACTTCACGGCTTCAACAATCCACTTACCCGCATCGGCAATGCCGATGCCCAGCTTCTGAAAGATATTGCTCATAGTTTCCCTTCGTGCACGAGTCAGGAAATTCGAGCACTCGATAAATCGCGCCCAAAAAGAAAAAGGCGCAGCCGAAGCTACGCCTTTTCTCGAAATTTCCCTATATTTCAAGTATAGCGATTGAGAAGAATTGGAATGCCAAATTTCTTTCGCAGTAATGGATTTGTTTTCATAAACTTACAGCCGATTCTTAAAATAAACACTTGACAGGCAAATTTACCTGCTCAATCCCCAGCCGCAATCCTCTCGGTGTGGTGCGACATCTTTGCCGTGCGTTCCAGCTTGTCCCAATTGAATGGACGCCCATCGATCGCGCGCTTCACCGTTTTGAACAAGACGACCGAGAAGACCTGGCGATAGCTGAAGCGCTGCAGCCAGATATGGAACAGCAGCCAGCCATCTCCCTTGTTCGCCGGATGCCGGCGTTCAAGGCTGAATGCCAGCGCTGAAGTGATGAAGTCGATGATCAAGAACGACAGGAAGTAAACCAGGAGCTTCTCAAAGCTTGCCGTGCTTGCAGCTTCGGGGTGGAAATGTTTGTCAATAAAGTAATGAATCACTCCGGCCACGAACATCAGATCGATGAATGGAGAGACGAGCGGCAGCAGCATTTGAAAGATGACAATGTTTGGCAATGCGAATAATCCCATCGCCGCATTGGTAAGGAACGCGTGCTTATGCTTGAAGACTGCCTGCAGAGTGCCGAATGACCAGCGGAAACGCTGCCGCATCAGCCCTGTCACATTGACCGGGGCTTCGGTAAAAGCCAAAGCCCGATCCTCATAGATAACCTTGTAACCCTGCTCTAACAGGTTCATCGTGAGGTCGGCGTCCTCGGCCACAGTATTGATTGGATAGCATCCACCTTTGAGGACGGCGGCTGTGCGCCACGCTCCAATTGCTCCCGGAACGACAGTAACCACATTGAACAGGTCAAGAGCACGCCGCTCAAAATTCTGGCTGGTGATGTACTCCAGCGCCTGCCAGCGAGTCCAAAGGTTTACGCGATTCCCTACCTTGGCATTTCCTGCAACGGCGCCAATTTGCGGATTAGCAAAATGAGGCACCAATTTTGAAATCGCATCCTGGGCAATCACGGTATCGGCATCGATGCCAACATAGATCTCTTCTTCCAGATTCTGCAAACCGAAATTCAGAGCCTCTGCCTTGCCGGCATTGGGCTTTGTCAACACTGCCAATCGGCCTTCTGCTATTTCTTTCGGAAACGCCTCGCGAGCAACATCGAACGTACGGTCTTTCGATCCATCGTCAATCACAATGATGTGAATGTTCTTGTAATCCGAATTCAGCACCGAGCGAATGGTGCGAACGATCACCTTCTCCTCGTTATAAGCCGGAATCAGTACTGCGACACGAGGCTCATAGACTCCCGGCGGCGTACGGCGTTTTCTCAAGCGATCGATCAGCGCGAAAATACCGATAAGGATAAGCCGCGCGCTCATCAGTACGTCACCCAGGAAGAACACGTACACGACAAAATGGCCGAAGAACGAGAAGAAGAAGAAGGCAACGGAATCCACTCTTGCCTGCCAGCGCATCTTGGGCGCGATGGGCGGCATGACCTCGGCGGTTGTTTTGCCCATCAGTTCAGAGACAGGCACAAACTCATACCCTTTGGCGCGAAGAGTTGTAATAAGCAGTGGCAACGCAGCTACGGTCGCTGATCGATTCCCACCGCCATCGTGCATAAGGATGATGCTGCCGCGGAACTCTTGCCTATCTTTCATTTCTTCAAGCTGAGCGAGAACGTTGTTCGTGATTTCCTGCGGCGACTTGCGTGGATGTTCATTCCAGTCATCGGTATCGATCTTGTTGCCGATGATGGTGTAGCCCATCTGCTGAATGCGGTCGGCCGGAGCCGCCTGATCATTCGTGTCGGGCTCCTGGTCAATCGAATATGGCGGGCGGAAGTATAGCGACTCTAAACCCAGCTTCGCTGCAAACAACCGCTCTGTGGAATTCAGCTCTATCTCAACCTGGCGCGGTGAAATCTCACTGATATTCGGATGGGTAAAGGTGTGGTTACCAATCTCATGACCTTCGCGCACATAGCGCTTCAACAGACCGGTATTCTCCAGTCCTTGCTCGCCAATGACCATGAACGCAGCTTTTACGTTGTACTTCTTCAGTACATCGAGAATGCGCGGTGTCCACGTAGGATCGGGACCATCGTCAAACGTTAACGCTAGTTTGTTTGGGTGGTACCCATATTGCTGGATCGTATAGGACTTCGGTAGCGCAGTCATGCGCTCATCCGTAATGGTGAAGTTGTCTGCGTCCATGTCCACCGTGCGTACACCTGTCTGCGGACGCAAAATAATGCGTAGAATATCGCCCTCACCTTCGGTATCCACATTATCGCCAGGCGGAACAGTCGTTAACAGTTGTGGAGCATTCGTCGCATTTGGATGATCCCATACCGACCAAAGCGAGCCGTCTTCCGATCCCAGCCGCCACAACGCAAACGTCCGCAGTCCCATCTGACGCGACGCGCGCAGCTCATTCAATGCCGTCACACCATCCAGAAACCACACCTGGTGCCGTACATGCGCATCCTCATCATCGTAAGCAAAGTGCGCATTCAGCTCGTCGCCTTCCAGATGCACATCGGCCTCGGAATCCGCCGCGCGTTGCCACGCATCCTGGACGGTCAGGTCGTCTACACTTATGACTTTGTTTGAAACTGGCTTGCCTTTTTCCGGAAGAGGTACTGACCAGTCATAGCCGTAGTTACCAATGCCACAGATAATCTTCTCTTTGGGAATCAGCTTTAGAGTACGGCTCAGGTTCGTCTCAAACCAGTCCTGTGCCGCAACCGGTCCGGGTTCACTCTCAGACTCGTGCTGGTCATAGTTCATCAAGATCACGCCATCGGTGCTTTTCCCCAATCCCTTGAGAAAGGCATCATTAGCGCCCACCTGCGCATTCACATACAAACGAAGGTGCTTTGCCTGCAAATCGTTATGCAGCTCGGCCAACCATTGTGTATACAGCTTCTCGTCGGCCTCCGGAATCTCCTCGAAATCCAGGCATATGCCGTGATAACCAGGATTCGCCCAAAGAAATTTATCGATCTGAATGTGCAGGCTTTCTCGCGCGGCAGGATCTTCCAGCATCTTGCCGATAATCTCGCCCCGCCACGCCTGCGCGACCGTATCGTAGTCATTCAGCATGGGAAAGACTTCTGTATCTTCCTTCGCTCCCTGAATGATGCTGTGCACCCTGTTTTCAGGATCGACACCATGCACACCCGCCCCGTCGACCACATCATAGAAATGCACCGGGAATAGCGGCGTGGCAGCTACCAGCTTTCCATCCGGAGATACCACGTGGAGCCAATCTGGAAACAGCATGTCAATTTGATGGACATGCCTTGCCAAAGACGAGTAGCTCGCCTCATCAGGTTGAAGAAACGCCGCTCGCAGACCTTCATCCTGATTCAACGCCATCTCGGAAGGCCGCCGGTGCGTTCTGCGATGTGTAGGACGTTGCGCAGCCTTTTTGATTTCGGCCTGCCGCAATGCCTTGTAATTCCGCTTCTGCGAGGGCAGCAACAGCTCGGGTAGAGCCTGGCGCCTAAGCACACTCACAAAAAATGCAATCAGCACTACGGTCAAAGCAACCGCTGTTACGTCCAATACACGGCGAAGTCGTTTCCAGCGCTTGCGTTGCGGATCATAGAAAACCTGTTTCATGGGGCCTTTAGAGTATGTCTTAAATCCTACGCTATCGGCCAGTTCGAGGCCTTCAGGATTTATACCCTACTACCCATGCCCTGCTTTATGATTCATTTCAATGCGCAGATCGTCCACTCGCACATGGCTGGCCATATTCCTCGCGCTTGCAGGCGGCGCTATTCTCCGGCTCTGGTTCATCCACGCCTATCCTGAAGTACAAGGCGACCCGCTCATCTACGGCGACATCGCAAAAAACTGGATGCTGCATGGTATCTACGGGCTGACTGCTAGTGAAGGCATCCACCCCACGCTCATTCGCCTTCCCGGTTACCCGCTTTTTCTCATCGCCTACTTCAGGCTATTCGGCCTGGAACACTACCACGCCGTCATGTACGTCCAGACTGTCATAGATCTGGCGACATGCGTCATAGTAGCCACCATCACGCGACGCATCTGGAACCGGAAAGCTGCATGGGTCGCCTTATGGCTCGGAGTTCTCTGCCCATTCACAGCAAACTATTCGGCTGTTCCACTCACGGAAACACTGGAGCTATTCGCAACAGCAATTGCGCTCTACGCTCTTCTTCGGCTGCTTGAGCAACCAAAATGGACATGGATTCTCGCATCGGCACTTGCCTGGAACTACGCCACACTTCTACGACCCGATGGAGCTCTGCTCGCCGTCGCTCTGTGCCCGGCAATCATTTGGTATGGGCGCAAAAGATGGGGAGTAACACGCATGCTGAAAGTAGCTGTAACTGCTGGCGTGCTCTCTATCCTTCCCTTCATTCCCTGGACAATCCGCAATTGGCATACATTCCACTTATTCGAGCCGCTCGCGCCACGTTATGCTGTCGATCCCGGCGAAAGCACCAGTCCCGGTTTCAATCGCTGGACAAAAACAATCTGTGCCGATCTCACCTGCACATGGGAGATCTACTGGAACGCCAACACGGATGTGATGGATTTCAATACGTTGCCTTCGCGCGCATTCGACTCCCAGACACAATATGAAAAAACAAAACAACTCTTCGCCGACTACAACGAGATAACAACGTTAACGTCCGAGATCGATGACCGCTTCGCCGGACTCGCCGCTGAACGCATCAACGCAAAGCCGCTTCGTTACTATGTCTGGATGCCGCTTACTCGCCTGGCCGATATGTGGCTGCGACCGAGAACTGAGCTGCTATGGATCGAACTGCGCTGGTGGGAATATTCGAAACATAACAGCGAGACGTATTTCGCCACCGCGTATGCAGCGCTCAACCTCGCATATTTGATGGCCGCGCTGATTGGCCTGATGAAATGGCCCCGGTTATCCGGAGCCATCCTCTTCTTCATCCTGCTACGATGTGCTCTGCTCGCGACGATCGAAGCACCTGAGCCCCGCTACACCTTAGAGTGCTTCCCTGCCGTCATCGCACTGGCAGCGATAGGTCTGACACGCCGATCTACTCAGCCCGCAAAGCTTCCACTGGATTGACCGAAGCTGCCCGCCGCGCCGGAATGAAACTGGCCAGCAATGCTGAAATAACAAGCAGTGCAGCCACGGAAGCCAATGTAGCCACATCCCATGAGCGAACTCCGAACAAGAGCTTCTGCATCAGCGTAGTCGCAAATACCGAACAGATCAGGCCCGCAGCAACACCCACCACAGTCAACCAGCCAGCTTCTTTCAATATGAGTTGATAGACCGAGCTACGCTGCGCGCCAAGCGCCATGCGCACTCCAATCTCGCGCGTCCTCTGGCTCACCGAGTATGCGATCACGCCGTAGAGTCCAACGACGCTCAGCAGCAGTGCCAGACCAGCGAAGCCTCCCACCAGCCATGCAGAAGCACGATGCAGATACGCAGTCTGCGACTCGCCGATTCGCTGGGTCATCGTTATTTCTTCTCTGACACCGATATTGGAATCAATCTTATGGACGGTATTTACCAATACAGGCAGAAGAGAAGCTTCATCCTGAGAAGTACGGACAACTATGTTGAAATAGTTGTCGGGGCTTTGATTGAACGGGTAATACACTACGGGATCGATTTCGGAGTCGAGCGCGCCTTCTCTGATATCGTCAACCACGCCAACGATCTCAGTGAGCGATTTCGGAGACAACTCCAGATTCCCAATCTTCTTGCCTATGGGGTCTTCGTCAGGAAAATATTTCTTTGCCAGAGCCTGATTGATGATGACTATCCCAGGCTTCGACGCATCGTCTGTTTCGGTAAAGTATCGGCCCCGCAGCAGCTTTGCCTGCAATGTTGTGAAGTAGTCCGAACTCACGTCCCGCTCTGGCGAATCGTTATGCTCTCCATGCCAGGGGTGCCCCAAAACTCGGAACCACGTAGTGTTACAGTGGCAGGTTGCTGGAAGCATGCTGGTAAGGCCAGCGGATTTTACGCCTGGCAGACTTGAGATTTGGCTGCTAATCTGCCGTCCAAGCGCAACAATCTGTTCATCCTTTTCATAACCAACCCGCGGCACAGCAACTTCAAGCGTTGCCAGATGGTCAGGCTGGAAATTCAGGTCTACATGAAGCAGGCGATAAAAACTTTTACCGAGCAAGCCTGCGCCTACCAGCAACACAACCGCAGTCGCCAGCTCTAACACGACGAAGTTAGCTCCAAAGCGCCGCCATAATGTTCCAGCAGTGCCTCGGCCGCCTTCGGCCAAGTCTTCGCGCAAATCTGAAAAGGACAGACGCAAAGCAGGTGTGATGGAGAACAAGACGGCCGCAAGCAGCGAAATCGCACCCGCAAAGATCACGACGTGTGAATGCAGACCAAGTCCTTGCAGATACGGCATCCCCGCCAACATGTTTACCGGCACGAGTTTGAGAATAAGCTGCATGACCACATAGGCAGCTGCCACGCCGAGCAAGCTGCCCGCCATCACTAACACCAATCCCTCGGTAACAAATTGGCGGATGAGCCGGGCCGGCGATGCGCCAAGCGCGCCACGCACGGCCATCTCCCGCTTGCGACTCTCTGAGCGAACCAGCAACAGGCTCGCCACATTGATACTCGCAATTAGAAGCAGCAATCCGGCTCCGCTCAACAGGACCAGGAGTATCGGACGAATATCACCGACAATAGCCTCGCTCAGAGACAGCACAGCTGCGCCCTGACCGTTATTGGACACCGGATACTGCAGCGCAAGCTGATTCGCAATCGATGTCATGTCGGCCAAAGCTGCCTGGACCGAGACGCCTTCCTTGAGCCGGGCTATGCCGTATAAGTTGTGGCAGCCTCGCCGCTTTTCGCAGGAGTTGGGATCATGGATCGTTGTCCAGAACTCCGCGCCTCCTCGAAGAGCGAATTGAAACTCGCGCGGCAGCACGCCAATGACGGTGTAGGAAATGTCATTAAGAGTAATTGTTTGGCCGATTACATCCTGTCTACCGCTATACCGTTTTTGCCATGTGGAATAGCTGAGTAATACCGTGTGCGGTCCTCCCGGCGTATCTTCATTCGCATGGAAATCCCGCCCCAACACAGGAGAAACTCCCAGCGTGTGAAAGAAACCGCCACTCACGCGAGTGCCAAGTGCTGGTTGTACGCCTGCCGGAGTCTTCAGAAGAAAACCGGTGGAATTCCACACATCGAACGAAGCGAAAGCTTTGTTGTCCTTTTTCCAGTCAAGATAGTCGAAATAAGAAAGATTGCATAGCGGACACAGCAGAGTATGCTCATACACGCCAACCAGCCGGGCGGGATTGAGATACGGCAATGGCTTGAGGAGAGCCGCATCCACAAAGGCAAAGAACGCCACGCTCGCGCCGATTCCGAGAGCCAGAATCAAGATGGCCGTACAGGCAAATCCCGGGTTCTTGACTAATTGCCGGAGCGCAAAACGAAGATCATGCAGCACACTCTCCAGCCTGAATCCGACAACTTCATGACTCTGTTCTTTCAGCCGCGTGGCATTGCCAAACTGCCGTTTCGCCGCGTGTTGCGCAGATGCAGAAGCCATTCCACCTGTATGGAACTCTTTCTCTGTCTGCTCGCGGTGGAAAGCCATCTCTTCTTCCAGTTCGTTGTTGAACTTCTCGCGGCGAATGAGAATTCCTAGCTTTCTTAAGAAGCGAACCAATGTATCCACCACAGCCTCCCGATCAAATCTACTCAGCCCGCAATGCTTCCACGGGATTTACCGAAGCGGCACGGCGTGCCGGGATGAAACTAGCCAGCATCGCCGCGACAGCAAGCACAATGGCAACAGCAACGAATGTGGATACATCCCAGAAGCGAACCGCAAACAGCAGCTTCCGCATCAACGTCGCCGCAAATATAGAGCAGACTACCCCCGCAATGATGCCAATCACCGTCAGCCATCCAGCCTCTTTCAAGATGAGCCTGTACACAGCGCCACGCTGCGCGCCAAGCGCCATGCGAACGCCAATCTCGCGCGTCCTCTGTCCAACGGAATACGCAATCACGCCGTAGAGTCCGACCACACCCAGCAGTAATGCCAACGCAGCAAAACCGCCTACCAGCCATGCGGATGCACGATGCAGATAGGCCGATGGCGAGTCGTGAATTCTCTCATGCATAGTGACTGCGTTAAATGTTGCAAGACTGGGATCGATCTGATGAATCGTGGAAGCCAGGGCCGGAAGCAGAGACTGCTCAGCCTGCGATGTGCGGACAATAACGGCAATCATGTAGCGCGCTGGATTCTGCTCAATGGGAACATACATGGCTCCTCTGGGAGCAGCATCCAATTGACCTTCCTGAATGTCATTTACGACGCCGACAATTTCCATCGCAGACTTCTCTGCCGCGCCTTCATAGTTGATCCGCTTCCCTACCGGATCTTCGCCGGGAAAGTATTGTTTCGCCAGAGCCTGATTGACGATCACCACGCGTGGCTTGGAGGCATCTTCACCCTCGATGAAATATCGGCCACCCACGAGCCGTGCCTGCAATGTTGTGAAATAACCAGAGCTCACCTGCCGGTAAGCGACTTCATTATGCTCGCCATGATACGGTCTCCCTACAATCTGAAACGATGTCGTGAAATCGCCATCGTTCAGAGGCAGTTTTTGCACTACGCCTACTGAAGTCACTCCGGGCAATGCTGAGACCCGGCTCACAATCTGCCGCTCCAACGCGATGGCCTGTTCATCTTTCGAATAATGGACCCCCTGCCCGCCTATCTGCAGCATGGCCAGATGATCAGGCTGCAACCCCGTGTCCACATGCAGCAAACGATAGAAGCTTTTCCCCAGCAGTCCAGCGCCTACCAGCAACACCATGGCAGTTGCCAACTCGATCACCACAAGATTCGCGCCAAACCTGCGCCACATCGTTCCCGCCGAGCCGCGTCCACCTTCTGCTAGTCCTTCCCGTATCTCCGACAACGACAAACGCAGCATCGGCGTAAGCGAGAACAGCACACCAGCAATCATCAGAACAGCACATGCAAAACTCACCACATGAACATTCAAACCAATCCCATGCAGATAAGGCATGCTCGCCATCGCGTCTTTTGGGATGAGCTTGGTGAGCAGTTGCATGACTCCATAAGCCGACGCCAACCCAAGTATGCTCCCAGCCGTTACCAACACCAATCCTTCCGTCACAAACTGGCGCATCAGTCTTGCGCGCGACGCGCCCAGCGCGCCACGCACGGCAATCTCGCGTTTGCGGCTCTCTGTTCGCACCAATAGGAGACTCGCAACATTTACACAGGCGATAAGCAGCAACAGCCCTGCACCGCTCAACAGCACCAATAGGATGGGACGAATATCTCCCACAATCACTTCAGTCAGAGGCATCATGAACGCAACCTGATCGCGATTCGTATCGGGATACTGCTTCTCCAGCTGCTTCGCAATCTGCTTCATCTCCGTGAAAGCTGTTTCAAAGGAGACGCCGTCCTTCAAGCGTGCTATGCCATAGAGACCATGGCATCCACGGCAGGTACTGGCATCATGAAGCGTCGTCCAGAAATCCGCAGGCTCTGCGGGAGCGAAATGAAAATTACGCGGCAGCACGCCGATGATGGTGTTCGGATTGTTGTCCAGCGTAACTGTCTGTCCCAGCACATCCGCTCTTCCGCCGTACCGTTTCTGCCACGCCGCATAGCTCAGTAGAACGGTGCGCGGCGTGGATGGCTGATCTTCTCCAGGTCGAAAATCGCGTCCCAGCACAGGAGTCACGCCTAGCGTGCGAAAGAATCCATCGCTCACCCGAGCGCCGTCTGCCTGCTGCGTGCCTGCTGGAGTATTCTGCATAAAGCCATCGTTCTCGTATACCTCCAGCGAACTGAAGACTTTGTTCTGCCGTTTCCAGTCGATGTAATCGGGATACGAAAGATGAAACTTCGGCCCCAGCGGAATACTCTCAAACAGGCCCACCAACCGCGATGGGTTCTGATACGGCAGCGGCTTGATCAACGCGGCATCTACAAAAGCAAAGATGGCCACATTCGCACAGATACCGAGTGTGAGTATCAAGATAGCCGTGCATGCGAATCCCGGATTCTTCAGAAGTTGCCGAATGGCAAAACGAAGATCCTGCATTACGCTCTCCATCTTGAATCCGACTACTTCGTGGCTCTGTTCTTTCAATCGCGTGACATTTCCAAATTGCCGCTTCGACGCATAGCGCGCAGAATCCGAAGCCATCCCGTCGGCGTGCAACTCATTCTCCGTCTGCTCGCGATGAAAGGACATCTCCTCCTCTAATTCGTCATGAAACTTCTCGCGGCGCGCCAGAATCACCAGCTTCTTGAAAAAACGAATCATCCAATCCATCACAACCTCCTGAGCCTGTTGCTATTCGGAACGAAGCGCTTCCACTGGATTCACCGATGCAGCGCGAAAAGCCGGGATATAAGCCGCGATACATCCTGCAATCGCGATCAAAGCAGAAACCAACAGCAACACAACTGGATTACGCGATCCAGTGCCATACAACATGCTTTTGAGCACGGAGGCCGATAGCAGCGAAACCACAAGGCCAATCGCGATACCTGACGAAACCAGCATCGCGGCGTCGCGCAAAACCATACTTACTACCAGACGACGCTGCGCTCCAAGCGCCATGCGCACGCCAATCTCACGCCTGCGCCGCGTGACCGAGTACATCATCACACCATAGAGCCCCACAACAGTAAGTACGATAGCCAGACCGGAGAAAGTTCCAAGCAGCACCACTGCAAATCGCGGCTGTGAAAGCTGACTGAACATCAACTCCTGCATCGTGCGGACTTGTGTCACCGGTATCTCCTTATCCATGGAGGTAACTAGCTGCCGCACCGTCGGCTCCAGGCTTCGTGGATCAACCGACGTCCGCATCACTGTATGCAGACAGCACCATGTCTTCAGTTGTGCTGATGGTAAATACATGGCGGGGCGCAGATTCCGCTGCATCGCGCGTGTTCTCATATTTCCTACTACACCAATAACTTCGCGCCATGGCGGACCGCCCGGTGTGCCATTCAGCGCCCCTGGCTTCAACTTCTTTCCCAATATCTCTTCGCCGGGAAAATACTTATCCGCGAATGCTTGATTCACGATCATCACTTGAGGAGCGCTCATATCATCACGTTCCGAAAAATCACGGCCCTTGAGCAAAGGGATCTGCATCGTTTTGAAATAATCCGGCGAAACAGGGTTAAAATCGGCACCTTGTCGTTGTCCCTCGGGAAGCGGATGCTCTGGATTTTGAAAAGTGAGATCGGCACCGTCATCGGTCATCGGCAGAATCATGGCGCCGGCTGCGGACTGCACGCCGGGAAGCGCCCGGATTCTCTCGAAGTATTGGCGGTAGAACTCTGCCCGGGTTTCCTTGTATTGTGCGTCAGGCAGCTCGAAGAAAAAGGTCAACAGGTGATCGGGATTGAAGCCTTTGTTCACATGCAGCAGATTCATGAAGCTTGCTGCGAGCAATCCAGCGGCTGCGGTAATGACGAGACCGAGCGCAACCTGGCCTACGATCAGCGACGAACGCAGCCAGTCATTGCCAGAAATATCCGTCCGCCCACCTTCTTTTAGAGTGGATACAAGATCGGTCTTCGATGCAGTAATTGCTGGAACAATCCCGAAGATAAGTCCCGCTGCGCATGCAACAACCATGGCGAATGTCAGCACTCGCAGGTCGACTCCAGCATTTGCTGCGCGCGGAATACTGTCTCCAATAAGCGATAGGACCGCCGGCGTGCAGACAAAAGCAAGCGCACATCCGGCCAGACCACCAGCCGCGCTCAACACAATACTTTCGATTAAGAGCTGTCTCACGATGCGCCTGCGGTCCGCGCCCAGAGCCTCGCGTACTGCAATTTCGCGTTGACGCTCGCGCATACGCGTTAACAGTAGATTGGCAATATTGCCGCAGGCGATCAACAATACAAGGGCAACCGCGCCCAGCACAATCATCAGCTCCGTGCGCGTGTCTCCGATCAGATATGCAAGCTCTCCCTGCACTCTCCCGCCGTTATGCCCGGTATTTGTATTGGGATACTGCTTCGCAAGGTTCGCCGCGATAGTGTCGATATCACGATCGGCCTGTGCGACCGTAACGCCCGGCTTCAATTTTCCAATCGCATTCAGGAAATGCATACTACGGTTCGACGTTGCAGGATGCTGCGCCGCTGGATTGTTGTCCACTGCGAGCGTAGTCCATACACCAATTTGCGGTGCCGTTATCGGGAATCGGAATGTGGCAGGCATCACACCAACGACAGTGAATAGATCGCCGCTGAGATTGATCGTCCTTCCGACAATCGATTTGTCACCGTTGAGGTGCGAGACCCACAGTTCATGGCTGATGAGTGCTACCTTCGTTCCCAGCTTCTCTTCGTCTAGCGTGAAGCCGCGTCCAATCTCTGGAGTTGCGCCGAGAGCCGGCAGCAAATCCCAGGAAACGACCTCAGCACCCACATACACGGGCCGGTCCAGCCCAGTCAGAGTGTAGGAGTTATCGTGATACGAAACCAGATGTTCGAGTGTGTGATTCTGCGCGCGCCAATCCAAAAAATCCGGATACGAAAGATTATTCGGCTCGGTACTGCGGCGATTCATCGATTGCGCTTCGATCAATCGATCCGGCTCGGCATACGGCAAAGGGCGCAGCATCACAGCATCAATCACGCTAAAGACGGCTGTGTTCGCTCCGATGCCAAGTGCAAGCGTAATAATCGCAACGGCGGCAAAGCCCGGAGACTGCATCATTTGTCGAATCGCATAGCGAAAATCCTGAACGACACTCTCAAATCGAAATCCAATCACTTCGTGACTCTCCCCTCTAAGCCGAAGATCGTTCCCAAACTGCCGCCGCGCAGCATAATGCGCGGTTTCGCTCGTCACGCCGTCACGCAGTAACTCCTTCTCCGCCTGATCGCGATGGAAGGCCATCTCTTCTTCCAACTCGCTGTTGAACTTTTCGCGGCGAATGAGAATGCCTAATTTTTTAAAGAAACGAATCAGCGCGTTCATCGCAATCTCCTAAATCGCTGCTAAATTTTTCGAGGATCTCCAGAGAAACATACCGCTACTCCGCCCTCAATGTAATCGACGGATCCACTCGCGCAGCACGCCACGCGGGTACGAAACATGCGACACCCGCTACGCCGAGCAGCAACGCAATCACGCCAAGATATGTCATGGGATCGAGCCGTGATATGCCAAACAACAGTGCGACGATGGCTTGGCTTGCGACTAGCGCTCCGCCCAATCCGATTACGACACCGAGCCCAGTGAGTGTCATCCCTTGGCGAAGCACCAGCGCAAGGATGTTCCCGCGTGACGCGCCTAGCGCTGCACGTACTCCTATCTCGCGTGTCCGCTCGGCTACGCTGCCGGCAAGCACGCCATAAATTCCAGCAGCCGCGAGCACCAGTGCGGCGAGTGCGAACGCCTCGAACAAGACCAGTACGAAATATCGCTGGGCCTCTGACATGGCGAGCAGCTTGTCCATGGTGATGACTCGCACGATTGGCTGATCCTTATCCACTGACCAGATTGCGGTTCGGATGGTTGGAGCTAGGACTGCTGCGTCGCCGCGTGTACGTACCACCAGAGACTGCACGTTGTCTGCCCACATCCACTGTGCGGTAGAGATGTAAAACGCATCACTATCACCCAACGCCAACGAATGCTGCTTCACATTTCCCAGCACGCCGACAATCGTGGCCCATGGCCGGTCAGCATGGCCAACGTCGAGACCCACGCGAACACGCTGGCCGATCGGATTCTGTCCGTGAAACCTGTGATCAGCGAGCGATTCATTGATGAGCACTGCCACAGGAGCGCCGGCCACATCGCGCCCGTTGAGCAGGCGGCCGCGACGAAGCGGAATGCGCATCGTCTCGATATATCCCGGAGTTACCGCATAACGAAACGCACTATTGCCGGAAGGACTGTTCTCCCTTTCAACCTGCACGCCATAAACGTCGTCATCGCCGCTCAGGGGCAACTGAGAGGTGAAGCCCGCCGAGACGACACCTGGCACATGACGCACCGCTTCAAGCGCTTGTTCGAAGAAGCGAAGCCGGGCTGCATCGTTGTCGAACCTATGACCGGACTCCTGTACCTGCATCGTAAGCAGGTGCGAGGCATCGAAACCGGGATCGACTGCAAAAAGACGCTGCATGCTGCGCAGCAACAATCCCGCGCTTACCAGCAGCACAACCGCGAGCGAGACTTCTGCAACAACCAGAATCCGGCGAGTCCACTGGCGTCCGCCGGCAGTACGGCGGGAGTTTTGCTGCATCCCTATGTGCAAGTCTCTGCGAGAAGCCTGCAGCCCTGGAACCAGCCCCACAACGATTCCGATAAGCGTTGTGATGCCAAGTGCAAAGATGAATACGGAACCATTTACACCTATCGCGCTCGCCCTCGGCAATCCCGGTGGACTGAGCGCCACCAATGCTCGCACGCCTGCCACGGCTATCGCCATCCCGAGCGTGCCTCCGAGAATCGCAAGCAGCAGGCTTTCCGTAAGCAGCTGCCGCACAATACGTCCCTGCAAGGCGCCGAGCACTGCGCGCATCGCGAACTCGCCGCGCCGCTGTGCTCCACGTGACAGCAGAAGGTTCGTCACATTGACACACGCGATCAGCAAAACCAGTGTCACCGCGCCTAGAACCGCCAGCAGAGCAGGTCTGACGCTCTGCGTAAGATCGCTCTGCAGCGAATTCACAATCATGCCTTCCGGAGCGCCGCCCGAGCTGTCGTAGCCTTTGGCGTACATCTGTGCCAAGATGGGCAGATGTACGTTGAGCTCATTTCTGGCTTGCTCCCTACTGACGCCTGGCTTCAGCCGTCCAACCATGCGCAGGTGGTGACCCCACTCCTTGCCGTCCGCGGGCAGTGACGGGTCGTACTGCAAAGGAGACCAAAGCTCTGCCGAAGACTCCAGAACATTTTCAAATGAGCTGGGCATCACGCCGACTACGGTATAAAGATTGTCATCGAGCCGTACCTGCTTCCCCACGATGGATCTGTCTCCGGCGAAACGCCTCCTCCATAATTTGTCGCTGAGAATCGCCACGCTGGGACCGCGAAGCTGGTCCTCGGATTCCTGGAAGTCTCGTCCTAACGCTGGCGATACGCCTAGTACGCGGAAGTAGCTCGCGCTTACGCGTTGCCCTTCAAACCGTTCCGGCTGGTCCTCTGCGATCATCGTCGGCTGCCACAGCTTCATGACTGCCATCGCATCGAAGGAACGGCTCCGCTCCACCAATCCGTGAAACGTACAGAACGTTACATCCATCGGTGCGCCGTCGCTGCGGGTCTCCCAAACCATCTTGATCCGGCCAGCGTTTGGATACGGCAGCGGCTTGAACAAGATCGGGTTCACAGCACTGAAGATGGCTGTCGTAGCGCCTATGCCAAGAGCCAGTATCAGGATGACTAGGCAGGAGAAACCAGGGTTCTTCAGCAACTGCCGGATCGCAAAGCGAAAATCTCTCAACACGCTTTCAAAGCGAAACCCGACAACCTCGTGACTCTTCTCTTGGAGCCGAGTGGCATTCCCAAATTGCCGCTTGGCAGCATACCGTGCAGAATCTGAAGTCATACCATCTGCAACGAACTCTTTCTCAGCCTGCTCGCGATGGAAAGCCATCTCCTCTTCCAATTCACCGTTGAACTTCTCGCGGCGAACAAGAATGCCTAGCTTCCTGAAGAAACGAACCAGCGCGTTCATCAATAACCTCCTAAGCATCAATCACTACAATCTGGCTGCCCCATACTTCGCGCGTCTTTAGCGCGAAGTATGGGATAGACATATCTACTCAGCCCGCAATGCCTCCACCGGATTCACCGACGCTGCCATGAGTGCGGGGCGCAGTGTCGCGAGCAATACAGGAACAAGCAGCAACACAGCAGCAACAAAAAACGTAACCGGATTATTTGGTTCGACTCCATAGAGCTGACTGCGCAGCAAACGAGTCAGTAACAGCGCGGCACATGTTCCAGCGGCTATACCGTGCACAGCCGGCATTATGGCCCGCTGTATGAAGAGACGAAGGATTTGACTGCGTCTTGCGCCTAAAGCGATGCGCACTCCAATCTCCTGCGTGCGTTGGGCCACCGAATATGCCATCACGCCATAGATACCAATGGCCGCCAGGAATAATGCGATCACGGAGAAGGTCGCCAGCAACAGTGACAGAAAACGAGGTTGGACCATAGATCGACCCACCACCTCAGTCATTGGACTGAGTCCGTAAACCGGAAGACTGGGATCAACCTCGCGGACTGCGGTGCGAATACCCGGGGCCAGCGCTTGCGGATCGCCGTCTGCGCGCCCTACAAAATTCATGTTGGTGCTGAGTCCGAACT